>Ga0182749_1000629_pt1 | contig 30990 bp, 28 predicted proteins | sample eDN3rd37CKraftMG_FD_128875 | JGI IMG/M metagenome (GOLD analysis project Ga0182749, IMG submission 128875) | Enriched Miracle-Growth compost microbial communities from Emeryville, California, USA - eDNA 3rd pass 37_C Kraft MG (version 2) (version 2) ...
CCTTGCCGGCCATCTCGTAGTCGATGCCGAGCGCCACCCAGCGCATCGCCCAGTCCGGCTTCCATTGCAGCTTGCAGCGGCCGCCGGTGACCGGAACGGTGAAGCGCTCCTGCGTCTCGGGTTCCTCGTAGGTGATGGTGCCGCGCGCGGCGTCGTGGGCGACCACCGGCACCTGCAGCACGATGCCGGTCTTCGGATCGATCGGCAGGAACGGCGAATAGGTCGCCGCGCGCTCCTCGCGCAGCGACGGCAGCATGATCGCCATCACCTTGTCGAAGTGCGCGAGCACCTTCAGGAGCGCCTCGTCGAAGCGCCCGGACGTATAGCACTGCGTCGACGACATGAACTCGTAGGCGAAGCCGAAGTGGTCGAGGAAGGCGCGCAGGCGCGCATTGTTGTGCTCGCCGAACGAGGGATGCGTGCCGAACGGATCGGGCACCTTGGTCAGCGGCTTGCCGAGATGCTGCGCCACGAGCTCCTTGTTCGGGATGTTGTCCGGCACCTTGCGCAGGCCGTCCATGTCGTCCGAGAAGGCGATGAGCCGCGTCTTGATCTTGTCGTCGGTGAGCACACGGAAGGCGTGCCGCACCATGGTGGTGCGCGCGACCTCGCCGAAGGTGCCGATGTGCGGCAGCCCGGACGGCCCGTAGCCGGTCTCGAAGATGACCTCGTCCTTCGGCCGTTTCTTCAGCCGCGCCACGATCTTGCGCGCCTCCTCGAACGGCCAGGCGTTCGAGTTCTCGGCGATGGAACGCAGGTCTTCAACGCTTGCGGCAGCTTCGATCGACATAAGAACCTCCGGCGCGCAGACATATGCAAGGGCCGCCGGGGCGTCAAATCAGTGTTTTGGGCCGCCCGATCCTCCGTTCGTCCCCGCGAAAGCGGGTCCCGGTGCCGACCTGCCACCGGGACAGGTCCAACCGGATTCCCGCTTTCGCGGGAATGAACGGCGCGTGTGGCGGGCGCGCACAAACCTCGCTACATGCTCGTGCCGTGATTGCCACCGACACAAGCACACCAAAAACCGCCGCCGTCATCGGCGGCGGACCCGCCGGCCTGATGGCGGCGGAGGTGCTGGCGCGCGCCGGCATCGCGGTGACCGTCTACGACGGCATGCCGTCGGTCGGCCGCAAGTTCCTGCTCGCCGGCCGCGGCGGACTGAACCTGACGCACAGCGAGCCGCTCGACCGCTTCCTCACGCGCTACGGCGCCATCGATCCGCGGCTCCGCCGCGCCATCGAGCACTTCCCGCCCGACGCGTTGCGCGCCTGGGCGCACGACCTCGGCCAGGAGACCTTCGTCGGCTCGAGCGGCCGCGTGTTTCCGAAGGTAATGAAGGCGTCGCCGTTGCTGCGCGCGTGGCTGCGGCGGCTGGGCGAACTCGGCGTGCGCCTGGCCCTGCGCCATCGCTGGAACGGCTGGGACGACGAAGGACGCCTGCGCTTCGCGCACGGCGCCGGCGAGACGGCGATCACGGCCGATGTCGCCATCCTGGCGCTCGGCGGCGCGAGCTGGCCGCGGCTCGGCTCCGACGCGGCGTGGACGCGATGGCTGGCCGCGCGCGGTGTCGCGCTGACGCCATTGCAGCCGTCGAACTGCGGCTTCACCGTCGCCTGGTCGGAGGCGATGCGGCGGGTCCAGGGCGCGCCGCTCAAGCGCATCGCGCTGGCGTTCGGCGCGCACCGCGTGCGCGGCGAGGCGATCGTCACCCGCGACGGCCTCGAGGGCGGCGCCGTCTATGCGCTGTCGGCGGCCTTGCGCGACGCGGTCGTGCGCGACGGCACTGCGACGCTCCACATCGACCTGCGGCCGGACATGACGACGGAAGCGCTCGCCGAACGGCTCGCCGCGCCGCGCGGCAAGCAGTCGCTGTCGAGCGTGCTGCGCAAGGCGCTGAAATTGCCGCCGGTCGCCACCGCGCTCATGCACGAGGCGACCACCGCCGGCGGCCGGCCGCTGGCGTCACTGCGCGCGGACGCGCTCGCCGCGCTGGTCAAGGCGGTGCCGGTGCGGCTCACCGGCGTGCAGCCGGTCGCCACCGCGATCTCCACCGCCGGCGGCATAAGCTTCGACGCGCTCGACGCGCATTTCATGCTGAAGGCCGCGCCCGGCGTCTTCGTGGCCGGCGAGATGCTCGACTGGGAAGCGCCGACCGGCGGCTATCTGTTGCAGGCCTGCTTCGCCACCGGAGTCGCCGCGGCCGAGGGCGCGCTCGATCGGTTGAACGAGCCGACCGCATAGGCACTGCGTCAGCCCGCCATGACGACGCTGCTCAAAACGGGCTGATCGGGAAATAGCGCAGCCACAGGTCGGTGAAGCGGCCCTTCTCCCACAGCCGGAACAGCGCCCAGTTGAAGGCCTGGCGCAGCAGATCGTTGTTGCGGCGGACGGCGATGCCGATGCCCTCGCCGAAGAAGCGGCTCTCGGTATAGGGCCCGCCACGGAAGACGCAGCAGCCGCCGGAGTCGGTGCCGTTGAGCCAGAAGGCGAGCGAGACGCCGTCGCCGAACAGAAGGTCGACCTCGCCCTTCTTCAGCGCCGTGCGCGCCGCCTCCTGCGACGGATAGGGATGCAGCTCGGCCTCGGTGAACAGGTCTTTGAGATAGGCCTCGTGCGCGGTGCCGGCGACGACGCCGACCTTCTTGCCCTCGAGCGCCTCCGGCCTGATCTCGTCGAAGGCGACGTCCTTGCGCGAGACGAAGCGCGCCGGCGCCCGGTAATAGGGATCGGAGAAGTCGACCTTCTGCCGCATCGGCGGCGTCGGCGCGATCGAGGCGATGACGGCGTCGCCTTCGTTCTTGTTGAGCGCGTCGATGAGCGTGTCGAACCGGCGCATCTGCACCGTGCACTGGACCTTGATCTCCTCGCAGACGAGGCGGGCGAGATCGACGTTGAAGCCGGCCGGATTGCCGTCCGGCCCGGCATAGTTGAAGGGCGGATAGTCGGTCTCGGTCAGGAAGCGGATGACGGTGAGGCGCGACAGGTCCGGCCGCTCCGGCCGCCGGCGCGGGTCCCAGAATCCGGGAACCGTCATCGGGTCTGCCTTGACAGCCGGTGTGGCCGGTACAGCCGGTGGCTCGCTCGGCCGCGGCGCCGCCTGGTTGGTGCCGATCTGCGCGCTGGCGGCGGTGAGCCAGAGCCCGGCCGCGAGCGCGACCACGCCGCCAAGCCGCCTGCCCCATCCTGTCCGCATCGGTCTCCCCGCCGCAAATCGCGGGCGACCATAGCACCCGGAATGCGGCGGGCCAGCGGTAAGTACGCGGCGGCGCTCAGGCGGCGCTCAGATGCTTCTCGATCTCGTGCACCGGCATCTTCACGAAATCCTTGTCGAGCTCGGCGCGCAGGGCGCCCTTGAGCGCGTGCGAATAGGCCGGGCGCAGCATGCCGAGCGCGCGCGGCGGCGCGATCACGATCAGCGATTTCGTCTTGCCGGCCGTGACGGCGGCGTCGAGGTGATGCGCAAGCCGGGTGAGGAAGGCCTCCTCCGAGCGGTCGTGCCAGTCGGTCTGGCCGACCGCGCTGCGGACGACGCCGACGGAAGCGTAGGTGCGGCCGGGCTTGTCGGTCCCCTGCTCGCGCGTGGGCAGGTCCTCCTGCTCGAACACTTCCAGCGTCTTCAGGTTGGGAAACTTGGCGTCGCCGGCGTTCTGCAGCACCAGCGCCTTGGCGCCGTCACACACCACCACCCACTCGCCTTCGCGGATCGACAGACCGGTCATGCACTCCTCCTTCGAACCTGCGGGAAATCCTAGAGCAGCCCGGAAGATTGACTTTTGCTTTGGATCAAACGCGCGGGAGGTGGCGCGGTTCATTAGCAGCGGCAGGGCGGCCTCCGGCACCGGATCGCATCCGGCGTCGGCGGGCCGGCCGAGGCGGGCGACGCACATCGACGGACCGCGGTGATGAACGACCTGCACGCCACCGATCCCGCCTGCGGCCTGTCGAGCGGCGAAGCCAAACGACGGCTCGCGCAGTTCGGACCGAACGCGACGCCCGATGTCGCCGAACATCCGATCCGGCGCATTGTGAGCAAGTTCATCGCGCCGGTCCCCTGCCTGCTCGAGGCGGCAATCCTCCTGCAGCTCGTCCTGCACGAATACATCGAGGCGACGGTCATCGCGGTCCTGCTGGTGTTCAACGCGGCACTCGGCCTGATCCACGAAGGCCGGGCGCAGGCGACCATCGCCGCGCTCAAGTCGCGGCTGGCCTTGCGGGCAAGCGTGCGGCGCGACGGCGCGTGGGCCGATGTCGCCGCCGCCGACGTCGTGCCGGGCGACGCGCTCAAACTGTCGCTCGGCGGCATCGTGTGCGCCGACGTGCGGCTCGTTTCCGGCGGCGCGCTGCTCGATCAGTCGACGATCACCGGCGAGTCGCTGCCGATCGAGGCCGGCCCGGGTTTCGAGACCTTTGCCGGCGCGCTCGTCCGCCGCGGCGAGGCGGTCGCCGTGGTGACCGCGACCGGCGGGCGCACCAGGTTCGGGCGCACGGCCGAGCTCGTGCGCACCGCCCATGTCGTCAGCACGCAGCAGCGGGCAATCTTCGCCGTGGTGCGGAATCTGGCGCTGGTCAACGGCGTGCTCGCCGTGGCGCTGATCGCCTACGCCTATGCGATCGGATTGCCGACCTCCGAGTTCATTCCGCTCGCATTGACCGCCGTGCTGGCGACAGTGCCGGTCGCGTTGCCGGCAAACTTCACGCTCGCGACGGCCCTCGCAGCGCAGGTTCTGGCCAAGAAAGGCGTCCTGCCGACACGCCTGTCGGCGGTCGACGAAGCCGCGTCGATGGATCTGCTCTGCTCGGACAAGACCGGCACGCTGACGCGCAACGCGCTTGCCGTCACAGCCGTGCGCGCAATGCCGGGCTACGACGAGAAGACGGTGCTGGGGCTCGCCGCGCTGGCGAGTTCGGATGGCGGGCAGGATCCGGTCGATCATGCGGTACGCGCCGCCGCGCAGGGCAATGCCGGTCCGCTGCCGACGCTGCAGCGCTTCATCCCGTTCGATCCGGCCACCAAGATGGCCGAGGCCATCGCCATCGACCGTGGCGGCGCGCCCTTGCGCGTCGTCAAGGGCGCCTTCGCGACCGTGGCCGCGCTCTGTACACCGGCACCGGGCGCCGCCGAGGCGGCGGAGGCGCTCCAACGCCAGGGCTATCGCGTGCTCGGCGTGGCCACCGGCGACGGTGCGGCGTCGCACATCGTCGGCCTTCTGGCGCTGAGCGATCCGCCGCGGCCGGAAGCGGCGGGCTGCATCGTCGAATTGCGCAGACTCGGTATAGACGTCGTCATGATCACGGGCGACGCGCCCGCCACCGCCGGCGTCATCGCACGCGCCGTCGGCATCGACCGGCCGATCCATCCGCCCGGACGCATCGAAGCGGACGTGGACGCGACTTCTTACGGGGTCTTCGCCGGCGTGCTGCCGGAAGACAAGTTCAACCTGATCAAGGCGCTCCAGCGCGCGGGCCACACGGTCGGCATGTGCGGCGACGGCGCCAACGACGCGCCGGCGCTGCGGCAGGCACAGATCGGGATTGCCGTTTCCACCGCCACCGACGTCGCGAAATCGGCGGCCGGCGTGGTGCTCACCGAGCCGGGCCTCGCCGGCATCCTCGCGGCGGTGCGCGAAGGGCGCGTCACCTTTCAGCGCATCCTGACCTATGCACTGCGCTCCCTGGTCGGCAAAGTCCTGCAGGTGCTGTTTCTCGGCATAGGCCTGGTCCTCACCGGTCACGCGATACTGACGCCGATGCTGATGGTGATGATCATGATCACCGGCGACTTTCTCGCCATGTCGTCCACCACCGACAACGTCGAGCCGTCGCCGCGTCCCAACGCGTGGCGCATCGGCCGCCTGACGGTCGCCGGGGTCGTGCTCGGATTGTGCGCGCTGGCATTTTGCACGGCGGTGCTCGCCGTCGGCGCCTACCGCCTGTCGCTGCCCGTCGACAGCCTGCAGACGCTGGCGCTCGTAACGCTGGTCTTCAACGGCCAGGCCGTCTTCTACGTCGTGCGCGAACGCCGCCGCATATGGTCGTCGAAGCCGAGCATCGTGATGGCGCTCGCGTCGGCCGCCGACTGCCTCATCATTCCCAGCCTCGCCGCGACCGGGTTCCTGATGAAGGCATTGCCGCTGCAAGTCATCGGCGGCGTGTTCATAGCGGCCGTCGCATTCGCCTTCGTGCTCGACGCGATCAAGGTCGCGACGTTCCGCGCCCTGCAGATGACCTGACGCGTCAGTTGGTGCCGTCGAGCAGCCGCCGCGCGATGACCTGCGCCTGGATTTCCGCCGCGCCCTCGAAGATGTTGAGGATGCGCGCGTCGCACAGGATGCGCGAGGCCGGGAATTCCAGCGCGAAGCCGTTGCCGCCGTGGATCTGCACGGCGTTGTCGGCGTTCGCCCAGGCGACGCGGGCGGCGAGCAGCTTGGCCATGCCGGCCTCGAGGTCGCAGCGCCGCCCGGAATCCTTCTCGCGCGCGGCGTGATAGGTGAGCTGGCGCGCGATCATGATCTCGGTCGCCATCATCGCGATCTTGTCGGCGACGCGCGGGAAATCGACGATCGGCCGCGCGAACTGCACGCGGTTCTGCGCATAATCGAGCGCCTGCTCCATCGCCGCCTGCGCCACGCCGATGGCGCGCGCCGCGGTCTGGATACGCGCCGACTCGAACGTCTGCATGAGCTGCTTGAAGCCCATGCCCTCGACGCCGCCGAGCAGGTTCTCCGCCTTCACCTCGAAGCCGTCGAAGGCGATCTCGTATTCCTTCATGCCGCGATAGCCGAGCACCTCGATCTCGGTGCCGCTCATGCCCTTGGCGGGGAACGGGTTGGCATCGGTGCCGCGCGGCTTCTCCGCGAGCAGCATCGAGAGGCCGCGGTGGCCGGCCTCCTTCGGATTGGTGCGGACGAGGAGCGTCATCAGGTCGGCGCGCACCGGATGCGTGATCCAGGTCTTGTTGCCGTAGACCTTGTAGACGTTGCCCTCGCGCACCGCGCGCGTCTTCAGCGAGGCGAGATCGGAGCCGGTGTTCGGCTCGGTGAACACCGCGGTCGGCAGGATCTCGCCGGAGGCGATCTTCGGCAGCCATTTCGTCTTCTGCTCGGCGGTGCCGCCGCCGAGGATCAGCTCCGCGGCGATCTCCGAGCGCGTGCCGAGCGAGCCGACGCCGATATAGCCGCGCGAGAGCTCCTCGGAGACGACGCACATCGACTCCTTGCCGAGCCCCATGCCGCCGAAGTCTTCGGGGATGGTCAGCCCGAACACGCCGAGCTCGGCCATCTGCGCGATGATCTCGAGCGGGATGTAGCTGTTGGTGCGGTGCCATTGCTGCGCATGGCCGATCACCTCGGTGTCGGCGAACTTGCGCATCTCCTCGCGGATCGATTCCAGCGTGTCGTCGAGCCCGCAGGCGCCGACCGTGGCGGCGTGCCCTTCGCGCATCAGCGCGACGAGACGGGCGCGACGCTCGGCGGTGTTGCCGGTGGCGACCAGTTCCTCGACCGCCGGCGTCAGCCGCGCGGCGACCTGCGCCATCGACAGGCCGAGGTCGGCGGGGCGCACCACCTCGTTCTGGCTCATGGGAATGCCGCCCACGATCTGCGCGATGTACTCGCCGATGCCGATGCGGACGAGGTGCTCCTCGATCTCGCCGAGCGCACCCTCCGCCGCCATGTGCGCGGCATAGGCGGCGAGCTGGCGCACCGCCTCGACATAGGTGGCGAGCCAGGCGAGCCCGTGCGCGGCGCGCTGCTCGCGGTCCAACAGGCGGCTCACCACGTGGCCCTCGACCGCCACCCGCTCGCGCACCCTGGCGGTGGCGTCGCCGAGCAGCGCCTCGAGCGCGGCGGCGGCATCGCGCGACAGTTCGATGAGATCGTGTCCGGCGGCGGGACGGGTCACGGCAATCGGCATTCTTCAACCTCGGGACGGCTCGAAGACAGCGTTCTGGGCGTGGTCACGGACACTACGCGTGCAGTGCACAAAAGCAATGGGCGCCCGACCGCGGCGGCGGCGCGCCCGGGGCGCCACCGTGCCGACGGCGAATTGCTGAAATATTAACCATTCTGGGATTTTCTGACGACGTACCTGCGCCGTGCCGCACGCCACTGGCGGGATCCGATCCCATGCAGTTTATGAAACGTCTGGCTCTGCTGAGCCATCTCCCGCGGTTGCTCTCCTCGCTGTCGGTCCGCACCCGCATCGTCGTCCTCGCCTTGATCCCGGTCGCCGGCTCGCTCGCCAACGGCATCACCTACCTGTCCGGCGAGGAAGCGGTCGGCAGCGCCTTCGCCACCGTGCAGCAGTCCAACGCGCTGGCCGACGCCAGCCGGGACTTCAAGAGCGCGGTGAACACGATGCGGATCGTGGTCAAGGACTTCACCGCCAAGCCGAGCGACGCACTCGTGATCGAGTTCGAGGCCGCCGAGGGCCAGGCGATGCACAGCCTCGACGTGGTCGGCAGCGCGCTCGACAAGCGGCACAGCGCGGGGCTCGACGACCTGCGCAGCAACCTCGACGGCCTGCAGACGAATTTCGACACGCTGGTGCGGGAACAGCGCGTGCTCGGCTTCGACAAGAGCGCCGGCCTCAACGGCAAGCTCAACAGCACCGGCAACGCGGTCGAGCGCATCATCAACGAGAACACGGCCTGGCTCGCGGAAGGCGATGCGCGCAAGCTCCTGATCGCGCTGCTGACCATGCGCCATTACGAGGCCGAGTACCGGCTCAACCAGTTCGAGTTGAACCGGCAGCTGTTCGAGCAGGCCTACAAGGACTTCTCCGCCACCTTCGAGAACGTCGACGGCACGCCGGAGATGAAAGGCACGCTCGAGCGTCAGGTGAAGGATTACGCCGACACGTTCGAGGCCTGGGGCGAAGCCTATGACCGCGCCCATCCGATGCGGGCGGTGATCGATATCGACAGCCAGCGCATCCTCCCGCGCGCCGACGAGATCATCAAGCATGCGCGCAACACCGCCGCGGCGGCGGCGACCGCGCTCGCCGTGTCGCAGCGCCACACCCGCATCGGCATCATCGCGGTCGGCATCGCCATGATCGCGATCGGCCTCGGCTTCTCGTGGCTGATCGGCCGCAGCATCACGCGTCCGCTGCACGGCCTCGCCGCCGTCATGAACCGGCTGGCCGCCGGCGACACCTCGGCGCGCATTCCGGCGACGCAGGCGCAGGACGAGATCGGCGAGATGGCGCGCAGCGTCATCGTCTTCCGCGACACCATGATCGAGCGCGAAAAGCTTGCCCGCCGGCAGGCGGAGACCGGCGAGGAACGCGAGCGCCGCAGCATCACGATCGCGCAGACGATCGGCGGCTTCAAGCACACGGTGGAAAGCGCGCTCGGCAAGCTGCGCGGCGCATCGATGAAACTCGAATTGAGCTCGAGCGAGCTCAACACGTCGGCGGACAAGGTCTCGACCGAGGCCGAGAACGCCACCGGCCGCGTCTCGGCGGCGTCCGAGAACGTCAGCGCCGCCGCCGGCTCGGTGGAGGAACTCGCCGCCTCGATCGGCGAGATCGCGCAGCAGTCGGCGAAGTCGACCGAGGTCGCGACCCGCGCCGTGTCGGAGGCCAGGCGCACGGTCGCCACGATGGCCGACCTCGGCCAGGCGGCAACGCGCATCGGCGAGGTGGTCGGTCTCATCCAGGCGATCGCCGGGCAGACCAACCTGCTCGCGCTCAACGCCACCATCGAGGCGGCGCGCGCCGGCGAGTCCGGCAAGGGCTTCGCCGTGGTCGCCGCCGAAGTGAAATCGCTCGCCAACCAGACGGCGCGCGCGACCGAGGAGATCGCCGAGCAGATCGGCGCCATCCAGTCGGCCGCCGCCGATTCGGCGCAGGCGATCGAACAGGTCAACGCCATCATCGCCGACATGGCGAACATCGCCACGTCGGTGGCCGCCACGGTCGACCAGCAGAACGCGGCGGTCGCGATCATTGCCGAGGGCGTGCACCGCGCCTCGGCCGAGGCGAAGACCGGCGCCGAGTCGATGGCGCGGGTCGCGGACATCAGCATTGACGCCCGCGCCACCGCCGCCGGCGTCAAGGCCCTGGCCGACGCGGTGGCGATCGAGGCCGAAAGCCTGGAGACAGACGTGCGCCAGTTCCTGCACGACGTGCAGGCGGCCTGAGCGTCCCCTTGCAAAGGCCGGCGCAATTGCCGATTTCATGGTCGGCAGGTGGAGCCGTCTTGTGCAGCATTTGAAGGTCTTCTCGCGCGCGACCTACGGCGCGTTCCTGCATTTCCTCGCCGACGACGGCTGGGCCATCGCCAGCCACATCGCGCTGTCGACCCTGATGGCGCTGTTTCCGTTCATGATCGTGGTGACGGCGCTCGCCGCCTTCTTCTTCGGTTCGAAGGATCTCGCCGACGAGGCCGCGCACATCCTGCTCGAAGCCTGGCCGCAGCAGGTGGCCGGGCCGATCTCCGAGGACATCACGGGCGTGCTCACCAATGCGCGCGGCGACGTGCTGACCTTCGGCGCCCTGTTCGCCGTCTACTTCGCCTCGAGCGGCGTCGAGAGCCTGCGCATCGGATTGAACCGCGCCTACGACATGGCCGAGCGGCGGCCGTGGTGGCTGTTGCGGCTGGAGTCGATCCTCTACGTGCTGATCGGCGCCGTGGCGATCCTCGCTTTCTCGTTTCTCGTCGTGCTGGCGCCATTCCTGTGGGACCGCATCGTCGTCTTCGCGCCGCAGCTCCAGCCGTTCAGCGGCATCGTGACCTTCGCGCGCTACGCCGTCGCCGGCATGGTGCTGGTCATCGCGCTGACCGTGATCCATAGCTGGCTGCCGGCGGGGCGCCGCAGCCTCGGCGAGATCGCGCCGGGCATCGTCGCCACGCTGGTGCTTTGGCTGGTCGCCGGCGCCGTGTTCGGCCGCTACCTCGCCGAATATGCCTTTGCCTATGTGTCGATGTATGCCGGGCTCGCCTCGGCGATGGTCGCGCTGGTGTTCCTCTATGTTTGCGCTTCGATCTTCGTGTTCGGCGCCGAGTTGAATTCGACCGTCGCCAAGGTGCGGCTCGGGCTCGACAAACCCGACGCGCGCGCATGACCTGAGGTTGCAATTGCATCGATGCAACCGCGACCCGCAATGCGGGCCACAGTAAGAAAATTTCAACACGATCGGCGCTCAATAGTCGCAAGGAGTTTTGCGATGACCGAGACCGTCTCGCGCGCCACCGTCGAGGCCTTTTATCTTGCCTACACCTCCGGCGATCCCGACCGGATCGGCGCGGTGATCCATGACGATGTCGAGTGGCACGTGACCGGACCGGTGGACGCCATCCAGGTCTGCGGGTCGTGGCATGGCCGCGCGGCGGTCGTCGACCGGTTCGCGCAGCTGGTGCCGCGCATCCTGTCGTCCAGGAAACTGGATATCGAGCATCTGCTCGTCGACGGGGACCGCAGCGCGATGTTCGGGCGCATGACGACCCGCCATCGCCCTAGCGGCCGCGTCATCTCGCACCGCGCCTCGCACATCGCCCGCTATCGCGACGGCAAGGTCGTCTATTTCCGCATCGTGAGCGACAGCTTCGATGCCGCCGAGCAGTTCCTCGGTCACCGGCTCAATATCGGCGACCGCGCCCCCGACAGCGGCGACATCGTCGCGCTCTAGGCGACGCCGCGCGCCGACTCGAGCACGTCCTCGAAGCTCCGCAACCCGGTTGCCGGCGCGTTGACCATCACCGCCATGTTGCCGGGCGGATGCTGGTTCTTCCACATCATCGTGTGCGCCTTCGGGATGTCCGCCCAGACGAAGGTCTTCGACAGGCACGGGTCGATGCGGCGCTCGAGCACGAAGCGGTTGGCGAGCGAGGCCTGCTTCAAATGCGCGAAGTGCGAGCCCTGGATGCGCTTCTGCCGCATCCAGACGTAGCGCGCGTCGAAGGTGAGGTTGAAGCCGGTGGTGCCGGCGCAGAACACGACCATGCCGCCGCGCTTGACCACCATGGCCGAGACCGGGAAGGTCTGCTCGCCGGGATGCTCGAAGACGATATCGACGTCACGCTTTCCCGTGATGTCCCAGATCGCCTTGCCGAAGCGGCGCGCCTCCTTGGCCCAGTCGTTGAACTCGGCCGAGTTCACCTGCGGCAACTGGCCCCAGCACTTGAAGTCCTTGCGGTTGATCACGCCCTTGGCGCCGAGGTTGTAGACATACTCGGCCTTGGAATCGTCGGAGATGACGCCGATGGCGTTGGCGCCGGACGCGGCGGCGAGCTGAATGCCGAACACGCCGAGGCCGCCGGAGGCGCCCCACACCAGCACATTGTCGCCGGGCTTGAGCGTGTGCGGCGAATGGCCGAACAGCATGCGATAGGCGGTGGCGAGCGTCAGCGTGTAGCAGGCCGACTCTTCCCAGGTCAGGTGCTTCGGCTTTTCCATCAGTTGCCGTGACTGCACGCGGCAGAATTGCGCGAACGAGCCGTCCGGCGTCTCGTAGCCCCAGATGCGCTGCGAGGGCGAGAGCAACGGGTCGCCGCCATTGCACTCCTCGTCGTCGCCGTCGTCCTGATTGCAGTGGACGATGACCTCGTCGCCGACCTTCCAGCGATGCACCTTGGAGCCGACCGCCCAGACGATGCCGGAGGCGTCGGAGCCGGCGATGTGATAGGGCTGCTTGTGCACGTTGAACGGCGTGATCGGCTGGCCGAGGCCGGCCCAGATGCCGTTGTAGTTGACGCCGCCGGCCATCACGAGGATGAGGACCTCGTCCTCGCCGATCCGCCAGGTCGGCACCACCTCGAGCTGGAACGACGTCTCGGGCGGCCCGTGCCGCTCCTGCCGGATCACCCAGGCGTGCATTTTCTCGGGGACATGACCCAGCGGGGGAATTTCGCCGATCCCGTAGAGGTCCTTCAGCGTCTCAACCTTTCGCAGGGGGGCAGCCGGCATTGCCTGTCTCCTTGGCGCGATGCCCAAATGTTACGCTATCGTTGCTGCATTGCAATAACGACTTTGGCAGCGCACTAAGGGCAAGCACGGGCGCCATTTTCGGTTCCGGGCGGCGCCGGTAGGCCGACGCTAACCATGCCGCTTTCGGCCCCGTTAAGCCTCGATGGCTAGGCTCGCAGCCTGCAAACGACGCAGCCGGGGGACAGCCATGAACGGGCCGGAGGACGTGGCGGCCTGGCGGCTGTTCCGCTGGAACTGGCTGCTGCTCGCCGGCATGACGGCGACGCTGCTCGCCGCGCTCGCGCTGACCCGCTTCTCCATCGAGCCGATGAGCGCGCTCACGCCCATCCTGGTCATCGGCGCCTACGCCGCCTACGCCTATTACAATTTCCGCCATCCGCGAAAGCGCGACCCCTTCGTCGTCTTCACGCTCGGCTCGACCGGGCAGATGCTGCTCATTCCCGCGGTGATGACGCCGCTGACCTACGTCGCCGCCTCCGCCAACCTGCCGATGCAGGATGCGCTGCTGCACGCCGTCGACCGCGCGCTGCATCTCGACTGGGTCGCCTATTACAATCTCTTCTACGAGCATCATCCGCTGCTGGTCGCCGCCGTCTGGAGCTACGCGCTGATCGGCTGTCCGATCTTCGCCGTGCCGATCGCGCTCGGCTGGACCGGCCGCTACTGGCGGCTGCAGGTCTTCGCCCTCGCCTTCGCGCTCGCGCTGATCGTGACCACGCTCGTGTCGATCTTCGTCCCGGCGATCGGCACCTACGGTCTGCTCGATGTCCAGCCCGACCCGAACGTGTTCACGCCCGGCGGCTACGTCGCGCAGGCGCAGAACCTGCCGCTGGTGCGCGACGGCACGTTGCGCGAACTGTCCTACCGCTCGCTGGTCGGCGTCGTCACCTTTCCGAGCTTCCACGCGGCATCGGCGGTGCTCTATCTGTGGGCCTTCTGGCCGGTGCGCCGGCTCGGCCCCGTCGCCGCCGCCGCCAACATCATGATGCTGCTGGCGACGCCGGTCGTCGGCGGGCACTATTTCATCGACATCTTCGCCGGCATCGCCGTCGCCATCGCCGCGATCGCCGCGGCGACGTGCATCGCCAGGCGCCTGACCGGCACGGCGGCCGCGCCCTTTTCCGCGCCCGCCGCCGTTGCGCAGCCGGTCGAATGACGACCGGCAGCAGCTCACCCATGACCACGCGCACGGCACGCGCGATGCTCGCGCCCGACGCGCAGACCGAGACGCGTTATTTCCTCGTTCTGCTCTGGGCGATCGCAGTCGCGACGACCGCCATCGGCTACGGCCCCTTCAGCCTGTCGCCCGACGACGCCATGCGTCTCGTCGAGGTGCGCGACCTCATCGCCGGACAAAGCTGGTTCGACCTGACGCAGTATAGGCTCGATCCGCCCGCCGGCGTGGTCATGCACTGGTCGCGCCTCGTCGACCTGCCGCTCGCCGGCCTGATCCTCGCCGGCAAGGCCGTCGCGCCGGCCGGGATCGCCGAACGCATCGCCATGACATTATGGCCGGCGCTTCTCTTGTTCGCCTTCCTTGCCGGCACCATGCAGTTCGCCCGCGCGCTCGCCGGCGAAACCGCCGCGCGCATCGCCCTGCTGCTGGCGGTGCTGATGGCCTCGACGCTGCAGCACTTCCGGCCCGGCTCCATCCATCATCACAACGTGCAACTGACATTGCTCGTCTGGTCGCTGGCGCTGTTCGTCAAAGGCCCGCAACGGCCGCGCGCCGCGGCAGGCGCCGGGCTGCTCGGTGCCGTCTCGGTCGGCGTCGGGCAGGAGATGGTACCGGCGATCGCGACGCTCGCCGTCGTCGCCGCGCTGCGCTGGATCGTCGACGGCGAACGCGTCGCGCGTGCCACATTCGCTTATGCCGCAACCCTCGCCGTCGGCACCATCGCGCTCGGCGCGCTCACCATACCCCCGGCCGATTATCTCCTCGTACGCTGCGACTCGCTGTCGATCGCCCAGGTCGGCGCGCTGACCGTCGGCGGCCTCGGCCTCGCCTCGCTGACGCTGCTGCCGCTCCTGCACACACCGCAGCGCCGGCTCGCCGCGGCGGGCCTGCTCGCCGTCGTCCTCGCCGCCTGTCTCGGCCTCGGCGCCGGGCAATGCATCGGCGACCCTTACGCACAGGTCGACCCGCGGCTGAAGGACCTCTGGCTCTCGTCCGTCAGCGAGGCGCGCGGCATCGCGGCGATGGCGCACGACCTGCCGCAACAGATCCCGGCCTATTTCGGCGTGGCGCTGGCGGCGCTCGTCCTCGGCATCTCCCAGGCGATCCGCAGCCGCGACGACACACGATGGCACTGGCTCGCCGCCGCCGGTGTTCAGGCCGCCCTGCTCCTGGTCGCGCTTTGGCAGGTGCGCGGCACTGCCGGCGCCAACGCCGTCGCCGCCGCGCTCTTTGCCGCCGCCGTGGTGCGCAGCTTTCCCGCCCGCGATGGCGAGCGCGCCGTCTTCGGCCTCAGCCGCGCGGCGCTGATCGCCGTCCTGCTGATCAATCCCGCCACGCTCCTGCCGATCGGCAGCGCCGGCGCGCGGGCGCTGGGCATCACGCCGCCGCAATTCCTCACCAGCGGCCAGGCCGGCACCTGCCAGCAGCCGGCCGACTACGCGCCGCTCGCCGATCTGCCGCGCGGCCGCGTGCTCGCCTTCATCGACTCCGGCCCGTTCATCCTGATGCGGTCGGACGATGCCGTGTTCGGCGGTCCCTATCACCGCAACGTGGCCGGCAATCTCGCCATTCTCGACATGTTCCTCGCCGCGCCCGCGGACGCCGCCCGGCAGATGGCCGCGCGCGGCATCGATTACGTCGCGTTCTGTCCCGGCGCGCCGGAACGCCATCAATACGCCGCGCTCGCCCCGCACGGTCTGGCCGCGGCGCTCGCCAAAGACGAGACGCCCGCCTTCCTCGCCCGGCTGCCCACCGGCGGCACCGACCTCGTCCTCTACCGGGTCCGCCGCTAGCCCCAGTTTGATGTTGCAACGCAATAAGAAAATCGCCACCTTGCCGGCTTGGGACAGGTGGCGACGATGACGCACGAGACGCCAAGGCGCGACAAACCCTGGATTTTCCGCACCTACGCCGGCCATTCGACGGCGCAGGCCTCGAACGCGCTCTATCGCAAGAACCTGGCCAAGGGGCAGACCGGCCTGTCGGTCGCCTTCGACCTGCCGACGCAGACCGGCTACGACGCCGACCACGTTCTGGCAAAGGGCGAGGTCGGCAAGGTCGGCGTGCCGATCAGCCATCTCGGCGACATGCGCGCGCTGTTCGAGGGCATCCCGCTCGCCTCGATGAACACCTCGATGACCATCAACGCCACCGCTGCATGGCTGATGGCGCTCTATATCGCGGTCGCCGACGAGCAGGGCGCGCCGCGCGCCGCCCTCACCGGCACGATCCAGAACGACATCATCAAGGAGTATCTCTCGCGCGGCACTTACGTGTTTCCGCCCAAGCCGTCGCTGCGCCTGATCAAGGACATCGCGATCTTCACCACGTCGGAACTGCCGAAGTGGAATCCGATGAACATCTGCAGCTATCACCTGCAGGAAGCGGGCGCGACGCCGGTGCAGGAACTCGCCTTCGCGCTCGCCACCGCCGTCGCCGTGCTCGACACGGTGAAGGGCTCCGGCGAGGTCGACCACGAGCGGTTCTGCGAAGTGGTCGGCCGCATCTCCTTCTTCGTCAATGCCGGGCTTCGGTTTGTCACCGAAGTCTGCAAGATGCGCGCCTTCACCGAATTGTGGGACGAGATCACGCGCGAACGCTACGGCGTCACCGATGCCAAGCAGCGGCTGTTCCGCTACGGCGTGCAGGTCAACTCGCTCGGGCTCACCGAGCCCCAACCGGAAAACAACGTCACGCGCATCCTGATCGAGATGCTGGCGGTGACGCTCTCGAAGAAGGCGCGCGCCCGCGCCGTGCAGTTGCCGGCATGGAACGAGGCGCTCGGCCTGCCGCGGCCGTGGGACCAGCAGTGGTCGTTGCGCATGCAGCAGATCCTCGCCTACGAAACCGATCTCCTCGAGTACGGCGACATCTTCGACGGCTCGACCGAGATCGAGCGCAAGGTCGCGGCGCTCAAGCACGAAGCCAAGGAAGAGCTCCGGCGCATCGAGGAGATGGGCGGCGCGGTGGCCGCGGTCGAGAGCGGCTACATGAAGCAGCAACTCGTCGAGTCGAACACGGCGCGGCTGGAGGCCATCGAACGCGGCGAGCAGGTCGTCGTCGGCGTCAACAAATACACCGAGACCGAGCCGTCGCCTTTGACCGGCGGCGTCGAGGCGATCCTGACCGTGTCGGAGGACGCCGAGCGCGACCAGATCGCGCGGCTGAAAGCCTGGCGGGCGCAGCGCGACGCGCGCGCGGTCGCCGACGCGCTCGCCGCCCTGAAGCGCGCGGCGACCGGCGGCGGCAACATCATGCCGGCGTCGATCGCCTGCGCGAAGGCCGGCGTCACCACCGGCGAATGGGGCTGGACCTTGCGCGAGGCGTTCGGCGAATACCGCGCGCCGACCGGCGTCGGCCGCGCCATGCGCAACGACGTCGAAGGCCTCGACGACATCCGCGCCGACGTCGACCGCGTGTCGAAGAAGCTCGGCCGCCGCATGACCTTCCTCGTCGGCAAGCCCGGCCTCGACGGTCACTCGAACGGCGCCGAGCAGATCGCCGTGCGTGCGCGCGACGCCGGCATGCAGGTGGTCTACGAAGGCATCCGCCTGACGCCGGAAGAAATCGTCGACGCGGCGAAGAAGGAAAAGGCGCACGTCATCGGCCTGTCGATCCTCTCCGGCAGCCACATGCCGCTGGTCAAGGACGTGGTCGGTCGCGTCAAGGATGCGGGGCTCGACGTGCCGGTGGTCGCCGGCGGCATCATCCCGCCGGAGGACGCGGCCGAATTGGAGAAGGCCGGCGTCGCCGCCGTCTACACGCCGAAGGATTTCGAATTGAACCGCATCATGTCGGACCTGGTGCGGATCGTCGAACGCAAGCGCGAGCCGAGCGAGGCGTAGCCTGTCTTCACCTCTCTCCGCCCGCGGGGAGAGGTGAAGAGCAGCCGGCGCCTCCGCCGGCATCGACGGCCTGACCGGCTTCACGAGGACCCGACCGGCCGGGAGCAATCGTCCTCCATCCAGCGGGGACGAATTGCCGGCTTTGCGCCTTCGGCTACAATACCGGCACGGACTTCAGCCTTCAGACCCGCTCGCGCCGGCCGATCGATCGGTTCGGAATCGCGTCAAGGCCCGCCGGCGTCCCCGCAAATGGGCAACCTGTCTGGATCCTGGAGCAGAGAAGCAGGCAGACGGACGCATCGAGCGCGCCGCGGGCGCGCGACTCAAAGGGGGGCGTGCAATGACCAACCAGGCATCGGCGGCTGAAAATGACTCGCGCAAGTTCGCGCTATCGCTCGGACTGGCCTGCTACCTGATCGCCATGTTGCTGTGGCGAGCCTTCACCGTAGCGCACGAATATCCGATGCGCACCGAACAGGTGCTGACGATGGCGATCGACGGGCTCGCCATTGCCGCTCTGATCGGCCTGCGGGCGAGCCTGCCGAAATGGCTGTTCGGCATCGCGCTGCTGTGCGGGCTGGCGCTGTTTGCGATCCGCCTGAACGGCGATGCAAGCTGGTGGACCGGCCACATCATGTACGCGCTGCCATCGCGGTGACCCGAGCGGAACGTGAGCCGCGCGAGGCGTCGTCTGTCTTCATCTCTCCCCGTTCGCGGGAGAGGGAAGAGCAGCCAATGCCTCCGCCAGCTTCGCCGCGCTCATCGGCTTGACGAGATACGCGTCCATCCCGGCATCGCGCGCGGCTTTTTCGTCGTCGCTGCGAGAGCGGCCGGAGATGCCGATCACCGGCACCCGGCCGGCGTCGCCCGGCAGCGCGCGAATGCGCCGCGTCGCCTCGAGCCCGTCGATGCCGGGCAGCATCACATCCATCAGCACCGCATCGAAGCCGCCGCGCGCGGCCGCCTCGACCGCCGCCTCGCCGCTGTCGGCGAAATCGACGCGATGGCCGAGCTCGCCGAGGATCGTGTTCATGATGACGCGGCCGTAAGGGTTGTCCTCGACGCAAAGCAGGCGGAGCGCGCGCACCGGCCGCGATTGCGGCGTGGCCTTCCCGGGCGGCGCGTCGGCACGTTCGACGAGTGCGGTCAGGCGGAACGTGCTGCCCTTGCCCTTCGCGCTCGTCACGGTGAGATCGCCGCCCATCGCGCGGGCGATGCGCTTGACGAAGGTGAGGCCGAGGCCGGCGCCGCCGTAACGCCGGGCGATCTCCGCGCTCGCCTGCGCATAAGGACGAAACAGCGCCCGCAGTTCGGCGGCCGTCATGCCGATGCCGCTGTCGGTCACCGCGAAGACGAGGCGCACGCGCCTGCCGCGCGCCGGCTCGGCCGAGGCGGCAAAGTGCACGTGTCCCGCGGGCGTGAACTTCACCGCATTGTCGGCGAGGTTCTCGAGCGCGGCGCGCAGGCGCAGCACGTCGCCGGCGACCAGCGGCGGCAGATCGGGCGAGATCGCGATGTCGACCGTCACCGCCTTGTTGGCGGCACGCGCCGACAGCGCCTCCGCCACGTTTTCGGCAAGCGCGCGCGGCGAAAACGGCTCGTGGCGCAGCACCAGCCCCGCGGCGTCGGCGCGCACGGCGTCGACGATGAGCGTGGAGAGCGCGGCGAGGTGCTCGGCGCCGCTCTTGACCGCGGCGGCCCATTGGCGCTCGCGCGCGCCGAGGTCGGAGGCGGCGAGCAGTTCGGCGAGCGCGAGAATGCCGGTCAGCGGCGTGCGGAGATCGTGCGCGACGCCGGCGAGCGCCGCCTCGATCGCGCGCGGCGCGGCCGCGCGGGGGCGACGCCGCTTCGCCGTCGTGGTCTTGCGCTTGCGCTTGGCCATGGCTCCCCCGCCCCGGCCGCAATCTGGCACGGACGGCCGGCTCAATCGAGCCCGGCCAGCCGGCGGATGTCCCGCGCGGTCAGCCCCTGGGCCCGCAAGTCGCGCAGGCCGGTGGCGCGGATCGATTTCGACAGCTTGCGGCCGTCGGCGTCGAGCAGCAGGCGATGGTGGTGGTAACGCGGCGCCGGCAGGCCGAGCAGCGCCTGCAGCAGGCGGTGCACGGAGGTCGCGTGGAACAGGTCGCGGCCGCGCACGACGTCGGTGACGCCCTGCGCCGCATCGTCGACGACGACGGCGAGGTGATAGCTCGTCGCCACGTCCTTGCGCGCGAGGATCACGTCGCCCCAGGCGGCGGGATCGGCGGCAATCGTGCCCGTTTCGCCGTTCGGGCCGGCGCCGGTTTCGGTCCAGGCGAGCGCACCGGTGCGCGCCAGCGCCGCCGCCATGTCGAGCCGCAGCGCGGAGGGCGCGCCGGACGCGATGCGCTGCGCGCGCTCGTCCGCGGGCATCGTCGTCGCCGTGCCGGGGTAGAGCGGTGCGCCGTCGGGGTCGCGCGGCCACGGCGCCTGCGCCTCGCGCGCGGCGACCAGCGCGGCGATCTCGGCGCGGCTCTCGAAGCTCGGATAGACGAGGCCCATCGCGTCGAGGCGGCCGAGCGCGGCGCGGTACGCGGCGAAGTGCTCCGACTGCCGCCGCACCGGCTCCTCGAAGGTGAAGCCGAGCCAGCGCAGGTCCTCGACGATCTCCGCCTCGTATTCCGGCCGGCAGCGCGTCGCGTCGATGTCCTCGATGCGCAGCAGCAGGCGCCCGCCCGCGGCCCTGGCCATATCGGCGTTGAGCAGGGCCGACAGGACATGACCGAGGTGCAGGTTTCCGGTCGGCGACGGCGCGAACCTGAAAACGGGTGGCGGCATTCTATTCGGGCTGGCAGCCCCCTTCGCTGTCATGCCGCGCGTAAGCGGGGCATCCAGTGATCACCGGCCGGTGAGGTTTACCACACGCGCAACCGAATACTGGATCGCCCGCTTTCGCGGGCGATGACAGCCAGATAAGTTGCGGGAGTACGATACATCCAATGACCACCTTCCTCCACACCGACGACGACCTGCGCGCTGCCCTCGTCGATCTGATCGAGCAGGACCCGCGCCTTGCCCCTGTCGCCGAGAAGGCCGGCGTCTTCGCGCTGCGACGGCGCGAGGCGGGCTTCGCCGGCCTCTGCGCCATCGTCTGCGGCCAGCAGCTCTCGACCGCGAGCGCCGCAGCCATTCGCGATCGCCTTCTCGCGGCCTTCGACCCGTTCCACCACGATGCGGTGCGCAAGGCCCGCACCGACAAGCTCAAGCGCCTCGGCCTGTCGACGCCGAAGATCAAGTCGATCCGCGCCATCGCCAAGGCGCTGTCGGAGGGCGTCATCGACCTGACCGCGATCGGTAACATGGATGCCGACGACGCGCACGCGGCCCTCGTGAAACTGCACGGGATCGGTCCCTGGACCGCCGACATCTACCTGCTGTTCTGCCTCGGCCATGCCGACGCCTTCCCGGCCGGCGACCTCGCGGTGCAGGAGGCCGTGCGCATCGCCTTCAATCTGCGCAAGCGGCCGGACGCCAAGGCGCTGACCAGAATCGCGGAGGCCTGGCGGCCCTGGCGGGGCGTGGCGGCGCACCTGTTCTGGGCCTACTATCATGTCGTCAAGCGCCGCGAGGGCATCTCGCTACAGGCGAAGGCGCCCGCAGCCAGGACGCCGAAAAGGACCGCCCGCAAGGCGGCTGCCGGCACGAAGCCCACCCGCACGACGACCACCACGCGCAAGACGACCACGCGAAAGACGACCACCGGAAGGAAGAAGAATGGCTGACCTCGACGGCCCGAGGCTCGAACCCCGCTCCGGCACCGCCAAGCAGCTTGTCGTGTTCCTGCACGGCTACGGCGCCGACGGCAACGACCTGATCGACATCGGCCGCGCCTGGCAGCAGCTCCTGCCCGATGCCGCCTTCGTGTCGCCGCACGCGCCGCGTCCCTGCGGCCAGGCGCCGATGGGCCGCGAGTGGTTTCCGCTGACCTTCCGCGACCCCAACGAGCGTTGGACCGGGGTCAACGCTGCGGCACCGGTGCTCAACGCCTTCATCGACGCCGAGCTCGAGCGCCTTAGCCTGCCCGATTCGGCGCTGGCACTGGTCGGCTTCTCGCAGGGCACGATGATGTCGCTGCATGTCGGCCTGCGCCGCGCCGACGCGCCGCGTGCGATCGTCGGCTATTCCGGCATGCTGGTGGTGCCGGAAGACATCGACCCGGACAAATTCGCATCCGAAATTCGCAGCCGTCCGCCGGTATTGCTGGTGCATGGCGACCAGGACCAACTCATTCCGGTGCAGGCCTTGATGCACGCGGCACAAGGGCTTGCGGCGCTGGAGGTTCCGGTCGAGTGGCACATTTCACCCGGCGTGGGCCACGGCATCGATCAGGAAGGCCTGCGTCAGGGCGGTGAATTTCTCGCCCGCAGATTCACCGGCCGCTGAGCAGGGGTACTTGCGAGGTCCCCCACATCTACTTCACAATCTCGTCACGGTGCCCTATTACTAGGGTGTTCGCTGCGTGGCGGCAGCCTTGAAGGAGGCCGGAGAACTCGCTTGAACGTGCACGCTTCGCCCAGTGGTTTTCCAGCCCTGGTGCTCAACGCCGATTTCAGACCGTTGAGCTATTACCCGCTGTCGCTCTGGTCCTGGCAGGACACGATCAAGGCGGTGTTTCTCGAACGCGTCAACATCGTCGCCAATTACGACCATGCGGTGCGCAGCCCCTCCTTCGAGATGAAGCTGCCGAGCGTCGTCTCGCTCAAGACCTTCGTCAAACCGTCCACGCACCCGGCCTTCACCCGGTTCAACGTCTTCCTGCGCGATCGTTTTTCCTGCCAGTATTGCGGCACGCGTGACGATCTCACCTTCGACCATCTGATTCCGCGAGCGCGGGGCGGCCTGACCACCTGGGACAACGTGGTCGCCGCGTGCAGCCCCTGCAATCTGCGCAAGGGCAGCCTGACGATGGACGAAGCCAGGATGTGGCCGTCGCAGATGCCGTTCCAGCCGACGGTGCACCACCTGCACAAGAACGGCCGGCTTTTCCCGCCGAACTACCTGCACGACAGCTGGCTCGACTATTTATATTGGGACAGCGAGCTGGAGCCGTAAGGCGCGGGCGACATCGCAGGCGGGAACAAACATTCTCCTGTGGCGCAACCGCCTTTGAAACAACCGTTTCGCCATCCACCCGAAAAACAAAATCGCTTCGGTTTACCGGCCTCTCCCGCGTTCGGTACCATCCGCGCGCCTGATCGACACGGCCGCCGCCTGATCGAGACGGCGCATTTCGCCGGGGCGCACAACAGAATCCGGCTGACCCACTGGAGGGCTCCGATGACTCTGTTCTCGCGCCGGTCGCTGTTGGCGTCCGCGCTCCTTGCCGCACTGCTGCCCACGAGCGCCCTGTTCGCGGGCGAACAGGTCAAGGAAATCCGCGTCGACTGGGCGACCTACAGCCCCGTGTCCATCCTGCTGAAGGAGCACGGCTGGCTCGAGAAGGAATTCGCCAAGGACGGGATCACGATCCGCTGGGTGCAGACGCTCGGCTCCAACAAGGCGCTGGAATTCCTGAACGCCGGGGCGATCGACTTCGGCTCGACCGCCGGCTCTGCCGCCCTGCTCGGCCGCATCAACGGCAACCCGATCAAGTCGGTCTACGTCTATTCGAAACCGGAATGGACCGCGCTCGTCACGCGCAAGGACAGCACCATCAAGTCCGTCGCGGACCTCAAGGGCAAGCGCGTCGCCGTCACCCGCGGCACCGATCCGCACATCTTCCTCGTGCGCGCCTTGCAGAAGGCCGGCTTGAGCGAGAAGGACATCCAGCCGGTCCTGCTGCAGCATCCGGACGGCGCCACCGCGCTGATCCGCGGCGACGTCGACGCCTGGGCCGGTCTCGACCCGATGATGGCGCAAAGCGAGCTGCGCGACGGCGCGCGGCTGTTCTATCGCGACGCGGATGCTAACACCTACGGCATCCTGAACGTGCGCGAGGAGTTCGCCCAGCAGCATCCCGACCTGGTGAAGCGCGTGCTCGCCGTCTACGAGACCGCACGCCACTATGCGCTCGCCCATCCGGATGATTTGGAAAAGAGCTTCGTCGCCGCCACGAGGCTGCCGAAGGACGTGGTCGAGAAGCAGCTGCGCGAACGCACCGATCTCTCCAACGGCAAGATCGGCAAGGCGCAACGCGACACGATTCTGGCGGCAGGCCTGGCGCTGCAGCAGGCCGGCGTCATCAAGCAGGACGTCGACGTGCAGAAGGCGCTCGATGCCCTCATCGACACGAGCTTCACCGTCGCAGCCCAATAACGACACGTGACGCGTCGCCCGCCGTGCCCGGCTTCGCGCCGGGCACGGCTTTATAGGTCCGGTTTTTCGCATGTCGATCGTTCATCCAAACGCATTGGTCGATCAGCCCGCTGCAAATCCGAAATTGCGTCCGGCGGCATGGTCGCGATTCGCGCGGCCGGCTCTGGGCCTGCTGCTGCCACTCGTCGTCGCGGTGGGATGGGAGTTGGCGGTCAGGCTCGGCCTGTCGAACGGGCGGCTCGTACCGCCGCCGTCGGTGATCTATGCGACGTTCCGCGAACTCGCCGCTGCGGGCGACCTGCAGCGCCACACGCTGGTGACGGTCGAACGCGTCGCCCTCGGCTTTGCTTTCGGCGTCGGCATCGGCACGCTCGCCGGCGCGGTCACCGGCTACTGGGCGAGCGCCCGCCGCGTCCTCGATCCGACCGTTCAGGCCCTGCGCGCGATTCCGTCCATCGCCTGGGTGCCGTTGTTCATCCTGTGGCTCGGCATCTTCGAGATGTCGAAGGTCACGCTCATCGCCGTCGGCGTCTTCTTTCCGGTTTATCTCGGCGTCATGGGCGCGGTGATCTCGGTCGATCGCAAGATCGTCGAGGTCGGGCGCGCATTCCGGCTGAACGGACTGCAGATGGTCTGCCGCATCCTGCTGCCGGCCGTCCTTCCCTCCTATGTCATCGCCCTGCGCTCGGGCCTCAGCCTCGGATGGATGTTCGTGGTGGCGGCGGAATTCATGGGCGCCTCGGAAGGCCTGGGCTTCCTGCTGGTCGATGGCCAGCAGCTCGGCAAGCCGGCGCAAATCCTGACGGCAATCGTTGCCTTCGCCATCCTCGGCAAGTTGACGGATTGGCTGATCGTCGGCCTCGCGGCGCCGTTCCTGCGCTGGGAAGACCGGTTCGCGCGCGACGAGGAGCACTAGCGATGCTCGCTCTCGAACACGTCGGCAAGACCTATCCGAACGGCACCGAGGCCCTCGCGGACATCACCTTCGCCGTACGCCCCGGCGAGATTCTCGCCATTGTCGGCGGCTCGGGCTGCGGCAAGTCCACGCTCCTGCGCGCCATCGGCGGGCTCGACCGGCCGAGCACGGGACGCATCCTGCTCGACGGCACGCCCATCGTCGCGCCGCACGAGAAGATCGGCATCATCTTCCAGGAGCCGCGGCTGCTGCCCTGGCTGTCGATCGCCGACAATGTCGGCTTCGGCCTCGGCGGTCTTGCGGCTGCGGAGCGCAAGGAGCGTATTGCCGAGGCGCTCGCGCGGGTGGGCTTGAGCGACAAGGCGCGGGCCTGGCCGCGCGAACTCTCCGGCGGACAGGCGCAGCGGGCGGCCATTGCCCGCGCGCTGGTGCCGGGTCCGCAGGTGCTGCTGCTCGACGAGCCGTTCTCGGCGCTCGACGCCTTCACCCGCAACGACCTGCAGGACCACCTCCTCGACCTCTGGAGCGGCGCGCGCCCGACGCTTGTCGTCGTCACCCACGACGTCGAGGAAGCGATCGTGCTTGCCGACCGGATCATGGTGATGCGGCCGCGGCCCGGCCGCATCTTCACGCAGATCGCCGCGGATCTGCCGCGGCCGCGCGATCGCCAGTCGGAAGACTTCGAGGAGCTCAAGAAGCAGGTCTTGCAGGCCCTCAACCGGTCGATGGAACGCGACCGGGCGCGGGACCATGCCGAAGCCACACGAACGCGCGAAATCCGCCCGGCACTCTAGTACACTGCCGGACCGCCGCGAGCTTCGATCCCAGAAAGGAATACCGGTTATGGACGCAGCCGATCTCCGCGCCCTGCAGGCGCCGATCAAGGAGCGCTACAAGGGCGATCCCGACGCCGCACTGATCACCTTGCGCGCCAGGGGCACGCTCGACGACGCGAACATCGCGTGCAAGGTCGAGACCGGTCGCGCGCTCGCGGTTGCCGGGCTGCACCCGGCGACCGGCGGCAGCGGCCTCGAGCTCTGCTCCGGCGACATGCTGCTGGAGGCGCTCGTCGCCTGCGCCGGCGTGACGCTGAAAGCCGTGTCCACGGCGCTGGCCATTCCCTTGCGCGGCGCGACGGTCTCCGCCGAAGGCGATCTCGATTTCCGCGGCACGCTCGGCGTTGCCAAGGACGCGCCCGTCGGCTTCGCGCAGATCCGCCTGCGCTTCGATGTCGAGACCGATGCGCCGCAGGACAAGCTCGACCAGTTGCTCAAGCTCACCGAGCGCTATTGCGTCGTCTATCAGACGATCAAGTCGGGACCGCCGGTCGACGTCGCATTGGCGCGCGTCGCCTAGCCTCTGCGCATCGGTCTTGCGGATTGCGCGCCGCGGCGTCTCATGCGCCCGGCAGCATCCGCTGCAGCACGCCGTCGCGGCGGACGAAGTAGTGATAGAGTGCTGCCAGCACGTGCAGGCCGACGAGGCCGAGCAGCGCGTAGTTGCCGAGCAGGCTGTGAACGTCGCCCGTCCACTGCCAGCCGGGCGCGCGCGTCGCAACCAAAGCGGGCACTTCCAGGCCGAACATCACGACCGGCATGCCGCGCCAGGAGGCGTTGATCCAGCCGAGGATCGGCACGACGAAGATCAGGATGTACAGGAGCCAATGCACGAGGCGGGCGGACGCCGTCTGCCACGGCGGCACCCCATCCTCCGGCGGCGGCTCGGCATGGGTCAGCCGCCACAGGAGCCGCACCACGGCGACGGCGATGACGATCATGCCGAACGTGAAATGCAGGCTGATCAGGGTCGTGACCGGCGTGTTGCGGCCGATATGCGGCATCGTCCAGGCGAAGATGAATTGGGCGATCAGCAGCAAGACGATCAGCCAGTGCAGCGCTCTCGCCGTGCCGGTATAGCCGGCCCCTCTCCGTTCGATCATTCGGTGCCTCCCAGCCTCGAATCGCGTCTATGGAACTCTGTACAACAGCCACTTGCGGCGGAACCGCGGCGACCCCATATGTGTTCCCAATGGCGGTGTCGAGCCTTGCAGGGCTCCACCACCGGCGCATTGCGCAATCGCAATGCTGCGGACGACCACGGGATCAGCGGGCGACGCCGGATGTACGCGCGCCATTGATCTTCGTGGTCGTTGTCGTTTTGGGGGCCTATTCGGCGGGGCGCGCCAGGGCGGAGCGGAAACCGATGGCTGCGGCCACCGCGAGGGCGAGCGACACCAGCACGTCATAGCCGGCGAGCGAAATGCCGAGGAGGCGCCAGGGCGCCTCGTCGCAGCGGACGATGCGGATGTTCTGCAGGCTCTTCATCAGGTCCGAGACGTTGCCGAGGCTGGTCACCGGGCCGCTGCAGTCGGTCGGGCCGGGCCAGAACTTCCATTCGACGCCGGCGTGAAAGGCCGACAGGCCGGTGTTCCACAGCATCACCAGCGCGATCGCGAGGAAGCCGAGCATCAGCACCTTGCGGGTGGCTCCATGCGAGGCGCCGACCACGAGCAGCGCCGCCAACGGCACCGCGACGTAGAACGCCATGCGCTGGTCGAGGCACAGCGGACAGGGCGGATAGCCGAGCACGTACTGGAAGAAGAAGAAGCCGCATATCGTCAGGAGACCGATCCCGGCGATGAAGGCAGCCGCGGCGGCCGCGCAATCGGCCTTCGGGGAAAACATCGTCATGCGCCCTGCGCTCCGCAAAGATCCGCTGGTGTCCGGGGCGGGCGATCCGACAGCGCCGGGTCGCCGACGGGACAAGCGGGAATTAGGGGATTCAAGAAAGCCAGTCCAGACAGGCAGCCCCGCGGCGGCAGCGTCGCCGCGCACGGTGCCAGCTGACCATGCGCCGCGGAAAGCGCCGCAATTGTGGAACAAACCTACAGAATATTGACGTAGAAATAGTGGTATTTTGCGGGAGGCAAGCGCCTCCATCCAACCGAGGGTTGTCTCAAAAGGGTCGGTGTTGTAGGACCAACTGAGGGTCGCGGAGCCTTCCAGCCGGTGCATTCCTATCGGATTTCCGGGCTTCTGGTGGAGAGCGAGCTCGCGCTGCCGGGCGCGATGGCGACCGCCGTCGGCGGACCAGCCGATGTGACGGTGCGCTACGGCGCGGTGCCCGAGGCCCTGCCCGGCGCCTCCGCCTCCGGGCCGACCTGGCAGATGGAAGGCGACCGCTTCCTCCTGTGCATTCCGAATATCGCGCGCTTCCTGTTGGCCGGCGGCCGTTCGGTGGTGGTCGAGCCCGCATCGGAAGCGACCGTCGCCGACATTCCGGTGTTCATGCTCGGCACGGTGCTGAGCCTGCTGCAGCACCAGCGGGCCCGCATCGTCCTGCATGCGAGCGCCGTTTGCGTGAACGGGCAGGCGGTGCTGTTCTGCGGCCGCTCGGGCGCCGGCAAGTCGACGCTCGCCGCGACTCTGGCGCAGCATGGCTATCCCGTAATCAACGACGACGTCTGCGCCATCTCGATCGAACATCATCAACGACCCGTCGTCTACCCGGACGGCCGAAAACCCAAGCTCTGGTCGCGGGACATCGAACGGCTCGGTCTTGCCGAGCGGCGCGGCGAGCGAGTCCGGCGTCACCTCGACAAATACTATGTCGATTTCGGCGGCCGGTTCAGCGAACCGCTGCCGATCGCGGCGGTGTACGACCTGCACGACGCCCTGCCGCCCATCGAACCGGGCATCAAGCGCTCGAACGCGGTCGACGCCACCCTCACGCTCAAACGCTTTGCCTACCGCCAGAACATGGTCACGCGGCTCGATCAGTGGCCGCTCTATTTCAAGGCGGCGATCACCGTGGCCAATTCGAGCGCGATGTTCAATTTGCACCGCGTCCGCGATTTCTCGCAGCTCGCCGCGCTGGTGGCCGCGCTCGAACGGCACTGGATCGAATTGCGCCTGATGGAGGCGACCGCGTGACGCGCACCATCTGGCTCGCCTCCTATCCGAAATCCGGCAACACTTGGTTTCGCTTTTTGATCGCGAACCTGAGCGCGAGCGAACCGCTGGGCGTCAACGACCTGCCGCGGCAGCACACCATCGCCAGCGCCCGGGAGCCCTTCGACCAGATCATGCTGATCGACAGCGGGCTTTTGACGCATGACGAAGTCGATTGCCTGCGGCCGCGCCTCTACGAGGAAATGGCGCGCGATCCCGTCATCGGCGGCTTCGACGAACCCGGGCAAGCCGCCGAGCCGGTGCGCTTCGTCAAGGTGCACGATGCTTATGTCGTGACTCCACAGGCCGAACCGTTGCTCGCCGGACGCGGGGGCGCCGATGGGGTGATCCTCCTCGTGCGCGATCCGCGCGACGTCGCGCCGTCACTCGCCGGTCACATCGGCAAGGGGATCGACGAGGCGATCGTCATGATGAACGACTGGGGGGCGGCGCTGTGCGCCACGCCGGATCGGCTGGACCGGCAATTGCGGCAGAGGCTGCTGAGCTGGAGCGGACACGTCGCGAGTTGGCTCGACCAGCGGCACCTTCCCGTCCACGTCGTCCGCTACGAGGACCTGACGGCGGACACCGCCGGCACCTTCGCCGCCGCGCTCGCCTTCGCCGGACACACCGCCAGCGCCGCCGATGTGCAGCGCGCCGTCGGCTTCACCGATTTCGCGCGCTTGCGGCAACAGGAACAGGCGCAGGGATTCCGCGAAGCCCCGGAGCGGTCGCCGCGGCCGTTCTTCCGTCTCGGCGAGGCCGGAGCCTGGCGCCGCGCGCTCACGGCCGCGCAGGTCGCGCGCATCGAGGCGGCGCATGCGCCGACGATGCACCGGCTCGGCTACGTGCCCATCTCCGACACCCGGCTCGCCTCCACGGCATGACGGAACGAGCGATGGCGACGATCCTTCCCACGCGCAGGCAGTTCGTGAGGCTCCGCCAGATCGGCAGCCGCCGCCGCGCGCTGCTCGTCGAGGCGATGATCTGCCTCGCTCTGGCGCGGCTCGTTCTGCACCTCGTGCCGTTCCCGCGCATCGCACGCCGGCTCGGCGACTTCGCGCCGCCCGGCGACGCGCGCGCCGCGCAAGCCGGGACGCCGGCACCGGCCGACGCGCCGCTCGCCCGCGACGTCGGCTGGGCGGTGACGCGGGCCGCGCGCCACGCGCCGTTCGCTGCCGTGTGTCTGCCGCAGGCCATCGCCGCGCGCGTGATGCTGGCGCGACGGGGCATTGCCAGCGTCATCCATTTCGGCGCCTGCGCGCCGAGCGAGGCGCCGGAGGAGACGCATGCCTGGCTCAATGCCGCCGGCGTCGAGGTGACCGGCTATCCGGTCGCCCGGCGCTTCACCGAGGTCGCCTGCTTCGTGTGAGGCGCAGCGCGGCTTGGAAAATCACGCCGACGGCGCTACTTTAGGTTGAACGACGGGAGACCTTCGAGGGTCAGATGCACATTCGCAAGCAGGATCACTGGCTGAGCGCCAACGTCGCCGGCGAAGTCGTGATGATGAGCGCGCGGACCGGAAAGCACATCGGCCTGAACAAGATGGGCGCCCGCATCTGGGACCTGCTCGAACGCCCGCGCAGCCTCGACGAGATCTGCGACACCCTGGTGCAGCAATTCGACGTGGCGCCCGACATCTGCCGCGCCGAGGTCGAGAGCTTCCTCGACGAGCTGAAGAGACACGACGCGATCGCGATCGACGAAGCCGCATCGTCCTGACATGAGCGACAGCAACCCTCGCGCAACGGCGAACGCGTCCAGCAACGTACTGGACGTGCGGTTCGGTTCGGCCACGGCGGCGGAGAACCTGCGGCACGCGATCGAGACCGGCGAGATCATCGAAGCGGAGGACGGCACGCTCCGGCTCAAGCCGGCCGACCATCCGGTCAATGCGGTC
>Ga0182749_1000634_pt1 | contig 30844 bp, 28 predicted proteins | sample eDN3rd37CKraftMG_FD_128875 | JGI IMG/M metagenome (GOLD analysis project Ga0182749, IMG submission 128875) | Enriched Miracle-Growth compost microbial communities from Emeryville, California, USA - eDNA 3rd pass 37_C Kraft MG (version 2) (version 2) ...
ACCGGCTGTCCGGTCTGGGGCGCGGTCACCTGCGGGTCGCGGAGCATCTCGCGGAAGGACGTCTTCAGCGGCGCGGAGCCCGCGTTCTTCACGGTGATCTCGATCCAGTCGTTGCCCCGGCCGTCCGAGGACAGCGAGAGGGCGGACGTGGACACCTCGGCCACGCCGGTCTTCAGCACCGGCGAGTACGCGATCGTCTGCGACCACGACGATGCGTCGATCTGACGCGCGTCCTCCGTGTAGTTCGGTGCGGTCACGGTGACGCGCGAGCGTCCCGTGAGGGCCGCCACCTCGTACGTGCCGTCCCCGCTCGTCGAGGTCTCGGAGACGGTGCCGTCGGAGTGCTGCACGCGCACGCGCGCCCCCGCGACGGCGGCCCCGTCGTTCGCATCGGTCACGGTCCCCGCGATCCACGCGCGCTCGGTGCGGGTGAACCGCACCTGTCCCGGACCGCTCAGCAGGCGGCCGTCGGCGAGATAGTCCACCGCGACCTCCGTGCCGGCGGCCTCCAGGCCGACCGACGCGTAGGCGCCGGACCGCTCGCGATCCGCTCCGATGCCCTCGCCGTAGGAGAACAGCACGTCGCCGTTCGCGACGAGGGTCGCCGAGAAGGTCAGCCGCTGCGCGGGCGAGAAGAGGATCGCGACGTTCCGCCACTCGATCGTGACGGCCGGGACCGCGTCCACCGTCGTCTTCTTCCACCGCACCGACGAATCCCCGTCGAGGTCGATCAGTGCCCAGAACGGGGCGACGATGCCGCCCTGCACGCGACCGCCCGGGTACGGGATCGGCCGCGGCCCGTCCCACACGTCGTCCAGCGGCGTGAAGGTGAGGAAGCCGTTCGCCGACACGTAGACCGTCGAGTAGCGGTGGTCGAAGGACGGGAAGGCGAAGGGCAGGTCGAGGACCGCCGCCTTCCCGTTGGCGTCGATGTCGAGCGCGGTCGATCCGGTCCGCATCGCGGCGTCGGAGGACGCGCAGGTGTAGCCGCCGGAGAACGAGGTCGTCTTCAGCTCGACGTCGGTGCGCAGGTCCTTGCGCACCGTCACGCTGCGCTGCGCAGGGACCAGGCACGCGTCGGCCGAGACGCTCAGCGTGTGTGCCCCCTCCGGCACGCCGTGCAGACGGTAGCGCCCATGGGCATCGGTGAGCACGGGCGGCTGAGGGCCGCCGACGGCGACGGCCGCTCCGGCGACCGGATGACCCGAGGCATCCGTCACGGTGCCGGAGACCGCGTGGCGCGGCACGATCGTCAGGCGCGCGTCCGCGGTCGCGGTCGCGCCGTCGGCGACGGTGACGGTGCGCGTGTGCGCGCCGTACCCGTACGACGTGAACGAGACGTCGTAGCGCCCGGGGGCGACGGTCAGGGCGAAGCGCCCGTCCTCGCCGGTCTTGGTCGAGCGGTCGAACGCGCCGTCGGCGGTGACGTCGACGCCGGCGAGCGCCTTTCCGTCGGCGTCCACGACGTGCCCGGAGAGCACCGCGGCACCGCGCGGCGCGGCGGCGATGAGCGCGGGGACGTCGAGCTTTCCCTCGCCCCACACCGCGTTGTCGCCGGCGGTGCCGCCGCAGGAGCGGTCGTCCACGTCACGGGCGGTGCGGTCCAGGAGCGCGCGTGTCGCGTCGATGTCGCCGACGAGGCTCGGAGCCGCGCTCCACAGCAGCGCGACGGCTCCCGCGACATGCGGCGCCGCCATCGATGTGCCGGTCTCCAGCAGATAGCCGCCGCCGGGCACCGACGAGCGCACGCGGACGCCCGGGGCCGCGATGTCGGGCTTGATCTCGCCGTCCTGGCCCGGCCCGCGGGAGGAGAAGTATCCGATCTCGCCGTCCTCGTCGTACGCGCCGACCGCGTAGGAGACGTGACGTCCGCCGGGGCTGCCGGCCGTGCTGCAGGCCGGACCGGAGTTGCCCACGGACCACGAGCTGAAGATGCCTGACGCCTCCCATGCCCGGACGATGTCGTCGTAGAAGGGTCGTCGAAGGGCTTTCCCCACGAGTTGTTCACGATGTGCGGACGCAGTGCCGGGTCGCCGCTGTCCCAGTCGTCGCGCGCGTTGGTGGGCGCGAGCATCCACTGCCCGGACAGGAGGACGTTCGTGTCGGTGCAGTTGGCGCACCCGTTCGCCGCGATCCAGGTCGCCCCCGGCGCGACGCCGATGTGCGCGCCCTCGCCGCCGTCTCCCACGATGGTGCCCATCGTGTGCGTGCCGTGGATGTCGCGGTCGCAGATCGTGCCGGTCAGGCATACGTGCGCGATGTCGTACCAGTTGTGGTCGAGCACGACGGAGCCGTCGGCCTGTGCGCCGCGGAAGCGCCCGCTCAGCGCCGGGTGGGAGGCGTCCACGCCGGTGTCGATGTTCGCGACGACGATGCCCTCGCCGGTGATGCCCTGTGCCCACGCCTCGGGGGCGCCGATCTCCGCGACACCCCAGGCGACCCCGTCGTCGAGGCCCTGCGTGCCCGTCGCCCGCGCCGAGTCGACCGGCTGCTCGAGGCTGTAGGTCCGCACCTCGCGGATCTCCGACACCTCCCGGTGCGCGGCGAGCTCGAGCGCCAGCGAGAGGTCGCCGCCCTCGACGAGCACCGCGTTGGAGACCCAGAAGGACGTGTAGGCGACGCCCTCGGCCTCGAGCTCCTTGACCACGGACGCCTGCGCCGACTCCGCACTGCGCCGCAGCGCATCGCGCACCGCCGCCCCGCGCTCGGCCCAGTCGGCGATCTTCGCTGCGGCCTCGAGGTCCGCCTTCTCCGGGAAGCGCACCCAGAACGGCGCGCCGCGGCCGCCGACCAGCCGGCTCTCGACCTCGTCGGTGAGCTTCCTCTTCGCCTCTGCCGGATCGACGGCGCGGTCGGCCTCATGTGAGACGCCGTGACGCCAGAACCCGTCAGGATCGACATCACCGCCGGGCGAGGCCGAGGCGGGGCCGGCGCCGCGGCGACGCCGCTGATGAGGGCGGCCGCGCTGAGCGCGGCGGCGAGAAGGCGGGGGCGGCGAGCGTGATGAGAGCGCACGGGCATCCTTCGTGGTGAGTCCCGGGGGGAGGGAGGCGGTCGCAGAGTGTTCCGGACCGGGTTGTCGCTCATCGTGCGTCCGGACGCGGCCGGGAACAAGGGCGGTTCGCGGGCAGAACAGGGACGAAGACTTTCGATGTGCGCGGATGAGAGCGTTCTCACGTGATCGTAATGAAACCTCTGCATCACGCGGCCTTGGCGAAATGCAGGACTGATAGGCAAGTGTGGGGATGAGCAGGAGAGGTAGTTGATGGTCATCCGAGGCGACGGGTCGGACCCGGCGATGGTGCTCTGCGTCGGGCTCCCCCTGCGGAGCGTGGGCGAGCTCGCGGAGCGCCTGCGCGAGCAGGCCGTGGTCATCGCCGCGCCGGACATCGAAGGCGCGCTGGCCCTGCTGAGCGAGGATCAGTCGGTCGAGGACGCCGGGCGGGAGGGGGCGGCTTCATCCCGCGACATGCGCCCCGCGCCGGAGGACCCCGCGCCCGTCCCGGCGCTGCGGATCGTCTCCGCCGCGAGGCAGGCGTACGTGCGCGGTGTCGGGCTGCGCCTGTCGGCTCAGGAGTTCGACCTGCTCGCCGCCCTCGCCTCCGACACCGACCGCGTCTGGACGTTCGAGGAGCTGACCGCACAGGTGTGGCGCACGCGCTACATGGGCGACCGGGAGCACGTGAACTCCGCCGTCAAGCGCCTCCGCCGGCGCCTGCCGGTGCAGGGCGGCGTCCGCATCGTCTCGGTGCGCGGCATCGGCTATCGCCTCGCCCTCGACCACGGCGAGCCCGAGGGGACCGCGCCGGGCGGGGCCCCGCCCCCGCTCATCTGACGCGCCGGCTCGCACCGTCGCGCGGGTCAGCGGCCCTGCTCGCCGATGCGCGCGGTGAGCGACGCCGGGAGGAAGCGCAGCAGCACGGCGATCGCCTTGTACCGCAGCGACGGGATCGACACGCCCTTGCCGCGGGCGGCGTCGCGCAGCCCCTCGCGCACGACATCCGGCGCCTCGAGCCACAGCGTCCCGGGGATCCCCTCCTGACCGGGCGGCAGGCCGAGTCGCTCGTGGAAGTTCGTGTGCACGAACCCGGGGCACACGGCGGTCACGGTGACGCCGCGGGGCGCGTACCGCACGTTCGCCCACCTGCTGAAGCTCACGAGCCACGCCTTGACGGCGCCGTATGTCGATCGCGGCATGAACGCGGCGATCGAGGCGATGTTGACGATGCGACCGTGTCCGCGCGCGAGCATCGCGCCCAGCGCCGCGTGCGTGAGCCGCATGGCGGCCTCGACGTGCAGCCGCAGGTGGCGCACCTCGGCGTCGATGTCATTGCGCTCGAACGCGAGCGGAAGACCGAACCCGGCGTTGTTCACCAGGACCTCGACGGGACGCTCCGTCGAGCCCACGCGCGCCTCGACCCTGGCCAGCTGGCGCGCGACGGTGAGGTCGGCGACGAGCACCTCCACGACGACGCCGTACCGGTCCCGCAGGCCGACGGCGACCCGATCGAGCGCGTCGCGGTCGCGGGCCACGAGCACGAGGTCGGCGCCGCGCGCGGCGAGCTGCGCGGCGAACTCGGCGCCCAGGCCCGAGCTCGCACCGGTGATGAGCGCGGTCGTCACGCGCCGCGCTCCAGGGTCAGGAAGCGATAGCGGATGCCGCTGCGCGACGTGTGCCACCCGGCATCCGGGTCCGTCGCCGTCACCGGCCAGTCGTCACGGGCGGGTGCGAAGGTGTCTCCGTCGACGTCGAGGTCGAGCTCGGTGACCTCGAGCACGGCGGCCCGGTCGATCGCCTCGGCGAACAGGCGACCGCCGCCGATGACCCACACGTCGCCGTCGCCGGCGAGCTCGAGCGCCGCATCGAGGGATGCCGCCCGCTCGGCGCCGTCGGCCCGCCATCCGTCCTGCCCCGTGACCACGATGTTGCGGCGGCCGGGCAGCGGACGGAAGCGGTCGGGGAACGACTCCCACGTGCGCCGGCCCATGATGACGGGAGCCCCCATCGTGACGTCCCGGAAGTGCGCGAGGTCCTCGGGGACGTGCCAGGGCATGCCGCCGTCCGCGCCGATGACACGGTCGTGGGCCTCCGCCCACACGAGGCCGATGCGCGCGCCGGTGGCCGTCATACGGCGACGGCGCCGCGGATCGCGGGATGGTGCTGGTAGTCCTCGAGCACGAAGTCCTCGTACCGGTAGTCGAGGAGGGACTCCGGCTTGCGCGCGAAGCGCAGCGTCGGGTACGGGTACGGGTCGCGGGTGAGCTGCTCACGCACCTGCTCGAGGTGGTTGTCGTAGATGTGGCAGTCGCCGCCCGTCCACACGAAGTCGCCCGGCTCGAGGCCGGTCTGCTGCGCGACCATGAGGGTGAGCAGCGCGTACGAGGCGATGTTGAACGGCACGCCGAGGAAGAGGTCGGCGCTGCGCTGGTAGAGCTGGCACGAGAGCCTGCCGTCGGCGACGTAGAACTGGAACAGCGCGTGGCACGGCGCGAGGGCCATGTCGGGGATGTCGGCGGGATTCCACGCCGAGACGATGAGACGCCGCGAGTCGGGCGCCGCACGGATCTGCTCGACCACCTGCGTGATCTGGTCGATGTGCTCCCCCGCCGGGGTCGGCCACGAGCGCCACTGGACGCCGTAGACGGGACCGAGCTCGCCGTCGGCGTCGGCCCACTCGTCCCAGATCGTGACGCCGTTCTCCTGCAGCCACCGCACATTCGACTCGCCGCGCAGGAACCACAGCAGCTCGTACGCGACGGACTTGAAGTGGACGCGCTTGGTCGTGATGAGTGGGAAGCTCTCCGCCAGGTCGAAGCGGATCTGCCGGCCGAAGACGCTCGTGGTCCCGGTGCCGGTGCGATCCTCCTTGTGGGTGCCGTGCGCGAGCACGTCGCGCAGGAGGTCCTCGTACGGGGTGGGGATGCCGGCGGTCACGGATGCCACGATACCCGCGGGCGCCGACGACGGGGCTGCTGCCGCGCCGCCGATCCGGCCGGGATCGGCTCTGTTACGGCCGCGGCGTCATACTCGGCGCATCCGGGTCCCATTCAGCTGCAAGGGGTTACGCTGAGTGATCGTGACGATGGCAGGAGCGCTCGTGGGCCTCGCGGCCCTGCTCGCGGCGACCCTCGGGATCGGTCTCGCCCTCCGGTGGCAGCAGAACCGTCCGCGGCGCGACGTCGTGCACGAGGTCGTCGAGCCCGCGCGCCTGGGCGCGGAGCGGCTCGGCGAGCGCGCGACGCTGCTGCAGTTCAGCACCGAGCTGTGCGCCCGATGCCCCGGCGTGCACCGCACGCTGGCCTCGGTCGCGGAAGGCCAGGAGGGCGTGCTCCACCTCGACGTGGACCTCACGCATCGTCCCGACATCGCCAAGCACTTCCACGTGCTCCAGACGCCGACGACGCTCATCCTCGACGGCGACGGGGCCGTCCAGACCCGCTTCGGCGGGGTGCCGAGCCGGGACGTGCTCGAGCTCGAGCTGGCCCGAGTGACCGGGGAGCCGGTGCATGCCTGAGACCGCCCGCAGGGGAATCGATCCGCGCGGACCGCGCTTCGCCGCCGCGATCACGTCGGTGCTGCTGCTGGTGACGGTGTTCCTGTCGCTGACGGGCATCTCGACGAGCAAGGGCACTCTCACCGCGGTGCCCCGCGGTTTCGTGGTCGATCCCGACGGCTGGGCCGTCCAGGCGGCCTCCGTCGCCCAGCGCGTCTTCGACCCCGGCTTCCTCGCACTCGCCGTCGTGGCGCTCCTGTTCCTGTGGGGCGTGGCCTCGCCGCGCACCGCTCCGTGGGGCGTGCTGTACCGCCGCCTCGTGGCGCCGCGCCTCGCGCCGCCCGCCGAGCTCGAGGACCCGCGTCCCCCGCGCTTCGCGCAGGGCGTCGGCCTGTTCGTGAGCGTCGTCGGCCTCGTCCTGCACCTTGTGGGCGTGCCGTGGGCGCTTCCGATCGCCGCCGCGGCAGCGTTCGTCGCGGCGTTCCTCAACGCGGTCTTCGGCCTGTGCCTCGGCTGCCAGCTGTACCTCCTCCTCCAGCGCATCGGCCTCGTCGGGCGCACCGCCGCGGCCTGACCGTCCGCGGGCCGTGTCCGCCTGACGTTAGGCTTGCCGCGGGGCACTGAGGCCCCGCAAGCCACTGACACAGGAGGACAGAATGAGCGTCACGAGCGAAGCAACGACGTCGTGGAAGGGCAGCCTCTTCGAGGGCGCCGGCGAGGTCGCCCTGGAGAGCTCGAACCAGGGCCCCTTCGCGGTGAACTGGAAGGCCCGCAGCGAGGGCTCGAGCTCCGTCACCACGCCTGAGGAGCTCATCGCCGCGGCGCACTCCTCGTGCTACAGCATGGCGCTCTCGAACGGGCTCGCCGAGAACGGCACCCCGCCGACGAGCATCGAGACGACGGCATCCGTCACCTTCGTGCCGGGCAAGGGCATCACCGGCAGCCACCTGAACGTCCAGGCCGTCGTGCCGGGTCTGTCGGCCGAGGAGTTCGCGCGTCTCGCGGACGAGGCCAAGGCCGGCTGCCCGGTCTCGCAGGCCCTCGCCGGCATCGAGATCACGCTCGAGGCCGCCCTCGCCTGACCGGCGAGGAGATGAGCGGATGCCGCGCCGCGTCGTCGTCGCCGGAGCCTCGGGCCTGATCGGCACGGCTCTCGTGGAGAGCCTCCGTGCCGACGGGGTCGAGGTGACGCGCCTCGTCCGGCGACCGGCCGCGGCATCCGACGAGCGGGAGTGGCTCACCGACGGCCACTCCCTCGACCCCGACGTCCTCGCAGGCGCCGATGCCGTCGTCGGCCTCAACGGCGCGAGCATCGGGCGCTTCCCGTGGACGCGGGCCTACAAGTCCACCCTCCTGTGGTCGCGCATCACGCCCACCAGGGCCCTCGCCGGCGCGATCCGCGCCCTCGGTGCCGACGCGCCCGTGTTCGTGGCGGCTTCCGCCGTCGGCTACTACGGCTCAGCGCCGGGCGTGCGCCTCACCGAGGATGCGCCGCGCGGAGAGTCCTTCCTCGCGGACCTCGTGGGCGAATGGGAGTCCGCCGCCCTCGCCGCCGCGGATCGGGCGCGTGTCGCCCTGCTGCGCACGGCACCCGTCGTGCACCGCGACGGTGTCCTCAAGCCGCTCCTGCTGCTCACCCGCGCCGGCCTGTCCGGCCCCATCGGCCGCGGCACCCAGGTGTGGCCGTGGATCTCGCTCGACGACGAGGTCCGCGCCATCCGTCACGTCCTCGACGGGGACCTCGACGGTCCCGTCAACCTGACCGGACCCACGCGCGCCACCGCCAACGACCTCGGCTTCGCCCTGGCGCGCGAGCTCAACCGGCCGTTCGTCGTGCGCGCACCCGCGTGGGGCATGAGGCTCGTGCTCGGCCGCGACGCGACGGAGGCGATCCTCACCTCCGACATGGATGTCGTGCCCGAACGGCTCGTCGCATCCGGCTTCACCTTCCGGCATCCCACCGTGGAGGATGCCGTGCGCGAGGCCGTCGCGGCCTGAGCGGCTCGTCCGGCGGCGCGGCCCGGTCAGCGTGCCGACGGGCCGCGGCGCTCCGCGGACTCCAGCCCGATCGCCGTGCGGACGGCCTGCCGAGCGCGCTTGCGATCACCCGCCGCGTCGTACGCGATCCCGAGGCGGAACCACGCGCGCCAGTCGTCAGGGTGCTTCTCGACGTCGGCGCGGAACAGCGGGAAGAGGGCGTCGGCCTCCTCGCGCAGGGGCCGGCCGCTCGGGCGCACGCCGATCTCCTCGGTCGGGAGCGCGTCTTCCCGCTCGAGGCGCGTGCCCAGCTGCTCCGCCCGCCAGCCGAACCACAGCTCGCGGCCGAGCGCCCACACGGCGATGAGCGGGAGCACGACGAGCGCGACACCCATCACGACCCCCACGGCGTCACCGCTCGTGAGGAGCAGATACGCGCGCTGACCGACGAGGACGATGTAGAGCAGCAGCAGCGCGGCCATGACAGCCACGCCGACGCGCGCGCTCATGCTCCCGTGACGCGGGCGACCTGCCCCGGCACGTCGCCGTCGGCGACCGGCTTCTCGGCGCGCCCGGGACCGGGCGTGCGGATGCCGATGTCGATGAAGCTGTCCAGGCCCACCGTGACGCCGCGCGCGCCGCGCGCCGCCTCGAGGGCGATGCGGATTCCCGGCGCATAGGCGAGGGCCGGGTCGATCGTGTCGTGCACCAGGGTCAGCGACTCGCCCGGGCCGGACAGGATCACCTCCTGGCGGGCCACGACGCCGGGGCGGCGCAGCGAGTGCACAGGGACGCTGGCGACCTGCTGCCCGCGCGCACGCTGATCCACATGCGGGGCGTCGACCGGCCCGACGTCGGCGCGCGCGGCGGCGATGAGCTCGGCGGTGCGCACCGCCGTGCCGCTGGGCGAGTCGATCTTGGTCTCGCGGTGCGCCTCGACGATCTCGGCCGACGGGAAATGCGCCGCGGCCGCGGCCGACAGCGCCGTGCCGAGCACCGATCCCAGCGAGAAGTTGGGGATGAACACGGCGCCGGTGCCGGCGGCATCCACCAGCGGGCGGACGAGCGCGATGCGCTCGGACGACCACCCGGAGGTCCCGACGAGGATGTTGATGCCGCGCTCGATCGCGGCGCGGACGACGTCGATGCTGACCGCGGGGATCGACGCGTCGACGACGAGATCCGCGCCGGCGAGCTCGTCGAGGCTGCTCCGGGACGACAGCACGGCGGCGACCTCGAAGCCGTCCAGGCTCTCCACGACATCGCGGATGATGCCACCGAGCTTCCCGGTGCCGCCCACGATGGCCACGCGCGTCGTCATGTCTCCATCCTATTCGGCGGAGCGGCGTGCCCCCGGCCGGCGGTCCGGGCCGGCGCCGGGGCGGGCGCGGCGCTCGTAGAGTGGAGGGATGGTCGTGCTGCGCGAATCGCCGGTGGACGCCCTCGTGGCGCATGAGCTGCTCGCCGAGTACTTCCAGTCGCGGGAGATCGGCTTCGCGCACCAGAACGTCGTGTACACGACGACGTTCCCGGACCCGGCCGCGTTCACGCCTCCCGCCGGCGTCTTCCTCCTCGTCGTGGACGACGACGAGGTCGCCCAGGGCTGCGGCGGCATCCGGCGCATCGCCGACGGCCCGACCGGAGTCCGGTACGAGGTGAAGCACCTCTACCTGCGGCCCGAGACGCGGGGCCGCGGCTGGGGCCGGGTGCTCCTGGACGGTCTCGAGGACCGCGCCCGCGGATGGGGCGCCGCCGAGCTCGTCCTCGACACGCACCACTCGCTCGAGGCCGCGGCGGGCCTCTACGCCTCGTCGGGCTTCACGGCGATCGAGCGCTTCAACGACAACCCCAACGCGACGCGCTGGTACGGCAAGCCCCTCGCCTGACGCCCCGCGCGCGGCTCGGCGCCGCGGGGCGAAACGCACGTTCCGTGCTGAGACGCACCGCCCGCGCACGCGTTTCGGCGCGGAAGGTGCGTCTCAGCGGAAGCGTGCGGCGCGACGGCGCCGCACGCGGCAGCGACGGGGCGCGGAGCGCGTCAGAAGAGCAGGGGGTCGGGAAGGCCGGTGCGCAGCTCGACGGGGAGGTGCGCGAGGTCGTTGTGGGTCACGACCGTCCACGGGCGGCCAGGCTTCTGACCGAGGACGGTGAGGCCGCAGTTCGCCTGGTTGAGCGTCATCCAGCGCCACTCCGGTGCCTGCAGCACCTCGCGCACGAACCACGCGATGACGAAGTTGTGCGTGATGAGCAGCTCGTGCACCTCGCCCTGCTTGCGCATGAGGAACTCGCCCGTCGCATCCGCGAGCTGCGCGCGGCCGGCCTCGATCTCCTCCTCGGTGACGGCGCCGAAGAACGGCTCGAAGGCCGCGGGGGTCTCATCCGTCATCCCGGTCGGCACACAGTCGAACAGCAGCGCGGTCGGCTCGGGCGACACCGACGGGAGCCGCTCGGCCACGATGCGCGCGGTCTCCGTCGCGCGCCGCAGCGGCGAGTGCCACACCGCGTCGAGCGGGATCCCGGACAGTCGGTCGGCGAGGAGAGCCGCCTGACGCCGGCCGCGGGGAGACAACGGTCCGTCCGTCAGCCCATGCTCGGCGTCCTGATGCTCCCCATGGCGCACGAGATACAGATAGTGCGTCATTGCAGTCTTGCTCACTTCGTCGCGGCCAGGGGCCGAAGGCGGATGGTGGGGTACCTCCACCCTATGTCGGTTCTCCGACGTCGGCGCTATTCGACCGCGCGTGCCAGATCTGCGAGCTGTCCGCGACTCAGCCGCACCCCGACGCCCTGCACGAGCTCCTCGATGTGGTGGGGCGCGTAGGCGTTGACGATCGGCGCGACGACGGTCTTCTGCGCGAGCAGCCAGGCGACGGCGACCGCGGCGTCGGGCACGCCCAGCTCGGCGGCGACGGCGTCGAGCGCTCGCAGCGTGCGGCTGCCCCGCCGATTGAGACTGCTGACCAGCTGGCTGCCGCGCACGCCGAGCCCGGCGCGCGACCGCGTGCGATGGATGCCGGAGAGGAACCCGTGCTGCAGGGCGTGCGAGGGGGTCACGGCCATGCCCTGCGCACCCGCGACCAGCCGCAGGTCGCCCTCGAAGTCCTCGCGGCGCAGGACGTTGTACGGCGCGTCGAGGACCGTGATGCGCGGATACCCCGCGGCCGAGAGGATGCGCGCCTCCACGAGCCGCTCGGGCGCGAAGCCGTAGGCGCCGAGCGCCACGACCTTTCCGGACTCGACGAGCCACTCCGCCGTCGCCAGCGTGTCGTCGAGGGCGGTGCGGGTGTCGCTCGCGCCGTCGAGGTACAGGACGTCGATGCGGTCCGTGCCGAGACGGCGCAGCGACGCCTCGACGGAGCGGACGAGGTTGACGGGACCGAGGCCCGGGTTGTCGGCGTTCGCGCCGACGCGCGTGGCCACGACCATGGCGTCGCGGTTGCCGCGCGTGCTCATCCACTGCCCGATGATGTGCTCGCTGCGCCCGGATGCGTGCGTGTCGGCGGTGTGGACGACGTTGCCGCCGAGACTCACGTAGCGGTCGAGGATGCGGTGGCTCTCGGAGAGGTCGACGTGCCACCCGAACTCGGCGCCGCCGAGGATCAGCGGGAAGACGGAGAGGCCGGTCTCGCCCAGCGGGACGCGCAGTGCGGCGCCGACGGGCGGACCCTGCACGGGGATGGGGCTGGAGGGATGTGCGGCGGGAGGGGTCTGCCCCGACGCGCGACGAGGGAACGACGAGCCCGTCGCGACGGCCGCCGCGGTCGTCGAACCGACGCCGAAGATCTGCATGACACCCCCTCACGAAGCTGATCGACAAGCGGCTTCGTGACTGCTGTTCGCGCCGCCCCCGACGCTTGATTAGAAGGGTAAAGCAGGGAGACGACGTCCCCGGTCGTTGAGACGGCCAGTTGATGAAGTTTCGATAACGCTTGTGTCACGGAATCGCGAAGAGGCCCGGGCCTCCCCCGTTTCAGGGGAGGCCCGGGCCTCTTTCGAGCGGACTCAGCGTCCGACGGGGATCACGCCTCCGCGGGGACCGTGGCCTCCTGCTCGGCGGCGGCATCCGCCTCCTCGAGCACCGGCTCGAGGGACAGCTTGCCGCGGTCGTCGATCTTCGTGATGCGCACGAGCAGCTTCTGGCCGACGCCGAGGACGTCCTCGACGTTCTCGACGCGCTTGCCGCCGGCGAGCTTGCGGACCTCGCTGATGTGCAGCAGTCCGTCCTTGCCCGGCAGCAGCGAGATGAAGGCGCCGAACGCGGCGAGCTTCACGACGGTGCCGAGGAACTGCTCGCCGACCTCCGGGTTGGTGGGGTTGGCGATCGCGTTCACCTGGGCGCGGGCGGCCTCGGCCGAGGGGCCGTCGGTCGCGCCGATGTAGACGGTGCCGTCCTCCTCGATGGAGATCTGGGCGCCGGTCTCGTCCTGGATCGCGTTGATCGTCTTGCCCTTGGGGCCGATGAGCTCGCCGATCTTGTCGACCGGGATCTGCACGCTGATGACGCGCGGAGCCGTGGGCGCCATCTCGTCCGGACCGTCGATCGCGGCGTTGATGACGTCCAGGATGCGCAGACGCGCCTCCTTGGCCTGCGTCAGCGCGGCGGACAGGACCGACGACGGGATGCCGTCGAGCTTCGTGTCGAGCTGGATCGCCGTGACGAACTCGCTCGTGCCCGCGACCTTGAAGTCCATGTCGCCCAGGGCGTCCTCGGCGCCGAGGATGTCGGTCAGCGCGGCGTAGCGCGTCTGGCCGTCGACCTCGTCCGAGACCAGGCCCATCGCGATGCCGGCGACGGGGGCGCGCAGCGGCACACCCGCGTTCAGCAGCGACAGCGTGGACGCGCAGACCGAGCCCATCGACGTCGAGCCGTTGGAGCCCAGCGCCTCGGAGACCTGGCGGATCGCGTACGGGAACTCCTCGCGGGTGGGCAGCACCGGCACGAGCGCGCGCTCGGCGAGGAAGCCGTGCCCGATCTCGCGACGCTTGGGGCTGCCGACGCGACCGGTCTCACCGGTCGAGTAGGGCGGGAAGTTGTAGTGGTGCATGTAGCGCTTGCTCGTGACCGGCGACAGCGAGTCGATCTGCTGCTCCATCTTGAGCATGTTGAGCGTCGTGACCCCGAGGATCTGCGTCTCACCGCGCTGGAAGATGGCCGAGCCGTGCACGCGCGGGATGACCTGCACCTCGGCGTCGAGCGGACGGATGTCGGCGAGGCCGCGACCGTCGATGCGCACGCCCTCGGACAGGATGCGACCGCGCACGATCTTCTTCGTGACCGACTTGTACGCTGCGGAGAACTCCGCCGGCGCGGTTGCCGGCAGCTCGCCCGCCTCGGTCGCGGCGATGAGCTCGGCCTTGACGGCCTCCTTCAGCTCGTCGTCCGCGTTCTGACGCTCGACCTTGTCGGCGATCTGGTAGATCGGGACGAGCTTGTCGTAGGCGCGGCCGGCGACGAAATCGTAGGTCTCCTGCGCGTAGGGCGGGAAGACCGGGTAGGGCTGGATCTCCTTCGCCGCGGTGTTCGCCACGACGTTCTGCGCCGAGACGAGCTCCTTGATGAAGGGCTTGGCGGCCTCGAGGCCCTGCGCGACGATCTCCTCGCTGGGCTTGGTGGCGCCGGCCTTGATGAGGTTCCAGCTGTGCTCGGTGGCCTCGGCCTCGACCATCATGATCGCGACGTCGCCGTCGGGCAGGACGCGACCGGCGACGATGAGGTCGAACACGGCCTCCTCGAGCTGCTCGGCCTTGGGGAACGCGACCCACTGGTCGGCGTGCTCGCCGTGACCGGGCATGAGCGCGAGGCGCACACCGGCGATCGGGCCGGAGAACGGCAGACCCGAGATCTGCGTCGACAGCGACGCGGCGTTGATCGCGAGCGCGTCGTAGAACTCGCCCGGAGCGATCGAGAGCACCGTCACGACGATCTGCACCTCGTTGCGCAGTCCGTCGACGAACGACGGGCGCAGCGGGCGGTCGATGAGACGGCAGACGAGGATCGCCTCGGTCGAGGGGCGGCCCTCGCGACGGAAGAACGAGCCGGGGATCTTGCCCGCGGCGTACGAGCGCTCTTCGACGTCGACCGTCAGCGGGAAGAAGTCGAAGCCCTCGCGGGGGTGCTTTCCGGCGCTGGTCGCCGACAGGAGCATCGTCTCCTCGTCGAGGTAGGCGGCGACGGCGCCCTGTGCCTGCTGGGCGAGGCGTCCGGTCTCGAACCGGACCGTGCGGGTGCCGAAGCGGCCGTTGTCGAGAACGGCCTCGGCGAATGTGATTTCAGGACCTTCCAAGAGGTCTCTCCTTCTTTGTTTATGCTCGCGTGTCCGTATGACGCGCGAGCCGTGCGAAGGAGCAGGAACAGGCAGATGTCGGCGCGCGGGAAGGACCCGCGGATCTCGCCAGCGCTGGCCACCAGTAGAAGACCACCCGGCGCGTGTGCGACGAGGAACCCACCACAGGGGACCAGCTAGCTGCCGGCCTGCTCCGTGAAGCTCATGTTGACTTTGAGCGGATGCCGCAAGGGCAACCTCATCGATCCTACCAGCGGCGGTGCGAACCCGACCATCCTGGTGTCGGCGGCGTCGGATCCCTAGGCTGTGGGACATGAGCAGCGATGACACAGCGGCATCCGAGGAGATGAAGCGCAAGTTCAAGGAAGCGCTCGACAAGAAGAACGCGAGCCATCGCGAGGGCGAGGCCCACCTCGACGGGGATTCGGCGGTCCACGGCACCCACGGGGCCGTGACCAAGCGCGAGTTCCGTCGCAAGAGCGGCTGACGGGTTCACACGAGGAGGACGCCATGGTGTTCGATCCCACGTTCCACGAGATCTCCGAGCAGGCGGACGAGCTGCCCGACCTGGACGGCGAGGAGCAGGAGGCCCCGCTGGAGGGCGAGGAGCCGGCCGACGACCTCCCCCCGTTCGGGGACGAGTGATCGGAGTCGCGCGATGAGCGATTTCCGTGAGACGCACCCGGATGACGAGCGCGAGGTCGTGATCGACGACGACGCCGAGTTCGAGCTCCCTCCCCCGACCCTCGACCCGCTCGAGGCCGTCGAGGACGACGTCGACGAGCTCGAGGAGGAGGAGCGCGAGGCCGCGATCGAATCCGGCGAGATCGAGCCCGACTAGCGGCTCGGACCGATCCCGCCGGATCCGCCGCGTCACGCGGTGTGGCGCCGCCGGCGGACGAGGAGCGCCAGCCCGACCACCAGGGCCGCGGCACCGGCCGCCGTCGCGCCCGCGACGGTGGCGAGGGTGCCGCCGGTGCTGGCCAGGCCCCCGCCCTTCCCGGAGCCCTTGTGCGCCGCCGCGACGGCGTGACCGGAGACGGTGACGCTCGCATCCGTGCATCCCTCGACGCGGGCGACGATCGTGAGCTCCGCCGTCTGGCCGGGCTCGAGGCCGCTGACCGTGACGATCGGGCCCTTGCGGGTCACCGTCGCCCCTCCCGACACGGTGAGGATGTACTCGGCATCCGGGTCGTAGTTGAGGATCACATAGCTGAACCCGCCGGCGAGGCTGCGCGGCTCGATGAGCACCGGCGGGGCGCCGCGGTCGAGCGCCCGGCCGATCACCGTCGCGGTCGCGGGTCGCGCGCCCGCCGCCGTCACCGTCACGTCGAGGGTCGCCGGGTCGCCGGGCTCGAGTCCGGCGACGGTGAGCAGGTCGCCGTCGCGCGTCACCGTGACGCCGTGCGGCCCCGTCACGACGTAGGACGCGGTCGCATCGTGGTTCGTGATGCGGACGGTGTAGCCGTCCTCGGTGCGGACCGGCGTGGAGAAGACCGGTGCGACGCCCGCGTCGAGGGCGACGCCGGTGCGCGAGGCCGCGGCATCCGTGGATCCGGCCTTGCGGGCCGTCACGGTCACCTGCGCGCTCTGGCCGTCGGCGAGGCCGGTCACGGTGAGCACGGCCCCGGATCGCGTGACCGTGCCCGCGGTGACGGCGAGGTCGTACGTCGCGTCCGGGTCGAGGTTCTCGATCTCGACGGTGAACCCGCCCTCCTCCCGCTCGAAAGCGGACAGCACGGGCGCGACGCCCGCCTCGAGTGCCGAGCCGGTCACCGTCGCACCGGCGGCGCGCGCGCCGGGAGCGGTCGCGGTGACGACGACGGCGGCGGTGGCGCCCGGTGCGACGCCCGTCACCGTCAGGACGTCGCCGTCGCGGGTCACGGTGACGCCGTGCGGTGCGGAGAACGCGTAGGTCGCGTCGGGGTCGAGGTTCGTGATGGTGACCGTGTAGCCGTCGGCCGTCGCGGTCGGCGCTCCGAACGTGGGCGCGATCCCGGCCGGCAGCGCCGTACCGGTGCGGGACGCCGCGGCATCCGTGAATCCGACCTTCTGCGCCGTGACGGTGAGCTCGGCGGACGCGCCGTCGGCGAGCCCCGAGACGGTGACGACGGCACCCGACCGCGTCGCGGTGGCCCCGTCCGGCACCGCGAGCGCGTAGGTCGTGTCCGCGTCGAAGTTCTCGATCGTCACGGTGAAGCCCCCCGCCTGCGCCGTCGCCGAGGAGAGCACCGGGGCGACGCCGGCCGCGCGCGGCACGGCATCCACCGAGGCGCTCGCGGGACCCGCGCCCTGGCTGTTGCGCGCCACGACGTGGAAGCGGTACGACGTGCCGTTGGTCAGGTCCGGCACCGTGAACTCGGTGCCGGTCGTCGTGCCGCACAGCGCGGGGGCTCCCCCGGCCACGGCGCAGTACACGTCGTAGCCGGTGATGGCCGACGCGCCCTGCCCCATCGGCGGGTCCCATGTGAGTCGCACCTCGCCGTCCCCCGGCTCCGCCTCGAGGTCGCGCGGCGCGGAGGGCAGCGTCGACGGCGTCGCCGGCACACGGTCGGAGCGCGCCGAGTACATGGAGGCCGTGTTCCGGGTCTGCACCGAGATGTAGTACGTCGTGCCGTTGGTGAGACCGGTCAGGGTGCACGTCAGCGCCGCCGTGGTGCACGTCGTCACCGTCGTTCCGCCGGACTCGGCGCTGAACGCCGTCGCCGTGTAATCCGCGATCGTGCCGCCGTTGGGGTCCGCCGCGCCCCACGAGACGACGACCTGGCCGTTGCGGGCGTCGGCGATGATGTCCGGCGCGACCCCCGGATAGCCGTAGGGCGTCGCGGTTCGCGCGTTCGACCACGGACTCGGCCCCGCCGTCGTCACGGTGCGCAGCTGCACGGTGTAGGGCGTGCCGTTCGTCAGGTCGGGGATGGTCGCGGGGCTGCCGCCGCCGGGGAGAGTCGCCCACGTCGCGCCGCCGTCGAGCGTGTACTCGTAGCGCAGGAACGTGCCGCCGCCCAGCGAGCCCGCCGTGAAGGAGGCGCGCAGCATCCGGTCCCCCGTCGTCAGCCCGGTGAGGCTGGGGGCGGACGGACGCTGCAGCGGCGTGACCTGGATGCGGGGCGTCGACTGCGGTCCGGTGCCGGCGGCGTTGGTCGCCTCGACCACGACGTAGTACGGGGAGCCGTTGGTCAGCCCGGGGATGGTGCAGCTCAGAGCGCCCGAGGTCGTGCAGGTGCCGGCGGGGGTCTCGGACGACGTCGACGCGTACGCGATCGCGCGGTAGCCGGTGATCGGGGCGCCGCCGTCGGAATCGGGAGCGGTCCACGTGACGTCGGCCGACGCCGTGTTGGAGGTCGCCTGCACGCCGGTGGGCGCGCCGGGGACGGTGCGCGGGGTTGCGCTCGCGGGAGCGGACGGCGCGCCGTCGCCGATCGCGTTGACGCCCCGCACCCGCACGTCGACCCGCTCCCCGTTGGGCAGGCCGGTCAGCACGAACGGGCCGATGAGCGTGCCCGGGTCGATCCACGTCGCGCCGCCGTCGAGGGAGTACTCGACCGCGGTGAGGGGCGACCCGCCGTCGTCGGCGAAGCCGAACGCCACCGTGACGGTGCCGTCGCCCGCCGTCGCCGTGACCGTCGGCGCGGGCGGGGCGGATGCGGGCGCCGCGTAGAGGGGGGCCGAGCTCGCGCCGGCGCCGACCGCGTTGACGGCCCGCACCTGGACGGCGTAGCCCCGGCCGTTGAGCAGGCGCTCGGAGTCGTCATCGGACGGAGTCGTCAGCAGCAGGACCGGCCCGTCGCCGTCGACGGTCGCCTCCAGCCACGTCGCGCCGCCGTCGGTGGTGTACTCCCAGCCGGTGAGGGGCGATCCGCCGTCGCCGGCAGGGTCCACGTCGACTGAGAGGGTGCGGTCGCCGCGCACGATCGAGGTGAGCACGGGTGCATCGGGCACGGTCGCCGGGGTGCCGGAGACGGGAGCGGATGCCGGACCGTCGCCGACGGACGTGACCGTCCGCACGATCACGTCGTACGGCGTGCCGTTCGTCAGGCCCGTGATGGTGAAGGCGCTCGACAGGCTGCCGGTCGTGCGCCACGTGTCGCCCCCGTCGAGGCTGTACTCGTAGCGCAGCACCTCGGAGCCGCCGTTCGGCCCGGGCGTGAAGGTCACCGCGAGCGCGCCGGGCTGCGGGCGCACCGTCGTGATGACGGGCGCGGAGGCGGACTCCACGGGCACGCCGGGGGCGACCGAGGACGCCGGCCCGGCGCCGGCCGCGTTGACCGCGCGGATCTGCACGAGATACGTCTCGCCGTTGACGAGCGGCGTGGTGCCGTCGGAGGACTCGGCGGTGATGACGAGCGGGCTGTCGAGGGCGCCGCCGTCGTCGCGGGCGTGCCATGTGAGCCCGCCGTCGGTGGAGTACTCGTAACCGGTCACGGGCGAGCCGCCGTCCGAGCCCGGCGCGGAGAAGTCCACCGTGAGCGCGCCGTCGGAGCCCGCCACGGAGCCCTCGTGCACGGTGGGGGCGCCGGGCGTCGTGATCGGCGTGACGGTGACCGAGGTCGACGGCCCCGTCCCGACCGCGTTCTCCGCGCGGAGGTGGACGGTCACCGGGTCGCCGTTGGTCAGTCCCGTGAGCAGAAGCGGACCCGTGAGGGGCGCGGGCTCGTAGTCGACGCCGTCGAGCGAGTACCAGACGCGCGTGATCGGCGAGCCGTTCGTGGCACCCAGGGCGTAGTCGATGCTCGCCTGCCCGTCGCCCGGGTGCGCGACGACATCCGTGAGGGGGCCGGGGGCGCCCGGCGTGGTCACGGTCAGGGGGGCGGATGCCGCGCCCGGACCCGCGTCGTTGACCGCCCGGAGCCTCACCTCGTAGGCGGTGCCGTCGTCGAGGCCGGTGAGCGCGAGCGGAGCGATGTCCAGCCCGACGGGCTCCCATGCGCCGCCGTCGATCTGCACCTCGTACCGGGTGATCGGACTGCCGCCGGTGTAGCCGGGCGTCGCCCACAGCCGGATCGCGCCCGGAGCGGAGACGGCGCTGTCGATGGTCGGCGCCCCCGGGACCGCGATCGGGGTGCCGGCGGCCGGCTCGCTCGCCGCGCCGGCGCCGACCGCGCTGATGGCGCGCACCTCGACGGCATACTCCTGACCGTTGACGAGACCCGGGACGACGACCGGCGAGGTGGCGCCCGCCGCGGGCAGCCACGGGCCGCCGTCGACGCGATACTCGTAGCCGGTGGGCGTCGCGCCGGTCGCCGGCGGCGCGACGGTGAGCGCGAGGGCGCCGTCACGCGGCTCGACCGCCATGATCGCAGGCGCCGAGGGGAGGTCTCGCGGCGTGATCGGCGCGGAGGAAGGCGACCAGTCGCCGCGGCCGAGGCTACTCACCGCGGCGACCTGGAAGATGTACGCGGTGTCATTGGTGAGACCGTCGACCGTGGCGGATGTCGCGGTGTCCCCGGTGAGGATCGGCTCGCTCCAGGTCGCTCCCCCGTCGCTGCTGTACCGGATCGCGTACTCCGACACCGCGGCACCGCCGCTCGCGGTGGGCGGGACCCAGGTGAGGTCGACGGCGCCGATCCCGGCGGCGCCCTGCACCGCGCTCGGCGCGGCGGGGGTCCCGGTCTCGTAGCTGAGCACGATCGCGCCGTTTCCGGAGTTCTGGGCGGCGTAGACATATCCGCTCACGAGCGCGGAGAAGCCACCGACGGAGTTGGAGCCGACCGAGCCGCCGTACCCGAACCACTCGTTGGATGTGCCCGCGCCGAACTCGATCTGCCCCTGCGCGCCACCCTGCGCGCCGCCGCCACCGCCGCCCGATCCGCCGCCGTCGTCGTTGTTGCAGGTGGCCGCGGCGCACGCGGTCGCCGCGTCGGCACCGGCCTGACCGGAGGTCGAGGTCGCGTCGGCCCGGGGGACGAAGTCCTCGGTGGCGTTGCGCCCACGGGTGGGCGCGTACTGGCCGGATCCGCCGTTCCCTCCCCCGCCGCCCGCGACGATGTGCTGGTCGCCCACGACGAGGACGCTGGCCGCGCCGCCCGCGCCGCCCTGTCCCGAGCTTCCCTTCGTGCCGGCCTGACCGCCGCGCCCGCCGTCGTAGCCGTCGAGCGGGTTGTTTCCTCCGGGTGCGGGCTGGGAGCTCGCGCCGTTGGTCTTGGAGACTCCGGTGGTTCCGCCGGAGCCGACGGCGATCTGCAGCTGCTGGCCGGGGGTCACGGGGATCGTGCCGGTCACGGTCCCCGCGTAGGTGCCGGGGTCCGGGGCCGGGGTCGCGTCGGCGCCGCCGTTGCCGCCCTGTCCGCCGCGCACGGAGATCGTGAGCGCGGTGACGCCGGCCGGCACCGTGAAGGTCTGGACAGCGCCCGTGTAGCCGAAGCTCTGCGTCACCGTGCTCGGCGCGGAGACGCCCGGGGCGGCCACGCCCGTCACGATCATGGCCGCGATCAGCGATGCCGCAGCCCCTCCTGCGGTCCAGCGAACCGCTTCCCCCTGCGTGCGCGATGATGCCATCGGCGTTTCCTCCCCCTGGAAATCGACCCGAGCGCGCGCACGCGCGTCCGGGCCGCTCGGGTGGCGCGGCCGGGGAACTTCGTGTGGGGCTTCGGGTGGTGACGGCGGCGCTCACGCCGCGGTCGACCCACATGCTATTGCGATGGATGCGCGCGAATACGCATCGCGCGACGAATTGAGGAGCCACCTCCTCGCGACCGTGTCGCGGCGCCCGCGCGGGTCAGGAACCGGCGAGCGCGAGCGTCTCGCGGGCCGCGTCGGCGAGCGCCGATCCGTACGCCGGACCGTGCCCCACGGCGTGGACGGCCAGCGGATGCAGCTGGTGCAGCGGGATGCGGGCGCGCCAGCCCGGGCGCAGCGCGCGCTGCCCCTCGTAGCCCTCGTACACCTGCTCGAGGAACGGACAGCCGAACAGGGCGAGCATCGCGAGATCCGTCTCGCGGTGTCCGCCGTGGGCGGCGGGGTCGATGAGCACGACGCCCTCCGGCGACCACAGCACGTTACCCGCCCACAGGTCGCCGTGGATGCGGGCAGGAGGATCGTCGTCGTCGAACACTCCGGCGGCGATGGGCTCGCACGCGGCGCGCACGACGCCCGCCTGCGCGGCGGTGAGGCCGCCGGTGCGCAGCGCCTGCTCGACGAAGTACAGCACACGGTCGCGCGCGTAGAACGCGCCCCACGAGCTCTCCTGCGCGGACGGCTGCTCGCGCCGACCGATGAAATTCGGACCCGACCAGCCCGGCGGCGGGGCGCCGAACGCGACGGCGCCCGCGTCGTGCATGACGGCCAGACCTGCGCCGAATGCGCGCGCGGAGGCGGCATCCGGACGGGTGGTGCGGATGTGCTCCAGCACGATGCGGTGCTCGTCGACATCGTGCACCCGCACGATGCGCACCCCCTGCGCCTCGGCCAGCCAGCGCAGGCCCGCGGCCTCGGCGGCGAAGAACCCGGGCGGTGCATCCGCCCGGGTCTTCGTGAAGCCGTCCATACCGTCCATCCTCGCGGATCGGCCGGTCGCGCGTCGCGGGCGGCGCCGCGTCACTCCCCCGCGAGACCTCCGAGGAGGTGCCCGAAGGACTTGCCCTCGCCGAGGTAGTTCGCCGGGTCGAACGGGTCGCTCGACGCCGCCGACTCCCGGCGGGCGATCGCCTCGGCGAGCTCCCGCGCGCCGCGGTCGATCCGCGCGCCGAGGGGTGCGACGGCGTCCGCCGAGGCGCCCCAGTCGGACGACGCCGCGAAGACGCCGGTGGACACGGGCTCGGCGTGCAGGTACGTGAACAGCGGCCGGATGGCGTAGTCGATCGCCAGGGAGTGACGCGCCGTGCCGGCATTCGCCCCGATGAGCACCGGCTTCCCGGTGAGGGCGTCCGGGTCGAGCACGTCGATGAACGACTTGAACAGACCCGAGTAGCTCGTCGAGAAGATCGGGGTCACCGCGATGATCGCGTCGGCGGACACGACGGCGTTGATCATCGTCTCCAGTGCGGGCGGCGCGAACCCGGTGAGCAGATTGTTCGTGATGTCGTGCGCGTGGTCGCGCAGCTCGAACACGTCGACGGTCACCTCGATGCCGCTCTCCGCGAGGTGCGCGACGGTCGCCGCGGCGAGGCGGTCGGCCAGCATGCGGGTCGACGACGGGTTGGACAGCCCTGCCGCGACCACGGCGATGCGTCGCTGATCGGTCATGTCAGGCTCCCTTCGTCGCGGCGGCCCCGAACGCGGCGCCGGCCCGGGGCGTGGCTTCGGTGTACGGGCGCTCGCCGACGAGGTTGTCGCCGCGGTTCGCGCCGGGGCGGAACGCGCGTCCGCGGTCGTCGCCGAACTGTGCGCGCACGAGCGCGGCATGCGTCGGGGCGTCCGGCACCTCGGCCGGCCGGTTGCGCTGCAGCTCCTTGCGGAGCACGGGCACGACCTCGCCGCCGAGGATGTCGAGCTGCTCGAGCACGGTCTTGAGGGGAAGGCCGGCGTGGTCGACGAGGAACAGCTGCCGCTGGTAGTCGCCGAAGAGGTCCCGCATGCCGGCGTACCGGTCGATGACCTGCTGCGGCGAGCCCACGGTGAGCGGGGTCATCTCCATGAAGTCCTCCATCGACGGACCGTGTCCGTAGACGGGAGCGTTGTCGAAGTACGGGCGGAAGCGCCGCACGGCGTCCTGCGAGTTCGCGGCCATGAACACCTGACCGCCCAGGCCGACGATCGCCTGCTCGGGCGTGCCGTGCCCGTAGTGCGCGTAGCGCTGCCGGTAGAGGGTGATGAGCCGCTGGTAGTGCTCGGCCGGCCAGAAGATGTTGTTCGCGAAGAACCCGTCACCGTAGTAGGCGGCCTGCTCGGCGATCTCCGGCGTGCGGATCGAGCCGTGCCACACGAACGGCGGCACGCCGTCGAGGGGGCGAGGGGTCGAGGTGAACCCCTGCAGCGGCGTGCGGAACTGCCCCTCCCAGTCGACGACGTCCTCGCGCCACAGCTTGTGCAGCAGCGCGTAGTTCTCGATCGCGAGGGGGAGCCCCTGCCGGATGTCCTTGCCGAACCAGGGATAGACGGGACCGGTGTTGCCACGGCCCAGCATGAGATCCGCGCGCCCGCCGGACACGTGCTGGAGCATCGCGTAGTCCTCGGCGATCTTCACCGGGTCGTTCGTGGTGATCAGGGTCGTGGCGGTCGAGAGGATCAGCCGCTCCGTCTGCGCCGCGATGTAGGCCAGCGTCGTGGGCGGCGAGGACGACCAGAACGGCGGATTGTGGTGTTCGCCCAGGGCGAACACGTCCAGGCCGACCTCTTCCGCGTGCTTCGCGATCGTCAGCGTCGCCGTGATGCGCTCGGCTTCCGACGGAGTCGTCCCGGTCGTGGGGTCCTCCGTGATGTCGCTGACCGTGAAGATGCCGAACTGCATCCCCGGCCATGTCGTGGTGTCGCTCACGATGCCCTTCCGCTTCCCGGACGCTCGTGGCATCCGATTTGTATGCGAGTGAATATACTCCGTGCAACGCGGGATGCGCCAGAGTATTCCCGCCCCTCGCGCTCAGTTCCGGGCGCGCTCGATGACGCGCAGGATGTCGCGCACGAGCTGGTGCGGCGCGGTCTCGCAGGGGCTGTGGCCGGTGTCGTAGACGGCGAGCTCCGCACCGATCCGCTGGGCGTACGCGGCGTGCTGCGCGGAGGGCCACAGGTCGTGCTCTCCGACGGCGACGAGCTTGGGCAGATCGGCGTCGCGCACCGCGGCGGTGAAGTCCGGCGTCGTCATCATGAGGCCGACGATGTCGTTGACGCTGGACCTGCGGGTACGCGTGAAGCGCTCCCGCACGAACGCGAGACGCCCCGGCGGCACCTTGTTGAGGTTGTTGCGCACGCCCCACACGAGCAGGGCGGCGCTCTGGCGCGGGGTCGTGAGGCCGCTGAAACGGCCGATGCGCTTGACGCCGCGGAACACCTGCCCGGTCGCCGGGGGCGTCGACAGCAGCGTCAGGCTCGCGAACAGCTCGGGACGGGCGGCGAGGACGGCCTGCGCGACGAGCCCCGCGAACGAGTAGCCCAGGACGTGCGCGGGCGTCGGGCCGGCCTCCAGGAGCGCCGCCACGTCGTGCTGGAAGAGCTCGTGGTCGTAGCGCTGGCGCGGAGGATCCAGGTTCCAGGGTCCGGCGTCCGCCGACTCGTACTGACCCGCGAGGTCGATCGACTCCACGAGATACCCCGCCTCCGCCAGGAGCGGGAGCATGAGGACGAAGTCCTCCTTCGAGCCGGTCACGCCCGGCAGCAGCACGATGCGACCACGCGTGGGCTCCCCGAGGCTCACCCGGGCGAGGCCGCCGCTCGGGGCGCGGAAGACGTCGTGCCGCGTGCCCTCCGGGAAGACGCGCCAGTCGATGTCCGGTATCGCCCGGTCCCGTTCGCGCGCCTCATCGATGATCGTCATGCCATCCGCCTCGACCGTCGAGACTATCGTCTCGGCGGGATATGGTGGCGATGCCCCATGACAGATCCGCACGTGTCCCCGCCCACCGGCGCCTCCCGCGCCGCCGGGACGCGTGCCAAGCGCCGCGTCCCCTTCTGGGACAACGCCCGCTTCGTGTGCATCGTGCTCGTCGTGATGGGGCACGCGTCGCAGCGGCTCACCTACGACTCGGACATCGCCCTCGCGCTGTACCTGGTCATCTACGCGTTCCATATGCCGGCGTTCGCGATCATCTCGGGATACTTCTCCCGCGCCGGCACCCCCAGCCGGCGGCAGATGGCGCGTGTCATCACGGACATCCTCGTGCCCTACGTCATCTTCGAGGGCCTGTGGGTGCTCACGAAGTGGATCGTCGAGGGCCAGGCCGACCCCAACCTGACGAAGCCGTCGTGGACGCTGTGGTTCCTGCTGGCGCTGGGGATCTTCCGGCTCGTGCTGCCCTATCTCGCGCTGCTGCGCTGGCCGCTGCTGTGGACCGTGGTGATCTCGCTGGGCGTCGGGTACATGACCAACGTGGGCTCGACGTTCTCGCTCGCCCGCACGCTGGGCCTGCTCCCCTTCTTCACGTTCGGATGGTGGCTGAGCGAGCACCGGATCGTGGACCGACTGCGCCTCCTCGACCGGCGCCCGTGGTGGGCGGTCGCCGGCGCGGTGGCGGCGTTCGTCGCGGCGGGCTGGACGGCGTGGTTCTTCGTCGACGACTGGCGGGCGATGAACCTCAAGGAGTGGCTGTTCTACGACGACTCCTACGCCGACCTCGGCGGCACCGAGTGGTGGGCGGCGGGGGTGCGCCTCGCCCTCATCCTCGTCGCCCTCGTCCTCGCCGCGGCGCTGTTCGTCCTGGTCCCGCGCCGCAGTCGCTGGTGGACGCACTTCGGCCAGTACACGATGTACGTCTACCTCCTGCACTCGTTCGTGCTGTATCCGTTCCGGGAGTCCGGCGTCCTGCGCGACCTCGACCCGACGTGGCTGTGGCTGCCCCTCGTGATCGTCGCGTCGGTGCTCATCGCGCTGGGCCTGGCCACCCGGCCCGTGCGCTGGCTGTTCCGCCCCCTCATCGAGCCGCGACCGTCGTGGCTGTTCGCCGACCGCACGCTCGCCGCCCGGGAGGGCCGTCGCGACGACCCGACGGGTTCGCGTCGTGCGCGCGAGCCCGCCCGGGCCTCCCGCACGCATCCCGATCCGCGCCAGAACGGCTGAGGACGTCCGCGCTCAGACCCCCTCGTCCGCCGCACGCGCATAGCGCTCCGCGAGCCGGGAGAGGTGACCGCGGAGCTCGGCGGGCGACTCGACGGTGAAGTCCATGTTCAGCATCCCGATGTAGGCCGCGATCGTCTCGAGGCTGTCGGCGCCGGTGACGAGCACCGACGAGTGCTCGTCGATCGCCTCGACGACGCCCACGGCGGGGTTGATGCGGTCGACCACGCGCTGCGCGGGCGCGTCGATCCGCAGGCGCGCGTGGACGTTCCAGCCGCTCTCCGCGATCGAGCGCATCGCGAACGCGGTGAAGTCGCCGCCCGGGACGGGGACCGGCTCGAAGCGCCGTCGCGTCGGCATCCGCGGTTCCACCCAGTCCAGCCGGAACGTTCCCCACTCCCCCGCGTCGAGGTCGCGGGCCACGAGATACCAGCGCCGCTGCCAGCTGAGGAGTCGATAGGGCTCGACCCGATGCGGCTCGCCCCGGAAGTCGAAGCGCAGCCACTCGCGGTCGCGCACGGCCTGGGCGACCGCGCTCAGCGTCCGCGGATCCACCTCGGGATCGGGGACGTCCGTGCCGGTGTCCTCGGGGGCGCGGTCCACGGCCGACGAGAGGGCGTCGACGGTGGGACGCAGCCGGGGCGGGAGGACCTGGAGGAGCTTGGCGAGGGCCCGCCGGCCCGCCTCCCCGATGCCGGCGACCCCGGATGCCACACGCAGGCCGATCGCGACCGCCACCGCCTCGTCGTCGTCGAGGAGCAGCGGCGGCAGCTTCCCGCCGGCGCCCAGGCGGTAGGAGCCGGCGCGTCCCCGCGTCGCGTCGACGGGATAGCCCAGCGTGCGCAGCCGGTCGATGTCGGTGCGCACCGTGCGCTCGGTGACGCCGAGGCGCCGTGCGAGCTCGGGACCGGTCCAGTCGCGGCGGGATTGGAGCAGCGCGAGCAGACTGAGAAGTCGTGCCGAGGTGTCGAGCATGGGCCCCTCCGGAATCCGCTTCCACGATCTCGGGGAAAACAGGAACGAACCTTTCCTGTATAGATCGTAGCGTCGGAGACATGGACAACACCACCGCCACCGACATCCGCCCCTTCCGCATCGACGTCCCGCAGGATGCCCTCGACGATCTGCGCGACCGTCTCGACCGCACCCGCCTCCCCCAGCCCGCCCCCGGCGACGACTGGAGCGCGGGCACCCCGACCTCCTACCTCCGCGACGCGGTCGCGACCTGGCGAGACGGCTTCGACTGGCGTGCCGTCGAGGACCGCCTCAACGCGTACCCGCACTACACGACCGAGATCGACGGACAGACGATCCACTTCATCCACGTGCCGTCGCGGCACGCCGATGCGACGCCGCTGCTGCTCGCCCACACGTACCCGGGGTCGAGCGCCGACTACCTGGACATGATCGACGCCCTCGTCGACCCGACCGCGCACGGCGGCGCCGCCGACCAGGCGTTCCACGTCGTCATCCCGGACGCTCCCGGATTCGGGTTCAGCCAGCCGGTCGCGCTGGCCGGGTGGACGACCGCCCGCGTCGCGGCGGCGTACGACACGCTCATGCGCCGGCTGGGCTACCCGTCCTACGGCATCCACGGCAGCGACAACGGCGCCCTCGTCGCCCGCGATCTCGGCCTGCAGGACCCCGAGGGCTTCCTCGGGCTGCACGTGCAGCAGCTGTTCTCGTTCCCGTCCGGAGACCCCGCCGAGTTCGAGCGGCTCGAGCCCCAGGACTACGCGGGACTCGAGCACATGCAGTGGTTCCAGTCCGTCGGCGGCTACAACACGATGAACGCCGCGCGTCCGCAGACGGTCGCAGCGGCGCTGTCCGACTCGCCGGTCGGCCAGCTCGCGTACTCCGAGCTGTTCGAGTCGTTCGGCAACGGGACGAGCCTCGTGCCGCTGGACAAGGTCCTCACCGCCGTGAGCATCGCGTGGTTCGCCAACGCCTCGGCCGGGATGAGCCGCGCCTACCGCGAGAACGCTCTGGCGGCCGCGGAGCCGCAGGTGAGCGCGGCCCGCACGGGGGTGGCGGTGTTCGCCGACGACTTCCAGACGATCCGCGTCTTCGCCGAGCGCGACAACACCAACATCGTGCACTGGAGCCGGTTCGAGCGCGGCGGCCACTACGCGGCGCTCGAGGTCCCCGAGGTCGTGGCCGGCGACATCCGCGCGTTCTTCGCCGAGCGGTAGCCGCGGTCACACCGCGGTGTCGACCTTGCGGTCGGACGGCGCGGCCTGTTCCGTCCCGGTGGTCAGCCACCGGGACGGAACGAACGTGATGACGGCCCACACGGCGACGGCCAGCACGGCATACACGGCGAAGGCGATCACCCACGTGGCGAAGGGCGTCTGGACGGCATCCCAGCTCTGCGGGAACGGCAGCACGACGAACACGAAGACAGCGACCCCGACACCCTCGGCCACCGCCCAGCGGAGCCTCCCGCGGCGCCACAGCGCACGGCCGGGAAGACCCGGTAGCGGAAGCATCGCGAGCGGCAGTGCGCTGAGACACCCCACGGTGACCGCGGCGAGCGTCTCGACGGCGAACAGGCCGAGGACCCCGGTCTGCGCCCACCCCGCAGCGGTCGCACCGCTGTACGCCGCCCAGCCGGCGGCACCCAGCACGAGCAGCCACGCGCCCTCGAGGATGGAGGCACGCGATTCGGATCGCTCCGTCCTGTCCCCCAGCAGAGCGAGGGTCAGCACGAGCCCGAAGACGAAGCCCGGCTCGAATCCGCTCGCCCGGCTCAGCAGTGCGGTGGCCAGGACGATCACGAGCGATCCCGGTCGCAGCGCCAGTCTGCTCGCCATGCCGCGGCGAGCGAGCCACATCGCGATCAGCGCGAGCCCGAGCATGCTCTCCAGGGTGAAGCCGATCAGGAGCGAGAGCACGAGCCGCGCGGAGCCGCCGTTGAAGCCGAGCTCCGGCTCGATGAGGGCTGCCAGCAGGCTGGCGACAACGAGGCCCCCGCCGAGCACCACGGCCCGGGGCAGCGCATCGAGCCCGGCGCGCAGGCGATCGGCGCCCCGCCCGAACGGCGCCGCGAAGCGCGCCCACTCCTCGTAGCGGGCGGTGAGCGCACCCTCCACCAGCCGCCCGGGGAGCCCCACGAGCGCGACCAGCACGACGGCGACCGCGAGGCACCCGCCGAGCGAGAGGGCGGTCACGGAGGCGTCTCCCACCGTCTGCAGCCCGCTCAGCGTCGACGGCGTCCCCGCGGTGAAGCCGCCGGGCGCCGCCTCGCCCTCGCCCCTTGTATCGCTCGCGTCGACGGGCGACGCCACGACGTCCGGCGCGAGGGCGTCGAGGACGTTCTGCTGGATGCCCGCCATCGCCGCGTCGACGCGGGCGTCGAGTTCGGGCCTGGTCTCCGCCGCCCCCGAAGTCGCGAGGTCCGTGGGAGAGACGACGAAGAACCAATGGCCGTCCCTGGCCTGGAACTGCCAGCTGCCGTCCACGAAGTCCGCCATGGTGTCGGTCAGGCGACCGTCGGACCGCAGCCGGGCGCCGTCGGCCATGTCCGCGCCGTCCTGGAAGAAGCTGGGGATGGCGAGGAGCCGAGCGGTCTCCGCGGCGACGAGTTCGGGACCGGCGGGCATGTAGCCGGCGCCGAAGTAGACGATGCGCGGAGAGTCGGGGTGATACCACCAGCACTGCAGCGCGGCGTCTGCCGGGAACAGGGGTGTCTTCGACTCCGGTCGAGCCACCAGGCCCTCGGCGGCGAGCTGTGCGAGAAGCTCGGGTCCGACCATCTGGTCGCACGTCACCGGCGACGTGGCACCCGCCGCCGCGCCACCACCGGCCGCGACGAAGCCCAGTGCGAGCGCCAGCGCGATCAGCGCGCGCCTGCCCCGCCCGCGCGACATCAAGAGGTCTCCCCAGTGACCATGCTGCGGATCGTACCGGCGCCCGGCGCCGCGCGCCAGCACTTTCGCCGGTAACGGAGCGCAACACTGCGCCCCGGCGTCCTCGGATCGATCTACCGTCGGAACCATGGCAGACCTCACTCTCCCGGTGCTCGACCTCTCCCGCCTCGACGACGGCCCCGAGGCGGCCGCGCGGTTCCGCGACGACCTGCGCGCCGCCACCCACGACGTCGGCTTCTTCTACCTCACCGGCACCGGCGTGACACCTGAGCTCGAAGCGCGCCTGCTGCAGGCGGCCCGGGACTTCTTCGCGCTGCCCGAGGAGGACAAGCTCGCGATCGAGAACATCAAGAGCCCGCACTTCCGCGGGTACACCCGCATCGGCGGCGAGCGCACGCAGGGCAGGGTCGACTGGCGGGAGCAGATCGACATCGGGCCCGAGCGCGATGCGGTGACCGACCCCGACGCGCCGGACTATGCGCGTCTCATCGGACCGAACCTGTGGCCGGCCGCGCAGCCCGAGCTGCAGGAGGTCGTCGCGGAGTGGCACGACCACCTCTCCGGCGTCGCCCGCAAGCT
>Ga0182749_1000635_pt1 | contig 30840 bp, 27 predicted proteins | sample eDN3rd37CKraftMG_FD_128875 | JGI IMG/M metagenome (GOLD analysis project Ga0182749, IMG submission 128875) | Enriched Miracle-Growth compost microbial communities from Emeryville, California, USA - eDNA 3rd pass 37_C Kraft MG (version 2) (version 2) ...
ACCGAGGTCTTCGTGGGCCGGTTTCCCAATCAACTCTGCACCGACGGAGGCCGGGCCATCAACCAGGCGGAGCCGGGTTGGGAGAAGACGCTCACTGGCTTGCCGAAGGAGCTCTTCGAATTCAGGCGGAAGCACCTGCAGCCGAAGGGATATCGGGTCAAGTTCCAGATCGTGGACTTTCCCGGCGGCATGCCCGGCGACATCGGCGTGACGCTCGCTTGGGGTTAGCCCCGGCTTGGTCCGCGCAAGGCTATAGGGTCGGCTGCCCGCGATCCCTCGAGCAGACGACGCGGTGGTCCGCCGTCAGCCATCGGCTGGATTCAGATCATCCTTTATTGCGCGACCATCGTCGCGCTCGCGCCCGTGCTGGGCGGTTACATGACACGCGTCTTCAACGGCGAGCGCGGCGACGGCAAGGACGCGATCCGCCGCGCGCGGGAGTGGTCGGATGTGTCGATCAGCGTCCTCTCGGCGCGCGAGCGCGAGGCCGAGAAGATCGAGTCAATTGACTTGCGAATCTGGTGAGCGCGCTGGGACTCGAACCCAGGACCTACTGATTAAAAGTCGGATATGCGCGCCGAACGTAACGCAACGCCGCCGAACGTATGCGCTCAATGTGGTCTCAAAAGCCCTTGTAAATGCGGCAATTGTGTCCCTATGTTAGTCACGTAGGTGACCGGGGCATAGCAGCCCGCTTTTGTTACCCCGGTGTTACCCTAAGGGGCCACTGATCAAGCTGCGTGGCTGTGAGCCGGGGTAACAAACGGGGGACGCATGGCGAAAGCACTGACGGCGGCGGCGGTCGAAAAGTTCAAGGCAACATCCTCCCGACAAGAGATACCCGATGGGTTGCTGCCGGGCCTTTACCTGATCCTTCAGCCCAGCGGCGCAAAGTCGTGGGCGGTGCGCTATCGCCGCAATGGAAAGCCGCGCAAGTACACCCTTGGGCCGTATCCGGCCCTCCAGCTGGCAGACGCCCGCGAGCAGGGGCGAGCCGCATTGCTGCGAGCCCAGACCGGCGGCGACCCGGCACTGGAAAAGAAGGTCGAGCGGAAGCGGTCGTCGGAGGGCAAGGATACCTTCGAAGCGGTGGCGCGTCTCTTCATCGAGCGTCACCAGAAGCCGAAGAACCGGTCGTGGCGGGAGACGGCTCGCCTGCTGGGCATTATCCCCGACCCCGCCAACCGCGATCCAAGCGATCCCAAGACGTTCGTGCTGGCAAAGGGCGGCATTACTGCCGGTTGGCGCGAGCGTAGGGTGACCGAGGTCAAGCGGGCTGAGATCATTGCGCTGCTCGACGACATAGTCGACCGGGGAGCACCGATTGCCGCCAATCGGACGCTTGCGGCGCTGCGCAAGCTATTCAACTGGTGCATGGAGAGGGACATCATCGAGGCGAGCCCCTGCGCGGGCGTAAAGCCGCCTTCGTCCGAAAATCGCAATAACCGCTTCCTGTCGAACTCCGAAATCCGGTGGCTGTGGCAGACCGCCGACGAGGACACCGGCCCATTCGGTGCGTACGTCAAGGTGTTACTGCTGAGCGGTCAGCGCAAATCCGAAATCCTGAACATCGCAGAGCCGGAGATCGACGCGGACGGCGTGTTATTGCTGCCTTCGGCGCGTACGAAGAACAAGCGGGAACACGCCGTGCCCCTTTGCAAGACTGCGCTCGCTCTTCTGGGCTCAGCACCACGAGTTTCGGGGAAGCGCGGCTTCTATTTCACCACGAACGGTACGACGCCACTTTCTGGGTTCAGCAAGGTGCAGGGGCGGTTCCGAAAGCGGATGCTGGAGTTGGCGCGGGAAGAGCAGGGCAGGGACGCGGAGATAAGGCACTGGTCGTGGCACTCTCTGCGGCACACGTTCAAGACGTGGATGCAAGAGAACCGCGTCGACAAGGATGTCCGGAACGCGGTCCAGAACCATTACGACGATGACATGGATAGTCGATATGGCCACTACAGCTTTCTGAAAGAGAAAAGGCAAGTGCTCAACGACTGGGAGAGTCACGTCCTGACGGTCACCGCGAGCAAGGGAGCCGACGTGATCAAGTTGCGTGCCTAGACGAAGTCTAGCGAATTACGCGTTTAAGTGTAGTGCTTTCCGAATAGCCTCGCACAGCCGACGCTGGCTTCGTGCGAAGGATGTTATCCGAACCGATTGTATCGTGTGGTTGTTATCGCGCAGCGACAGCAGGCGCGCATCGACAACTATAATGGGATCACGCCGCGTGCGGCATCGAAAAAATCTTTTTGTTCTAATCCATTCAATCAGCGCGGTTATTCCGGCAGTGTAAAGCGACACTTTACAAATCGAGCTCGGCGAGACTTGACGCTCTGGTGAATGTGTCCGTTCTCGTGAGGCCATGATTGCACAAGGCCACACGTGAACGAGGACCTAATGACAGAGCAGAACGACAATCCCACTCAGAACGGCGCAGTCACCGTCTACCTCACCGCGAACCAACTCCGCGCTCGCTATGGTGGCGTGAGCCACATGTGGCTCTGGCGCCGTATCCATGACCACTCGACCGGGTTCCCGCAGCCGAAATATTTCGGTCGGTTGCGCTTCTGGGACTCGCGCGAGATCGAAGCGTGGGAACGGACCGCTGCCGCCGCGTCGAAGGCTGCATAGTGCCATGGGTGTGAAACAAGGTGAAGCCGGTCACCGTGGCAGCGGTGAACCGGCTCCAAAGAATGATCGGCTGAGCGGCGCGATCAATCAGGATAATACCGGCGGGGCGGTCGAGCAGCAAGCTGTGGCTGTGAGCGTTCGTCGTCGGTTGCACAATCGGCGCATCTGCGAGCACTTCGACTACGAATGCGCGGGCGTGCGGTACACGGCTTCGATGGGCCGCTTCCCCGATGGCTCGCTCGGCGAGGTGTTCATCGTGAGCGGGAAGGCGGGTTCGGCCGCCGATACGGCTGCGCGCGACGCTGCAATCGCTGCATCAATCGCACTCCAGCACGGTGCCGATCCGGAGAACCTGCGTGGCGCTCTGTGCCGGGACTCTCACGGCACGGCAAATGGGCCGCTGGGCGCAGCGCTGGACATCATCATCGCGGGACGTGGGCGATGAGGCAGCCCACCGACAAGAAGAGCCACGAGAGGTCGCAGTCCACTGATCTGCCGATCATCGAAGTGTTCCGATTGCGCGCATGGGCTCGCGCGCACCTCTGGGCTACGGGCGAATTCGACCTGCGCGAAGCCGTCGACAAGCTCGCGGCCGTCGCCAAGGAACAAGGCATTGACACCGACGTCGCACAGACCGTTATGGCCGCGGAATTCGGGGCCGTGCGATGCTGAGCGAAGCAATCGATTACTCGCACCTCGCGGACGACGATCCCACCGCGCCGTGGAATACTGATCCAACCTACGGCGGCATGACACCGGGTGCCGCTCGAAAGAGCTATCAGGCGAACGCGCAACGCGAGGCCGCAAAGGCTACGGCGTCGCCCGACAACGACAATGAGCCGTCGTGGCGAGGAGGCAAGCCCGGCAGCGACGGTGCAGCGGGGCCCCGGCAGGCCGCATTGCCGCCGTTGACCATCGCTGAATGGCTGGCGCGTGATCTGGAGCCGCCGGACTACGTGATGGGCGCGTGGCTGACGACCACGAGCCGCACGCTTCTCGTAGCCCCCACTGGACTAGGAAAGACCAACTTCGCGATGGCGCTCGCCATCGCGGTCGCAGCTGGCGGTGACTTCCTGCACTGGAGCGGCTGTCGGCCCTGCAAAGTGCTGTACATCGACGGAGAGATGTCGCGCCGGGTGCTCCGGCAGCGACTCGCAGACGCGGTCGCGCGACTCGGCTCCCAGCCGGCAGGCTTCTTCGCGCTCAGCCGTGAAGACGTCGACGACATGCCGCCGCTGAACACAGCCGGAGGCCAAGCGTACATCGAGCGCATCATCGCCTCGAAGGGCGGCATCGACCTCATCGTTTTCGACAGCATCATGTGCTTGCTCGTCGGCGACATGAAAGATGGCGAGATGTGGGCCTCAGTGATGCCGTGGGTGCGCGCGCTGACGAAGCGGAAGACCGCCCAGATTTGGGTCCATCACACCGGGCACGACGCGACCCGCAGCTACGGCGACAAGACCAAGGAATGGCAACTCGACAACGTAGTGTACTTGGAACCTGCAGAGCACCCGGAAGCGCGTATCTGCTTCAACCTCTCCTTCCGTAAGGGCCGGGAGCGTACCGACGCCAATGACAACGACTTCCGCAGCGCGAGGGTGATGCTGCACGCCGACGTCTGGTCGAGTGACGGCGGGACGGCGGGTGGTCGGGCGCACGTGTCGCCTCTCGGTCGGAAGTTCTTCGGCGCGCTCACCGACGCAATCGCTGGAGACAGGCTGGCAACTACCGTCGCTGGGCGCCCCGCTACGACGCTCGACAGCTGGAAAAACGAATGTGTGCGGCTCGGTCTGATCGACCCGGCCGAACGGCCGGACAGTGCCCGCAACCTGTTCAACAAGCACCGTCGCGAGTTGATCGCCGCCAACTATATCGCGTGCAACGGGGAGCGCGTCTGGGTCGTGTGAGCGGTGGTTTCGGTACCCCCTCCGAAACCGTACCGAAACCATCCGACCGAAACCGCCGAAACCATCAATGAAACTGGGCCGAAACCACTTTCAAAACCGAAAGCGAAACCGCGAAACCAATCCCTATAGGGATAGGCGCGATGGTTTCGCCGCCCTCGCGCGCGGGCCCCCATCGCAAGTGCTCACCAGCTCGCGCTCGGCTTCGCATCGCCTGGAGGGCTCGCTCGCCGTCGCCGCCACTCGACGACGAGCATCGGATGGAACGGTGGAGGGCGAATATCGCCCACCACCCTTCCATCATGCCGATGGAAGAGCTGCTCAGTAACGAAAGGTAACAAATACATGCTCGCCATCTACAGAAAGAGCGCGGTCATCAAGCGCAAAGGAGAAAAATTCGTTCATCTCCCGACGGCTATCGGCTATCTCATCGATCCGAAAACAGCTGAAGTCTATTACGGCTGGATCAACGTGCTGGACCCTTACGAGGACGCGGTGGAAGAACCGGCGACTTTGGCGGAAGCAGGAGTGGTTAAACCAAAAAGAATGTTGGTTCGCATCCCGGTCGCACGAGACCCTAACACGGGCATCGTCGTCGACTTCTCTGACCTGCCACACCACGTGCGCGCCGCGTGCTGGAAGAAGCTCGCCAAAGCGGGGAAGGTCGAAAACGCGATCAAGTGAGGAAGACGAGGGCAAGGCGCGCCCAGCGCCCTGTCCTCTCTAACCTTTCGCATGCGCCTGATGCGCTGTGCCACCTACGCCAAGCACATACGTACGAGGGGGTCGTTAGGGTCCTTCCGGTCCCCTCCCAGCGAACGGGTCACGCGCCAGCACCCAGTGTGATCACACCCGTAGCGGGGGAGGGGCGTTTTGAACGCCCGTCGACGCCGGCACCTCACGAATACGCTCGGGTCCTTCCCGACGGGAGGGGCTGCACGGGTCACGCACCAGCAGTGGGCGTCGGTAGCGACCATTAATTTGCAGGCGTTCCACCACCACGATACCGGAAAACGATGGATCAGACCGACGACGCGCCGGAACAACACGGCATCGATACGAGAGATTGGGTTGCGAAGATCGAAGCATTGCCACGAGATGCCACGGGCGCACTGTCGGGCCTCGAGAATGTGCTGAACGCCTTCCGAGCGAAGGTGCGATCAGGTCAGCCGGAAGTGGAGGCCGAGGTACGGCCTGAAGGATACATCGCGCTCAAATGCGCAGGCCGGGGGTCATACAGCTACGAAACGGCGCGGACGTGGGCTGAGCAGGGCCTGATCACTGCCATAAAGGTGCGCGGCCGATGGTACGTCCTGCAGTCTTCCATCGACGAACATCTGCAGCGTTTGGGCGGGACGGGCTGAGACGCGTTGCGTCACGTAACGTCAGGGTACGATCTGTTTTTCTCGGTATTTCAATTTGTGGCGGCAGACAACAACTCCCGTATGCTCATCCTCGTGAGGAATTGACATGAGGAACTGAGCAGAATGAAACTCTTTAAAAGCAGCGATGAAAAGAAGCTGAAGGCAGCACGAGCGAGCCGCGATGGTCTGCGCGACCGTCTGGCGACGGCCGAAGGCGAGATGCTGAGGTTGGGTGCCGAGGCTGAGCGCCTCGCCATTGCGGGCGACGATGCAGCGTTGGAGGAAATCGAGCGGCAGCGTGATGGTGTCCGGGCGCGAATAGAGACGCTGACGGTGGCGTTGGCCACTGCTGAGCAGCGGCTGCGTGGACACGAAGACGAAGTCGCCGCCGCAGCTGATAACAAGGCCCGCATCGAGACCGCTGATGAGATCGAAGCCCTGAAGGCCGAGCTGCTGGTTCGCGAGGAGTCGTTCCAGACTGCTTCGCAAGGGCTGCAAACTATCACCGCGCGCATCGGGGTCTTCCTGCTCGACGCGGTGCCGCTGGAGCGCTTCGCGGCTGCGGCTCGCAACGAAGTCGGGCCGGCCGTCGAAATGATCATCAGCATGATGGATGCGCACCGCAAGGCGGTGCTGAATGGCTCAGCCGCTCCACGCTTGCCGCAGCTGGACCCGGCACCCGTGGCCGAGCCCAACGCGCGTGCGCCTGTGGACCGCCTGTACGCCTATCGGAACATCAAATGGCTCGATCCGGAAACGGGAGAGGTGCGCACCGCCGCCAAATACTCGACTGCGGACGTGCCTCGCGCGCTCGCATGTCTCGCCATCGAGCGCGGCTGGGCCGACCTGTTGCTCTCCGAAAGGGCGCAAAGGACGGCTGCGGCGCATGGCAACGGCGTCTTTTGGGCTCTGGCTGAAGACTGCTACGACATTGAAAGCGGGGCGCCGCCCGAGCATGCCGTGGCAGCGCAGACGGGTGCTGAGTGGTTCGGGGATAGCGTGGCCGGGATGGCTTCCGTCACGGAGAGGGGCTGCTGATGTCCATGCCCTGTCCGAGCCGCTCGGCTGACGGCAAGCGCGTCGCCTTGTATAGGGGACCGCACGAGAGGACGTGGAAGACGCAGAAGGGGGTAAGCGTCACCTTCGACGACAGGGCGATGCAAATCGCCTTGCACGAAGCAGGGCATGCAGTCATTGCCATCCTTCTTCGTGAGCCAGTGCACAGCCTCAAAATCTTCCCCGAAGAGGGACGGGGTTATTGCGCCCACAAGAAGCCGACCGCCGCTGGTATCGCAAAGGCGTATAAGTACGAGCCGGGTCAAGCCGAGGCCCGAGATAGGCTGTTCAAGATCATCTCCAAGTTCGATCCGCATGCGGATGATCTGAACGCTATCAACAGCGACTTGGTCGTGTTGGCTGCTGGTCTTGCCGCGCAACGGCTTTACAACCCAACCGCCCACATTAGCTGGGCGTCAGCCGACTACGCGAAAATGGAAGAGTTGAGTATGCTGCTGGCTTACGGCAGGCCAGAGCTTGCCGTGGAGGTGATGACGCGGCACGAGCAGAAGGCCGTTGAAATGGTTGGGCAGAACCAGAACGCGATCTGCGCAGTCGCCGCCGAGCTGTACCATGCGCACGAATTGGTCGGCGATGAGGTGAGGGAGATCGTTCGGCTCACCCGCTAGGCTGCCGTTCAGCATCGGCAGCGTGCATGGCTTGGTCGAGGCCAATCACTGCCGCCACGCTTTCGACGTCGCAACGCTTGCCGTTCACGGCGCACAGCCCCGCGCGGTTCAACGCGGGTGGAATTTCACTGGCGGCAACGGCGGCAGCCTGAAGCCGCCGGATGTGCTGCATCGCGGTACCGACGTACAGGCGCTGGGCAAAAGGGAACAATAAGGCGGAGTGACGCGGTGAGGGGAGGCCCATTTTTACGGCGCTGCGAAGAGCGGTTGTCCACTAACCCTCAGAAATAGCGTTGATAATTCCTCCTCTCTCGGCTTAAGGTCGCGCATGGTCCGGGGGGACAACCGTGAATGAGCAATCTGCACCGAGCGCTAGTGAAAGCGCGGATCAGGCGCGGCTCGGCCGATGGTCCCGGCTGCGCAACGCTTTGGATCAGGCACGTCGTGACCTACTAGACCCGACGCGACGGAACCGGTTGCTTCATGCGCCACTGACGGGAAAACGGCCGTGGTGCATGTCGATCCTCGGCGCGAACGCCGACGACGTGTTCTGGAATTTGTACCGGGAGGACAACTTCGGCGGATACCTGTTCGCCCCTGATGACGAGAACACTGACAGCCCGGCATCCGACAGCCCAATCCAACTCGTCACTGAGCCCCGCCGGAAGACTAGTAAGCGCAGACCACTGCTTCAGACCTCGCTGCCGGTCGACAAACTGGAGAAGCGCCTCACAAAAATCTTCCGCGAGAATAGAACCATTGAAGAGGAACAGGGTTTAAGCACCCTTTTCCTTGCTGTCGGATTTCTAAAATGGTTCGACAGTGCACAGAGCGAAGAGGCTTCGTTCGCGCCTCTCATCTTAGTCCCCGTCACCCTGTCGCGATTGGCGAACGAAAATACCTATAGCCTGAAGGGTCGCGACGACGAACTCGTCGCCAACGTTTCACTTTCCGAAAAGCTTCAGCAGTTCAATGTGCAGCTGCCAGACCTACCCGAAGGCGATGAATGGCGTCCGACGGAGTATTTTGAACAAGTGCGGTCGTCAATTGCTCGGCAGCCACGATTTCGATTGGACGAGGCCGCAATCGGGCTAGGGTTCTTCTCCTTCTCAAAATTCATGATGTGGCGCGATCTAGACGCACAGGTCTGGGACGGCCACTCGATTTTAGAAAATTCATTGCTGAATGCGCTGTTGGGGGAAAGCGAGTTCGACGAGCGCGCCCCGATCATTAGCGACGATGAGCCGGTAGACAGCAAGATTGACCTTTCAACCGCAGTACATGTTGTCGACGCTGATAGTTCGCAGGCTATTGTGGTCGAGGAGATCAAAGAAGGTAGGAACCTAGTCGTTCAAGGGCCGCCCGGAACGGGCAAGTCTCAGACCATCACGAACATCATAGCGGCTGCCGTACACTCGGGTCGCAGCGTCTTGTTCGTGGCTGAGAAAGCAGCCGCATTGACCGTAGTTCACGACCGCTTGAAGCACGCGGGCCTAGGTCCTCTATGTTTGGAGATGCACAGCCGAAAGGCGAACAAAAGAGACGTTTTGAAATCTCTTGATGAGGCACTGCGGTTTTCAGCTGCTGGGAATTACGACGGGTCGCTCTCCAAGCGCGTCGCGGTCGCGCGCGATCAACTCAACAATTGGAAGTCTATTGTCCACAAGCCAGTAGGAAGCTCAGGGTTGAGCGCGTTCGAGATTATCGGCACGCAGCTCAATTTGAAGGCCGCAAACATTGCGCTACTCCCGGAAAGGCTCCCGTTTTTGCGAGACTGGAGCAGCGAGCAGATCGAGGAAGCACGTACTAGACTGGGAAACGTTACAGCTGCGATCCTGAAGCTCGGCTGTCAGCCTGCGCAGCACAATTGGCGCTACACCGCAGTGAATATTCTCAGTCCATTCGACGTTGAGCGGCTGTTAGCGACCATAGGACTCGCTTGCGATGCCTTATCTGAGCTGGAGGCGCTTGGCACGAAGATATTCGAGCATGTCGCGGGTGTGCAGACCGTATCTTTGCGCAGTTCGACAAACGTCGTAAAGACATTGCGCCATCTGGCGTCGGCTCCGCCGAATCGGTCTCTGCTAAAGGCAGATGTTTGGCGCACAAAGTTCCAAGAGCTTGCGGCCGCGTTGCAAAAGGCGCAGCACGCGGCATCGGACTATAGCTTCATCTCCAGCACGTTTCATGCTGAGGCTTGGAATGTTGATCCTGATCCCCTGTTGTTCATCCTAAGGAAGGATGGCCCCTCGTTCTTCCGGCGGCTCGGCAGCAAATACAGATCAACAATCGCGAGCATGCGCGCTATCTGCAAAGAAGCGCCGCCCAAGTCATTGGATGCCAAAATATCAGTGTTGGAGCGACTTCGACACGCGCAAAGTGCGCGCAAGGAATTTGAGGCTGTCAGCGATCTGCTCAAGTCGGCGATAGAGCCATCGTGGCGTGGCATTGAAACAGACTGGGCTGATATTGACCTCCTTCGGGCTTGGGCTGGCGCTGCTCTGACCAACTCCAACGGCGACCGCTTGCTCGACCTAGCCGGAAAGGCATCTAGCTTTGACCTGTTTCATGCGTTCGCCGAGAAACTCGCTCCCCAAATCGAGCGCGTCGATGCATTGATTGCTGACGTTTTCGACGTAGTGAAGCCGAATGTCGAAGCTCTGTGGGAGGCTCCCGACCATGCAGACGTCTCGGTTTCTAAGCTAAAGACTGCGCTGGATGGATGGCGCGAGGGTATTGATAGTTGCAATGACTGGGTTAGCTGCAGGGAGGCATTGGCTTCTCTGCGGGACTATGATCTGGGACCTGTCGCCGACCGGCTTCGAGATGGTCGGATTGCACCCAATGAGGCCCGGAAGGTCTTCGACTTGGCGCTTACGGAGGCACTTTGGGACAGAGCGTCAAAGGATGTGAAAGAGTTGGCGTCTTTGGATGGAGCCGTTCGGGACGAGGTCGTCGCAGAATTCCGGAGACTGGATCGACTGCGAATTCAAGCGGCGCAGAAGGAGGTCATATCTGAGTATCTGGCTAAGCGCCCAAGTGGGCACATTGGCGAGATGAGCGTCATAAGGACGCAAATTGAGAGGAGGAGGGGACACCTTCCTGTTCGCAAGTTAATGATCGAGGCTGGTGGTGCCATCAGGCGGCTTAAGCCCGTGTTTTTGATGAGTCCCTTGTCGGTGGCCCAATTTTTGTCGCCAAAGCTTCCACCTTTCGATTTGCTAGTGTTTGACGAGGCAAGCCAAGTAGCGCCAGAGGATGCGCTCGGCGCTGTTGCACGCGCGCGCAAATTTGTGGTGGTCGGTGACGACAAACAGTTACCGCCGACAAACTTTTTCAAATCAATAAATGCAGGCGACGACGCTCCTGACGACGAAAGCGAGGAAGGTGCGGCTCTGATAAGCAGGCCAAGCGATTTTGAGAGCATTTTGACACTCTCCCGGTCGCGTGGCATGCCAGAACGTCTGCTGGAATGGCACTATCGAAGCAAGCACCCGTCACTAATCGCGCTGTCGAATGACGAGTGCTATGGGGGACGGCTTCTGCTACCGCCCAGTCCTGTGAGCCTAACCCAAGAAGTCGGGCTGAGCCTCGTGAGGACACCGCGTGGGCACTATGATCGGGGCGGCACGTCTCGGGACCTGATCCAAGCGGAATTGCTCGTTCAGGCGTTATCGGAACAAATCAGTAGATATCCCGACAAGTCCATCGGTGTCGCTTGCCTTTCTGCGCAACAGCGGGACGCTGTGGACGACATGATAGACAAAGCGGGTCTTCGCGGCCTCGTCGAGAGCTTTGAGCCGAAGGCCGATGAGCGCCTTTTCGTGAAGAATTTGGAAGCTGTTCAAGGAGATGAGCGCGACGTCATATTTATCTCGATTGGTTATGGCGTTGCGCCAGAGCAATCGAAGCCGTTTCTCAATTTCGGGCCGGTGTCACGAGACGGCGGCGAGCGCCGCTTGAATGTGCTCGCTTCGCGTGCGCGCGAGAAGTGTGTGGTGTTTTCTTCGATAACGGCGGCTGATATTCCTGCGGATGCAGCAGTTCGCGGAACGCGGATGCTGCGGGCCCTACTACACGCGGCCGAGACAGGCCACGTGGAAGCCGGTCGGTTTACCGGAGGTGACTTTGATAGTCCGTTCGAGGAGGCTGTCGCTCGCGTCATCAGAGAAGCAGGTTACACGGTACATTCGCAGGTAGGCGTCTCAGGTTTTCGCATCGATCTGGGTGTGATCGACCCCGCTAAGCCCGGAGAGTACATTTTGGGGGTTGAATGTGATGGCGCAACATATCACTCCGCTCGGTCAGCGCGGGATCGGGACCGAATTCGCCATGAAGTTCTGGAGTCGAAGGGGTGGCGGCTCTATCGCATATGGAGCACGGATTGGTTCCGGCATACGAGACGTGAGGCCGATAAACTGATTGCTGCGATTAAGGCTGAAGCTGGCAAAAGAGGCAGCAACGCGCGCCCTATCAAACGGGAGGGTGAGCGACCGCCGCCAACCAAGCCAAGCCTTTCGGTCCCGCTCATCCAGCAGGCAGCCGTCGTAAAATCGACGGAAACTGATTATCGCGAATGTAGCCTTCATGTTCCTCGAAAAGAGCTGCTCGAACTGACTTCGGATGAGCTTGCTGCCCTCGCTGGGAAGGTCGTCGATGCCGAGGGGCCGATACACACGGCCGAGGTTGCCCGCAGAATAAGGGAAGCGTTTCGGCTACAACGGACCGGTCAGCGAATATTGGAAGCCGTGGAGACGTCTTTGAAGCTGCTGAAGCGGAGGGGCCTAATTGAGGAGGAGCGAGACTTTTGGTCGGTCAAGGGTAGGCCTGTTAGCGCCTTGCGCTCCCGAAGAACTGCATCTGCGGCTCTCCGCAAGCCTGAAATGATCGCGCCCGCCGAATATCGATTTGCGATCATTGAGATCTTGAAAGATGCTGTTTCTGCGACATCAGAGGAGGTTACCGTCGAGGCCGCGCGCTCGTTTGGCTTCGATAGGACTGGCGCAGACTTGAGGGACCAAATCCGTGCGCAAATAGCTCTGCTGTTGAAATCTCGACAGCTCTTGGAGGAGGGGCACCGGCTTCGAGTAGCTCCATGAGGAGTAGGTAGATTGGTGCGCAGCAGGATAGACCTCACAAAGCCGAATGTGACGGAGGCGTAGGCTGGGCATTGCAGTCCTCAGCCCAGTTCGTGGCGACGAGTGACTTGCTCGTCTTCCAGATTAGTAAGTCGAATGACCTAATCGCACCGATCCCATCGGATGCCCATACCGGTGAACGACGTTTGATATCACTCCGTACGGGCTTAGGTTTCTAAAGTACAAATTGGGAAGGAGGCTGCCGCTGCCAAAAGAGTGGTGAGCGGCCCATCCAAGTAGATCGCGGATGGCCCTTATGGCTGATGTGTCGGGTGACAATTTGCTCAAACTGATACTTAAAACGAATATGGCGGGGAGGTGCGGCGCGGGATTGATTTGGATCAAGGGGCAAGCGCATCAGGATGGGAAGAATGATCAGATGCGCCCACTTCTTTTCCGCTGCCCGGTCACCGATCTTCAGGTTCAGACCTTAGTCGCCGATAACGTGCCGGACGATGCCGGCACCTTCGTGACGGTCAACTGCCCGGCTTGTTCTGGGGCGCACCGTGTGAATGGTGGCACCGGAAACGTCGTCGGGGGAAGGCCAGTCCGCAACCACAATTAGCCGGGCAGCGCGTCCCGTTTGGGTCGGCTCCTACCCAGTTGCTTTGAAGGCAGCCCAAGGCCCGCGGCCTTCTCCCGAACCGTCGCCTCGGACCGACGCATCCGCCGCGCGATTGCTGTGGTCGACAACGGTTTATCCCAGAGGCGCTTCAGCACCTCGTCATCTGTAACGGACCATTTCTTATAAATCGGCGCGCGTGGCATGATGGGGCGAATTCACAAGGCGCTACAGGCGTTCCGGCGGAACGGCGGCGGAGCACGCGAGTTGATTTGACGAATGAAAGTGCTGCACCCGAGGGCCGCCGCAGGGATTCTGCTCGGCGTAGTCTAGTGCGGCGACGTGCATTGAAGGCGCCGTAATGACGCCCCAGCGCTCACGGCAAACAGTCGCAGAAATGGCCAAGCAGGCAGGAGCCGACCCGTACTCATCGTGGCCTGTCCGCTTCATGATGGCGCTTCTGAAGCGCTGGACCTCTAAAGCTAAGACAGGTTCCGGACCGATTTTGTTCTCCGGCAAGGATGCGCCGCGAGATTTGGACGATCCGCTGAGCGATCCAGCGGTTCAGGGCCGCGTCGGCGAAGCGATGGCGAAACAGGCGCAACGGCGGCCCAAGTGACACTTGCTTGAGTGTGCGGTGCAGCGTCGGCTTCTGTGAAGAACTTGCTGTCTCGCCGAAATCCCGCCCAAATGCCGGTCATGCTCTTAGGCGTACAAAGCGGGAGGGGTCATGGAGGCGCAGCAGAAGGCCGAGGCGCGCCCATCGATGGGCGCTCGTCGACGTACCGTCGCCGATTGGCTTGCTGTCGGCGTCGCCGTAGCGATGATCGTCGGCGTCGCCGCGGCGACAATCAACTGGCGCACGGCTTCGACCGTCGCCATGTCGACGGCGCCAACAAACAGCAGGTAAGGCGGGTGCACGGCATCAGAGGCAGCACCAATGCATCGCCATGGCGAACATTAGTGCGCAGACGGCCGCCGAAAGCAGCACGATAACGGCGGACGGTCCGAAAGCCCCCTCAAGCCGAGACATCACGAAAATCGCCTACCCATGTGTCGCCCGAAGGTTGGATAGCCGGGAAGGCCTGTAGAACCCGTTACCGGAATTGCGCCGAAAGCTAGATCGGCGGGCCGGATGACAGCGCCGTGATCCTCGGTCGGCCGTATCCGTTACATCGCGGGCAGCGGAAGTCGCGTTCAGGCGGTCGCTGCCGGTTGAACAGGGTTTGATTGGGAGGCAAAGTGGGGCTCCGCAGATCAACTGATGTCGAATGCGATGAGAGGCGGTCCTTCGCTAAAACGCGGGAAAGAATTGGGAGGGGCGCGTATGAGGGACGCTGCCGTCGAAGGTGTGATGAACGAAGAGCTCCGAGCAACGTTGCGAATAGGCTGGCAGCACTACGGCTCTGTGAAACTGGACGCACGAGGCAAATTGTCATTCGGCAAATTCCCCTCGGGCGCCTACTTATATCGCTTCCGCGTTCTAAGAGCCGACGGCAAACGCGAGCAATACATTGGAGAAGCGGAAGACCTAGACCGCCGCTTTGCGCGATATCGTTCGCCTCACGTCGGTCAACAGACAAATTGGCGGCTCAATGCACACTGTAAAGACGTCCTTTTAGAAGGCGGGAAGATCGACATCGACATCACGAACCATGGTTGGATTGCGATCGACGGGATTGAGACGAAAGCGAATTTGCATTGGAAGCAGGTTAGAAGAACATTTGAACAGCTGTGCTTGACCTTGTCGCTGAGACCAGATTGCAATTTTACTAGTCTAAATAGATAAGAGGTCATGAGAGGTTGCAGTTTGCGTTCGAGGGGGCGCCCCCCAAGGGGCTAGTAGTCATCCGATGACGGCCGTCCGTTTGTACCTGATTTCCGCGAACAAGAGCCGCCCGTCCGGTCAGCCTTGGGACGTGGACGATTACGACGTCCGCGACGGCGCCGCCGACGGCCCGGTGGTCGGCCGCATCTGCCGCGCCCGGCATCGCGCCAGCGCACAATGGTTCTGGGGGATCACCACCACTCCATGCTTGGGCGCGAATAACGGTTACGCGGGCACGCGAGAGGCGGCCATGGCGGCTCTGAAGGTGCGGTGGACGCCGCTGGCGAGTTAGGCCGTGACTGGGCTCGAGAGTTTGGTGATCCGCGACCGGCCATGACCGTTGCATCGTGGGCAGCGGAGGTCCCTCAGGACGACGCGACGGACGCCTCGGATCGCGGGGATCGAACTCAGCAAAGCCTTCGGCGGTCGCTTGGCAGTACAGCGACGCGTTTACCTTGTCGTGCCCGAGGGCCTTGCCCCACAGATCACGTACGCGTTCCCAGAGGGCTTGCGCATCTTAAACCGGGGATTGCGCGATGCGATCTGCACAAACGCCTCGAGCGTCGTTGCGGGGCTGGCGTTCACCTCCGCGCTCTCACTTGAAGCTGATGAGCTCGGCGCAGTGCTGTCGGAATTCGGGGGCTGAATCATTGCGCCTCGCTTTTTCCTGATCAAGGAAAGTTCTATACGATCGGGTCGGATCGCGGCAATGGGCACTGGGAGAGAGGCAGCTAGGGGGACAGTCTGTTAGACAATGCCGTGATCCTTGGCCGGCCGTGCCCGTTGCACCGGGGGCAGCGGAAGTCGCGCAGCACGACGCGAACGGACGCATCCGGATCGCGCGGCTTCATGCGCAAGTCCAAATCGCCGGCCATACCGCAGCTGTCGCACATGATCACCGCCCACGGCGTGTTCGCGGTCAGCGCCGTAGTGATCTTCGGCCAGAACCAAGCTGTTCCGCGCGCGGCAATCTCGGCGTTGAATTCGGCGACGACGGCGGAAGCTTGGCGCTCGTCGTCAGCCGTCCGCGCCATGCGCTGCATCGACTGGAGCCGTTCCAACCGAGTAGGGCGCAGGTACTTTTCTGGCATTGGGCCTCGTTCCGCTTCAAACGACGCGTCAGCGTTATGCCGGGGTCCGGCTGAATTTCACGTTAGTGGAGAAGCTTCAGCCAATGCTCCGCTGCGACGGTGACAGCCGATAGAGCGGCGGACATGGCCATTACTCTGATAAGCCACTTTGCAGTCTCCGCTCCCGCGGTCTTTGCAAATTCGGATATGAAAACATCGGCCTGTTTAGCGGTGTATGCCCCCATGGTAACGAGAGCCGTCCAAAGCTTATCTCCAATCGTTCTGAGGATAGAAACCGCCTGCGCCGCCCGAGTAATATCTTCGGGTGTAACCGTCGGGACCTTCAGAGCGTCTATCGCGCTTTGGATATTGCCGAGTTCTTCGCTTCCGATTTGGAGAACATCTATCGCGCTAGGTGGATTGTTGTGACCGATGGATGGACGCGAGCGCAAATCCGAGACGATTTCTTCGAGCACGCGCAGTCGCGCGATCATTTCCCGATGGGATAGCGTGATCGGGCCAGGAATGAAGACTGCTTCGACAGACAAGTTTGCTGATGAACTCAGCGAGACTGCCACCGATGCCGAATTGGCGGGCAGGGTCGGTTCGGGCGGAAGCGGTCTAGGCGGGAGACCCGAGCGAAGCTGAGACGCGTTGGTTCCCGCCGCCGGCTCCTGCGAACTCATCAAGATTGTCCTGTTTGACGGCGGTCCGGCGTTCGACGGATCAGTCGGGGTCGCCGGCGTGCTGAAGGTGTCCGACGAAAACGCGGTACCGGCAAAGGCGCCGTCATTCACCGGAAACGTTCGCTCGTCACGTTCGTATGCTCCTGCCACGCCATACCCGCCGGCGACGCCATAGGCCGAAGCGCCGTAAGGCCCGCGGCCGTAAGGGCGCGTGGCACGATCAAGATCGTACTGGCCACGCAGCGCAGCTTGTGCTCTGACGATGGCGCCTCGCTCCGCGTCGCTCAGTTCATCGTCCTGAATTTCAAATTGCCAGTCGCCATCCGATCCCGGGATGACTTGCGTCACTGCCACGCGTCCCGCAGCGGTGTTCTGAAGCCGCTCGCGTAAGATCGCCAGCAACTCGGCCGCGGTCTTCGTCTCCTTGTCTGGCACCCGCGTTACCCCAGATGTTACCCCGAACAAACGCGCACAGAATTCAAATCGAAAAATCCGGATTAAACCATTGAATTAGTTGGTGAGCGCGCTGGGACTCGAACCCAGGACCTACTGATTAAAAGTCAGTTGCTCTACCGCCTGAGCTACGCGCTCGAACCGAGATCGAAGGCGCTGTCGGAACATCCGGGGAGACGGCACGCTGAGGCCCGGATGCGGCCGGCGGGTGGGCCGGCCGTGGCGCTTCCTGCGCTGTGTAGGGGCGCCTCCGCGCCCGGTCAATAGCCGGTTTGGCTCCAGGGCACGACCTTCGCAAGGCCCGCGGCCCGCGCAAGGTCGGCGCTCGGCCGGTCCTCGACCGGTCCTTGGCTGGTCCTTGGCGCGCCATTTGCTACAGTGCCGGTTGCAACGAGACGGAATGCCGCCCGCCGGGCGCCGTTCGCCGAGGAGGGACCATGCCGATCGTCAATCGCATCGCCGACCTGCACGCCGATATTACCGCCTGGCGGCACGACCTGCATGCCCATCCCGAGATCCTCTACGACGTCCACCGCACCGCCGCCGTGGTCGCCGAGAAGCTGAAGAACTTCGGCTGCGACGAAGTGGTGACCGGCTTCGGCCGCACCGGGGTCGTCGGCGTCATCCGCGGCCGCAAGGGGCCCGGCCGCTGCATCGGGCTGCGCGCCGACATGGACGCGCTGCCGATCGAGGAGGCGAACGACCTGCCGTACAAGTCCACCGTGCCGGGCAAGATGCACGCCTGCGGCCACGACGGGCATACCGCCATGCTGCTCGGCGCCGCGCGCTATCTCGCCGAGACCCGCAACTTCGCCGGCACGGCGGTCGTCATCTTCCAGCCGGCCGAGGAGGGCGGCGCCGGCGGCAAGGCCATGGTCGACGAGGGGCTGATGACCCGCTTCGGCATCGACGAGGTCTACGGCATGCACAACGCGCCGAACATGCCGCTCGGCTCCTTCGGCATCCGGCCCGGTCCGATCATGGCGGCGGCCGATTACGTGACCATCGAGATCGAAGGCGTGGGCGGCCATGCCGCGCGGCCCCATCTCGCGGTCGATCCGGTCCTCGTCGCCGCCCACATCATCATCGCCATCCAGTCGATCGTCTCGCGCAACGTCGACCCGCTGCAGTCGGCCGTGATCTCGATCAACGTCGTCCAGGCCGGCACCGCCGACAACGTCATCCCGCAGCGCGTGACCCTCGACGGCACCGCGCGCACTTTGTCCGAAAAGGTCCGCGTGCAGGTCGAGGAGCAACTGGCGCGCATCGTCGAGAACACCGCCGCCGCCTTCGGCGCCAAGGGCAAGCTCATCTACCGACGCAATTACCCGGTCCTCGTCAATCACGAGAAGCAGACCTTCTTCGCCGGCGATGTGGCGAGCGAGATCGTCGGCGAGGCGAACGTCAATCGCGACCTCACGCCGATGATGGGCGGGGAGGACTTCTCCTTCATGCTCAACGAGCGCCCCGGCGCCTTCATCTGGGTCGGCAACGGCCCCGGGGCCGGCCTGCATCACCCGGAATACAACTTTAACGACGACGCCATTCCCTTCGGCACGTCGTACTGGGTGCGGCTCGTCGAGACGGCGCTGAAGGGCCAGGCGCGCTCAGGCGCATGAGCGCCCGATAACGAAATGGCCGGGGCGAGCCCGGCCATCATCGTTTCGTAGCTCGTGTTGCGTCGTTGGCCGGCCTACTGCACGGCCTCGCGCTTGTCCGGCGCAACCTGCGTCACCTTGGCGAGGGTGAGGCGCCGCGGCAGCAGGGCCAAAGTGCGCGCCTCGATCTTCTGCCAGAGGGCGAAGTCGTTGAGCGGAGAGCGTTCGAGCAGCGCCAGCAGCACCGCGGCGAGGAACGGCACGCTCTGGATCACGAGGATGCCGGCGAAGATGTAGATCTCGCGGACATCCTTGTAATTGGTCTCGACCAAAGCGAACGAACCGAGCAGCAGCAGCCCCGCGATCACCGCCTCCCAGAACGCCGGGAACTCGGTCTTGCGCTTGCCGCCGCCTTTGTCGGTGCGCACGAAGGGCAGGTGGTCCTTGATGAGGCCGGTGCCGACGGCGCGCGCCACCGTCCACTGCACCGACATGGCCGCCAGCATGGAGGCGAACAACTGCCGGCGGCCGACGCGGACGCGCAGGCGATAGAGCGTCACCCCGTGCAGCACCGAGACGAGGAAGCTCGCCACGATCGGCACGGTCAGGATGCGGTCGGGCACGGCGATGTCGAGGAAGGCGACGACCGGCACCCACAGGATGTTGAGCATCGCCACCACGACGCCGACCGTCTCGGCGCCGAGCCAGTTGAGCCAGCCGAGGCTGAATTCGCGTTTCTGCTCGCGCGTCAGCAGGCTCGCGCCAGGCAGGAAGCGGCGCCAGTGCTTCTTCAGGATCTGGAAGCCGCCATAGGCCCAGCGGTCGCGCTGCTTCTTGTAGGCCTCGAAGGTGTCGGGCAGCAGGCCGTGGCCATAGCGCTTGTTGGTGTAGTGCGCGTGCCAGCCGTGCTCGAGGATGGTCAGGCCGAGATCGGTGTCCTCGCAGATCGTGTCGCTCGACCAGCCGCCGGCGGCTTCGAGCGCAGTGCGGCGCACGAGGCACATCGTGCCGTGCACGATGATGGCGTTGACCTCGTTCCGCTGCACCATGCCGATGTCGAAGAACCCGGCATATTCGGCGTTCATCGCGTAGTGCAGCACGCTGCGGCGTTCGTCGCGGTGATCCTGCGGCGCCTGGATGAGGCCGACGGACGCGTCGGCGAACAGCGGCACGAGGTCCTTCAGCCAGTCCGGCTGCACGACGTAGTCGGCATCGATGACGCCGATGACTTCCGCGTCGGCGGCGGTGTGCACGATCGCAAGCCGCAGCGCGCCGGCCTTGAAGCCCTGCAGGTTGTCGGCGCGCACGAACTTGAAGCGCTCGCCGAGCTTGGCGCAATGCTCCTCGATCGGCTGCCACATGGCCGGATCGGGGGTGTTGTTGATCACCACCACGCACTCGTAGCTCGGGTAGTCGAGGCGCGCGATGGCGTCGAGAGTCTGCTTCAGCATCTCCGGCGGCTCGCGATAGGCCGGGATGTGGATCGAGACCTTCGGCGTGTGAGCGGGGCCCGCGGGGGCCGCCGGCGCGAGCGAAGGGGCGGCGACGAGGCGCAACGGCTTGCGGCCGAAGGCGATCGCCGCGATCTCCTCGATACGGGCGAGCGCAATGACGATCAGCGGGATGAGGAGCAGGGTGCCGAGGCCGAGCGCGAAAGCTGCGCCCGGCACGAAGTAATGCCCGTTCCAGTAGGCGAAGACCGCGGACGACCAGGCGCCGACCACATTAGCGGCGCCGGCGAGCAGGGTCGCCTGCATGGCCGTGACCGAGGCCATCGCCAGGATCGGCAGTGACAAGAGCAGGCTCACCAGGATGGCGATGCCGGCCAGCCGCCAGTGATCGGGGTCGGTGATCGGTCCGGTCCATTCGAATTTCGGCTGGCGGGCGGCATTGAACATGCCCCAGTAGGGGCCGACGCCGCCTTCGAAGGTCTTCCACGGCTGATCGATGGCCTCGACGATGTTGTAGTCGATGCCGTAGGCGTCGGCGCGGGTGACGAAGTCGCGCAGCAGCACGGCCTGCTCGATCTGGCCGGGCTCGGACGCATGGTAATTGTAGCCGGAGGACGGCCAGCCGAACTCGGCGATCACGATGCGCTTGCCCGGATAGGCCTGGCGCAACTTGTCGTAAATTTCGATCGTCCGGTCGACGGTGTTCTTTGCGGGAGTGCCTTCCCAGTAGGGCAGGATGTGGGCGGCGATGAAGTCGACCGAGGAGACGAGCTCGGGATGGTCGAGCCACACGTTCCAGATTTCACCGGTGCTGACCGGGACGGTGGTCTGCCGCTTGACCTGCTGGATGAGCTTGATCAGCTCCGGGACCTTGAGCTCGTCGCGGTAGATGGTCTCGTTGCCGACGAAGATACCGTTGACGTTGCTGTGCCGCTTGGCGAGCTCGACGGCGCCGCGGAGCTCGCGCTCGTTGCGGTCCTGGTGCTTGTCGATCCAGGCGCCGACAGTGACCTTCAGGCCGTACTCGGCGGCGATGCCGGGGACCATTTCCTGGCCGCCGGTGGACGAATACAGGCGGATAGCGCGGGTCAGAGGCGCCAAAAGCTTCATGTCGGCGCGGATCTGCTCCGGCTTCGGGCGGCCGCCCGCATTGGGGTCGGTCGACCGGTCGTACGGCGCGTAGGACACGCTCGCCAGTTGGCCGTCGAAATCCGGGGCCGTCGCGTAATCACGCGTCACAGCCCACAAGCCAGCTTGCACGCACGCCACAAGGGCGATCACGGCAGCTACGGTGCGCATTGACTCTTTACCGAATGGGGCTGGATGGCAGACCTTTGAGCCCGTCCCCTGGGCTCAAAGCCGGAGCATTGTCTGCGTTGAAACAAACTAGCTCGGCGTCGGGTTCCCATGCAAGTAACGTTCCGGCATGGCATTTCCTAGGCGCCTGCATGGCACCCGGATGAAAAATTATAAGTGAGCGCTCAGCGCGCCGGCGGCGGGGCGGCTGCGGGGGCTGCCGGTGCGGCGGGCGCCGGCTGCGCCGGTCGGGCGGCGGCCTGCTCCGGCTCGAGCGCCGGGTTGAGCCAGCACGCATGGACGCGGCCGTTCAGCGTCTCCTGCTGCTTCGGATCGATATTCCCTTGCCGGATCAGGCAGCGGAAGGTCGCCTGGATATGGGTACCCGGGCAGCCGAAGCGGTCGTACAGGTCGAGGTGGCGGAAGGCGGTGTCGAGGTCGTCACGCCAGAGCAGGGCGACCACCCGGCGGCCGAGCCAGACGCATTCCGGGTTACCGGCGGCGCCCGTCAGGACGCGCGAGGCCTCGGCAATCTCGTCGATCTTCTTCTGGGTGTCTTTGGCCGGGGCCTCGGCGGCAGGCTTTTGCGGTTCGGCCGGTTTGCCGCCGCTCTGGGCAAAGGCTGCCGACGACGTCATCACGAAAGCAGCCGCAGAGAGCACAGCAAGAAAGGTACGCGTCATGATATGTAACGGATTTTTCCGCCGATAGTGTGGATGTGCAGGCTGTCCGCCCCGAGCGGCAATCGATGCGACCCGATTGGGACGCGAATGCGGCGCTGATGCCGTCCGGCCGGCGATCTTGTTTGCCCCATGATCGAACCGTCCCCGACGGCCAAGCCCCGTGCCGCTCATCCGGTCGAACGGCGGCGAACCTTGGCCTCACGGCTCGTCATTTGTCCAGCACTTCGGTTCCGCGTCCTTAAGGCGCGGCGCCGGTCGACGCTCCCGCGCTTGGCAGGCCCTGCGGCAGACGATAAGCGGGAGGGCTCGCGCCCTACCGGGACTGGACCGTACATGCGTATCGGATTGGTTGGCCTCGTCGCCGCGGCTGCGGTAATCGTCGGCACCTGGGCCTGGCTCGGCGCGCCGATCGCGATGCCGAATGCGCCGCTCGCAGCCGGCGAGAAACTATGGTGCGTCTCCTACGCGCCGTTCCGCGGCAGCCAGACGCCCTACGATCCCACGATCAGGATCCCGGCGGCGCAGATCGACGAGGACCTCGGCCAGCTTGCCCCGCTGACGGACTGCGTTCGCACCTACGCCGTTGACCAGGGCGTCGAGCAGGTGCCGCAGCTTGCGGCCAGGCACGGCATCAAGGTGCTGCAGGGCATCTGGCTCTCCGGCAATGCGGCGAAGGACGCCGTCCAGATTCGCGACGGCATCGCGCTTGCGAACCGTTATCCGGACACGATCCGCGCCCTGGTCGTCGGCAATGAAGTGCTGCTGCGCGGCGAAATGAGTGGGCCGGACCTTGCGGCAACCATCCGCTCGGTGAAGGCGCAGGTGAAAGTGCCGGTGACCTATGCCGACGTCTGGGAGTTCTGGCTGCGCCACCCGGAAGTCGCCGCGGCGGTCGATTTCGTCACCATCCACATCCTGCCCTATTGGGAGGACTTCCCGATCCGGGCGGCCGAGGCCGCGACCCATGTCGAGGCGATCCGGAACAAGGTCGCCGCTGTCTTTCCGGGCAAGGAGATCGTCATCGGCGAAGTCGGCTGGCCGAGCGCCGGGCGGATGCGCGAGGGCGCGCTGCCGTCGCCCGCCAACCAGGCCCGCGTGATCCAGGACGTGCTGGCGGTGGCCAAGCGCGAGAACTTCAAGGTCAACGTCATCGAGTCCTTCGATGCGCCGTGGAAGCGGGCGCAGGAGGGCACCGTCGGTGGCCATTGGGGGCTGCTCGACGGCAGCACTCGTGCGCCGAAATTCGCCTGGGGGCAGGCGGTCTCCAACCACGCCGATTGGCGCCTGCAGGCGGTGGCGGGCGTCGGCTTTGCGGTGCTCGTCTTTGCGGCCGCCTATTGGGCCGGGGGCGGCCGCCGCATGCCCGGCACGCGCTGGCTCGGTGTGACGGCGAATGCGATCGCCGGCGGGCTCCTGATCGGCTGGGCGGTCGAGAACGTGCCGCTCGAGAGCCTCGGCGTCGGCATGTGGGTCCGCTCGGCGGCGATGGTCGCCGTCGCCTTCCTCAGTCCGCTCGTCGCCACCGCCGCGATCGTGAGGGCAGCGCCGATGCCGCAATTCGCGTCGGTGCTGTCACGGGAGTCGTGCCGCAAGAGCGACCGCCTCACGGTGGCGCTCGGGCTCATCATGGTGGCGGCGCTCATCCTGTCGCTGCAGGTGGCGCTCGGGCTGGTGTTCGATCCCCGCTACAAGGATTTCCCTTTCGCTCCGCTCACCGCGGCGATCGTGCCGCTCGCGGTGCATGGCCTGACGGTGCAAGGCCGGGGCGGCCATCGCGGGTCCGCCGAGATCGCCGGCGGCGTGCTGCTTGCTCTTTCGGTGATTTACATCGTGCCGAACGAAAGCGTCGCCAACTGGCAATCGCTCTGGCTGTGCGCCGCCTTTGCGGCGCTGGCGGTCACGCTGCTGCGGGGGCGCGGCGCGCCAGGCTGAGCACGAGCAGGCCGGCGGCGACCGAGGCCAGGCCGGCGCTGTAGAGGACGACGCCGAGGCAGGTCAGCGCCAGCGCCAGCGCGAAGACGATGAGCGTCGGCCGCAGAAAATGCACCGCGGCGACGATCAGCGCCGCCCATCCGAACACGCCGTTCTGGTAGAGCGCGATCACGATGCGTCGCGACGAGCACAGCCAGGTGTCGAGGCCGGCAGCGCAGGCGAGTCCCACCGGCGTGTTCTCGATCGCGACATAACGCATGTAGAGCGCGTAGCCGAGCGCGGCGAAGCCGACGATCAGCAGACAGTTGGTGGCGCGGGCGCTGGGCAGGAACAGTCGCATGGGGCGGGACTATGCCGCGTCGGCGGCGGCGAAACAATGACGGCGGGTCAGCGCTGCACGATGTCGGCGGGGTTGATGCGCGCCGGCCAGCAGTCGCCGTTCACGGCGGCGAAGCGGGCGCATAATTTGCGGGCCTCGGCGAGACTGGGCAGGGGACCCGCGACCAGCCGCACCGCGGTGCTGCCGGGATGCGAGTCCCTGACCGCGACCGGGTTCAAGCCCGTGAGCAGCGGACCGTAATTGGCCTTCACCGCGACCCAGCGCCGGCGCAGGCCGTCCATGCCTGGCTCGGTCGCGAGCTCAATGCCGTATTCGGCTTGCGGTCGCGGCGGTGCCGCGGCCGCCGGCCTGGCGTGCTTGGCTGGCGTTTCCCGGGGCGGCTCGCCGGCGGCCTCGGACGGCTCGACCGCGGCAACGCGCTCCCGCGGCAGCGGGACAACGTCCGGTACAGCCGTCTCGGCCGGGACGGGCTCGGCTGCGACGCTCGCTGGTGCGGCCGGCGTTGGCGCGTCGTTCGATGGGGACGCGGACAGGATGGATGCAATCCCTGCCGGCGGCGTTGCGAGGGGATTGATCATCGGCGGCGCGACCGCGACCACCATCGGCATCGCTGCGACGCGCTCGACGATGTGCACCGCTGCGGGAGCCGGTGGACCGCCTGCCGGATCGGCGGGCACCTGCTTGCGCACCGAGCCCGTCAGATCGGTGAAGCTCGTCTCGAGCGTGGCAAGGCGGGTGGCGAACCGGTCGCGGTCGGCGGTCAACTGGGCGATGCGGGCCTCGAGCGTGCTGACCGCCGGATCCGCCTGCGGGCGATCGGTCGCGACGACGGGCCCGGCCGGGTCGTTGAACGCCGCGACGGCGAGCTTGATGCGCTCGCCGCCTGCCGGGCTCTGCGCCACGATGGCGAGCGTCGTCACCGCGAGGGCTGCGCCGCAAGCCCAGACGGCGATGCGCAGGAGCGGGCGATCTTGCCGTTTTGTGCGGACGGTCTCGCGGGTGCCGCGTTCGGGCGGTTTGATATCCATTCCTCAAAATCCGAGCGGCGAATCACAACATTGAAAAGATTAGCAGAATCCGGCAACCCTTGCTTGTGTGCCGCGCATCGGGCGGCTTTCGTCCGCCGCCCGTCTCGGCTATGCGATGCGCGCCGCAACGCACCGACGCCGCGCGGCCCGCGCAACAACGAGTTCCGCAACGCATGAACGAACGGTCCTGCCTCGCCATCGTGCTCGCCGCCGGCGAGGGCACGCGCATGCGCTCCAGCACGCCGAAGGTGCTGCACAGGATCGCCGACCGGACGCTGATCGATCATGTGCTGAGCACGGCCAAGGCCGCCGGCGGCGCCGCGCTTGCCGTGGTGATCGGTCCCGACCATGCGGCGGTGGCGGAGGAGGCGAAGCGCATCGCGCCGCAGGTCTCGATCTACCGGCAGGGCGAGCGGCTCGGCACGGCGCACGCCGTGCTGTCCGCGCGCGAGGCGCTGGCGCAGCCGCCCGACGACGTCCTGGTGATGTTCGGCGACACGCCGCTGATCCGGGTCGAGACGCTGCAGCGCTTGCGCGCGGCGCTCGCCGACGGCGCGGCGGTGGCGGTGCTCGGCTTCACGCCGGCCGACCCGACCGGCTACGGCCGGCTGGTGACCGACAGCCGCGGGCTCGCCGCCATCCGCGAGCACAAGGATGCGACCGAAGCGGAGCGTGCGATCGGCTTCTGCAATGGCGGGCTGATGGCGCTTGCGGGCAAGCACGCGCTCGCCATCCTCGAGCGCATCGGCAACCGGAATGCCAACCGCGAATATTATCTGACCGACGCCGTCGCCATCGCCCGCGACATGGGCCTCACCGCGGTGGCGATCGAAACCTCGGAGGACGACGTGCGCGGCATCAACACCAAGGCGCAACTGGCCGAAGCGGAAGCCGTGATGCAGAAGCGCCTGCGCGCGGCGGCGATGGAGGCGGGCGTCACCTTGGTGGCACCGGAGACGGTGTTCCTGTCGAGCGATACGCGCCTCGGCAAGGACGTCGTGATCGAGCCGAACGTCGTCTTCGGTCCCGGCGTCACGGTGGACGACGGCGCCGTCATTCGCTCGTTTTCGCACCTGGAGGGCGCGCACGTAGGTAAAGGTGCGCGTGTCGGTCCGTTCGCGCGGCTGAGGCCGGGCGCCAAACTCGGCGAAGACGTGCATATCGGCAACTTCGTGGAAGTGAAGGCCGCCACCGTCGAGAATGGCGCCAAGGCGAACCATCTCGCCTATATCGGCGACGCGCGCGTCGGGGCCGGGGCCAATATCGGCGCCGGCACCATCACCTGCAATTACGACGGCTTTTCCAAGCACCGCACCGACATCGGCGCCGGCGCCTTCATTGGCACCAATTCGTCGCTGGTGGCGCCGGTGAAGATCGGCGACGGCGCCTATATCGGCTCCGGCTCGGTCATCACCCGGGACGTGCCGGCCGATGCGCTTGCCGTCGAGCGGGCGCAACAGACCGTCAAGGAAGGCTGGGCTAAACGTTTGCGGGAGGCGCGGCTGCTGCGCAAGAAAAGCGCGGTGGACGCAAAAAAGCCTTGAGTTTCCGGTCCCTTGCGCGCGACCGGACACCGACACAAGTCGAAATGTGTTGTGATTTCAAGAATCTCGTCGCCGGCGGCTACAGCTAAACCGGAACTTTAAAAACGGGGGCATCCTCTCGGATGTGCGGGATCGTCGGAATTCTCGGGACCGAGCCGGTCGCCGGACACCTCGTCGATGCGCTCAGGCGTCTCGAATACCGCGGCTATGACTCGGCCGGCATCGCCACGCTCGACCACGGCGCGCTCGGCCGCCGCCGCGCCGAGGGCAAGCTCAAGGGGCTGGAAAAGCGCCTGGACCAGGAGCCGCTCGGCGGCCTGATCGGCATCGGCCACACGCGCTGGGCGACGCACGGCAAGCCGACCGAAGGCAACGCCCACCCGCACGCGACCGACAAGGTCGCCGTCGTCCATAACGGCATCATCGAGAACTTCCGCGAGCTGCGCGAAGGGCTCATCAAGGACGGCGCGACATTCGCCAGCGAGACCGACACCGAGGTCGTCGCCCATCTCGTCACCCGCGAGATCAGGAACGGCAAGACGCCGGTCGAGGCGGTGGCCGCGGCCCTGAAACAGCTGCGCGGCGCCTTCGCGCTCGCCTTCCTGTTCAGCGGCGAGGACGACCTCATGATCGGCGCGCGCAAGGGCTCGCCGCTCGCGGTCGGTTACGGCGAGGGCGAGATGTATCTCGGCTCCGACGCCATCGCGCTCGCGCCCTTCACCGACATGGTGGCCTATCTCGAGGACGGCGACTGGGTCGTGCTCACGCGCAAGGGCGCGCAGATCTACGACGTGCAAGACAGGCCGGTGGACCGGCCGATCATCAAGTCGACCGCCTCGGCCATGCTGGTGGACAAAGGCAACCACAAGCACTTCATGGCCAAGGAAATCCACGAGCAGCCGGAGGTCGTGGGCCACACGCTCGCGCACTACATCGACATGGTGCACGAGCGGGTGAAGCTGCCGGGCACGCTGCCGTTCGACTGGACCAAGCTCAAGCGCCTGTCGATCTCGGCCTGCGGCACCGCCTTCTACGCCGGCCTCGTCGCCAAATACTGGTTCGAGCGTTTCGCCAAGCTGCCGGTCGAGATCGATATCGCCTCCGAGTTCCGCTATCGCGAGGCGCCGCTGGAGGCGGGCGATCTGATGATCGTCATCTCGCAATCGGGCGAGACCGCCGACACGCTGGCGACCCTGCGCTACGCCAAGGAGCACAACCAGCACGTCCTCTCGGTGGTCAACGTGCCGACCTCGACCATCGCCCGCGAGAGCGACGTCGTCATGCCGACGCTCGCGGGCCCCGAGATCGGCGTCGCCTCGACCAAGGCCTTCACCTGCCAGCTGTCCGTGCTCGCCTGTCTCGCCATCGCCGCCGGCTGCGCCCGCGGCGAGCTCAGCCACGAGGACGAGCAGAAGCTCGTCCATGCGCTGATCGAGGTGCCGCGCCTGATGGCGCAGGCGCTCAAGATCGAGCCGCAGATCGAGGCGCTGGCGACCGAGCTCGCCAAAGCGCGCGACGTGCTCTATCTCGGCCGTGGCACGAGCTTCCCGATCGCGCTCGAGGGCGCGCTGAAGCTCAAGGAAATCTCCTATATCCACGCCGAGGGCTATGCCGCCGGCGAGCTCAAGCACGGGCCGATCGCGCTGATCGACGAGACCATGCCGGTCATCGTCATCGCTCCGCACGACCGCGTGTTCGAGAAGACCGTCTCCAACATGCAGGAGGTGGCGGCGCGCGGCGGCCGCATCGTGCTGGTGACCGACGCGAAGGGGGCGACGGAGTCGACGGTCGACCCCTCGCACACGCTCGTGCTGCCGGACATGGCGGCGACGGTGACGCCGCTCGTCTACGCGGTGCCGGTGCAGCTCATGGCCTACCACACCGCCGCCGTGATCGGCACCGACGTCGACCAGCCGCGCAACCTCGCGAAATCGGTGACGGTGGAATAGACTGCCGCCATGGCGGACCTCAACCAGCATCCGGGCGACGAGCTCAAAGCCGACCTCGAGAAGGTCACGACGTCGCACACCGGCGTCATGGGCCGCATCCGCAACTATTTCCTGACCGGCCTCGTCGTCGCCGGTCCGCTCGCCATCACCGTCTGGCTGATCTGGTCCTTCGTCACCTGGGTCGACGGCTTCATCACGCCGCTCATTCCGCCGGCCTATCGCCCGGAGACCTACCTGCCGTGGCCGATCCCGGGCACGGGCCTCCTGATCGCCATCGTCGGGCTGACGCTGCTCGGCTTCCTCACCGCCAACCTGGTCGGCCGCAGCCTGGTCGAGTTGGGCGAGGGGCTCTTGAACCGCATGCCGATCGTGCGGCCGATCTACAAGACGATGAAGCAGATCTTCGAGACCCTGTTCTCGAAGTCGGGGTCGAGCTTCCGCAAGGTGGCGCTCGTCGAATTCCCCGCGCCCGGCATGTGGTCGCTCGTCTTCATCTCGTTGCCGCCGGGCGGCGACGTCGCTGCCAGACTGCCGGTGAAGGACGGCGACTATGTCTCCGTCTTCCTCGCCTGTACGCCGAACCCGACGACCGGCTTCTTCTTTTTCGTGCAGCGCAAGGACCTGATCGAGCTCGACATCAGCGTCGAGAACGCGATGACGCTTCTGATCTCCGCCGGCATGGTGCAGCCGGGCGCCGACAAGGACGCGCAGAAGAAGCTCGCCGCCATGGCCGCCACCGCACGCGCCGCCCAGGTGACGACGAAGCCCGAGGCGGCGGAGTAGGCCTGGGTATTAAAATACCCGGCCTGTAAAATCCCGCCGCCGCCTGATACCGTCGCGCAGGCATCTCTCTCAGGGGGCGGCGATGCAATTCCAGGACGCGATCCGTTCAGGCTTCCGCAACTACGTGACCTTCTCCGGCCGCGCCTCGCGCTCGGAGTACTGGTACTGGGTGCTGTTCGCGGTGCTGGTGGCGATTGCCAGCGCCATTGTCGATCATGCGATGTTCCCATTGGTGTCGACCGGCCCGATCGAAGGTCTGACATCGCTGATCCTGTTTCTGCCGGGCCTTGCGGTGTCGGCGCGCCGGCTGCATGACATCGACCGCACCGCCTGGTGGATCCTGATCACGTTCACGGTGATCGGAATCATCCTGTTGCTGATCTGGGCCTGTACGCGCGGCACGGCCGGCGCCAATCGCTTCGGTCCCGATCCGCTCGCGGACATCTCTGTCCGTCAGCCCCTATCGGCGTGATCGTCTCGTTGGCGTCGGACGGATAGAGCCGCTGGCGCAGCACCGCTCGGCACGCTCTGCTCTTCGTTGTCATCGTCCGCGAATGCGGACGATCCAGTATTCGCGGGTGGCTGCCGGTCTTTCGGACGCCGAGGCGTACTGGATTGCCCGCGTTCGCGGGCAATGACAGGGGGCAGGCTCTCGTTGTGGCCGTCCGCTCCTCGAGGTCGTCGCCTGCTCTTTGTTGTCATCGTCCGCGAACGCGGACGATCCAGTATTCGCGGGCGGCGGCCGGTCTCTCGGACGCCGAGGCGTACTGGATTGCCCGCGTTCGAGGGCAATGACAGGGAACGAATAAGCGGGCAATGACAGGGTGTGCGCGGGCAATGACGGGGAGGGATAAGCGGGCCATGACAGGGGAGGGATGAGAAGCTAGCCCGCCCGTATCAGCGTGATCG
>Ga0182749_1000638_pt1 | contig 30819 bp, 31 predicted proteins | sample eDN3rd37CKraftMG_FD_128875 | JGI IMG/M metagenome (GOLD analysis project Ga0182749, IMG submission 128875) | Enriched Miracle-Growth compost microbial communities from Emeryville, California, USA - eDNA 3rd pass 37_C Kraft MG (version 2) (version 2) ...
GCATCAGCCCGATCGGTTTCCCGACCGGACCCGGCGAGACGACAAGGCCGCATCTCCGGCCTCATCCCCCACCGCTGCTCCGTCCTCGGCACGTCTCCGGCGACGCCCCTCGTCGAGCAGGACGGCAGGATCATATGCACATCGGCCAGGACCGGTCAATAGTCCTAGTAAAAGATTTTTTGCTGCGCCGCGGCGGGCGCCGCTTTTTATCCCTCCCCTGAAAGGGGAGGGTGGCGAGCGCAGCGAGCCGGGTGGGGTGCCGTCGCAATAAGTTGTTGCGCATCGCGAATTGAGAATGCCCCCACCCGGCTCGCTCACTGCGTTCGCTCACCACCCTCCCCCGCGAGCGGGGAAGGGATTAGGCCGTGCCTGTGGCCGCTCCACAGCATAAGGCGAGGGACAGGTCGCGTACGCGGCAACGCCCCACCCGGCTCGCCATAGCGCGGCGAAGACGCGCGTGAACGCGCTGATGGCGCGCCCCCCTCCCCCGCGAGCGGGGGAGGGATAAGGCCGCGCGCGCAGCGCCGGCTGAATGCGGCCGGCGAACTGTGTATGGTCCGCCGATGACCGCCCTCACCTTCACCCTCGATCCGCGGCTGGCCGCCGATACCGCGCCGGTCGGCGACCTCGCGCTCTCGCGCGTGCTCTTGATGAACGACGCCAATTACCCGTGGCTGATCCTGGTGCCGCGGCTGCCGGACGTGACCGAGCTCATCGACCTCGAGGAGAACGCGCAGGTGCAGCTTACCGCCGAGATCGCGCGCGCCTCGGCGGCGCTCAAGGCGGTCACCGCCTGCGACAAGCTCAACGTCGCCGCGCTCGGCAACGTGGTGCCGCAACTGCACGTGCACGTGATCGCGCGGCGCAGGGACGACGCCGCCTGGCCGAAGCCGGTGTGGGGTGCGGCGCCGGCGAAGGTTTATGCGCCGGCGGCGCGGGACGCGCTGATCGCCGCCCTTCAGCGGGAATTGGGGATGAACGGGTAAGCGCCGGCCTGATTGCGCCGACTCGCCGGGCGTGCGACCTTTGCGCGAAATGCCATTCCGCCCCGAACTCGGCCCTAAACCCCACCTCGGCTACACCGACAGCCGCCTCAATCGCGCCGCCGAGCGGCGCACCAACGCCGCCGCCATTGCCGCGCTCGCCGGCGACCGCCGCGCCGGCGCCTATGTCGTCGGCGGCGAGCTGATCGTCGTCAAGCCGGGCACGCCGGGCGAACCGCTGTTCACGATGGCCGAGGCGCAGGCGCTGGCGCCGGCGACGGAAACCATCTTCCTCGGGCTCGACGGCGGTGCGCCGCGCTTCGGCATCGGCATCGCGCCAGCCGCGGCCGAGGCGCTGAAAGCGCGCGGCGACCTTCTCGTCACCGACCTGCGCTCGATCGCCGTGCAGGGCCTGGTGCCCGCCGAGCACCTGCCGCCGATCGCGGAGGCGAAGGCGATCCTGCACTGGCACGCGCGCCACCGCTTCTGCGCCAATTGCGGCGCGACCACCGCGGTCGTCGACGCCGGCTGGCGGCGCGACTGTCCGAACTGCAAGGCGCAGCACTTCCCGCGCACCGACCCGGTCGTCATCATGCTCGCGGTCGACGGCGACAATTGCCTGCTCGGGCGCTCGCCGCGCTTCGCGCCGAACATGTGGTCGTGCCTCGCCGGGTTCGTCGAGCCGGGCGAGGCGATCGAGGACGCCGTGCGGCGCGAGACGGCCGAGGAAGCCGGCATCGTCTGCGGCCGCGTGCGCTACTTCGCGGCGCAGCCCTGGCCGTTCCCGATGTCGCTGATGATCGGCTGCTTCGCCGAGGCGAAATCGCGCGACATCGTCATGGACACGACCGAGCTCGAAGGCGCGCGCTGGTTCTCGCGCGACGAGGCCGCCGACATGCTGCTACGCCGGCACAAGGACGGGCTGACGACGCCGCCGCCGGTCGCCATCGCGCATCACATCGTGCGCGCCTGGGTCGAAGACGAGGTCGACTTTGGCTAGCGCCGCGGGCGCGAAGACGATCCTGTGCGCCGGCGGCGCGGTGCAGGACATCGTGATGCGCGTTGCCGCCTTTCCGCAGCCCGGCAGCAAGGTGCAGGCGTCCGACGTCGTCACCACCATCGGCGGCCAGGCGGGCAACGCCGCGGTGACATTGGCGCGGCTCGGCGCGCGGGTGCGCTATGCCGGCCCACTCGGCGGCGAGGACGACGCGGTCGCGAACTTCGTCTGCGCCACGCTGGCGCGCGAGGGCATCGACATCCGCCACGCGATCCGCGTCGCCGGCGGCAAGTCGTCTTTATCGATGATCATGCTCGACGCCAGCGGCGAGAAGATGCTGGCGACGCGGCGCGGCACGCATCTCTCCGGCGTCGCGCCGCGCGACGCCGACGCTTTGGTCGAGGGCTGCGACGCCGTGCTGCTCGACAACCGCTATCCCGATTTCGCGCTGCCGGTCGCGGCGGCGGCGGCCGCCCGCGGCTTGCCGCGCGTTCTCGATTTCGACTATGGCGCGCCGGCCGACGACGCGCTGCTCATCGCCTCGACGCACGTCATCGCCTCGGCCGATGCGCTCCACGACAGCACCGGCACGCGCGACCTCGCCGCCGGATTGCGCGCGCTGGGGCGGCCTTACCGCGGCTTCCTCGCCGTCACCAACGGGCCGGAGGGCATGTTCTGGCTGGAGGGCGACGCCGTGCGGCACATGCCGGCGTTCGCGGTGACGGCGATCGACACGCTCGGCGCCGGCGACGCCTTCCACGGCGCCTTCACGCTCGCGCTCGCGGAGACCGGCGACGCGGTCCGCTCGCTGCGCTTCGCCTCCGCCGTCGCCGCGATCAAGTGCACGCGCTTCGGCGGCACCAGCGGCGCGCCGACGCGGCAGGAAGTCGACGCGTTTTTGAGAGAGCGGGGCTAACGCGATACTGACCGCGCGTGGCTTACGTCGTTGCGCCCTCTCCCACAGGGGGAGAGGGCGAATTCGGCAACGCCGTGCTCGCGGCAGCGCTACTTCGGTTCGCGCAGACATTCAAACGGCCGCGCCGTCTCGAAGGCGCGCGCGGCGCGCAGGACGAGCGCGTCGTTGCGCGGCGGTCCGACGATCTGCAGAGCGAGCGGCAGGCCGTCCGCCGAAAAGCCGCACGGCACCGAGGCCGCCGGCTGGCCGGTGAGGTTGAACGGATAGGTGAAGGGCGACCAGGCGATCCAGTCGTCGCCGAAGCTGCCGTCGGCCGGCGTGACGCGACCCGCTTCGAGCGCGGGGATCGGCATCTGCGGCGTCAGCAACAGATCGTAGCGTTCGTGGAAGCGGCGCATGTGCTCGGTGAGCGCGGCGCGGCGCGCCTGCGCGGCGAGATAGTCGGCAAGCGACACAGTCGCGCCCTGATCGGCCATGCGGCGCAGGCCGGGATCCATCTCGGCACGCCGCGCCTCGGGCACGGCGGCGACGATCGAGGCGGCGACGCCGTACCAGATCGCGTTCAGCGTTTCGATCGGCTCGGGAAAGCCGGGATCGACCGCCTCGACTTTGGCGCCGAGCGCCTCGAACACGCGCGCGGCCTCAGCCACCGCCGCTTCGACCGCGGGATCGATCCGCGTCACGTAGCCGAGCCGCGGACTGAAGGCGACGCGCAAACCGCGCACGCCGTCGTCGAGGCCGGCGCGGAAGTCCGGCGCCGGCGCGTTCCAGGCGGTCGCGTCGCGCAGATCGGGGCCGGCGATGACCGACAGCATCAGCGCCGCGTCGGCGACATTGCGCGTCAGCGGCCCCTGATGCGACAGCACGCCGAAGGGCGACGCGGGAAAGGCCGGCACGCGGCCGTAGCTCGGCTTGATGCCGAATACGCCGGTGAAGGCGGCGGGGATGCGGATCGAGCCGGCGCCGTCGGTGCCGAGATGGAGCACACCGAGATTGAGCAGCGCCGCCGCCGCGGCGCCGCCGGACGAGCCGCCGGTGGTGCGCTCGCGCGCCCACGGATTGCGCGTGACGCCGGTGAGCGGCGAATGGCAGACGCCGATCCAGCCCCATTCCGGCAGCGTCGTCTTGCCGAGGAAGACTGCGCCGGCCTCGCGCAGCCGCGCCACCGATGGCGCGTCGGCGGCGGCGGGCGTCTCGGGCGTGACGCGCGAGCCCTTGCGGCACGGCAGGCCCGCGACGTCGATATTGTCCTTGATCGTCGCCGGCAGCCCGTCGATGCGGCCGTTGGGTTCGCCTTTCAGCCAGCGCGCTTCCGACTGCCGGGCCGCCGCGAGCGCGGCTTCGGCCTCGACGCGGACGAAGGCATTGATCGCCGGCTCGCAGCGCTCGATGCGCGCGAGCGCGTCGCGCACGGCCTCGACCGGCGAGACCTCCTTGCGGCGGTAGAGATCGACGAGATCGCAGGCGGTGAGCGCGGCAAGGTCGGGCATGGCGACGGATCCGGCGGCTGGCGGGGCGGCCATTGTGGCGTCGCCGACGGCGGACTTGAAACTAGAATATTTTTCTATATACATGCGCATGTCGGCGGAACTGTAGAATATTTATTCTACGATTACGCTGTCGCGCAGTGCGAATTCACCCGGAACGACCGAGTTCAGAGCATGGATGCCATCGACCGCAAGATTCTCGCCGTTGTGCAGCAGGACGCCTCCCTCTCGGTGGCCGAGATCGGCCAGCGCGTCGGCCTGTCGTCGACGCCGTGCTGGAAGCGGCTGCAGAAGCTCGAGGCCGAGGGCGTCATCACCCGGCGCGTCGCGCTCGTCGATCCGGAGAAGATCGGGCTCGGCATCACCGTGTTCGTGTCGGTGGAGACCGGCGACCACTCGCAGGAATGGCTCAAGCGCTTCGCCGAAACGGTCAGCGCCATGCCGGAGGTGATGGAGTTCTACCGCATGGCCGGCGACGTCGACTACATGCTGCGCGTCGTGGTCAGGGACATGCCGAGCTACGACACGTTCTACAAGAAGCTGATCGAGACCGTGCCGTTGAAGAACGTCACTTCGCGCTTCGCCATGGAGCGCATCAAGCAGAGCACCGCGCTGCCGATCGTCACGCCCGCCGAAGCGAGGCGCTAGATCAACTGCACTGCTTGGTCGAGCCGTCGGTGTAGCTCGGCGCCGAGATGCGCGGCATCATGAACATCTGGTCCGACAGCGTCAGCGTGCCGGTGATGGTGTAGCCGACGATCGGCTTGTAGTCGTAGGCAACCTGCGCGGCGACGAGCTGCGTGCCGGGCACCTTGAGGTCCTGCGGCACCGTCAGCGGCGCGGTGACGCCGCCGGTGGCGGCGTCGCGGGACCACTTGGTGGTGACGTTCTTATTGTTGCCGATGCTCACGCACGACACCGTCATCTTCAAATTGCTGGCCGCGTAAGGCTGCACGATCGCGCTCGCGGCGTTGAGCACGTTGTCCATGTCGGTCTTGGACAGCGAGGTCGATTGCGCCACGAGGTTGGCCAGCGTCGCGGCGGTGAGGCTGACCTTGCGGTCGACGGCGACGCCGTCGGAAATCTCCACGCAACCGAAATAAAGCGCGATCATCAGCGGCGCGACCAGCGCGAACTCGACGGCGGACACGCCGCGGCGGTCGCGCGCGAAACGGCGAAAGCTCATGGCCCGGTGCGTCATCATGTGCAGCCGCCCGAAGTCGCGTAAGGCTCGTTGCGGAACACCGCGGTCGCCGCCAGCAGCCGGTAGCTGCCGTTCAGATTGGCCAGGTTGTTGCCGAGCAGCGAGACGTAGATCGGCCATTGGTAATACAGCGTGACGACCTGGATGCAGCCGGGGCCGGCGAGCGAAAAGCCGACCTTGCTCGGGTCGAACTGGCTGTCGGTGACCGGCTGCGCCGAGGTGATGGCGCCGAAATTGGCGTAGCTCTTGACGTCGACATAGACGCCGGTCTGGCAGTCGAACAGGCTGGCGATGCGCGAGCACACCTGGTCCTTGAAGTCCTTGGCGGCGTAGTTCGCGGTCTGCGCCTGCCCGGTCATGATCAGCCGCGCCGAATCGGCGACCGCGGCTTCGAGCGTCTGACCGGCGAAGAAGACGAGCGCCGTCTCGAGGATGGCGAAGGTGAGCGCCAGGAACGGCAGCGCCACCAGCGCGAACTCGACCGCGGCAGCGCCTTCCTCGCGCCGCATGAAGCGGCGCACAAGACGGGCCGGTAGCCGGCTGCGAATGCGGGCGGTCCGGCGGCGCGGAGGATGAGCCATCGAGGGATCTCGAACGGTGGACCCGGACGTTCTAGCAAACGGAACTTGGAATTTCGTTGCCGCACCGCGGCGAATGGCCCGGCTGCCGTTCAGAACCCGTTAACCGCGCTCAGCGCGCCGGCGTCGCCGCCTCGCGGTTGCGGGTGCCGCTCTGCGCCAGGGCATTGTTGAAATAGGGGACCGAGTCGCCGAGCGTGATGCGCCGCTCGCAGATGGGCGCGCAGCTATAGGACTCGCGCTCGGTGCCGCGATAGACGACGACGAGGTCCGCCCCCTTGGCGCCGACCACTTCCACGGTCTTGCTCAGCAGCACGCGGCCGCCGCGATCGAGCGCCAGCAGATTGGTGGTGCCGAAACCCTTGCCGGTGAGGACGAGAATGCCGCCCGGCTGCAGCGTCGCATCGGCGATCAGCGGGTTGCCGATGACGATGGTGCCGACGCCCTCGGGCAGGCGCATGATGCGCGCCTCGTCGACATTGACGCTGACATTGTCGGCGAAGGCGGGGACCGCGACGGCGCCGAGCGTCAGCGCCACGCACGCGGCAAGACGCAGACAGCGCCAGGACCTGGCCAGGGACACGGCCGACATCGCACTCTCCGATACGCTACACACAACGCCAACGGCAGGCCGCGGGGCATACGGCCCCGCCTCGGCAATTTGACTGCAAACTCATGAACGAAATGCAAAGAATGCGACCGATCGGCCGCCTCATTGCCGGAACGGATAGACCATCTGCGCCCCGAAACCGTCGGGGAAATTGCGATCGTCGATGCCGTAGGCGTCCGGCAGCTCGTCCTTGGGCATGTACCAGGTGCCGAACACGAGATCGAGCACGGGGAAAGTGCTGGCGAAATTCTTGTTGCCGCCCTTCTCGACCGCGGTGTGATGCCAGCGGTGGAAGACCGGGCTCGCCAGCACGTATTTGAACGGCCCGAGGTCCCACTTCAGGTTGGCGTGCACGAAGGCCGAATGCGCCGTGGTGAAGGGGCCGATCCACAGCATGACGTTCGGCGAGATGCCGACGAGCAAGAGCGCGACGTCGACCGCGACGCTGCCGAGGAACAGGTTGATCGGGTGGAAGCGCGCCGCCGAGATCCAGTCGAGCTCTTCCGAGGAGTGATGCACGGCGTGGTACTTCCACAAATGGCTGCCGTGGAAGAGCCGGTGATTCCAGTACATCAGGAAGTCGGAGGCGACGAGGAAGATGCAGGCCTGCAGCCACAGCGGCAGGCGCGACAGCGGCCCGTGGCCGTTCTCGTAGAAGTCCATCAGCGGCTGCGCGCCGGTGATGCCGAAGAACAGGGCCGCGCCGACGATCAGCAGCCCGATGCGCACGAAGCGCGCGCCGAGCGGGATCATGAACCAGTAGGTGATGTCGGTGACGATCTCGCGCCTTTGCCACCACAGCTTGCCCGGATTGCAGGCGGCGTGGCGGGTGAGCACGGCGAAGACGAGGCCGAGCACGATCGAGATCGGCACGATCTTGAGCACGGTCTCGCCGGCGACCTCGAGCACTCCGAACAGTTCGAGCAGCATGATGTGAGGTTCCCGAGGCTTGACCCGGCCGCCGGTATCCGCCGGCCGCGGTTAAGACCGCGTGAAGTACATGCGGCGAATCACCTGCAATTTGCATTCGCGCGAATTCGTAAACCGTCCGCTAACCACGGGGCGCGGCGACGTGCCGCGCGCGCTGGCATCCGGCCTTGCCGGGGGCATATGAGGCGGCATGCCGGAGCGGCCCAAAAATGCGGCCGCCGGCGATCCGATCACCCCGCACGGAGTTGGCAAGGACATGACGTCCCTCGTTACGCGTTTTCTCAAGGACCGGTCGGGGGCGACCGCGATCGAATACGGCCTGATCGCCGCCGGCATCTCGGTCGCCATCATCGCGGTCATCAACGGCCTCGGCACGACGCTGAACGCGAAATTCTCGTCCATCTCGACGCAGTTGAAATAGACCGCAGGCTTCCGGTTCACGAAAGGTAAAGAGGTCGCGCGCTAATGCTCGCGCACGCGGCGGCGGCCGCGTGGAGGACACCATGCTCACGGACGCGATCAGGCTGCTTCTGTTTCCGGCGCTGATGGCCTTCGCCGCCTCGAGCGACCTCTTCACCATGACCATCTCCAACCGGCTGTCTCTGGCGCTCGCCGGCGGCTTCGTGCTGCTCGCGCTCGCCACCGGGATGAGCTGGCCGGCCCTCGGCATGCATCTGGCGGCGGCGGCGCTGGTGCTGGTCGTCTCGTTTATCTTCTTCACGCAAGGCTGGATCGGCGGCGGCGACGCCAAGCTCGCGGCCGCGACCGCGCTGTGGTTCGGCTTCGACTACCTGCTCGATTACATGATCTATGCCTCGCTGTTCGGCGGCGCCCTGACGCTGCTGCTGCTGCAGTTCCGCAAGCTGCCGCTGCCGACCGTGCTGGCGCGCCAGGAGTGGATCCAGCGCCTGCACGACCAGGCCGGCGGCGTCCCTTACGGCATCGCGCTCGCGGCGGCGGCGCTCGCGGTCTATCCGCAGACCGGCTGGATGTCGGCGTTCGGCGTCTGACGCGCGGTCTCGCAGCGGCAAGAACTCGTTAACTCGATTTAGATACCGCTGCTTAACCATACCTTGACCATTACCTGCTGAAATCCGTGCAAGCGGCGTGATGCGCCGCCACGTCGGTTGTGTCGGCCACGTCGGCCACGCTGTGAGCCTGAGAGTTGAGCGTATGAAAGCCGCGCGTCTCGTCGTTCTCGTCATCGCCCTCGGAGCCGGCGGCGTCGCCGCCATGCTCGCGGGCCGATCGGAAAAGCCGCCGGAGGCCAAGCCCGTCGAGGCGGCCAAGCCGGAAACGATCGACATCCTGGTGGCGAAATCCGACATCGGCATGGGCACCACCTTGTCGCCCGGCGAACTGCAGTGGCAGCCCTGGCCGGCCGGCGCCGCCGTCGGCAATTTCATCCGCAAGAACGACCGCCCCGACGCCATCGCCAAGCTCAGCGGCCAGGTCGCGCGCGCGCCCTTCGTGCTCGGCGAGCCGATCCGCGAGGCCAAGCTCGTCGACGCCAAGGGCTCCGGCTTCATGGCGGCGATCCTGCCGGCCGGCATGCGCGCGGTATCGACGCAGATCTCGCCGGAAACCGGCGCCGGCGGCTTCATCCTGCCGAACGACCGCGTCGACGTCATCCTGACGAAGAAGGACAACGACAAAGGCGGCGACGGCCAGGTGAGCGAGACCGTGCTCAGCAATGTGCGCGTCCTCGCCATCGACCAAACGATCGAAGAGAAGAACGGCCAGAAGGTCGTGGTCGGCAAGACCGCGACGCTGGAACTGACGGCCGGCCAGGCCGAAACGCTGGCGCTGGCGCAGCGCATCGGCACGCTCGCCCTGGCGCTGCGCTCGATCGCCGACGCCACCAAGACCGACAAACCCGACGCCGGCAACACCGGTTCGCACGGCGGCGTGAACGTCGTGCGATTCGGCGTCGGCACCACCTCCCGGTGACGGACAAGGAGACGAGACTGACATGACGACCGGCTCGCTGATCCGCACCGTCTCGCTCGCCGCCCTGATCGCCGCCTCCGGTCTCGTGCCGACGGCGGCGCGGGCCGCCGACGCCTCCGTTCCCGTCATCAAGGTGGCCGCCAGCGAGGCGACCTCGCGCTTTATTCCGCTCGGCGTCGGCAAGTCGGTCGCCATCGACCTGCCGTCCGACATCAAGGACGTGCTGGTCGCAGACCCGACGATCGCCAACGCCGTCGTGCGCACCGCGCGGCGCGTCTACATGATCGGCGTCAAGATCGGGCAGACCAACATCTTCTTCTTCGACGCGCACGGCCGGCAGATCGCCGGCTTCGACATCGCGGTGACGCGCGACCTGAACGGCGTGCGCGCCGCGCTCAGGCAGGCGATGCCGGACTCCGACATCCGCATCGAGGGCGTCGGCGACAAGTCGGTGATGCTCACCGGCACCGCCGCCAACGCCGCCGAAGCGCAGCAGGCTTTCGACATCGCCGCCAAGCTCGTCGGCAGCAACGATCAGGTCGTCAACGGCATCGCCGTGCGCGACCGCGATCAGGTGATGCTGAAAGTGACGGTCGCCGAGGTCTCGCGCGACGTCATCAAGCAGCTCGGCATCGACCTCTCGGGCAGCCTGAACTACGGCAGCGCGGTGGTGAACTTCAACACCACGAACCCCTTCTCCGCCACCGGCGCGGCGCTCAGCGCCAGCAAGCTCACGACGACGCTGCCGAACGTCAGCGCCACGCTGCGCGCGATGGAGCGCGCCGGCGTCATCCGCACGCTGGCCGAGCCGAACCTCACCGCGATTTCCGGCGAGACCGCGAGTTTCGTCGCCGGCGGCGAATTCCCCATCCCCAACGGCCTGTCCTGCGACACGACGCAGTCGCCGCCGATCTGTAATCCGAACGTCGCCTGGAAGAAGTTCGGCGTCAGCCTGATGTTCACGCCGGTCGTGCTCTCGCCCGGACGCATGAGCCTCAAGGTGATGACCGAGGTCTCCGATATCTCCTCGAAGAACTCGCTCACGCTGAACGGGCTGGGCGGGTTCACCTCGACCGTGCCGTCGATCCAGACGCGCCGCGCCGAGACCACCGTCGAGATCCCCTCCGGCGGCTCGCTCGCGCTTGCCGGCATGATCCAGGAGCAGACGAAGCAGGAGATCAACGGCATTCCCGGCCTGATGCAGCTGCCGATCCTCGGCACGCTGTTCAAGAGCCGCGACTACATCAACAACCAGACCGAGCTGATGATCCTGGTGACGCCCTATGTGGTGCACGCCGTGGCGCAGAAGCAGCTCGCGCGGCCGGATGACGGCTTCGTCGAGGCGAGCGATCCGTCGGCGGTGCTGCTCGGACGCTTCAACCGCATCTACGGCGCCAACGGCGCCAGGCCCGAGGCGAAGCCCGCGGGCACCTATCACGGCAAAGTCGGCTTCATCCTCGATTGAGCGGCGGAGACGGGTCCATGAACTCCCGAGGCAAGACGATCGTTCGACGCAGCGCCCGGCCGCTCGCGCAGCTTGTCGTTGTGGCCGGCCTCGCCGCCATGCTCGGCGGCTGCTACCGCAGCACACCGGTCGCGCAGGCGCCCTATCCGACCGATTACCGCGAGCGGCATCCGATCACGCTGCGCGAGGGCGACCGCACAGTCGAGATCTTCGTCGGGCGCAGCCGCGGCGGCCTCAATCCGGCGCAGCGCGCCGACGTGCTCGCTTTCGCCCAGCAGTGGCGGCACGAGAGCACGAGCGGCATCGTCGTCGACGTGCCGCAGGGCGGCCCGTCGGCGCGCGCGGCCGCCGATTCGATGCGCGAGGTGCATTCGATCCTCGCCGCCTCCGGCGTGCCGGCCAAGGCCGTCTATGTGCGCGGTTATCGCCCGGGACCCGCGGCGCTGGCGAGCATCAAGCTGCGCTACGCCAAGCTCGTGGCCGAAGCCGGCCCGTGCGACCGGTGGCCGCACGACATCGGTCCCTCGCTCGACAGTAAGGATTTCGAGAACCGTCCGTACTGGAATCTCGGCTGCGCCACGCAGCGCAATCTCGCCGCCATGGTCGACAATCCGGCCGACCTGGTGCAGCCGCGCGGCGAAACGCCGGCCTACGGGCCGCGCCGCTCCGTGGCCCTCGACAAGTACCGCGCCGGCAACAGCCCCTCCACTGCCTATTCCGACTACGACAAAGGCAAGATCAGCGATATCGGAAAATGATCAGGAACGCGTATCAAGTCGCCGTCGCCGAAGAGCAGCCCGCCGCAGCGGAAACGCCGTCGGCCGACGAGCATATCGCCCCGGCGCCGCGCGTATCGGTGCAGGCCTTCTGCGAAACGGTCGAGACCGCCGCCGCGGTGCAGGCTGCCGGCGAGGACCGGCGGCTGGCCAAGGCGCACGTCAAGATCCAGATGGGCGGCATCGCCGCCGCCGTCGAGGCCTATCGCAGCTCGGCGACGCCGAACGTCATCATCATCGAAGCCGACACGCGCGCCGATGAGATCCTCGGCGGCCTCGACCTGCTCGCCGAGGTATGCGACGCCGGCACGCGCGTCATCGTCATCGGCCGCATCAACGACGTGATGCTCTATCGCGAGCTCACCCGCCGCGGCGTCTCGGACTATCTGATCGCGCCGGTCGGCACGATCGACGTCGTGCGCTCGATCTGCGGGCTCTATTCGGCGCCGGACGCCAAGCCGGTCGGCCGCGTCGTCGCCGTGGTCGGCGCCAAGGGCGGCGTCGGCGCCTCGACGGTCGCGCACAACATCGCCTACGCCATCGGCGGCGACTTCGCCGTCGATTCGGTGGTGGTCGATCTCGACCTCGCCTTCGGCACCGCCGGCCTCGACTACAACCAGGACCCGCCGCAGGGCATCGCCGACGCGGTGTTCTCGCCCGACCGCGTCGATTCCGGGCTCGTCGACCGGCTGCTGTCGAAGTGCACCGACCATCTCAGCCTGCTCGCGGCGCCCGCGACGCTGGAGCGCGTCTACGACTTCGGCGCCGAGTCCTTCGATTCGGTCATCGACACGCTGCGCAATTCGGTGCCCTGCATCGTCCTCGACGTGCCGCACCAGTGGACCGGATGGACGCGGCGGCTGCTGGTCAATGCCGACGACATCCTCGTCGTCGCCGCGCCCGACCTCGCCAACCTGCGCAACGCCAAGAACATGGTCGACCTGCTGCGCGTGGCGCGGCCGAACGACCGCCGCCCCTATTACTGCCTCAACCAGGTGGGCGTGCCGAAGCGGCCGGAGATCACGCCGGCCGATTTCGCCAAGGCGCTGGAGGACCAGCCGCTGGCGGTCATCCCGTTCGAGCCGCAGCTCTTCGGCACCGCCGCCAATAACGGCCAGATGATCTCCGAGGTGGCGGCGAGCCACAAGACGGCGGAGATGCTGCGCCAGCTCGCGCAGGTGCTGACCGGGCGCGCCGAAGCCAAGCGCGCGCGCGGCAGCCTGCTGTCGCCGCTTCTCTCGAAGCTGATGAAGCGGTCCGCCTGAGGCCAAAGTTCGGAGTTCGCAGAACGTGTTCGGCAAGCGTAGCGCCCTGAGCGAGACCAGTGCACCGGCCGCGCCGGCCCCGCGACCCGCGGCGCCGCCGGTCGCGGCACAGCCTTTGCCGCAGCATGAGGCGCCGCCGACCGCACCGATTCCGGAAGCCCCGGTCGAGACCGGCCGCACCCCGTTCCCCTCGGCCGGCCTCGGCGCGCCGCTCGTCGGGGCGCCGGCGCCGTCGCGCAGCCCCGCTTCGGTGCAGATGGTGCCGAACGCCATCGATACGCGCCGCTCGGAAGCCTATTACGAGACCAAGTCGACGATCTTCGGCGCGCTGATCGAGGCGATCGATCTGTCGCAGCTCGCCCGGCTCGACGCCGATTCCGCGCGCGAGGAAATCCGCGACATCGTCAACGAGATCATCGCGATCAAGAACATCGTGATGTCGATCTCGGAGCAGGAAGAGCTGCTCGACGACATCTGCAACGACGTGCTCGGCTTCGGCCCGCTCGAGCCCCTGCTCGCGCGCGACGACATCGCCGACATCATGGTCAACGGCTCGGGCACGGTCTACATCGAGGTGCAGGGCAAGATCCAGCGCACCGGCATCCGCTTCCGCGACAACCAGCAACTCCTCAACATCTGCCAGCGCATCGTCAGCCAGATCGGCCGCCGCGTCGACGAAGCCTCGCCGATCTGCGACGCGCGCCTCCCCGACGGCTCGCGCGTCAACGCCATCGTGCCGCCTTTGGCGATCGACGGGCCGGCGCTCACCATCCGCAAGTTCAAGAAGGACAAGCTGACGCTCGATCAGCTCGTCAGGTTCGGCACCATCACGCCGCAGGGCGCCGAGATCCTCAGGATCATCGGCCGCTGCCGCGTCAACACGCTGGTGTCGGGCGGCACCGGCTCGGGCAAGACCACGCTGCTCAACTGCCTGACGCAGTTCATCGACGACGACGAGCGCATCATCACCTGCGAGGACGCGGCGGAACTGCAGCTGCAGCAGCCGCACGTCGTGCGCCTGGAGACGCGCCCGCCCAACCTCGAGGGCGAGGGGCAGGTGACCATGCGCGACCTCGTCAGGAACTGCCTGCGCATGCGGCCCGAGCGCATCATCGTCGGCGAGGTGCGCGGACCCGAGGCCTTCGACCTGTTGCAGGCGATGAACACCGGCCACGACGGCTCGATGGGCACGCTGCACGCCAACAATCCGCGCGAGGCGCTGTCGCGCCTGGAATCGATGATCACCATGGGCGGCTTCACGCTGCCCTCGAAGACCATCCGCGAGATGGTCACGGCCTCGATCGATGTCGTCATCCAGGCCGCGCGCCTGCGCGACGGCTCGCGCCGCATCACGCACATCACCGAGGTGATGGGCATGGAAGGCGACGTCATCATCACGCAAGATCTGTTCGTCTACGACATGATGGGCGAGGACGCGAAGGGCAACATCATCGGTCGCCATCGCTCGACCGGCATCGGCCGGCCGCGCTTCTGGGACCGCGCCCGCTATTACGGCGAGGAGCAGCGGCTCGCCACCGCGCTCGACGCCGCCGAAGCGGCCAACGCCGAGCTCGGCAAGTGAACGGGGGCGCGCAGCCATGAACACGATCGCGGTGGCGTTCCTGGCGGCGCTCGCGGTCGGCGGCGTCGCCTATGTGTTCCTCTATCCGCTCCTGTCCGGCGAACGGCAGGCGGAGAAGCGCCGCGAGAGCGTCGCGCGTGCCGCGCCCGCCGCGCGCATCGCCCGCGGCCAGCCGCGCGCGCGCCGCGACGCCATCGAGAACACGCTGAAAGAGTTCGAGGAGCGTCACAAGAAGACCAAGCTCTCGCTCAACACGCGGATCGCGCAGGCCGGCCTGTCGTGGTCGAAGAACCAGTTCGTGCTGATCTCCGCCGGCATCGGCTTCGGCCTGTTCTTCGTCGCGTTCGTCGTCGGCCCCGGCCTCGTTCCGGCGGCCGCGATCGGCTTCGCCGGCGCCTTCGGCGTGCCGCGCTGGCTCCTGACCTACCTGAAGAAGCGGCGCGAGCAGAAGTTCCTCGACGGCTTTCCCGATGCCGTCGACATCATCGTGCGCGGCGTCAAGGCCGGCCTGCCGCTGCTCGACTGCCTGAAGATGATCACGGTGGAGGCGCCGGAGCCGATCAAGTCCGAGTTCCGCATCATCGTCGACACCCAGGCGATCGGCATGCCGCTCGGGGAAGCCTGCGGCAAGCTCTATGAGCGCACGCCGGTGCCGGAAGCCAACTTCTTCGCCATCGTCGTCGGCATCCAGCAGAAGGCCGGCGGCAACCTGTCGGAGGCGCTTGCCAACCTGTCGCGCGTGTTGCGCGACCGCAAGAAGATGAAGGCCAAGATCAAGGCGATGTCGCAGGAGGCGAAGGCCTCCGCCTCGATCATCGCCGCGCTGCCGATCTGCGTGATGGCGCTCGTCTATCTCTCGAGCCGGGACTACATCACGCTTCTGTTCACCGAACCGCTCGGCCACGTCATGCTCGCCGGCTCCGCCGTCTGGATGACGATGGGCGTCCTGGTCATGAAGAAGATGATCAATTTCGATTTCTGACGGCCAGGGACGGCTCATGCTCCAGCTCATCCAGAACGCGGTCAACACCCAGACGCTGACGATGGTGCTCGCGGCCGTCGCGGCGGCGGCCACCGTGCTGACGCTGGCGATGCCGCTCGTCTTCGCCAATCCGCTCGACAAGCGCATGAAGTCGGTCGCGCTCGAGCGCGAGAAGCTGCGCCAGCGCGAGCGCGAGCGCATGAACCAGGAGAAGCAGAAGGTCGCGCTCAGGCAGTCGCCGAAGCAGTACATCCAGACGATCGTCGACCGCTTCAACCTGACCAAATGGGTGGGCCAGGAGGAGGCGCGGCTGAAACTGGTGCAGGCGGGCTATCGCGGCCAGGCGCCCTACGTCACCTACTTGTTCTTCCGCATGGTGACGCCGGTCGCCGGTTTCCTATTCACGGCGTTCTACGTCTTCGTCGTGCTCAAGCTCGACTATCCGCTCTCGATCAAGATCGGCTTCTGCATCGCCGCCGCCTATATCGGCATGCACTTGCCGCTGATGATGCTCAAGAGCAAGATCCAGAAGCGGCAGCTCTCGATCAAGCGCGCCTTCCCCGACACGCTCGATCTGCTCCTGATCTGCGTCGAGTCGGGCATGTCGATCGAGGCGGCGTTCCGCAAGGTCTCCGAGGAGATCGGCTCGCAGTCGGTGGCGCTCGCCGAGGAGCTGACGCTGACGACGGCGGAGCTGTCCTACCTGCCCGATCGCCGCCAGGCCTACGAGAACCTCGCCAAGCGCACCGATCTCGACGGCGTCAAGTCCGTGTGCATGGCGCTGCAGCAGGCCGAGCGTTACGGCACGCCGCTGTCGACCATGCTGCGCACGATGGCGCAGGAGAACCGCGACATGCGCATGTCGGAAGCCGAGAAGAAGGCTGCCGGCCTGCCGCCGAAGCTGACCGTGCCGATGATCCTGTTCTTCCTGCCGGTGTTGTTCATCGTCATCCTGGGACCGGCGGTGATCAAGGTGCTCGCGGTGCGCGGTTAGACGCAAGGCTTCGGACCTGCTCCGGCCTCACACTCCTTCACGACGGCTATGGGGTGCGGCGTTTCAAATATCGGTATTCGTGCCAGGTCAAAGCGATCACGACCAGGTCAACCGCCGTTAAGAGCAGCAGGAAGGCCGAGCGGGTGAAGCTGAAGCGGTAGAGCTGATAGCCGACGAACAGCCAAAAGACGACCAGCGCGGTCGGGTAATACCATAGCCGCTTGCGCAGAAGCCCGATAACCAACCAGAGCTTTATTGCGCCGTGGCTCAGGAGATAGGCAGCCGCGAAAGTCTGCGTCCCCACCGACAGATTTTGCGCGGCATGCAAAAGATAGTTCGCCACGAGATCGCGCGGATCCTCGGCCAGTTCGCGCTCGGTGAGGATGGCGACAAGGCCGAGCAGCAACTGCTTCGGGACGAAATAGGCAAGAAGGCCGCCGCCGATCTCCAAGAGTGCAAATACGCCCTTGACGAGGAGACTGACCTCGAAGACGAGATGAATTCGCCTTTCGTTCAGGAGATTTCCGGCTCTCACGCCCGATCTCCAGGCCTGTCAGGAACCAGCGAGAACGATAGCCGAGCGAGGCGCGGCTTCAAGGATGGTTTAGCGCCACGATTTGGAGCGCGCTCATGGCGGACGAGGACATCACGTCCCGGCGTCGGGGCGGATGGTGAGGTGGCGGCCGGGCTTCTGCCAGTCCTTCTGCTGCGCCAGCATCGAGCGCAGGTAGCTGACATTGGCGTCGGCCTCGGCCTGCGGCAGGTCGGCGCGGGCGATGCGCTCGGCCTCGTCGAAGCGGCCTTCGAGACCGACCACCAGAGCGAGGTTCTGCCGCACCTTCTCGCGCGCGCGCGGATCGGCGGCCGCCTGACGCAGCGTCGCCTCCGCCTGCTTGAGCTGCTTGGTGAGCGCGTAGGACAGGCCGAGATTCGACAGCACCGACGACTCGCCGGGCACGATCTTCAAGGCCGCCTGATACTGCCGCTGCGCCTCGGCGTGCCGGCCCATCTGGTCGAGCACGGCGCCCTGCGCGTTGAGCACGCGCCAGTCGGGATTGTCGGGGGTGTGCGCCTTGCCGAGCGCGTCGAGCGCCTGCGCGTACTGTCCGGTGTCGGCGAGCGCGCGGCCATAGGCGCCGAGCAGCGCCATCGATTGCGGATTGCGCATCGTCGCCTGCTCGAGCACGGCGACGGCCTGCGAATATTGTTCGGTGGCGCGCAGCGCCCGCGCATAGCCGATGGCCGCGGAGGCGTCGCCCGGGTTCTCGCGGTAGCGCTTGCCCCAGCTGTCGAGCGAGGCGCGCCAGTCGGCCTCGGACTGCGGCGCGCTCGCCATGCTCGAGGCGGCGATTGATCCCGTCGTCTCCGGCCCGCTGAAGGTCTTGCAAGCGGCGAGGGTCAGCGCCAGCGCAGCGGCAATAGCGGTCGTGGCAATGAGGCGCGCGGCGCGTGACGACATGGGGATCCGGAAAACTGGCGGGCCGTACTCCTGCAATAAAAGGTTAACCCTAACGGGCGGTTAACGGGGGGCACATGCTTCGCCTCTCCCTGGAGGGGGGAGGTCGCCAGCCGAGCGTAGCGAAGGCTGGCGGGAGGGGCGAGCTGCGGCATCACCCCACCCCGGCGCGCTGAAGCGCGCCGACCCTCCCCCTCCAGGGAGGGTAAAACAGCTCCACAATGACGCCGCCGGCGCCTTCCATTATACGGAGAGGCATGGACCCCCTCCTCTCCCCCGCCGAGCGCGAGTTGCAGGCGCGCGCCCGCGCCTTCGCCGACGCGGTCGTGCGGCCGCGCGCGGCGGCGATCGACGCCGAGGGCCAGTACCCCTGGGACCTCGTCGAGGCGCTGACCAAGGCCGGATTCGTCGGCATGACCATGCCGAAGGCCTATGGCGGCCAGGACCGCTCCTTCCTCGACGCCGTGCTGGTGATCGAGGAGATGGCCAAGGCCTGCACCGTCACCGCGCGCATCGTGGTCGAGACCAATATGGGCGCGATCTCGACGGTGATGGCCTATGGCAGCGAGGCGCAGAAAAGGCTCGCCGCCGGCCTCGTGCTCACAGGCGACAAGCCGGCGATCTGCATCACCGAGCCGGACGCCGGCTCCGACGCCACCGCCATGACGACGCGCGCCGACCGGCGCGGCGGCAACTACGTCCTCAACGGCCGCAAGCACTGGATCACCGGCGCCGGCGTGTCGCGGCTGCATCTCATCTTCGCGCGCGTGTTCGACGAACAGGGCGCCGATCTCGGCATCGGCGGCTTCCTCGCCGTGCGTGACGAGGCCAATAAACAGAATTCGGGCCTGCGCGTCGTCCGGCGCGAGGAGACGATGGGCCTGCGCGGCATGCCCGAGGGCGAGCTCGCCTTCGAGAACCTCGAAGTGCCGGCCGACATGGTGGTGATGCCGCCGTCCGGATTCCGTCGCGGCTTCGCCGACCTGATGAACGCCTATAACAGCCAGCGCGTCGGCGCCGGCACGGTGGCGATGGGCATTGCCGCCGGCGCGCTCGAGCATGCGCTCGCCTGGGTGAAGACGCGCGAGCAGTTCGGCCGGCCCATCGGCGAATTCCAGGGGCTGCAGTGGATGCTCGCCGACATGCAGGTCGCGCTCACGGCGTCGCGGCTGATGCTCTACACGGCGGCGCGCTCGCGCGGAGCCGACGGCAGCGCCTTCCCCGACCCGATGCTGGCGGCGCAGGCGAAGATCCTCGCCTCGGAAAGCGCGATCAGGATCGTCAACGACGCGCTGCAGATGTTCGGCGCGCGCGGCTACGGCCGCGGCCTGCCGCTCGAGCGCATGGCGCGCGACGTGCGCATGTTCACCATCGGCGGCGGCACGGCGCAGGTGCTGCGCACGCTCGTCGCCTCCAAGATGCTCGGCTGGAAGCTGCCGCAGACGCGCGACGGCTACCGGCCGAAACCCTCAATGCGCGACGCCGCGGAGTGAAGATGCATCCCGTCTACGTGAAGGCCGGCACGCCGGCCACGCCCATCCATTTCGTCAACGAGGCCAATGTCGATGCGGCGCTGAAGGCGCTCGGCGGTCCGGGCGCGGCCTTCGCGCGGGCGGCGGGCTTCAAGCCGCAGCCGGGCAAGCTTCTGATCGTGCCGGGCGCGGACGGCGGCGTCGGCGGCGTGCTGTTCGGCATCGAGGCGGCGGACGCGGCCGTGAAGGACTATTTCCGCCCGGCGCAGCTCGTCTCGCTGTTGCCGGCCGGCACCTATCGCTTCGCCAATGCGCCGCACGATGCGCGGCTCGCGGCGCTCGCCTTCGCGCTCGGCAGCTATCAGTTCACGCGCTACCGCAAGGCGGAGGCGCGCGCCGTGACGCTCGCGGTGCCGGACGGCGTCGACGGCGAGGACCTTTCCCGCATCGCCGAGGCGGTCGGCCTCGCGCGCGATCTCATCAACACGCCGTCGAACGACCTCGGCCCGCAGGAGCTCGAGGACGCGGCGCGGGCGCTGGCGACGCAGCACGGCGCCAGGATCGACGTCACGATCGGCGCCGAGATCGAGAAGAACTTTCCGCTCATCCACGCCGTCGGCATGGGCTCGCCGCGCGCGCCCCGCCTCATCGATCTCAACTGGGGCAGCGAGCGCGACCCCAAGGTGACATTGGTCGGCAAGGGCGTCTGCTTCGACACCGGCGGCCTCGACATCAAGCCCGATGCCGCCATGCTCAACATGAAGAAGGACATGGGCGGCGCGGCCACCGCGCTCGGTCTCGCGCACATGATCATGGCGCGCAAGCTCAAGGTGCGGCTGCGCGTGCTCATCCCGGCGGTCGAGAACTCGATCTCCGGCGCGAGCTTCCGGCCGCGCGACATCTTCCGCTCCCGCAAGGGGATCACCGTCGAGATCGGCAACACCGACGCCGAGGGGCGGCTCGTGCTCGCCGATGCGCTGGCGCTCGCCGACGAGGAGAAGCCGGCGCTGATCGTCGACTTCGCCACGCTTACCGGCGCGGCGCGCGTCGCGCTCGGGCCCGACCTGCCGGCCGCCTTCACCGACGACGACGCGCTCGCCGCGGAGCTCGCGAGCGCCGGGCTTGCCGAGCACGACCCGGTGTGGCGGCTGCCGCTGTGGAAGCCCTACGAGGCGATGCTCGATTCGAAAGTGGCCGACACCAACAACGTCTCGACCGGCGGCCAGGGCGGCGCCATCACCGCGGCGCTGTTCCTGCGCAAATTCGTCAGTGCGCCGTCGTGGCTGCATCTCGACGTGTTCGCCTGGACGCCTGCCGCCAAGCCGGGCCGGCCGGAGGGCGCCGAGCTGCAATCCGCCCGCGCGCTCTATGCGCTGCTGTGCAAGCGGTATTCGTAACCGTCATGCCCGGCCAACCGGGTCCGGCCTCCGGCCGGCCCGGTCGCAAGCTTGTGCCGGGCATCCACGTCTTGGTTGCTTGAAAAAAAAAGCGTGGATGGCCGGGACAAGCCCGGCCATGACCCAGGAGAAACCGGTGACTCTGGACAAACGCACGAACGCCTTCCGCCCCGACCTCGCGGCCAGCCACCTGCGCGGGCAGGTCGAGGCGACACACTTCGCCGACGGCACGTTCTACGAGGTGATCGAGCCGGTCGCCGACGTCCGCCGCGCCCCGTCGTCGGATGCCGCGCTCGACACGCAGGCGCTGCACGGCGAGCGCGTCACCGTCTATGAGACGACCGAGGAAGGCTGGGCCTGGGGCCAGCTCGAGAGCGACAATTACGTCGGCTGGCTGCCGGCGAACGCGCTCGCCACGCCCGGCGCGGCGCCGACGCACAAGGTGATCGTGCCGCGCACGCTGTGCTTCCCGGCGGCCAACATCAAGCTGCCGCCGCTCGCCGCGCTGCCGATGGGCGCATCGGTCGCCATCGCCCGGCAGGTGGAGCCGTTCTCGGTGACGCACAATGGCTGGCACATCCCGGCCGGCCACATCGCGCCGCTGACGGCGACCTATCGCGACCATGTCGCCGTCGCCGAAATGCTGCTCGGCGTGCCATACCTGTGGGGCGGCAAGACCTCGCTCGGCATCGATTGCTCGGGCCTCGTGCAAGTGGCGCTGACCGCCTCCGGCATCGCCTGCCCGCGCGACAGCGACATGCAGCAGGCGGCGCTCGGCCAGCCGGTGGCGCTCGAAGCCGTGCGGCGCGGCGATCTCGTGTTCTGGAAGGGCCACGTCGCCATCGTCCGCGACCCGCGGACCCTGATCCACGCCAACGCCTTCCACATGATGGTGGCGATGGAACCGCTCGGCGACGCCGTTGCGCGCATCGCCGCGGCAGGGGATAACGTCGCCGCCGTCAAGCGGCTCTGAGAGACGAGAAGGACTGGGAGGACAGGCATGACGACGCCCTGCATCATCACCGTGGCGATCACCGGATCGGTGCCGACCAAGAAGGACAACCCGGCCGTGCCGATCACGGTGCCGGAGCAGATCGAGTCGACGCATGCCGCCTTCGAGGCCGGCGCCACGCTCGCCCACTGCCACGTGCGCAACGACGACGGCACCACCACCTCCGATCCGGAGAAGTTCGGCCGTCTCGTCGAGGGGCTGAAGAAGCACTGCCCCGGCATGATCATCCAGCTCTCGACCGGCGGCCGCTCCGGCACCGGACGCGAGCGCGGCGGCATGCTGCCGCTCGCGCCCGACATGGCGTCGCTGTCGACCGGCTCGTGCAACTTCCCGACGCGCGTCTACGAGAACTCGCCCGAGCTCGTCGAGTGGCTCGCCTCGGAGATGATCAAGTACAACGTCAAGCCGGAGATCGAGGCCTTCGACCTGTCGATGATCTTCCAGGCGGCGAAGATGCAGAACGAGGGCAAGATCAAGGGCCCGCTGCACGTGCAGTTCGTCATGGGCGTGAAGAACGCCATGCCGGTCGACAAGCAGACCTTCGACTTCTACGTGGCGACGCTGAAGCGGCTCGCGCCGGACGCGACCTGGACCGGCGCCGGCATCGGCAAGGGTCAGCTCGAGCTCAATCGCTGGAGCCTGGAAGCCGGCGGCCACTGCCGCACCGGCCTCGAGGACAACATCCGCTGGGACGCGAGCGGCAAGCTCGCGCCGTCGAATGCGGCGCTGGTCAAGCGCGTCGCCGATCTCTGCGCCGAATACGGCCGCCGTCCGGCAACGGTGGCGGAAGCGCGGCAGCTCCTGAAGCTGGCGGCGTAGGCGCGGACGAGCCACAACCCCGGACGTCATGCCCCGCGCAAGCGGCGCATCCAGTACGCCGCAGCGATAATTGCGGCTACTGGATCGCCCGCTTTCGCGGGCGATGACGGTACCGTTTGTGTTTGTGCCGCGCCTACTGCCCGTCGCACACCACCGCGCCGCATTCCTCGACCGCGGCGACGATCGCGGCCATCGCCTTCGGTCCCGGATAGCCGACGATGGCGACGCCCTTGATGACGAAGCCAGGCGTCGCCGGGATCGCCAGGTCGTCGGCGAGCTTGAGATGCGCCGACATGACGCCGGCGAGCTTGTCGTCGTTGGCGAGCGCCAACACCTTGTTCTGATCGAGGCCGATGGCCTTCGCCGCCTCCAGCGCGCGGGCGCCGTCGACGACGCCGCGGGTCGTGTCCAGCAGACGATGGAATTTGTAGAAATTCGCCGCCGATGTGAGCTTGGCCACCGCGAGCTCGACGCGCGTGCCCTGCACCGAGGCGACGCCGAGAACCGGCAGCGGCACCAGCACCAGCCGCAGTTCGCGATTGGTCTTGAGCATCGCGTCGATATCGCCGGAAGCCACGCGGCAGAACGGGCAGTTGACGTCGTAGAACTCGACCAAAGTCACGGCGCCGCGCGGATTACCGACGACGACGATGCCGGGCAGCTTGTCGATGCGGCTTTCGATCTCGACCGGCACGCGGTGATTGCCGACGGCGTGGCCGTCATCGGTCGGGAGCGGATAGTAGCCTTCGGCCTGCGCGGCGAACGGAACGACGAGAAGTGCGGCGGCGACGAGAAGACGGGCAATGAAGGACATGATGACTCGCGCAAGGAAGGGGTGCGCCCTCATGCCCGCCGAGACGATAAATCGCGAATCACGAATGAGTGAGACCGGCTATCGGTGCAGCAGTGCCGCAAGGCGCGCGCGATTGAGCGCCAGCCATTGCATCGCCATGATCGCCGGACCGTTGCGGATCGAGTTGCGCGCGAGCGCGGCGAGCGCCGCATCGATCGGCACGCGCATGGTACGGATGTATTCGCCGCCGCTTTCCGTGCGCGCCGGCACGCGCGAAGCATCGACCGCGGCGAGGAAGACGGTGACCTCCTCGTCGGTGAGGCCGGGCGTGGTGAAGTAGGTAAACAGTTCGGCCAGCGCCGACGGCGCGACGCCGATCTCTTCGACGCATTCGCGCCGCGCCGTCGTCGCCGGCGCTTCGCCCGCCTCGACACGGCCGGCGACGATCTCGACGAGGTCGCCGCGGCCGTTGCCGAGATGCGCCGGCAGCCGGAACTGGCGGATGAGCACGATCTCGTCGCGCGCAAGATCGACCGGCAGCACGGCGACCACCTTGCCGCCGTCGAGCACGTCGCGCGTCTGCGCGATCGGTTTGCCGTCTTCGCCACCGAGCGTCAGCCAGTAGCGGCGGTAGTCGCGAAAGCCCTTCGCCAGCAGGTCGGGCGCGTCGACGCTCACCGCGGCGGCGCGATCGGCGATCTCGTCCATGGGCGGCCTCCGCTCCAGAAACTCCGTTCGGGTTGACGCACGATCTTTCCGCGCACCAGGCGTGCTCCCCTCCCCCTTGTGGGGAGGGGTTGGGGGTCTCTATGAGGCGCGATCATTACCTTTTCGCGCCACCCCTCTCCCTAACCCTCCCCCACAAGGGGGGAGGGAACAAGCTGCGGATTGCGGTTCGCTCCGCTTCCACATCAGTCATCCGGACCCGTGCACTAATAGCCGCGCGCGCGGTCGACGACGTTGGCGAGCGGCTCGCCGCGCGCGAGGCGGCCGATCTGGCGCATCACTTCGGCGGCGAGGATATCGGGCAGGATGTCGCCGGCATTGTGCGGCGTGACCGTGACCTTCGGATGCGTCCACATCGGGCTCTCCGGCGGCAGCGGCTCCTGCGGGAAGACGTCGAGCGTCGCGCCTGCGAGCGTGCCGTCGTCGAGCGCGGCGAGGATGTCGGCGTCGACCTGCAGCGGCCCGCGCCCGGCATTGATGAGGAAGGCGCCGCCGGCGGCGCCGTCGCGCTTGAGCCTGCCGAACAGCGCGCGGTCGAGGATGCCCTCCGTCGCCGGCGTCAGCGGCAGCAGGCAGACGAGGATCTCGGTGCGGGCGAGGAAGGCGTCGAGCCCGGCCGCGCCGTGGAAGGTCTCGATGCCGTCGATCGTCTTGGCGCTGGCGCTCCAGCCGGCGACCTTGAAGCCGATGCGCGCGAGCACGCGCGCTGCCTCCGTGCCGATGGCGCCGAGCCCCATGACGCCGACCGCGACCTCGCTCGCCGCCGGCTGATGGTGCGCCTGCCACAGGCGGTTGCGCTGCTGCTCGTCATAGAGCGGCTGGCGACGATGATAGCGCAGCGTGTGCAGCACGACGTATTCGGTCAGCCGCATGCTGAGGTCGGGATGCGCGGCGCGCACGATCGGCACATCCGGCAGGTCCGGATCGGCGAGCAGGAAATCGGCGCCGGCGCCGAGATTGACGATCAGCTTGAGGTTCGACAGCGCGGCGAGAACGCCGTGCGGCGCCCGCCAGACGCAGGCGACCTCGATGTCGTCCGGATTGCCGATGGCATCGGGCCATGTGCGCACGGTGGCACCGGCCTGACCACGAAACGCATTCGCCCACGAATCGGCCAGCACGCCGTCGACCGCAACCAGGATGACGCTCATTGCGACACGACACCCGACGGCGCGGTTTCCAGGTTGAAGGCGGCGGCAAACAGCGCGCGCGTGTAGTCGGTCTTCGGATTGCGGAACAGGTCGGCGGCGGCGCCCTCCTCCACCATCTTGCCGCCGCGCAGCACGATGAGCCGGCTCGCCAGCGCGGCCACCACGCGCAGATCGTGCGAGATGAACATGTAGGTCAGATCGCGCTTCTTCTGCAGGTCGCGCAGCAGGTCGACCATCTGCGCCTGGATCAGCATGTCGAGCGCCGAGGTCGGCTCGTCGAGCACGATGAAGGTCGGCTCCAGCACCAGCGCGCGGGCGAGCGCGATGCGCTGGCGCTGGCCGCCGGAGAATTCGTGCGGGTAGCGGTGACGCGTCTCGGGATCGAGCCCGACATCGGTCAGCGCCGCGACGACGCGCTGCTCGCGCTCCTCCGGCGAGAGCTTCGGATGATGCACGCGCAGCCCCTCCTCGACGATGTCGGAGACCGCCATGCGCGGCGAGAGCGAGCCGTAGGGGTCCTGGAACACGATCTGCATGTCGCGGCGGAAGGGCCGCATCTCCTTGAACTTGAGGCCCTGGATCGTGTTGCCCATGAACACGATCGGGCCGTTCGACGAGATGAGGCGCAGGATGGCGAGGCCGAGCGTGGTCTTGCCCGAACCGGATTCGCCGACGACGCCGAGCGTCTCGCCCTTGCGCAGCTCGACCGAGATGCCGTCGACCGCCTTGATGTGGCCGACCACCTTGCGCAGCACGCCGCGCTTGATCGGGAACCAGACCTTGAGGTCGTCGGTCTTGACCACCACCGGCGCGTCGGGCCGCGGCGGCGCCGGGTCCGGCTTCGGCTCCGCCGCGAGCAGCGCCCGGGTGTAGGCGTGCTCCGGCGCGGTGAAGACGCGCTCGACCGCGCCCTGCTCGACGATCTGGCCGCGATTCATCACGCAGACCCGGTCGGCGAGCTTGCGCACGATGCCGAGGTCGTGGGTGATGAACAGCATCGACATGCCGAGGCGCGTCTGCGTGTCCTTCAGAAGCTTCAGGATCTGCGCCTGCACGGTGACGTCGAGCGCGGTGGTCGGCTCGTCGGCGATCAGGAGGTCCGGCTCGTTCGCGAGCGCCATCGCGATCATCACGCGCTGGCGCTGGCCGCCGGACAACTGGTGCGGATAGCTCGACAGCCGCGTCGCCGGATCGGGGATGCCGACCTGGCCGAGCAGCGAGACGATGCGCGCGCGCGCCGCCTCGCCGGTCATGCCGCCGTGCAGGAGCAGGATCTCGCCGATCTGCTTCTCGATCGTGTGCAGCGGATTGAGCGAGGTCATCGGCTCCTGGAAGATGATGGTGATGTCGTTGCCGCGCACGCGCCGGATCTCGCGCTCGGGCATGGTCAGCAGTTCCCGGCCCTTGAACGAGATCGAGCCGGAGGGGTGATGGGCCGCCGGATAGGGCAGAAGCTTCATCACCGACAGCGCGGTCACCGACTTGCCGGAGCCGGATTCGCCGACGAGCGCCACCGTCTCGCCCTTGGCGATGTCGAAGGAGACGCGATCGACGGCCGTGACCTGGCGTTCGCCCTGACCGAAGGCAACGGAGAGATCGCGGACGGAGAGAAGGGGATCGGTCATCGGAAGGTTTTCCGCGGATCAAACGCGTCGCGCACTGCCTCGCCGATGAAGATCAGGAGCGACAGCATGATGGCGATGGAGAAGAAGCCGGTGAGGCCGAGCCAGGGTGCCTGCACGTTGGCCTTGCCCTGGGACAGCAACTCGCCGAGCGAGGGCGAGCCGGGCGGCAGGCCGAAGCCGAGGAAGTCGAGCGCGGTCAGCGTCATCACCGACGACGACAGGATGAAGGGCAGGAAGGTCATGGTCGCCACCATCGCGTTCGGCAAGAGGTGGCGGAAGATGATGACGGCGTTCGACACGCCGAGCGCGCGCGCCGCCTGAATGTATTCGAAATTGCGGCCGCGCAGGAATTCGGCGCGCACGAGATGCACGAGCGACACCCAGGAGAACAGCAGCAGGATACCGAGCAGCACGAAGAAGCCCGGCACCAGCACCGAGGAGATGATCAGCAGCAGATAGAGCGACGGGATCGAGGTCCAGATCTCGATGAAGCGCTGGAACAGAAGGTCGGTCCAGCCGCCGAAATAGCCCTGCACGGCACCGGCCGCGACGCCGACGATCGAGGAGACGATGGTCAGGCACAGGCCGAACAGCACCGAGATGCGGAAGCCGTAGATCAGCCGCGCCAGCACGTCGCGGCCGCCATCGTCGGTGCCGAGCCAGTTGTATTCGAGCGTGCCGCATTTGGCGAAATTGTGCGACGCCGCCCAGTCGCAGTCCTTCTGCGTCAGCATCCATGTCGGCTTCGACGGGAACGGCGACGGCGGGCGCGAGACCTGCGTGTTGTAGGAGAAGCGGATCGGCGGCCAGAGCACCGTGCCTTTCTCCTTCTCGATCAGGCCCATCAGATACGGATCGCGATAGTCGGCCGCGGTGCCGAACAGCATCGGGTCCGGCTCCTTGGCGAAGGCCGTGTCCGGATAGGTGACCACCGCCGGGAAGAACATCTTGCCGTTGACGTCGATGAAGATCGGCTTGTCGTTGGCGATGAACTCGGCAAACAGCGACACGACGAACAGGACCAGGAAGAGCCACAACGACCAGTAGCCGCGGCGGTTGGCCTTGAAGTTGTCCCAGCGGCGCTTGTTGAGCGGCGAGATTGAAATCCAGCGCCGCCGCGGCGGCACGGCCTTCTCGACCACGCCGCCCGGCTTGATGTCCTGAGAGGGAATGCCCGCGCGAACGTCCATCAGCACCGCTCCGCAGCCTTCCCTCTCCCCGCTTGCGGGGAGAGGGTGGCGCGCGCCTGCAAGGCGCGAGCCAGGTGAGGGGCAGCCATCAGGCGCTCGGAAAGATTTGCGCGCCCCCTCACCCGACGTCCGAGCTTCGCTCGGACGTCGACCTCTCCCCGCGCGCGGGGAGAGGTGAAAGGCCACGCCGTGCGTCCGTTCACCATCACACCTCCCGCGTCTCGAAATCGATGCGCGGATCGATCCACGTATAGGTGAGGTCGGAGATCAGGTTCACCACCACGCCGATGAGCGAGAAGATGTAGAGCGTCGCGAACACCACCGGATAATCGCGGTTGAGCACGCTCTCGAAGCCGAGCAGGCCGAGGCCGTCGAGCGAGAAGATGGTCTCGATCAGGAGCGAGCCGGTGAAGAAGGCGGAGACGAAGGCGCCGGGGAAGCCGGCGACCACGATCAGCATCGCGTTGCGGAAGACGTGGCCGTACAGCACCTGGTTCGACGAGCAGCCCTTGGCGCGCGCCGTCAGCACGTACTGCTTGCGGATCTCGTCGAGGAAGGAGTTCTTCGTGAGCAGCGTCATGGTGGCAAAGGCGGACAGAGCCATCGACACGATCGGCAGCGTCAGGTGCCAGAAATAATCGCCGATCTTGGCGTACCACGGCAGCTGCCAGAAATTGTCCGAGACCAGGCCGCGCAGCGGGAACCAGTCGAAGAACGAGCCGCCGGCAAAGAGGACGATCAGCAGGATCGCGAACAGGAAGCCGGGAATGGCGTAGCCGACGATGATGACGCTCGAGGTCCACATGTCGAAGCGCGAGCCGTCCTCGACCGCCTTGCGGATGCCGAGCGGGATCGAGATCAGGTAGGTGAGCAGCGTCATCCAGATGCCGAGCGACATCGACACCGGCAGCTTCTCCTTGATGAGCTGCAGAACGCCGATATCGCGGAAGTAGCTCTTGCCGAAGTCGAAGCGCAGATAGTTCCACAGCATGATGCCGAAGCGCTCGTAGGCCGGCTTGTCGAAGCCGAACTGCTTCTCCAGCTTCTTGATGAACTCGGGATCGAGCCCCTGGGCGCCGCGATATTTCGAGGTGACCGCATCCATGCCGGAGGCGCCCTGCGCCAGGCCGCGCGATCCGAAATCGCCGCCGCCGCCGCCGGAAATGCGCGAGGTGGCGCCGGTTTCGGAGCCGGACAGCTTGGCGATCACCTGCTCCACAGGCCCGCCGGGCGCAAACTGCACCACGACGAAGGCGACCAGCATGATCCCGAACATGGTCGGGATCATGAACAGGATGCGGCGGACGATATATGCGGTCATGGTAGCCTGTTAACGCGTATTGCTTCCGGCGTCATCACCCCACCTTCGCCTTTCCCGCCTTGGCCGCCCACCAGGTCTCCGGGACGCCGCGCCCGTAGCGCGGCTTCTTGTCCGGCCAGGCGAAGACGTCCCAGTAGGCGATCCAGAATGTCGGCTTGTACCAGTGCGGAATCCAGTAGCGCCCGGCGCGGAACAGGCGATCGAGCGCCCGTGCGGCGACCGTCATCTCCTCGCGCGTATTGGCGGCGATGATGTGATCGATCATGGCGTCGATCGCCGGATCGGCAATGCCGGCGAGGTTCTGCGAGCCTTTGATGGCGGCGGCCTGCGACGAGAAGTAGGTGCGCAGCGAATCCCCCGGTGTCGAGGAGAAGCCGGCGCGCATGACGGTGAGGTCGAAGTCGAAGGCGTCGACGCGGCGGCGATATTGCACCGGATCGACGAGGCGCAGGCTCGTCTGGATGCCGAGGATGCCGAGGTTCTTCATGAACGGGAAGTGGTGCGGCTGCATCCTCGGCTCGTCGATCAGGAACTCGATCGTGATCGGCTCGCCGCTCGGCAGCACGCGCCTGCCGTCGCGGACAGGATAACCGGCCTCATTGAGCAGCTTGGCCGCCTCGTGCAGCCAGCGGCGGTCGTCGCCCCAGCCGTCGGTCACGGGCGGCACATAGGGCTCGCCGAACACCTCGTCCGGCACCTTGCCGCGGAACGGCTCCAGCAGCGCCAGCTCCTCCGGACCCGGCTTGCCGACCGCCTTCATCGGCGAATTCTCGAACACCGACTGCGTGCGCTCGTAGGCGCCGTACATGATGGTCTTGTTGGTCCACTCGAAGTCGAAGGCGTCGATCAGCGCCTCGCGCAGGCGCCGGTCCTTGAACTTCTCGCGGCGCGTGTTGATGAACCAGCCCTGCGCCCCGGATGGGGTTTCGTCGGGCAGCACGCGCTGCTTGACGCGGCCGTCGTTCAAGGCGGGGAAATTGTAGCGCGTCGCCCAGATGCGCGAGGTGAACTCCTCGCGGAAGAGATAGGACCCGGCCGTGAAGCCTTCGAAGCTGACATCGGTGTCGCGATAATACTCGTAGCGGATGACGTCGAAATTGTAGAGCCCGCGCATGACGGGGAGATCGGCGCCCCACCA
>Ga0182749_1000639_pt1 | contig 30813 bp, 31 predicted proteins | sample eDN3rd37CKraftMG_FD_128875 | JGI IMG/M metagenome (GOLD analysis project Ga0182749, IMG submission 128875) | Enriched Miracle-Growth compost microbial communities from Emeryville, California, USA - eDNA 3rd pass 37_C Kraft MG (version 2) (version 2) ...
GCAAGGTTCGAGAGCGTTTCGGCGAGGTTGCCGCCGGTTTCGCGCTGGATCGCGAGCGAGATGACGAAGAACTGGAATTCGGCCGTGCCAAGGCGGTCGGCGGTTTCCTGGAGCGCCTGGTCCATCGTCTTGCCGATCTTGATGCGTTCGGTGATGAGCCGGAACTCCTCGCCCACCGGGCCGGGGATTTCCGCCGCCACCACGGCCAGCGTTTCGGCGATGGGAAGGCCCGAGCGCAGGCCGCGCGTCAGAAGCTCCAGCGCGTCGGGGAACTTGGCATTGAACAGGTTGATCCGCTTGTTGATGAGGCGGCCGACCCACCAGTGCGGCAGGCCCAGACCCGCCGCCAGCGATACCATCAGCGCGAATAGCAGCGGAAAGCCGCGCAGCATCATCACCGCGGCCGTGAACAGGAAGATCACGGAGCAGGCCGTCATATACTGGCTGAGCGTCCACTTCCTGCCCGTCATCCGAAGCCGCTTGGTCAGATTTTCCGGGTTGGGGATCAGCGACACCAGCATCTTCATTTCGGTGATGGGCTGGCGGCTGTCGATGACCCGGCGCATCCGCGCTTCCAGCACCGCTTCGGCGGAATCGCTATGCCGGCCGCGGATCAATGCGATGCGGCGCTTGCGGGCCTTGTCGGGCGACGGGCCGGAAAAGGCCGCTATGACAAGCCCCAGCAGGGTCGCCAGCAGCACCGCCATCAGGATGATCTTGCTGTCCATGTGCTCGCCTGTTCCGTTTCAGCAGGGGACGCGCCGTGCAGCGGCGCGCCGCATCAGTTGTTGAGCGCTGCCTTCGCCTTGCGCGTAGGGATCAGGCCCTTGAGATCGCCGATCTTGCCGAGCAGGGAGTCGCCCTTCTTCTTCCGTCCACCGTCATCCTCTTCGGCTTCGGCGGCGCCGAGTACGTCCTTCACCATGGCGGTGCAGGCCGCCCCGACCTTGCTGCCCTTGGCGGCTTCGGCAATCGTCTTGCCGAGCTTGGCGGCCTGCGACGCGGCTTTGAGGTCGAAGGGGATCAGCACGTCGATGGCCCGTTCGATCGACTGTTCGAAATCCTTGCGGCTGATTTCCGGGGAACCGGGATGGACGCGGTTGGCCACCACCAGCACGCGCGCATGGGGCGCGCCGGTCTTGAGCCAGGACAGCAGGCGGATCGTGTCGCGCGCGCCCGCCAGCGTCATTTCGGTGACGATCATCGCCACATTGACGTCGCCCATCAGATGCGGATGCTGGATCATCATGCCGCGCGGCAGATCGATGACGGTGCATTCGAAGGCGGCGTGGAACTCTTCCAGCAACTGATAGAAGGCACCGCCGTCCGTCATCATCGGCATGCTGATCGGCGCTTCGGCCGACAGAATCGCCAGATTGTCGCTGGCCCGGACCATGGCGCGTTCGATGAATAGACCATCGATGCGGCCGGGATTTTCAATGGCGTCGATCAGGCCGCGCCCTGGCTCCAGGTCCATCGCAAGCGCATTGGTGCCGAAATGGACGTCGAGGTCCAGCAGGGCGGTCGAGCGCTGATGCTGGCTGCTGAGCAGCCACGCCAGCGACGTCGCCAGGCTGGACGCGCCTACGCCGCCGCGCGTACCGATGACGGCGGCCGTCATGTGCGGCCGCTCCACCGTTCCTTCGCGGGGCGCGAAGAACACGGCCTGGGCCTGCGCCAGCGCATCGCGAAGCTGGTCCGCGCCGAAGGGCTTGAGCAGATAGTCCTGAATGCCGCTGGCCAGCAGGTCGCGATAGAGGCGCACATCGTTGACCTGCCCGGCAGCGATCACCACCGTGCCCGGCTCGCACACTTCGGCGAGGCTGTTGATGTCGCTCAGCGGATCGCCGCTTTCGGACATGTCGACGAACAGGATTTGCGGCGATGCGGTGATCGACAGGCTTTGCACCGCGTTGCGCATCCCGCCCTTGTTCACCTTTTCCGGTGCCCAGCCCATTTCGGAGGCCACCGCGCGGAGAAGATCGAAGCTGTGATCGTCGCAAACGAAGGCATGGAACGGGTCACGCTGTCCGTTCATGCCGGGTTTCCAGGGTGCGTTCATGTCACTGGCCTCCATATTGGGACTTGAGGCCCCCGGACCCGGTCGGCGCCTTTTCGCGATAAGTCGAAATCGCGCGGTTCGACGTGGCGGTGCGCAGGTCGCTTTCGCTCGCCTGACCGCGCACCAGGTCTTCCGGATTGGCGATCATGGCGGCCATATTGCTGTTCACGCTGCATCCGTAATTGGACGAAACGCCAAGGCCGGGGTCGGCTTCGGGCTTGGACCGCCAATCGGGGCAACCGGGCACGCTGGCCATGGCCCGGCGCACGATCAGCCGGACGCTGCCCTGCGGCGCGGACCCGGCGACGGCCGAGCTGTCTTCGTCGACCAACAGGCCGTAACGCGCAACGACATTGGCGATGCCATCGCGCAGCGCGGCGCTGTAATAGCCGGGATCGCCCGCCAGCGAGACGCGGTCGCCATAGCCGACGCCGATCGATACGAACCATTCATTCAGGCGGCCCGCTTCCGATGCGGAAAGGCCGCCATCCATGCCGCCCTGCACGTCGAACGTGTAGGCCGCGTGGTTCACGACCGGTTGATGGACTGAATCCACGCTGCGATTGGGACCGCTGCGGGCGCGCGCATCGGCTGTGGCCGGGAGAGCCATCAGGGCGATGACGCCGAGGCGGACGATGCTTTTCGTAGAGAGGGAAGTCATGGCTTTCGTCCTTACGTCAGAAGCTGAAACCGGGAGTGGCATCGTCGGCCTTACCCGTGCGGCGGCTCTCGCCGCGTGCGGCCATGGCGGGCATGGGCGCGGCGGCCTGCGGGCCGGGGGCGGGGACCGGGACGTCGGGACCGCGGCTGGGCGCGGGCGCCCGTCCGCCGCTGATCCCGTCGCTGCCCTGTTGCAGGAACAGTCCCTGCGCTTCGTTCGCGGTGCGGAAGGCGTCGGTAGGCAGGCGGATGTCCGATGCGTTGACCGGCTTCACCAGATAGGGCGTCACGACGATCACCAGTTCGGTTTCATTGCGCTGAAACCGGCGCGACTTAAACAGACTGCCGAGGATCGGGATGTTGCCCAAGCCCGGCACTTTGTTGATCGTGTTGCCGGTCTCGTTGTTGAGCAGTCCCGCGATCATGAATGCCTGCCCCGAACCCAGTTCCACCGTGGTTTCAGCGGTGCGCGTCTTGAGTGCGGGCGCATCGATGTCGAGCGAGAAGTCGAGGCTGGATACGGTCGGGCGGACACGCAGCGAGATGCGGCCATCGGCCAGCACGGTCGGCGTGAAAGCCAGTTGGACGCCATATTGCTTCCATTCCAGGCTGTTGCCTTGCGTGCCGTTGCTGACGGTGTAGGGGAACTCGCCGCCTGCCAGGAAGCTGGCAGTCTCGCCCGACAGAGAGGTCAGATTGGGTTGCGCCAGCGTGGTGGCCAGACCGCTCGATTCGGCCAGGTCCAGAACGCCCGCGATATCCATGCCTAAAATTCGGGCGACGCCGCCGATGCTGTAACCTCCATCGAATGCATTGTTGAAGGTCCAGCGGCTCTTGTCGGCGTCGTATTCCGCGAAATTGCGGTTGCCGCCGCCAATGACGCCCAGAGTCTTGCCGCTATTGCCGCTGAGGGTGGCGCCGGCGAAGCTGGTGCCGATCTTGTGCCCCAGATCACGGCTGACTTCGGCGATCTTGACCTGAAGATTGACCTGGAGCGGAGTCGCCATGCGCAGGCGGCTGACCACGGTTACGTCCTTGCCGACAAAAGCCTGTGTCAGGCGTTCGGCTTCAGCGGCGTCTTCCGGCGCGGCGATGGTGCCGGTCAGAAGGACCATGCCGTTCATCTTGTTGACCGCGATGTTCGCGTTCGGCATCGCCAGCCTCAGCATGTCGTCGATGCTGGTCAGGTTGTTGCCCACCCGCACTGTGCCGGAAAACAGCACCTTGCCATTGGTGGCCGTTGCGAAGACGGTGGTTTCACCGGGCTTCTTGGCGATCAGGTAAAGCTGGTTCTGGGACCGGACGTGGACGTCGACCACATCGGGATCGGCGATCACCACGTCCGACATCGGAGCGGACAGGTTGACCACGCGGCTGCCGCCCACCGACAGCAGGATCGCATTATCCTGCATGGAGGAAGGGGCGGCGTTGAGCGCTGTGGTCGGCATGGCCGCCGTCGCCAGCGCGAGGCCGAGGGCGATTGCCGGTGTAGCGATCGGCTTGATCGCCGCCGTCCGGCGGAGCAGGTGCAATCCGTTCATGTCACTTCCCCCCGACCGGAACTTCGGTCACATTGGTGCCGCGCGCCACGCGGATCGTCGGGCCTCTGAAGGCGACCGTCCCGGCGGGCGCGCCATTGGGGTCGACCGCTGTCTGCGGCTTGGCCGGCACGCTGCTGCGCTGGTAACGGGATACGTCGGCGCCTGTGGAAAAAGTGCTGCCACGATCGATCGGCCGGGCCTGAAGGTTCGCAAGCATCTTCTTTTCAGCGTTCGGGTTCGCGCCGTCGGGCAGATCCTGATCGGTGCCGGCGATGGCCGCGTCCAGTTCAGTGGCGTTGTCGGCAATCGAACGGAGCGAGAGCGACAGGGAACCGACGGTTTGCGCGACCGCGATCTTTTCCGCGATCTTGGGCGTCACTTCCAGCGTGACGTTGGAATAGGTCCGCACAACCGGCTTGCCGTCATCGCCCATGGCGTCCATGCGCTGATCGGTGGCGAGCACGCGCAGGTTGCGCAGGATGGTTTCAGAGACTCTCAGCGGATCGCCATCGCCGCCGCCCGACACGCTCTGGGTCAGGACCAGGTCGATGCGGTCGCCCGGAAAGACGAAGCCCGCGACCGAGCTTTGCGCGGACACCGGCACCGTCACGGCGCGCATCCCCGGACCCAGCGCAGCGGCCAGGAAACCGCGGTCGCCCGGCTTAATGAGCGAACCCTGCGTCAGCGGTTGGCCCGCCGTTATGGCGTTGCGCACGACACTGCCCGCCAGCTTGGCGGGATCGGCCTCACCCTTCAGATAATAGGCCTGTTCGACCAGATCCTTGGGCCAGGGCTGGAAGCGGAAGCTCTCTGCATCGAGGATGGTCCCAACCGGCATCGCCTTGGTGGCGACCAGCACATGCGGCTGATTGGCTTCGATCGGCATCGATGCGGCATTCACCTGCGGCGCGCCCGAAGAGCTCAATATGCTGCGCGCCAGCAAGGCCGTCGTGATCGCCACGAACAGCGCCCCCACCAACAGCACGATCTTTTTTGCGTCCATGACGAAATTCGCCTCCCTCAAGCGGGTGCACTGCCCCAGGCGCCCACCTTGCATCCAGAATGGTTAAAATATCGTTGGCCAAATCAGCCACAGCGCCGACAGCGAAATCGCGACGCCATAGGGGATTTCCGGTCGACCCAGCCGCCGGGTCATGCGGTGATGGATCACGGTAACGATAGTGACCACACCGCCCAGCACCGCCATGAGGACGATCAGCGACAGGACGGCCTGCCACGGAAACCAGAGCGCCAGCGCGCCCAGCAGCTTGACGTCGCCGCCCCCCATCCAGCCCAGCGCGAACAATCCGGCGAAGATCGCGAAGACGATGGCGGCCGTAAGAAGCTGTCCGGCCATGTCGGGCCAGGGCGACAAGCCGCTCGCGATCCACCACAGCGGCGCGAGCGCGGCCACGGCCAGGTTGAGCCGGTTCGAGATGATGCGTGAACGCAGGTCCGTAACGGCCGCTACGATCAGCAGCACGCCCAGCAGGCACAGCATCGCGACTCTGAAATATTCCCCCATCATGCGTCAAAGGTGTAGACCCTATGGCTTACCAAAGCGTAACCATGCGCCCGATGGATTCACCGACCTCTATTTCCGCGACTTTCGATCGGCGGGCCTGGCCCATGGACGGGCGGCTGGATTACTGGCAGGCGCCCGACCGATGGCCGTTGCGCCGATACCGGCTGGGCGACGGGACGCGCGGGCGGATGCTGTTGCTCAATGGTCGCGGCGACATGATCGAGAAATATCTGGAGGTGATCCAGCATTGGGCCGGCCGGGGCTGGGCCGTCACCGCCTTCGACTGGCGCGGGCAGGGCGGATCGGGACGGCTGACCGAAGATTCGATGACCGGTCATATCGAGGATTTCGGCCAGTGGATCGCGGATCTCGATGCGTTCGCCGCCGAGTGGCGGGCCGAAGGTAACGGGCCGACCGCGATGGTCGCGCACTCCATGGGCGGGCATCTGATGCTGCGGGCGTTGGCCGAAGGAATGGCGGCGCCGGACGCCGCGGTCGCCGTCGCGCCCATGCTGGGGGTGCATAGCGCGCCTTTGCCGCGATGGCTGGCCGTGGGAATCGCCGAACTGATGTGCCGCCTTGGCTTTGCCGGACGCCAGGCATGGACGCAGCAGGAAGAATCGGAGAGGCAGAAGCAGATGCGGCGCAAGCGCCTGACGCACGATCCCGCGCGGTATGCCGACGAACTGTGGTGGCGCGACCATAGCCGCGAAATCGCGCTGGGACCGCCGAGTTGGAACTGGGTGCGGCAGGCTCTGGCGTCGACCCGCGCGCTGGAGGAGAATGACGCGCTGGACCGGCTGGCCGTGCCGCTGCTGATCCTTGCGGCGCGAGATGACGCGCTGGTGTCGACGCCCGTTATCCGGCGCATCGCGGCGCGGATTCCCCATGCGGAGTTGCATGTCTACGGACCGGAAGCCGCGCATGAAATCCTGCGCGAGCTTGACCCGGTGCGGCTCGACGCACTGGCGCGGATCGATGCCTTTCTGGACGAGAATGCGCGTTGACCCGCTTCGATATCGTGATCGTGGGCGGCGGCATTGCCGGGGCCAGTCTGGGCGCGGAACTGGCGGGGAAGGCGTCCGTGCTGATGCTGGAGAAGGAGGATGTGGCGGGCTATCACGCCACGGGCCGTTCGGTCGCCTTTTGGGAGGAAACCTATGGCGGGCCGAAGGTGCAGCCGCTCACGACCGCGTCGGGACCGATGCTGCTGTCACCCGATCCGGATTTTTCCGAGCGGTCCTTTATGTCGCCGCGCCGGACGCTGCATGTCGGGCGGGCGCGGGACAGGGCGGCGCGCGACCGGCTGTTGACTGAATTTGCGGGAAAGGTCGGCCTGGAGCTGGTTGATCCCCGAACGATCGTGCCGGGGCTGCGGCCGGACTGGACATTGGGCGTTCTGGAATCGGCCGTGATGGATATAGACGTCGCCGCCCTGCATCAGGCGTGGTTGCGCCGGTTCCGCCAGTGGGGTGGGGAATTGCGTCTTGGTTCGACGCTGCATGCCGGGCGCAGGCAGGCCGACGGCTGGCGGCTGGAAACCAGTGATGGGTCGCTGGATTGCGGTGTGATCGTCAATGCGGCGGGTGCCTGGGCCGATGAGGTCGCGCGCGTTTGCGGCGTGAAGCCGCTGGGCATCACGCCTCTGCTCCGCACGGTGCTGCAATTGCGCGTGCCCGCCCTGCCATCGGCGGACCTGCCGCTGGTGATGGACCTTGCCGCGCGATTTTATTTCAAGCCGGAAGGGGAAGGGCGTGTTTGGCTGACCCCTCACGACGAAGCGCCATCGCCGCCTTGCGACGCCGTGCCGGATGAACTGGCGGTGGCGCAGGCCATCGCGCGTTTTCAGGAGGCCGTGGACTGGCCCATCGAGGCGGTCGAGCGCAAATGGGCGGGGCTGCGGAGCTTCGCGCCGGATCGCGCGCCGGTCTATGGGTTCGATCCTGACATGCCGGGATTTTTCTGGTTTGCGGGGCAGGGCGGTTTCGGCATCCAGACATCCCCCGCGGCGGCGTTGCTGGGGCGTGCGCTGATGATGGGCGGGGCCATGCCGAAAGCCATTGCCAGCGTTGATCCTTCTCCATATTCTCCGAAGCGGTTTCGGTAGCGCAACAACCGGAGGGTCGAGTCATGGCGCACAAGTTCGTGATCGAGAAGAACAAGGCGGGCGAGTTCGTCGCCAAGTTCAAATATAATAGCGAAACAATCTTCTGGACCGAAGGCTATTCCAGCAAGGCAGGCGCGAAGAACGCCATCGAATCCATTCTCAAGAACGGCCCCGGCGCGGCGGTCGAAGAGGCGGGGTAAACCTCTTCCCGCAATGGCCGTGGGGACGTTTTGCGGTCAGGAGCAGACATTTCCCCAAATCCGTCATCCCGGCGAAAGCTCTCTTTCTTGGGGCGCAACCAAGCCGTGAGGGAGATTCCAGCTTTCGCCGGGATGGCGGAAGAAAGAGGGCCTGCGCTACGTCCGCCAACCATCCAATCGCCCGAACCTATTTCCGGAAACTCTCCGCCGCCGCGCAGGCGAGTTGGTCGGCGCGTTCGTTTTCGGGATGGCCGGCATGGCCCTTCACCCATTGCCACGTGATCTGATGGCGGGCGGCGGCCTTTAGCAGAGCCTGCCAGATTTCAGCATTCTTGACCGGCTTCCTGTCCGCCGTCTTCCAGCCATTCTTCTGCCAGCCGAAAACCCATTTCGTGATGCCGTCCATCACATATTTGCTGTCGGTGTAAAGCGTCACCCGGCAAGGCCGCTTCAGCGCATTGAGTGCCTTCACTGCTGCCATCATCTCCATGCGGTTGTTGGTGGTCTGCGCCTCGCCGCCGGAGATTTCCCTTTCCTTATCGCCAAAGCGCAGCACCGCGCCCCAGCCGCCAGGGCCGGGATTGCCCTTGCACGCGCCGTCGGTGAAGATATCCACCTGGGGGAGATCGCTCATGCGCCCAGCAGGTCCGCCGGGCCGGCGCTGGCGTAGAAGTCGAGGCGGCGCAGGAAGGCGAGCGGGTCCTTGCGCGTCACCAGCGCATCGGCGGGCGTGTTGATCCAGTCATAGGCCCGCGTCAGCAGGAAGCGCAGCGCTGCCCCCCGGCAAAGAACCGGGAAAGCCGCGCGCTCCGCGTCCGACAGGCCGTGGCTCTCTGCGTAGCCCGCGCTCAACGCCGCCGCGCGGTCGCCGTGCCAGACCGCGCCGTCATGGCTGAACACCCAGGCGCTGTGCGTGACCGCCAAGTCATAGGCGCGGATATCGGTGCAACTGAAATAAAAGTCGATGAGGCCCGTCACTACGTCGCCCAGCATCAGCACATTATCGGGGAACAGATCCGCATGGATGACAGCGCGGGGCAGTTCAGCGGGCCAATACCTATCGAGGAAGGCCAATTCCTCCGCTACGCGCGCGGCAAGGCCGGAAGATATCCGGTCGAGGTCTGCGCCGCATTTGCCCGCCAGATCGTGCCAGCCGGGAAGGTCGAGCACATTGCGGCGCTGACCCGTGAAGCCCTCCGCCGCGCGATGCATCGCGCCCAGCGCCGTGCCCGCCGCGCGGGACTGGGCAACGGTCGGTTCGGTGACGGAAATGCCGGTCAGAAATTCTATCAGGCAGGCGGGCCGCCCGGCGAGCTGTTGCAGGCGCGTGCCGTCGCGCGCCGGGATGAAGCGCGGGACCCGGATGCCGCGCGCGCCCAGATGGTCGAGCAGGTCCATGAAGAAGGGCAGGTCCGCCTCATCCACCCGCTTTTCGTAAAGGGTCAGAATATAGCGGTGGCCGCTTCCGTCGGCACCGGTGGTTTCGAGCAGGTAATTGCTGTTCTCCACCCCCTCCGCAATGCCTTTGGCGGAGACGAGGCGCCCGGCGTCATAGCGCGTGAGGAAGGCATCGATATCCTCGGCGGGAACATGGGTGTAGACGGCCATGAGGTTACGCCGCTTCCAGCCCGCGCGGCAGCTTGAAGGCGATATGTTCCTGCGCGGTTTCCACCTGTTCCTCGCGCACATCAAAATGCTCGCCGATCAGATCGACGACTTCGCGCACCAGCACTTCGGGGGCGGAGGCGCCCGCGGTGAGGCCCAGCGTCTTCACGCCGTGCAGCCAGCCGAGGTCGATATCCCCGGCGCGCTGGATCAGGCGGGCGGGCGTGCCTTCCCGCTCGGCGACCTCGACGAGGCGCACCGAATTGGAGCTGTTGGGCGCGCCGATCACATAAAGCGCGTCGCAGCGGGGCGCGATCGCCTTGACCGCCGCCTGCCGGTTCGACGTGGCGTAGCAGATGTCCTCGCCCTTGGGCGGCAGGATCGAAGGGAAGCGGCGCTCCAGCACGGCGACGATGGCGGCGGTGTCGTCCACCGACAGCGTCGTTTGCGTCAGGAAGGCCAGGTTTTCGGGATCGGCGGGCTTGAAGGCTTCGGCATCCTCCACCGTCTCGATCAGCGTCATCGTGCCTTCGGGCACCTGCCCCAGCGTGCCGATGACTTCGGGATGCCCCTTGTGTCCGATGAAGAGGATGTGGCGGTCCGCCTTTACATGGCGTTCGGCCTGGCGGTGCACCTTGCTGACCAGCGGACAGGTGGCGTCGAGGTAGGAAAGGCCGCGTTCCTCCGCCTTGGCGGGCACCGCCTTGGGCACGCCATGAGCGGAAAAGACGACCGGCAGGCCGTCAGGCACCTGATCCAGTTCCTCGACGAAGATCGCGCCCTTCGCCTTCAGGCTGTCCACCACATATTTGTTGTGGACGATTTCATGGCGGACATAGACCGGCGCACCATATTTCTCGATCGCGCGCTCCACGATCACGATGGCACGGTCCACCCCGGCGCAAAAGCCGCGCGGGGCGGCGATCAGCAGCGTCATCGGCGGACGGGCGGAAGGAGCGTCGGTCATCACCGCACGCCTCTAGGCGAATGTCGCTGCGGATGAAAGCGGCTTCCTTTCGGTTGCGCGGGCGGCGGGGGATGGATAAGGAAGCCGGACGCCTGAGCCAAAGGCCCACGCCAAGGAACCGCCTGTGACATTGCCTCGTATCGCGCTGACCGGAATGATTCTTCTCGCTCTTGCTGGCTGTTCGCGCCGGGGAGAGATCGACGCGACGGGCGGCATCGTCGCCGTGCGTTCGGCCTGTCCGACGGCCGCGATCCCCGCTTATACGGGCGACGTCACGTTGTTCAACCCGGCCCAGAGCCGCGATGCGTCGGCCATCGACGTGGTGGCGAACATCACCGACCTGCGCTCCACCTGCGCGGACGGGGCGCAATTCTATACCGAGGCGACCTTCACCGTGAACGCCCGCCGCAGCGACCCGACCGGCGCGCGGCAGGTCACGCTGCCTTATTTCGCTACCGTGGTCCGGGGCGGCAATGCCGTGATCGCCAAGCGGGTGGGGCAGGTGACGCTGAACTTCGAGCCGGGCCAATATCGCGCCAGCGCGGCGGCGAAGGCCGGTTCCTATGTGGACAAGGGCGCGGCCACGCTGCCCGCTGACATCCAGCGCAGGATCACCGCCAAGCGCAAGGCGGGCGACGAGGACGCGGCGATCGATCCCTTCTCGCAGCCGGACGTGAAGGCGGCGTTGCAGCGAACCAGTTTCGAGCTGCTCGTGGGTTTCAACCTGACCCAGGATCAGCTCAAATATAACGCCACGCGCTGAGAGCGAACCTTTATTGCCGTTCGCCCTGAGCGTGTCGAAGGGCTGCACTTTCTCTGAAGGAAGGACAGGGCTTCGACCGGCTCAGCCCGAACGGGTTTGATGCTTTTCGAGGAAATTTGTCCCGTGTCCCTTTACACCCGCTTCACCGCTCATCTCAATGCCGTGCTCGACGCGCTGGAAGCGGACGGCACGCTGCCCACCGGCCTCAACCGCAAGCCCGTGACGGTGGAGCCGCCGCGCGATGCGTCGCATGGCGACCTTGCCACCAACGCCGCCATGGTGCTGGCCAAGCCCGCCGGCACCAATCCGCGCGCTTTGGCGGAGAAGGTCGTGGCGGGCCTTCTGGCGCTGGACGAGGTGGAAAGCGCCGAGATCGCGGGACCGGGATTCATCAACATGCGCCTGACCGATGCGACATGGCGCGCGGAACTGGCCGCGATCCATGCGGAGGCGGCGGATTATGGCCGTTCAGACACGGGCGCGGGCGTCACCGTCAATGTCGAATATGTCTCCGCCAACCCGACTGGTCCCATGCATATGGGGCATTGCCGGGGCGCGGTGGTGGGCGATGCGCTCGCCACGCTGCTGGAGGCGGTGGGGCACAAGGTCATCCGCGAATATTATATCAACGACGCGGGCGGGCAGGTGGACGTGCTCGCGCGGTCGGCCCATGTCCGTTATCGCGAAGCGCTGGGCGAGGATGTGGGCGATATCCCCGAGGGGCTGTATCCCGGCGATTATCTGGTGCCGGTGGGGCAGGCGCTCGCCGCCGAATATGGCGATACCTATGTCAGCGCGCCGGAAAGCGACTGGCTGGTCCTGTTCCGCACCAAAGCTGTCGCCGCGATGATGGAGATGATCCGCGGCGACCTGGCGCTGCTGGGCATCCATCATGACGTTTTTTCGTCCGAGGCGGAATTGCAGGCGGCGGGGAAGCCCGAAGCCGCCGAGAAATGGCTGCGCGATCATGACCTCGTCTATGACGGCGTGCTGGAAGCGCCCAAGGGCGAGACGCCGGAGGATTGGGAGCCGGTCGAGTTGCCGCTGTTCCGCTCGACGAAATTCGGCGACGATCAGGACCGGCCGATCAGGAAGTCCAACGGAAGCTGGACCTATTTCGGCGCGGACATGGCCTATCACTTCCAGAAGGCGCAGACGGCCGACCAGTTGATCGATATCTGGGGCGCGGACCATGCGGGCACGGTGAAGCGCATCCAGGCCGCCGTCGCCGCGCTGACGGAAGGACGGGCGCGTTTCGACGTGAAGCTTATCCAGATGGTCCGCCTGCTGCGCGACGGCGAGCCGGTCAAGATGTCCAAGCGCGCGGGCAATTTCGTGACGCTGGCCGATGTGGTGGGCGAAGTGGGCAAGGATGTGGTCCGCTTCACCATGCTGACGCGCAAGGCCGACGCGCAGATGGACTTCGACTTCGCCAAGGTGGTGGAAGCATCGAAGGACAATCCGGTTTTCTATGTCCAATATGCCCATGCGCGCATTTCGTCGCTCGGACGGCGGGCGGCGGAGGCGGGGATGGAACTTCCTGCACCCGATCTGTCCCGCCTTGGGACGGAGGAGCTGAATCTGGTGAAGCTCGCCGCCCAGTTTCCGCGGGTGGTGGAGGGGGCCGCGCAGGCGCGTGAACCGCACCGTATTGCCTTCTATCTCAATGATTTGGCTTCCGTTTTCCATGGCTGGTGGAACCTTGGGAACGACAATCCCCATGCGCGCGTCATCCTTATGGATGATCCCGCGACCACTTCGGCGCGGCTTTTCTTGAGCCGCGGAATAGGGCAGATAATCCGTAATGGCCTTGCCCTGATGGGCGTGGCCGCGCTGACAGAGATGCAGTGAGGAAAGCGGAGTTCTGATCGATGGGCGATTATGCGCGGGGCCGGCTGGACCTGGATGACGAGGATCGCCTCCCCTGGCTGGAACCGGCGGTTGAGGAGGAAGAGGAGGAACGCCTTTCGCCACTTCGGCTGCTGGTGTTCATTCTTGTCGGCCTTGGCCTGATCGGCGCTGTCGTCGCCGGCATCTGGTGGATTCAGAATCGCAGCGGCGGCGCGGGTGGAGAGGGCAAGCTCATCGCGGCGCCCGCCGAAGAGTATAAGCTGGCCGCCAAGGATGCCGATGCCCGGAAATTCGCCGGTGAAGGCGATGCCAGCTTCGCCGCTAGCCAGGGCATGGCGCGCGACGGGCGCATCGATCCCAGCCGCGTGCCCGAAGCGCCGATCACCGCGACCCGTCCGGCGGCGGAGGACCGGCAGGCCCCGTCCGCCAAGCCTACGCAAAGCGTCACGACTCGCGTGACGGATGAAACCGATGCGAAGCCGACGGCGACCGCGCCGAAATCGGGCGGTGCGGGCGGCATGATCCAGCTGGGCGCCTATGGCAGCCAGTCGGGCGCCAGGGATGCCTGGAAGCGCCTGTCCAAGCGTTTCGCCTATCTGGAACCGCTCATCATGTCGGTTGAATCGGCGGAGGTCGGCGGGAGCACCGTCTATCGCCTGCGCGCGTCGGCCGGCGGCCAGGCCAACGCGATTTGCGGCAGGCTGAAGGTCGCGGGTGAAAGCTGCATCGTCGTGAACTGAGATTTGGCGGACCGAGCGATTTTCGGGGATTGGGTAGCTTGCAAATCCGCGCTGAATGGCGGGTTTGGGTGGTTGGCTGCCACTCAACGGAGCGAGAGGGGCGTCCGCTCATCGCCGAAAACAACCATCGCAGGATCGGGTTGGCAAGCTGCATGATCGCCTTCGTTTACCCCTTCGACACGGCGGGCGGGAGCCGCTACGATCAGGGGTATGAAGCCTGTCATCTTCGGTCTTTCCGGTGAAACCCTTACTCCCGACGAACGCGCCTTCTTCGCGGAGGCGGAGCCTGCGGGCTATATCCTGTTCCGGCGCAATATTGCGGACAAGGCGCAGCTTCACGCGCTGACGGACGATCTGCGGGCGCTGCATGGACGGGACGACCTGCTCGTCATGATCGATCAGGAGGGCGGGCGCGTGGCGCGGATGCAGGCGCCGATCTGGCCCAGCTTTCCGCCCGGCGCGGTGTTCGACCGGCTTTACGATGTCGCGCCGTCCAGCGCCATTGCGGCGGCGCGTGCCAATGCCTGCGCCATCGCGGCGACGCTGGCGGAGGGAGGGGTAACGGTGGACGCCTTGCCCTTGCTCGACGTGCGGCAGGACGGGGCGAGCGACATCATGGGCGACCGCACGCTGGGCGCGGAGCCGATGCGGGTGGCCGCTTTGGGACGGGCGGTGCTGGCGGGACTGGCCGACGGCGGCGTGGTCGGCATCGTCAAGCATATGCCCGGCCATGGACGGGCCATGGTGGACAGCCATCATGAACTGCCCGTCGTCACCGCCGATGAGGAGGCTCTCGCGAGCGATCTTGCGCCGTTCCAGGCGCTCAGGAACGCGCCGATGGGGATGACGGCGCATGTCGTCTATACGACGTGGGACGCCGCCCTGCCCGCCAGCCTTTCGCCGACGGTGATCGACCGGATCATCCGCCGGCGCATCGGGTTCGACGGGCTGCTTATGTCCGACGATCTCGACATGAAGGCGCTGAAAGGCGACATTCCGACGCTGGCGGCGGCGGTCGTGGCGGCGGGATGCGATCTGGCACTCAATTGCTGGGGGCGGATGGAGGATATGGTCGGGATCGCGAAGCTGCTGCCTGACATTTCGGAGGCATCGCGGGAGCGGCTCGACCGGGCGATGGCGTCAGTGAAGCGCCCGGCGAAAGGCCCGCCGCTGGAGGAATTGCTCGCCACGCGGGACGCTCTGCTGGCGCCGGTTCTGGCATAGGGGGCAAGACGGATGGAATCGCGCCGAGACACGGAGACACGGCGGTTTGAAGACAGGCCGCCCCGCTTGTTTGCGAGAGCGGGAAGCCGGGATAAGGAAGCGCAACCTGCCCTTGGCCTTTCGCATTCGCGCGAGCATGGCGGCCTATCCTTTCAAAATCTCCGCGTCTCCGCGGCTCCGCGCGAACCGGAAAAGTCTACGGCCTAGGGGAACATGGGTGGACGACCTTTTCACGCCCGTCGCCGCGCCACGGCCCGACATGCTGACCGTCAGCTTCGAAAGCTGGGAAGGGCCGCTCGACCTGCTGCTGGCTCTCGCGCGGACGCAGAAGGTCGATCTGCGCGAAATCTCCATCCTGGCGCTGACGGAGCAATATCTCGCCTATATCGATGGCGCGCGGCAGTTGAAGCTGGAATTGGCGGCGGATTATCTGGTGATGGCGGCGTGGCTCGCCTATCTCAAGTCCGCGCTGCTGCTGCCTAGGGAAGCCCAGCCCGAACCTAGCCCCGAAGAACTGGCGCTGCGCCTGCAAGTGCGGCTCCAGCGGCTCCATGCGATGCGGGAGGCAGGGGCGCGGCTGATGGCGCGCGACAGGATCGGCCGCGACGTGTTCGTGCGCGCGAAACCGGAAGGACTGCGCCTCTTCCGTAAGGCGAAGTGGGACGCGAACCTGTTCGATATCCTGCAAGCCTATGGGCAGGCGCGCGCGCGCACGCAGCCGGCGATCCACCGTGTCGCCGTCCGCCCGGTCATGACGCTGGACGAGGCGATCCAGCGGGTCGGCGCGCTGGTGGGGGCGGCGCTCGATTGGACGCGGATCGAATCCTTCCTGCCCGGCGGCATGGACGGGCCGATGGCCAAATCCGCGCTGGCAAGCAGCTTCGTCGCTGCGCTGGAACTGGCGCGGCAGGGACGGCTCGACATCCGGCAGGAGGGGATTTTCGAGCCGATCTTCCTGCGCGCGGCGATCCCTGCCGAAGAAAAGGAAAGATTGCTGTGACAGAGGAGCCGGACGACTTCCTGCGCGCGGTGGAAGCGGCGCTGTTCGTGGCGGAGGAGCCGCTGACGCTGGCCGACCTGCGGCTGCACGTGGGGGAGGCGGGCGATCTGGCCGGCGCGCTCGCGGTGCTGGCGGATCATTATGCGGGGCGCGGCGTCAATCTGGTCGAGCGGGGCGGGCGCTGGCATTTCCAGACTGCCGCCGATCTCGCCCACATCCTGCGGCGGGAGCGGGAGGAGACCCGCAAATTATCGCGCGCGGCCATGGAAACTCTGGCCATTATCGCCTATCATGAGCCGGTGAGCCGCGCGGAGATAGAAGCCATTCGCGGCGTGCAGGTGGCGAAGGGAACGCTGGACGTCCTGATGGAGGCGGGCTGGGTCCGTCCGGCCGGGCGGCGCGAAGTGCCGGGTCGACCGCTCATCTATGTGACGACCTTGGACTTTCTGTCGCATTTCGGCCTTGGCAGCCGTCGCGACCTGCCGGGCATTGACGACCTGCGGGCGGCGGGGTTGCTGGACCCGGTGGATTTGGCGCTCGAAGGACCGGGCGACCAATCCGTAGTGGAAAATGATGAGGAAGATGCCTAGATAGGCCCTCTTTCAGGAGTATTGCATAATGGGTTCCTTTTCGCTGATGCACTGGGTCATCGTGCTCCTGGTTGTCATGCTGCTGTTCGGCAGCGGACGTATTTCCGGGCTGATGGGCGACGTTGCCAAGGGCATCAAGAGCTTCAAAAAGGGTATGGAGGATGACGAGGACGTCAAACCCGCCAAGCCCGCCCAGCGGATCGAAGGACAGCGCGTGCCCGAACAGGATGCGCCAACCGCCACGGAAGAAAAAACCGGCGTCTGATCGTCCTCAGACCTGCGGCAGGCTGGCATGTTCGATATCGGATCGTCCGAACTTCTGCTGATCGTGATCGTCGCGGTGGTCGTGATCGGTCCCAAGGACTTGCCGCGCGCGCTCTACAAGGTGGGGCAGATCGTAGGCAAGGCGCGCGGGATGGCGCGCCATTTCCGCACCGGCATCGACGCCATGGTGCGGGAGGTCGAACTGGAAGAACTGGAAAAGAAATGGGCGGAGCAGAACCGCCGCATCATGGAAGAGCATCCGCCCGAAGCGACCGCCCCGATGGAGCCGCTGCCCCCGCCTGCAAGCCCCACGGAAGCCGCTGTCCCGGCGGAGGAAAAACCGGCCTCCGCCGCTCATTCGGCGCCAGTCATTGTTGAAGAAGAAGCCGCGTCCACGGACATGCCGGACAGGAAGGGCGACGCGGCGGCATGAAGGATATCGACGATACGAAGGCGCCGCTGCTCGACCATCTGATCGAACTGCGCGGGCGGCTGTTGAAGTGCGTGTGGGCGCTGCTGCTCACAGGCGTGGTCTGCTTTTATTTTTCGGACAAGCTGTTCGCGGTGCTGGTCCATCCGCTCAAGGAAGCCTTTGGCGATGCGGGCGGGCGGCTGGTCTACACCAAACTCTATGAAGCCTTTTTCGTGCAGGTGAAGATCGCGATCTTCGGCGCTTTCTTCCTGTCCTTCCCGATCATCGCAAACCAGCTCTGGGCCTTTATCGCGCCGGGGCTATATGCGAAGGAGAAGAAGGCGCTACTGCCCTTCATCATCATGACGCCGGTGCTGTTCGTCATGGGCGCGTCGCTGGCCTATTTCGTAGTGATGCCGACCGCCTTCCACTTTTTCTTGCAATTTCAGGGGAATAGTTCGGGCCTTTCGGTCGAGGCACTGCCTTCGGCGGGGGATTATCTGACGCTGGTGATGCAGTTCATCCTGGCCTTCGGGATCAGCTTCCTGACGCCGGTGCTGCTGATGCTGCTCAATCGGGCCGGTTTCGTGACGCGGGCGCAACTGATCGGCCTGCGCCGTTATATGATCGTCGCGGCGTTCGTCCTGGCCGCCGTGCTGACGCCGCCGGACGTGGTGTCGCAACTGATGCTCGCAATCCCGCTCCTGCTGCTTTACGAGATCACCATCGTCGCGATCTGGTTCACCGACCGGCGCAAGGCGCAGGAGGAGGTGACGGAAAGCGCTTCGGTTTGATGTTGTGGACCGGCGGTCGCTTGGCAAGTTCCCGTGATTCGGCAAAAAAAGACCCGCCAAACGCGACGGGCCATGCGAGGGCTGAGGAATCATGAAAAGGGGCTGGATTTAATCCGCAGCGTTTTCCACGGCTTTGCCTGCGCTCTGCACATCGCGGCCTGCGCCTTCCACCGTATTGCAGGCTGCAACCATCAGTGAGCCCGTCAGCAGCAGCGCGGCAAGGATTTTCTTCGTCATTCAACGTCTCCTTGAAAACACTCGGCCCGGTTCCGTCATGCGAACCGGAGACAGGGAGACAACCCCCAGCCGCCCAAAGCGTTCCGCGCCGGAAACTATAAGGATTTCGGGATTTATGCCCCTTAAAAGGTCTGAGCCCGGAACGCGTCGGGGGGGAGGAAGCGTTCCGGGCTCATATTTTTTGGATAGCAAGAGCGGGGGGCAAAAGATTTGCTATCCGTAAGACATAACGTCCGTCCCGGACCGGGGTTCCGACCGCTTCAAAAAAAATCGCAATTTTTTCCTGCGGTTTTTCAGAAACCTATTTCCCGCTCCCGAAAAATCAGACCAGGGGCCTGCCGCTGTTGCGATATTCGGGGCGAATGGTGGATTCGGGCAGGGCGTCGGCAGGCTGCGAAGGAACGGCGGGAACCGCCTGACCGGAGGCCGGGGCCGGGTTGGCAAAGGGAAGGATGAAGGCATCCGCCGGCGCGATCGGCCTGGCCGGCCAGATCCGTCGGGCGGGACCGGACTGCGTCTCGCGGCCGGAATAGGCGATGCGGAAGGCGGCGGGCGTGCCGTTGAAGCCCGGATTGCGGTAGAAGATGTGTGCGCCGATCACCGCCACCGGCTGAAGGCTGGCGGACCAGGGCGGGCGGACGGCCAGCGTATGATAATGCGTGGCAAGGCCGGCGGGGCGATAGACCTGGCCCGCCAGCGCCTGTTCCGCCACGCGCCGCGCCCGCGCCCATGCACGCAGGTCGGGCGCGCGGGCCATGGACCCGTCGCAACTGAAAGTGAACTGGCAGCGATAGTCGGTCCGTTCCGACCCTTCATAGACGACGCCGCATATGCTGTTGGGCCAGAGCGGGCTGCGGACGCGGTTAAGCACCACCTGTGCGACCGCGCGCTGGCCCTCTTCGGGTTCGTTGGCCGCTTCATAATAGATGGCCGATGTCAGGCAATTGAGCGCGCGGTAGCTGTCGAGCGCGGTCAGCCCGCGAAAGGCCATGGCGGGCGCGGCGCTCCCCTGCGCCAGCGTCAGGACGTGTGCGCTGCGTGCCGCCTGCGCGCCGGGGACAGGATCGAACGCCCCTTGCGCGAAGAAGAAGGCGGAACCGGGGAAATTCTGTCCTGATTCCTCCGCCGGATCGGGGAGGGCGGCGGGTGTGTCCAGCAGGTCGAGAGGCGCGGCGGTAATCAGATGCGGCGCGCCCAGCACGCCCAGCGCCAGAGCGATAAGCGTGCCATGCAGTTTCCACCTGTTTCCCGCCTTGCGAGGCATTTCCCGTTCCTGAACCTGTCCGCTATTCGCGCGCCCAGCCTATTACCGCAAAGGGCTTGCGATTTCGTGTGCGGATTCGCGCCTGTCCCGCTATGGAGCACTTGCAGGGCGAGAGGTTAAAATCGCCCCTTTACGGACCAGAGCATTCCCTTGCTTGGCAAGGCGGCCTCCGGTCCGCTATGCGCGTGTCATGCTGGTTCAGAAAGATAGCCTCGCCCTTATCGGCAACACGCCCCTGGTGCGCCTTGCCGGACCCTCCGATGAGACGGGCAGCGATATTTACGCCAAATGCGAATTCGCCAATCCCGGCGCTTCGGTGAAGGACCGGGCGGCGCTGTTCATCGTCAACGATGCCGAGGAGAAAGGGCTGCTCAAGCCCGGCGGCACCATCGTCGAGGGGACGGCGGGCAATACCGGCATCGGCTTGGCGCTGGTCGCCAATGCGAAGGGTTACAAGACGATCATCGTCATGCCCGAAACGCAGAGCCGGGAGAAGATGGACACGCTGCGCGCTCTGGGGGCGGAGCTGGTGACGGTGCCCGCCGCGCCCTATTCCAACCCCGGCCATTTCGTACACACGTCCCGCCGCATCGCGGAGGAGACGGAGAATGCGATCTGGGCCAACCAGTTCGACAATATCGCCAATCGCAAGGCGCATATCGCCGGAACCGCCGAGGAGATCTGGACCCAGATGGACGGGCGGATCGACGGTTTCACCTGCGCGGCGGGAACGGGCGGCACGATCGCGGGCGTCGGGCTGGGGTTGAAGGCGCATGATGAGAGCATCACCATTGCGCTCAGCGATCCGCATGGCGCGGCGCTCTATAATTATTACGCGCATGGCGAGTTGAAGGCGGAGGGCAATTCCGTCGCCGAAGGGATCGGACAGGGCCGCATCACCGCCAATCTGGAAGGCGCGCCCATCGACACGCAATTCCGCATTTCCGATGAGGAGGGGCTGCTCTGGGTCCGCCGGCTGCTGGCCGAGGAAGGGCTGTGCCTGGGCCTGTCGTCGGGCATCAATGTCGCGGGCGCTGTGGCGCTGGCGAAGCAGTTAGGACCGGGCAAGCGGATCGCGACGATCCTGTGCGACACCGGATTTCGTTATCTTTCAACGCTTTACAACCGGGAATGGCTGGAATCTAAGGGCTTGACGGTATTCCCCTGGCTCGCGCACAATCAATGACCCGCAATATGGGTCGCAGCTTTTGGTAAAAATTGAGCGGAACATGGCTGAAACTCCCCGCCAACAGGAAGGGTTGCAGCGCGTCCAGATCGGCCTGACAGGGCTGGCGGGCGTGGTGCTGCTGGTCGGCCTTGCGAATATCGTGATCGATAAGGCGCGCATGGACGACGCCGTCGCGCCGCCGCCCGCCGTGCCGACTGTCGATTTGAACGCCGTGTCGCCCAAGGAGCCGCTGGCGGAACTGGGCGTTCAGCCCGCGCCGGAGCAGGCGCCGATCGTGCCGGACCTGCAACCCGATCCCTATCTCCGGAAACCGATGGACCGCGATCCGCAGGTGCAGCCGCACTGACGGATCGGACAGGTTCGTGCGGAGGTGCGGAGTTTCGGGGAGCCGCAAACCGCCATCCAATCTCATTGCGTGCCAAGGACCAGGCGGTGGGACGGGATTCCGGCCTTCGTGGGAGCACGTTCCTCCTAATCAGGACAGCCTCTAATGCACCCCGAAGCTCCGCGTCTCTGCGCGAAAAAATGGCCCGCCCGCCAAATGCCGATCCGTCCTGCCGGGCGGTGGGGCCTGCATCACGCATGATTGCCGTGGGGCGTGGTCTGCTGATCCTGTGCCTGCCGGGACTGGTGCTGCTGTTCGGCCTGCCCACCGTGCTGCGCGGAGGGCAGATCGATGCGATGCATTGGGCCTTGCCCGCCGCCGCGATCCTGGCGGGGGCGGGCTGGATATTGGGCCGCGCACGTTTGGCATTGACGCTGTGGATAGCCTTTGGTGTTGCGGGAAGCGTTGCCCTGTTGAGCGCCCTCGCTGTCGGGCGCACGCCTCAGGCCATGCCCGTGTTGCTGCTACTGGTCCTTGCTTGCGGAGCCGGCGCGGGCGGTGCTTTGCTGCGTTCGCGGCTGGTGGTGGCGCTTTGCCTGTTGGCGGCCGTGGTGCTGGCATGGTTTGCGGGACGGACGGCCCCGGTCGAACAGGCTGCGGATCGGCCGGCGCTTGCCGTCATCACGGGTCTGCCCCTGTTCTGGCGCGAGGGGGAGCAGGGACTGGCCGCGCGGTCGGATGCCCCGGTGATCGCGCTGCTGCGCCGCCGCTTCGACGTTCGGCCGCTGGATAGCGCCTTGTCGGCGGACCTGCAAAAGGCGCGGCTGTTGCTGCTTGCCCAGCCGCGCGGGATGAGGGCAGATGCGCTTGCCGTCATCGACCGGTGGGTGCGGCAGGGCGGGCGGGCGGTTGTGCTGGCCGATCCGCTTTTGCGCTGGCCGTCGCCCTTGCCACTGGGGGATCGCCGCCGCGCGCCTCCGGTCAGCCTGTTGCGGCCTCTGCTCGACCATTGGGGCGTGCGGCTGGCTCCGCCCGCCACAAGGGGGGAGGAAAGGCATTTCCTGGCCGACGGGTCCTTGCTGACGACGATGGCGGGGTCGCGCTTCGAGTTGAGCGGTGGCCATTGCGGGGCGGAGGCATCGGGGCTGGTCGCGCAATGCCGGATAGGGCAGGGGAGGGTCGTGCTGGTCGCGGATGCGGACCTGATCGACGACCGGCTGTGGCTGGCCGATCCCGACCACCCCCTTTCCCCGCAACAGTGGAGCGCCGATACCCCCGCGCTGCTGACGCAATGGCTGGGGCAGTCCTTGCCCGGCGAGCGGCAATGGGTTCGATCGGGAGAGGCGCTGGCGCGAGCGGTGCGCTGGGCGCTGCTGGCCGGGATTTTGTGGGCGAGATTGGGATGGGCGCTGCTCGGACGTGGAAAAAGCGGGATTGCGGGGCGTGGTGGATGACGCTCATGTCGCAAAGAGGCAGAAATAGCGCTAAGAAACCAGAACAAAACAGGATTTCCCGACTTTTCCCGACTTTTCCCTTTTCTTGGCGCTCAGGGATTGGTATCTGATTGTCTATTGGGGTTGTCAGGCTTCGTGCACGCTATGCGCTGGATCGCGATCAGTGATTTAGCGGGCGACAGCCTGCGCCCCGCCAAAAGGGGCAGGCGGTCCACAAGTGTCGGAACTCATTCTCTATACGGGCAACGCGTTCAGCGTCGCGGACGGCAAGGGCCGTTTCGTGCTGCCCCTGGAGATGCGCCGGCAGGTGAAGCTCTCCAGCGCGGGCGAGAACCGTCTCTATATGTCCGTCCATATCGAAAATGGCTGCGCGACGGGCTTTGGCGAGTCGCACCGGCGCTTCCTGTTCGCCGAGGTCGAGGAGTTGGCGCGGGAAGCGCGGGCGCACGGCCGCGACTATAATGCCGATCTGGAACTGGAACGCCGCCTCGGCACGATCGAGGAAGTGAATTTCGACGAAGGCGGCCGCTTCGCCATGCATCCCGATATCAAGCAGGAATATGGCATTTCCGACGCCGTCTTCTTCTATGGCGTGGGCCGCTACATCCAGATGTGGAAACCCGAAACGCTGATCGACAGCAAGGATCGCCCCGAACTGATCCGCAACAAGGTGCGCCGCTGGCTGGATCAGCGCGACTCGGGAGGCGGCAAATGACCCCCGCCGCCGATCCCGACCGCCATCTCCCCGTCCTGATAACGGAAGTGCTGGCCGCGCTCGCCATCAACCCGGGCGAACGGCATGTCGATGGCACGTTCGGCGCGGGCGGCTATTCCTCGGCCATGGCGGACAAGGGCGCGACCGTCTTCGCCTTCGACCGCGATCCCGATGCGGTGCGCGAAGGGCGGGCGCTCGCCGAGGAGAAGGGCATTGCCCTGATCGAGGGCGAGTTTTCCCGCATGGAGGATTTGCTGGCCGAGCGCGGCGTGACCAGCGTGTCGGGCGTGACGCTCGATATCGGCGTGTCGTCGATGCAGCTCGACCGGGCGGATCGCGGCTTTTCCTTTCAGGCGGACGGGCCGCTGCTCATGACCATGAGCCAGGATGGCATGAGCGCCGCCGATTTCCTGAACAATACCCCGGAACAGGAGATTGCGGGCGTGCTTTATCGCTATGGCGAGGAGCCGCGTTCGCGCCGCGTCGCGCGGGCCATTGTCGAGGCGCGGCCGCTGGAGCGCACGGGGCAGCTTGCCGCCGTGGTGCGCCGCGCGTTGGGCCATAAGCCCCATGACAAAAAGGACCCGGCGACCCGCACCTTCCAGGCCATCCGCATCCATGTGAACCGCGAACTGGAGGAGCTGGAGCGCGGGCTGGAGGCGGCCGAGGCGCTGCTGGACGAAGGCGGCCGTCTGGCGGTCGTGACCTTCCACAGCCTTGAGGACCGGATCGTCAAGCAGTTCCTGCGGCAGCGTTCGGGCAACGAAAGCGGCGGATCGCGCCACATGCCCGAACGGCAGGTCAGCGAACGCCCAACCTTCGAGCGGCCCGCCAAGGCGGTGCGTCCCGGACAGGCCGAACTGGCGCGCAATCCCCGCGCCCGTTCCGCCACGCTCCGCAGCGCCGTCCGCACGGGCGCGCCCGCACGTCGTTCCAACACCAGCCGGAGTGGTCGGTCATGATCGCCGTCAAGAGGTTGCAGAGCCTGATCTGGGTGCTCCTCGTCGCTCTGGGGGCGCTGGGCGCCTATCTGGTTTCGCTCAAGGTGGCGACGGAGCGCAATGAACTGATGCGCGTCCGGGCGCAGATCGCGCGGGCCAATGGCGACATTCGTTATCTGGAGACGGAATTCAGCGCGCGCGCCAATATGCGGCAGCTTGAGCGTTGGAATCAGGACGATTTCCGTTATGCGACGCCCAACGCCCAGCAATATCTGGCGGGCGAGCGGGCGCTGGCGCATCTGGACGGGGTGCAGCCCAACGGGCCGGACTATGTCGCGCCGCCGGTGATGGTGGCGATGGTGCAGACGCCCGCCGACCTGCCTTCCGCCGCGCAGCCCGCGCCGGCCAGCCCCGCCGCGACGCAGATCCGCAGCGATATCGCCGTCATCCGCGAAGCCCATGCGGCGGACAATGTCGACAAGATCGCCAAGTCCGCCAAGCCCACGCCGGTGGAGAAGGCGAAGCGTGACGCAGACACGTCCCGCCCCAACCCCGTCGCCCGCCGCGCCGAGCGGATGGCGATGCTGGATGCCAAGCTGCTGGACGACAGCACGCTGGGCGACCTCAGCGCCAGGGCGGCGCGCGAGCGCAGGAAGGGGCAGCGCTGATGGCGACCATCATCGTTCAGCCTGGAGGCGTCAGAGCCGGGCGGCAGCGGGTCAACCTGACCGCCATCGCCCATAACAGGCTGATGCTGCTGCTGATCCTGTTCCTTGCGATCACCGCGATCCTGATCGGCCGGCTCACCTGGGTCGGCTTCTTTGCCGATAGCGGGCGGGGCGGCGACGGGCTGTCGGCCCTGCTGCCCGCGCGCGCCGATATCGTGGACCGCAACGGCGTGCCTCTGGCGCGGACGATGGACGCCTATTCCATTGCCGTTAGCCCGTCGAAGCTGATCGGCGAACCGGCGGAATTGGCGCGCAAGCTGCACGAAATCTTCCCCGATGAGCCGGAAGCGGCATTCTACAAGAAGCTGACCGGCAAGGGGTGGGCCTATCTGCGCCGTCGTGCCCTGCCCGAAGAGGTGGCGGCGGTGAACGCGCTGGGCGAGATCGGCATCGAGTTCCCGCGCGAGAAGGAACGGCTCTATCCGCAGCGGACGCTGGCCGCGCATGTGCTGGGCTTTGCGCCCAATGCGGACGGCGTGGGCGGCATGGGCGTGGAGGCCGCGTTCAACGACCGCCTGACCGATCCGGCGCTGCGGGGACAGCCTTTCGCCATCTCCATCGACAGCCGGGTGCAGGGCGCGCTGGAAAGCGAACTTTATGCCCAGATGGTGTCGCAAAATGCGAAGGGTGCGGGCGGCATCATCCTGGACGCCAATACCGGCGAAGTGATCGCCATGGCGTCGATCCCGGTGTTCGATCCGAACAAGCTGCAAAACTACGCGGGCAAGAAATGCTCCGAATCGCCGCTTTGCAACCATATCGTCCAGGCGCGCTACGAGCTGGGTTCGGCCTTCAAGCCGCTCTCCATCGGCGGGGCGATGGACCGGGGCGTCGTGACCTCCATGAGCAAGCGTTATGACGCGACCGCGCCGCTGGCTGTTGCGGGCTTCCGCATCAAGGACGATCACCCGATGGGCGCCTGGATCAATGTGCCGCAGACGCTGGTGCACAGCTCCAACATCGCGACGGCGCGTATCGCGGACGAAATGGGCGCGGAGGCCATGCAGCATCTTTTCCGCGACTTGCAGTTCGATCAGCGCGCGCCCATCGAACTCAAGGAGCGGGCGAAGGGCATCTGGCCATCGAGCTGGGGCCGCATCACGACCATGACCGTATCCTATGGCCATGGCATCGCGGTGACGCCGCTGCATCTGGCGGCCGCCTATGCCGCGCTGGTGAATGGCGGGGTGTGGCGTCCGGCCACGTTGCGGAAGCTGAGGCCCGAAGACGTGCCGGAGGGCCATCGCGTCTTTTCCGCTGCCACCAGCGCGCGGATGCGGCAACTGTTGCGGATGATCGTTTCAGCCGGTACAGGGCGAAGCGCCAACGCCGTGGGCTATCGCGTGGGCGGCAAGACAGGCTCCGCCGAAAAGCCGGAAGAGGGCCGTTATAACAAGACTTCGCTGGTGACGACTTTCGCTTCCGCTTTCCCGATGGACAATCCCCGCTATGTCGTGCTCGCCATGATGGACGAGCCGAAGGGGAACGCGCAGACTTTCGGCTTGCGCACGGCCGCGTGGACCGCCGCGCCCGTGGTGAAGCGGGTGGTGGAACGCACCGCGCCGATGCTGGGCATCATGCCCGATCAGCAGCGCGACGTCGATATTTCGGACCTCATGCCGCTGCTCGGCGGAAACAAGGGAGAAAAAGAGTGACGCGCCTCGGGTCGCTGATCGAGGAGCTGGATGTCGAGGTCGGCGAAAACGCCGGCCTCGACACATCCGTTACGGGCTTTGCCATCGACAATCGAAAGGTCGCGCCCGGCACCGTTTTCGGCGCATTCCAGGGTCTGCGCGTCAATGGCGAGGATTATATCCCCGACGCGGTGAAGGCGGGCGCCGTGGCGGTCGTCGCCTCGCCGCAGGCGAAGGTCGAGGGCGCAATTCATATCGCCCATCCCAATCCGCGACGCCTGTTCGCCTTGCTCGCCGCGCGCTATTTCGCGCCGTTCCCTGATGTGACCGTTGCCGTCACCGGGACCAACGGCAAGACATCCACCGTGGAACTGGCGCGGCAGCTCTGGCGGATGCTGGGGCACAAATCCGCTTCCATCGGAACGCTGGGCGTCACCACGTCGGTCGATCAGGTGTCGACGGGCCTGACCACGCCGGACATCGTGACGTTCCTGTCCAACATGTCGGGCCTCAAGCGCGAAGGCGTCACCCATGCCGCGTTCGAGGCGTCGAGCCATGGCCTCGCCCAGTATCGGACCGAAGGGTTGCCGGTCATGGCGGGGGCCTTCACCAACCTGTCGCGCGACCATCTCGATTATCATGGCGACATGGACAGCTATTTCGAAGCCAAGATGCGGCTGTTCGACGAAATTGTCGCGCCTGATGGCGCGGCGGTCGTGTGGGCGGACGATCTATGGTCCGACAAGGTCATCGCGCGGGTTACGAAGCGGGGGCTTCGTCTGCTGAGCGTCGGGGTGAAGGGGCAGGCGCTGCGTCTTGCCAACCGCACCCCGACCCAGTTGGGCCAAACCATGGATGTCGAGGCGGACGGCAAGGCTTATAAGGTCGATCTGCCGCTGATCGGCGCTTATCAGGCGGCCAATGCCCTGACGGCGGCGGGACTGGTCATCGCAACGGGTGGTGATACGGGGAAGGTGCTGGAACTGCTGAGCCGGGTTCAGCCCGTCCGCGGACGGTTGGAGCGTGCCGTCATCAGCCGGGCGGGCGCGCCGGTCTATGTCGATTATGCCCATACGCCCGACGGCCTGCGCGCCGCCATGGAGGCGCTCCGCCCGCACACGCGCGGCCGGCTGATCGCGCTGTTCGGCGCGGGCGGGGATCGCGATGCGGGCAAGCGGCCGCAAATGGGCAAGGTCGCGACCGAGCTGGCTGACCATGTGATCGTGACGGACGACAATCCGCGCTCCGAAGACCCTTCCGCCATTCGTGCCGCCGTGATGGCGGGCGCGCCGGGCGCGGAGGAGATCGGCGGACGCCGCGCCGCCATCGCCGCCGCCATCGCGCAGGCGGGCCCCGACGATATCGTGCTGCTGGCGGGCAAGGGGCATGAGCAGGGCCAGATCATCGGCGACCGCGTACTGCCCTTCGACGATGTCGCCGTGGCGCGGGAGTGCGCGGGGTGATGGCTGGAATCCCGGCTCCCGTTCGGTTCGGCCTTGTCGGGAACCGTCATGCGTTTCCGTTTATCGACTTCGCTCGAAGCGGCCGGAGGCGGTGATGGCCAAGCTCTGGACCTCCCAGGAAATCGCTTCGGCCACGGGCGGCGCCGCGACGGCGCCGTTCGCCGTTTCCGGGGTGGCCTTCGACAGCCGGGAAGTGACGCAGGGCGATTTGTTCGTCGCGATGAAGGGCGAAACGACGGACGGGCACCGCTTCGTGGACAAGGCGTTCGCGCAGGGCGCGGCGGGAGCCGTCGTCAGCGAGGCCGTCGATTATCCGCATGTGCTGGTGCCCGACAGCGCCGCCGCGCTGGAGGCGCTGGGCCGGGCGTCGCGGGCGCGCATGGTGGGCAAAGTGGTCGGCGTCACCGGATCGGTGGGCAAGACCGGCACCAAGGAAGCCTTGTTCCAGGCGCTCGACCGGAACCATCCAGGACAGGTGCACCGTTCGGTCAAGAGCTACAACAACCATGTCGGCGTGCCACTGAGCCTGTCCCGGATGCCCCGCGACGCAGCCTTCGGCGTGTTCGAGATGGGCATGAACCATGCGGGCGAACTTGCCGCGCTCACCCGACAGGTCCGTCCGCATGTCGCCATCGTCACCGCCATCGCGCCGGCGCATATCGAATTTTTCGGCACCGAAGCCGCCATCGCGGAGGCCAAGGCGGAGATTTTCGAGGGGTTGGAGCCGGGCGGCACGGCGATCATCCCCTATGACAGCCCGCATATCGCTATCCTCTATGAAAAGGCGGAAAAGCACGCCGCGCATATCCTGACTTTCGGCTTCGGCGAGGAAGCGGACGTGCGCGTGCGGGAAAGCGTGCCGGCATCCGGCGGCGGAACACTGGTGACGGCGGTTCTGCCCCATGCCGAATTGTGCTTCACCGTTGCCGCGCCGGGCGAACATTGGGTGTCGAACGCGCTCGCCGTGCTGGCGGCGGTCGAGGCGCTGGGCGGCGATCTGGCGGCGGCGGGGCTTGCGCTGGCGGAGATGCCGGGGCTGCCGGGCCGGGGCGAGCGGCGCATCGTGCCGGTCGCGGGCGGCGAGGCGCTGCTGATCGACGAAAGCTATAACGCCAATCCGCTCAGCATGGCAGCGACGCTCAAGCAGCTGGGCCGGGAAAAGGCGGCACGGCGCATCGCCGTTCTGGGCGGGATGCGCGAACTGGGCAGCCGCAGCGCCGAGTTGCACGCCGGACTTGCAGAACCGCTCGCCGCCGGACAGGTCGACTATGCGATATTGGTGGGACAGGAGATGACGCCGCTGGCCGACGCGTTGGGGAAGGCATTTCCCTTCACGCATGTTCCCGATACGGCGGCGGCGACGGACTTGCTGCAATCGGAAATGCGCGCTGGCGACGCGATCCTGGTCAAGGGATCGAATGGCATCGGCCTGTCCCGCCTTGTCGCCGCGCTTGAGGAAACGGCCCTGAACGGGGAAGGGAATTAATGCTCTACTGGCTTGCCCAGACACTGGATTTCGCGGGGATTTTCAACCTCGTTCGCTATCTGAGCTTCCGGGCGGGCGCGTCAATCGCCACGGCCCTGCTGATCGGCCTTGTTATCGGGCCGCGCTTCATCGGCTGGCTGCGCGTGCGCCAGGGCAAAGGCCAGCCGATCCGCGACGACGGCCCGCAAAGCCATCTCGCCAAGCGGGGCACGCCGACCATGGGCGGGCTGATGATCCTCACGTCGATGATCGTGTCGGTGCTGCTGTGGATGAATCTGTCGTCCGTCTACGTGTGGGCTTGCCTGTTCGTGACGCTGGGTTTCGGCGCGATCGGCTTCCTCGATGATTACGACAAGGTGACGAAGGCCAGCCACAAGGGGCTTTCGGGCAAGGTACGCCTGTTGTTCGAGTTCCTGATCGCGGGTTTCGCGGCGTGGATGATCGTCAACCATCATGGCAATACCGCGTTGTACGTGCCCTTCTATAACGGTCCGGCAATTGAGCTGGGACCGTTCTATTTCTTGTTCGCGGCCTTCGTGATCGTGGCGTTCGGCAATGCGGTGAACCTGACCGACGGGCTGGACGGCCTTGCTTCGATGCCGGTCATCATCGCCTCGCTGGCCTTCATGCTGATCGTCTATCTGGTGGGCCGCGCCGACTTCGCCACCTATCTGGGCATCCCGCATGTGCCGGGCGCCGGCGATCTCACCATCCTGTGCGGCGCGATCATCGGGGCGGGCCTTGCCTTCCTCTGGTTCAACGCGCCGCCCGCCGCCGTCTTCATGGGCGATACGGGGAGCCTCGCGCTGGGCGGCACCATCGGCGTGATTGCCGTCACCGCGCATCATGAAATCGTGCTGGGCATCATCGGCGGTCTGTTCGTGGTGGAAGCGATGAGCGTCATCATCCAGGTCTTCTTCTACAAGCGAACCGGCAAACGCGTATTCAGGATGGCGCCGATCCACCATCATTTCGAGCAGTTGGGCTGGGCCGAGCCGACCGTCGTGATCCGTTTCTGGATCATCGCCTTCGTGCTGGCGCTCGCCGGCCTTGCCACGCTGAAGCTGAGATA
>Ga0182749_1000641_pt1 | contig 30689 bp, 30 predicted proteins | sample eDN3rd37CKraftMG_FD_128875 | JGI IMG/M metagenome (GOLD analysis project Ga0182749, IMG submission 128875) | Enriched Miracle-Growth compost microbial communities from Emeryville, California, USA - eDNA 3rd pass 37_C Kraft MG (version 2) (version 2) ...
CGCGCCCGACCGCCTGCGCGGTCAGGGCGAGGATACGGGTGGAGAACAGCCCGGGCTGCGCGGTCACGCGCCGATCCCCCGCTTCAGGAACAGGGCACGCCCGACGTCGTGCACGGTCGGGACGGCGTGGCCGCAGAGGTCGGCGATCGTCCATGCGAGGCGCAGCGTCCGGTCGTAGCCGCGCAGGGTCAGCGCGCCCCGCGACAGCGCGGCGTCCAGCGGACGGCGCGAGGCGACCGGCAGGGCGAGCGGGCCCTGCCGCAGCCACGGCCCGGACACCCGACCGTTGACGCGCCAGGGCGTGTCGCGCAGGCGATGCGCGGCGCGGTGGCGGGCCTCGGCGACCCGGGCCCGGGCGGCATCCGTCGACACGCGCTTCCCGTCGGCGAGGTCGGCGTGCGCGACCGAGACGCGGGCCAGGTGCAGCTCGATGTCGACGCGGTCCAGGAGCGGCCCGGAGAGGCGCCCGAGGTACCGGCGGATCGCCATCGGCGGGCACACGCAGTCGGCGCCGCGGACCCCGTAGTTGCCGCACGGGCACGGGTTCGTCGCCAGGACGAGCTGGAACCGGGCGGGGAACGCCGCCGTGAAGCCGGCACGGTGGATCACGATGGTGCCCGTCTCGAGCGGCTGGCGCAGCGCGTCGAGCGCGTGCGCGGGGAACTCCCCCGCCTCGTCGAGGAACAGCACACCATGCGTCGCCCGCGCGATCGCGCCGGGCCGCACGAGACGGGATCCGCCGCCCACGAGCGCGGCGACGCTCGCGCTGTGATGCGGCGCCTCGAACGGCGGGCGCCGCACGAGCGTGTCGACGGGCTCGCCGCCCAGCGAGCGGATCGACGCCGCCTCGAGCGCCGCCGCGTGGTCGAGCTCCGGCAGGATCCCGGGCAGTCGGCTCGCGAGCATCGTCTTCCCCGCCCCGGGCGGACCGCTCATGAGCAGGTGGTGATCGCCCGCGGCCGCCGTGATGAGCGCCTCGACCGCTTCCGGCTGGCCGATCACGTCGGCGAGGTCGGGGTCGGAGGGTGTCGTCTCCGCGGCGGGCGGGCGCTCGATCGGCTCGACCGTCGTCTCGGCGACGTCGGCACCGTGCCACCGCGCGACCTCGGCGAGCGATGCGGCGGCGAGGACCGTCACGCCGTCGACGAGCTCCGCCTCGGCGGCGTTGCCGTGCGGCACCACGATGCGATCGAAGCCGGCGCGCGTCGCGGCCAGCACGGCCGGGAGCACACCGGGGACCGGACGCAGGCGCCCGTCCAGCCCCAGCTCGCCGAGGTGGACCGTGCGCGCGAGCGACGCGGCATCCATTCCCCCGTCGGTCGCGAGGGCGCTGATCGCGATCGCGACGTCGAAGCCGCTGCCGTGCTTGGGCAGGCTCGCCGGCGACAGGTTCACGGTGATGCGGCGCCGCGACAGGGCGAGCCCGCTGTTGGCCGAGGCGTTGTGGACGCGCGAGGCCGCCTCCCGCAGGGCGCTGTCGGGCAGCCCGATGATGCGGAAGTCCGGAGTCTGGTTCGACTGATCGGCTTCCACCTCGACGAGGGCTCCGTCGATGCCGGTGAGCGCGACCGACCACGTGCGGGAGGCCGTCATCGCAGATCGACCACGTGCTCGATCTTCGCCGTCGCGGGCTCAGGGCCGAGGACCGCGATCGCATCGAGGCGCACCTCGCGGCCGCGGGCGATCTGCGGATGCGCCGCCGCCCACGCCATCGCGAGGCGCCACAGCCGCGCACGCTTGCGCGCGTCGACGGCCTCCAACGGGTGCCCGAACCCCATCCCGCGCCGCGTCTTGACCTCGACGATGACGAGCTCCTCGTCCTCGAGCGCGACGATGTCGAGCTCGCCGTCCGCGCAGCGCCAGTTGCGGTCGAGCAGTCGCCAGCCCTTGCGCTCGAGGTGCGCTGCCGCACGGTCCTCTCCCGCGCGTCCGGTCTCGTCCTTGGCTGCCATGTCGTCGATCGTGCGCCGCGGGCCCGACTCCCCTCGCCCTCTCGAGCCCACGCGGTGGAGGAGGACCCCGCACCCCCGTCTGTGCAGAGCACGACGCCGCGGCATCCTGCCCCGCTCGCGAACCCGCTCCGCCGGCCACCCCGGCAGACCTAGGATGGAAGCACCATGGATGACGATGTCTTCGAGGACTACGACCGCGAGCTCGAGCTGGCCCTGTTCCGCGAGTACCGGGACGTCGTCTCGCAGTTCCAGTACGTGATCGAGACCGAGCGCCGCTTCTACCTCGCTAACGAGGTCAATGTCGTGCGCCGCGACACCGAGCACGACTTCTACTTCGAGATCACGATGTCCGACGTGTGGGTGTGGGACATCTACCGCGCCGACCGCTTCGTCAAGTCGGTCCGCGTCCTGACGTTCAAGGACGTCAACATCGAGGAGCTCACGCGCCGCGACTTCCAGCTGCCCGAAGAGCTCTCGCTCGACGGCAACTGACCCGGCACGGCGCGCACGCCGACACGGGCCACGGCCCTCAGAACAGGGGCTCGGCGATCGCCCACGACGAGCGATGGTGCGTCGTGAGACCGTGCTCACGGATCGCCTCGCGGTGCTCGGGGCTCGCGTACCCCTTGTTGCGCGCCCACTGGTAGGGCGGCAGCTCGTCGTGCAGCTCGGTCATGAGCGCGTCGCGCGCGACCTTGGCGATGACGGATGCCGCGGCGGCGCTCGCGCAGTCCCGGTCGGCCTTGATCACGGGCCGCACGCTGAGGCCGGTCGCCCCCGCCGCGGAGACGTAGTCGTAGTTGCCGTCGAGCACGACGATGGCGTCCTCCGCCACGACCCCCTGGGCGCGCAGCCCGTCGATCGCGCGGATCGCGGCGAGCCCGAGTGCGCGCATGATCCCGACGTCGTCGATCTCCCGTGCCGTCGCCCAGCCGATCGCGTTCGCCTGCACCCACTGCGCGGCACGGGCCGCGACATCCGCGCGGCGCTGCTCCGGCACGAGCTTCGAGTCGCGCAGGCCCTGCGGGATGCGGCGACGCGCGCCGCGCTCGTCCATGACGGTCGCCCCCACGGCGACGGGGCCGGCCAGCGCACCGCGCCCGACCTCGTCGAGGGCGATGACCAGCGGACGCTCCCGCAGCAGACGCCGCTCGAGCGTCAGGCGAGGCTCGACGACCGTCACGGCCCCGTGGCCGCCGCAGCGGCGGGGACGCCGGCGAACACCTCGTGGTGGCTGCTGAGCGGACCGAAGCGCGAGAACGGCCAGGTCGTCAGGAACGCGCGCCCCACGACGTTGTCGATGGGGACGAAGCCCTTGCCCGGCTGGTCCTGGTGCTCGCGCGAATCGGCCGACGCGTAGCGGTTGTCGCCCATGACCCACAGCGAGCCGGACGGGACCGTGACATCGAACTCCGTCCCGGATGCGGCGGTCTTGCCCGCCGGGAGGTGGATGTAGGAGGTCTCGTCGATGGGCGTGCCGTTGATCGTGATCTGCCCGATCGCGTTGCAGCACACGACATGGTCACCGGGCAGGCCGATGATGCGCTTGACGAGGTGGTCGTCGCTGTCGGGCGCGGACAGCCCGACCAGCGAGAGCACCCAGTCGATCCCGACGACGATCGCGGGGCGGTCGTCCTGCGGCTGGGCGGGCAGCCAGCCGCCCGGATCGCGGAATACGACGATGTCGCCGCGGTCGTAGCCCCCGAATCGCGGCGTGATCTCGTCCACGAGGATGCGGTCGTTGATGTCGAGGGTCTGCTCCATGGATCCCGAGGGGATGTAGAACGACCGGACGATGAAGGTCTTGATGAGGAACGACGCGACGAGGGCGATCACGACGATCACGACGACGTCCCGCAGGAACGCCCAGCCACCGCGGCGCCGCTGTGCGCGGCGGGAGGGGGTGGGCTGCTCGGGCGGCAGGGCCGGGTCGGCCGTGGCCGTGTCGTCGCTCGTCATGGGGTCCTTCGCGTGGGCGCGCCGCTGACCGGCATGCCTCTCCCTCAAGGTTCCCACATGTGCGCGCCCGCGCTGGTGTCGAGGTCCTGGGATTTCACCCCCAGACGCGAAGAACCCCGCTGCCGGAGCAGCGGGGTTCCCACAGATCTGCGCGTCAGTTCTCGCGCTTCTCCTTGATCTTGGCCTTCTTGCCGCGGAGGTTGCGGAGGTAGTACAGCTTGGCGCGGCGCACGTCGCCTCGCGTCACGACCTCGATGTGGTCGATGACGGGGCTGTGCACCGGGAAGGTGCGCTCGACGCCCACCTGGAAGCTGATCTTGCGGACGGTGAAGGTCTCGCGGACGCCGTCACCCGAGCGGCCGAGGACGACCCCCTGGAAGACCTGGATACGGGAGCGGTTGCCCTCGGTGATGTTGACGTGCACCTTGACGGTGTCGCCGGGGCCGAAGGTGGGGATGTCGGTGCGGAGCGAAGCCGCGTCGACTGCGTCGAGGATCTGCATGATCGTCTCTTCCTGCGGCCGCCACAGGTCGACCGCGAAGGGGGTGAATGGGTTCAGGTGTGCCCGGACGGCGCGGATCTCGCGATCTCACAGCCGGCTCCCCTGAGGCAGAGCCTTTCGGGGCACAAACGCCTATTCTGCCACGGATGCCGGAGCCCGCCAAAACGGCGCCCTCACACGCGCGGCGGGGTGTGCCGCTCGGTGACGACGATGACGTCGGGGTCGGCCGGAGTCTCGGCGCGCGGGGTCTCCGGCGGGAGATAGCCCATGCCGCCCGATGTCCGCAGCACGATGCGGCCCGGCCGCGCCTCCCGGATGAGCTCCCACAGGAGATACCAGAACAGCACGAGGCCCGCGGCGATCGCGGTGAGCAGCAAGGGCAGCCACGACACGGTGGAGAAGAAGCCCAGGGCGATCGTCAGCCCGTGCCAGACGGTGAAGCCCAGGACGTCGCCCCACGAGACGGCACGCGCCGCACGCACGGTGCCGCGCGCCCGCACGAGGAGCGTGAAGACCAGCTGGCCGATGAACACCGAGGGGATCGCGATGAAGAGGACCCATGCGAAGGCCCATCCTCCCCCGCTGAACACGCCCCAGCCGACCAGCAGCCACAGCGGCAGCAGGAAGGCTGCGGGGATCAGCCATCCGTAGAACGCGCGTCGCAGCCACATGCTCCCGATGGTACGCCGCCGCCTGCCCGCGCGGGGGCCTGAGGCGGTATTGCAGAGGACCCTCCCAGCCGGCCACGGTCGGCCCGCGCCGGCATCCGTCAGAATGGACAGGACGAGAGGAAGCCCACCCATGATCGAACTGCGCACGCCGGCCGAGATCGAGGCCATGCGGCCCGCCGGTCGCTTCGTCGCGGAGACGCTCGCGACTCTGCGCGAGGAGACGAAGGTGGGCACCAATCTCCTCGCCATCGATCGCCGCGCGCACGAGCTCATCCGCCGCGCCGGCGCCGAGTCCTGCTATATCGACTACCACCCCTCGTTCGGGGCGATGCCGTTCGGCAAGGTCATCTGCACGTCGATCAACGACGCGGTGCTGCACGGACTCCCCCACGACTACGTCCTCAAGGACGGGGACCTCGTGTCGCTCGACTTCGCCGCCTCCATCGACGGATGGGTCGCCGACTCCGCCGTCTCGTTCGTCGTGGGCACGCCGCGCGACGAGGACCTCGCCCTCATCGACACGACCGAGCGCGCGCTCGACGCGGCCATCGCCGCCGCCGTCGTCGGCAACCGCATCGGCGACATCTCGCACGCGATCGCCGAGATCGCCCACGCCGACGGCTACTCCATCAACACCGACTTCGGCGGGCACGGCGTCGGCCGCGAGATGCACGGCGACCCGCACGTGCCCAACGACGGCAAGCCGGCGCGCGGCTTCCCGCTCCGCGCGGGCCTCGTGATCGCGATCGAGCCGTGGTTCCTGCAGACCACCGACAAGCTCATCACCGACCCCGACGGCTGGACGCTGCGCAGCGCGGACGGCTCGCGGGGCGCGCACTCCGAGCACACCGTCGCGATCACCGAGCAGGGCCCGATCGTCCTCACGGACCGGTCGTTCCTCGGCGTCGACTGACCTCCGCGCGCGGATCCCCGGGGCGGATCTTACTTCCCGCCGCCCTGCGCCCGCGGCGCCCTGCCGGGCACGTCGTCCGGCCGCCGTTCCTCGAGGGCCGCGAGCGACGCCGCCACCGAGTGGTCGGTCTCCGGCGCGTCGTCGCGGTGCTCCCCCAGCACGACGAGCGCTTTCGCTTCAAGGCTGACGACCTCGCCCGGACGCACGAACCGCGTGTCGGCCTTCTCCCCCGCCGTGTCCACGAGGACGTCCCAGTCCGGGCTCGGGTCGACGTGCGGGATGGTGAAGTCGATGGGGTCGTCGCCCGCGTTGAAGAGCACCATGAAGTGCAGATCCGTGATCGGCTCTCCGCGGCGATCGCGCTCCCGGATGCCGTTCCCGTTGAGGAACACGCCGATCGCCCGCCCGAACCCGGACTCCCAGTCCTCGTCGGTCATCTGCGTCCCGTCGGGGCGCAGCCATCCGATGTCCGGGACGACGAGGTGCTCGTCGCGCCGGACGGGCCGCCCGTCGAAGAACCGACTGCGCCGGAAGGTCGGGTGCTCGTGCCGGAGCTTGGCGAGCGCGGCGGTGAACTCGACGAGTGGCTGGTCGACGGCATCCCAGTGGATCCAGGTGAGCTCGCTGTCCTGCGCGTAGCCGTTGTTGTTGCCCTGCTGCGTGCGGCCCAGCTCATCACCGTGCAGGAGCATCGGGACGCCCTGGCTGAGCAGGAGCGTCGCGATGAAGTTCCGCTGCTGACGAGCGCGCAGGGTGAGGACGGCGGGATCCTCGGTGGGTCCCTCGACACCGCAGTTCCACGAGCGGTTGTCGTCGGCGCCGTCCTGGCCGTCCTCGCCGTTGGCGTCGTTGTGCTTCTCGTTGTACGACACGAGATCGCGCAGCGTGAAGCCGTCGTGCGCGGTGACGAAGTTGACGGATGCCACGGGTCGGCGCCCGGAGTGCTCGTACAGGTCCGAGGAGCCCGTGAGCCGCGACGCGAACTCGCCGAGCGCCTGCGGCTCGCCGCGCCAGAAGTCGCGCACCGTGTCGCGGTACTTGCCGTTCCACTCCGTCCACTGCGGCGGGAAGTTGCCGACCTGGTATCCGCCGGGGCCGACATCCCACGGCTCGGCGATGAGCTTGACCTGCGACACCACGGGGTCCTGCTGGACGAGCTCGAAGAACGTCGACAGGCGGTCGACGTCGTAGAACTCGCGCGCCAGCGCCGACGCGAGATCGAAGCGGAAGCCGTCCACGTGCATCTCGAGCACCCAGTAGCGCAGCGAGTCCATGATGAGCTGCAGCGAGTGGGGGCTTCCCACGTTCAGGCTGTTCCCGGTGCCCGTGTAGTCGGTGTAGTAGCGCTTGTCGTCGTCCTCGAGTCGGTAGTACGCGGCGTTGTCGATGCCCCGCATGCTCAGGGTGGGCCCGAGGTGATTGCCCTCCGCGGTGTGGTTGTAGACGACATCCAGGATCACCTCGATGCCCGCGGCGTGCAGAGCCCGGACCATCGACTTGAACTCCTGCACCTGCTCTCCGCGCTCCCCCGCAGAGGAGTACGTGTTCTGCGGCGCGAAGAACGAGATCGTGTTGTAGCCCCAGTAGTTCGACAGGCCCTTCTCCTGAAGGATGGCGTCGTTCACGAACTGGTGCACGGGCATGAGCTCGACGGCGGTGACGCCGAGCTTGCGCAGGTGCTCGATCACCGCGGGATGCGCGAGCGCGCTGAAGGTGCCGCGGATCTCCTCGGGGACGAGCGGATGCAGCTTCGTGAGTCCCTTGACGTGCGCCTCGTAGACGAACGTCTCGGCGTACGGCGTCCGCGGCGGCTGGTCGCCGGCCCAGTCGAAGTACGGGTTGACGACGACGCCCTTCATCATGCTCGCCGCGGAGTCCTCGTCGTTGAAGGAGTCCGGATCGCCGAACGTGTAGCCGAACACGGACTGGTTCCACTGCACCTGGCCCTCGACGGCCTTCGCATAGGGGTCGAGGAGGAGCTTGTTCGCGTTGAAGCGCTTGCCCTCGTCGGGCGCGTAGTCGCCGTGCACGCGGTAGCCGTATCGCTGCCCTGGCCGCACGCCGGGGAGGTAGGCGTGCCACACGAACGCGTCGACGTCGACCAGCGGCACGCGCGTCTCCTTGCCGCGGTCTCCGAACAGGCACAGCTCGACCTTCTCGGCGCCCTCGCTGAAGAGGGCGAAGTTCGTGCCGCTGCCGTCGAACGTCGCGCCCAGCGGATAGGCGGATCCCGGCCATGCCTCCACGGGTCAGTCCAGGGTCTCGCTGGCGCCGGTGCCGACGGTGTGCACCCGGACGTTGTTCGTGGAGCCGGCGATCCCGGGAGGGGCGCCGGCCGTGACGACGACCTTCTGGCCGCGCCGAGCGCGACCGGAGGTCAGCAGCGTCTCGTCGAGGAGCGCGATGAGCTCGTCCGTCGTGCGGGCGCGCGGCACGAGGAAGGTCTCGACGCCCCACACGAGCGCGTTGCGGGCCCGGGTGCTCGCGAGGTCGGTGAAGGCGAGGATGGGCACCTCGTGACGCAGGCGCGCCATGCGCTTGGCGGAGTCCCCGGACTGGCTGAACACGCACACGAACGCGGCGTCGACGAACTCGGCGATGCTGGATGCGGCGAGCGTCATGGCGCCGCCCTGGGTGTGCGGCGTGGTGCCCAGGGGCGGGATTCGGCTGAGCCCGTGCTCCTCGGTGGACTCCACGATGCGGCGCATCGTGTCGACGACGGTCACGGGGTGCGCCCCGACGCTCGTCTCGCCGGAGAGCATGACCGCGTCCGCCCCGTCGATGACGGCGTTCGCGACGTCGCTCGTCTCGGCCCGGGTGGGCACGGGGCTGACGATCATGGACTCGAGCATCTGGGTCGCGACGACGACGGGCTTGGCCCAGCGGCGAGCGAGCTCGATGGCGTGCTTCTGGACGATGGGCACCGCCTCGAGCGGGAGCTCGACGCCCAAATCCCCGCGCGCGACCATGACGCCGTCGAACGCGTCGATGATGTCCTGCAGGTTCTCGACGGCCTCCGGCTTCTCGATCTTCGCGATGACCGGGACGCGGATGTCCTCCTCGGCCATGATGACGTGGGCGCGCTGCACGTCCTTGGCGGTCCGCACGAACGAGAGCGCGATGAGGTCTGCGCCCAGGCGCAGCGCCCAGCGCAGGTCGGACTCGTCCTTGGGGCTGAGCGCCGCCGCGCTCACCGCGACGCCGGGCAGGTTGATCCCCTTGTTGTCCGACACCCGGCCGCCGACGACGACCTCGGTGCGCACGCGCACGCCGTCGGTGTCGAGGACCCGCAGGCGCACCCGGCCGTCGTCGACGAGGATCGTGTCGCCCGCCACGACGTCACGGGCGAGGTGCGGATACGTCGTCCCGACGAGCTCCTTCGTCCCGGGGACGTCCTCCGTCGTGATCGTGAACTCGTCGCCCGCGGCGAGCTCGTGCGGACCGTCCGCGAAGCGCGCGAGCCGGATCTTCGGGCCCTGCAGGTCGACGAGGACGCCGACGGCGCGGCCGGTCGCGGCGCTCGCCCGGCGCACATGCGCGTACGCCGTCTCGTGGTCGCCGCGGTCGCCGTGGCTGAGATTGAGCCGGGCCACGTCGAGCCCGGCCCGCACCAGCTCCTCGACCGTCTCGTACGACTGCGTCGCCGGTCCCAGGGTGGCGACGATCTTGGCGCGGCGCATGAGTGCTCCTTCGGTGGTTCCGGCCCTCAGTATGACGCGCCGGGACGACGCGTGTCAGTCCCGGTCGGGCTCCGGCAGGAGGTCCGGCCGCCGCTCGCGCGTGCGCTCGATCTGCTGCTGCCGCCGCCACTCGGCCACCCTGCCGTGGTGGCCGCTGAGGAGCACGTCGGGGACGTCGTATCCGCGCCACGACGCGGGCTTGGTGTACGAGGGGTACTCCAGGAGGCCGTCCTCGTGGGACTCCTCGACGAGGCTCTCGGGATTGCCGACGACGCCGGGGACGAGCCGGCCGATCGCCTCGATCATGGCCATCGCCGCGACCTCTCCCCCGTTGAGCACGTAGTCGCCCAGGCTCACCAGACGCACCTCGCCGAGGGTGGCCGCGTACGCGAACACGCGCTCGTCGATGCCCTCGTAGCGTCCGCAGCCGAACACGAGATGCGGCGCGCCGGAGAGCTCACGGGCCATGGCCTGAGTGAACGGCACACCGGCAGGCGACGGGAAGACGAAGATCGGCCTCTCGGCGCCGCCCTCGACGATCGCGTCCAGGGCTTCGCCCCACGGTTCCGGCTTCATCACCATTCCGGCGCCGCCCCCGTACGGGGTGTCGTCGACGGTGCGATGACGGTCGTGCGTGTGGTCGCGCAGATCGTGCACGCGGATGTCGAGGAGGCCGGCGCCGCGGGCCTTGCCCAGCAACGACACCTCGAGGACGTCGAAGAACGACGGGAAGATCGAGACGACGTCGATGCGCACGCTCGAGCCTCCCTCAGGACCGGGACTCGTCGGAGGCGCCGGGCCGTTCGGTCGTCTCGGAGACGGAGGTCTCGGCGGCGGCTTCGGCCTCGAGCGCGGCCTCCGCGCCCTCTTCCGTCTCCGCTGCGGCGTCCGCAGGATCCGCGTCGCCTTCGGCGGCATCCTCGTCGGCGATGTCCTCGAACAGGCCCGCGGGAGGGGTCACGACGACGCGCCCTGCGGCGACGTCGACCTCGGGCACGATGGCCTTGACGAACGGGACGAGCACCTCGCTCTCGCCGCCCGTCTTCACGATGAGGAGGTCCTGCGCAGGAAAGTGGTCGACGCGCACGACGCGCCCCACCACGTCGCCGTCGCGCACGACGTCGAGTCCGACCAGCTGGTGGTCGTACCAGGCGTCGTCCTCAGCCGTCTCGGTCTCGGCGTCCTGGTCGATCCAGAGAATGGCCCGCACCACGCTCTCCGCGGCGGTGCGGTCGTCGACGCCCTCGAAGAAGGCGACGGGGTGGCTGTTCATCCACTTGAACTCGCGGACCGTGAGCGTCTTGCCGTGCCACGGCGACGACTCCGGGACCTGGAGCGTGAACGTCGCGCCGGGCACGAACCGGCCGTCCGGGTCGTCGGTGTACAGCTCGAGTTTGAGCGCTCCCTTGAGCCCGTGGGCCTTCACCAGGCGGCCCACACGAAGCTGGGTCTTGCCGGAGGCGGACCCTCGTTGCGGCTTCGACACGTCAGTCGTCCGCCACGTCGACGCGCACACGGCGACCGTCGGCGAGGGCGGAGACCAGCGTGCGCAGTGCCTTGGCCGTGCGGCCGCCGCGCCCGATCACGCGTCCGCGGTCGTCCGCGTGCACGTGCACTTCCAGCACGTCACCACGGGACGACGTGGACGATTCGATGCGCACATCGTCGGGGTGATCCACGATCCCCTTGACGAGGTGCTCGAGCGCGGCGGCGAGCAACGGACTACTCTGCCGACTCTTCGGCGGGAGCCTCGGCGGCCTCGTCGGCGGGAGCCTCGGCAGCGGGCTCCTCCGCCTTCTTCTCGGCCTTGGGCTTGATGACGGACTTCTTGGACGCGTCGACGGAGAACTCCGGCTTCGCCTCGGCCGTGCGAACGGTCGAGACGGCGTTCTTGTCGCCCTTGAACTTGCCCCAGTCACCCGTCAGCTTGAGGATGGCCGCGACCTGCTCGGTCGGCTGCGCGCCGACGGAGAGCCAGTACTGGGCGCGCTCGGAGTCGACCTCGATGTACGAGGGCTCCTCGGTCGGGTGGTACTTGCCGATCTCCTCGATGACGCGACCGTCGCGCTTGGTGCGCGAGTCGGCGACGACGATGCGGTAGTACGGCGCACGGATCTTGCCCAGGCGCTTGAGACGGATCTTGACAGCCACGATTCTCCTGAATTGTGTGTTGAGATGACGAACTGATCGCCTGGAGCGTGGGGTGCACACCCGGCGGAAGCTCTGAAGGGTGGATCGCGCGCTGGATAGAGGGTCGAGCGGGCGGTCCAACCGTCTATTCTGCCAGATCGACGGACCCGTCGCGAACCACCCGCGCGACCGCGCGCCGTGCGGCCGCGTCGTGCCAGACTGTGCGGATGACGGTGCCGTTCGCGACATCCACCCGCTCGTCCGTGGGACTCGAGTGGGAGCTCATGCTCGCGGACGGCGAGTCCGGGAACCTCGTGGGACGCGCCCCGGAGGTGCTCGCAGCCCTCGGCGAGGACACCGCGCTCGAGCGCTTCACCGTGACCGGCGAGCTGCTCACCAACACGATCGAGGTGACGAGCGGTGTCGGCGACACGGTCGCGGCCGCCACCGACGACATCGCCGACGCGATCGCCGCGGTGCGCACCGTGACGGATCCGCTCGGCGTCGAGCTGCTGTGCGCCGGCAGCCACCCGTTCGCGCAGTGGTACGACCAGGAGGTCACCGACAACACCCGGTACCACACGCTCATCGACCGCACCCAGTGGTGGGGGCGCAACATGATGATCTGGGGCATCCACGTGCACGTGGGCGTCGATGACGTCATGAAGGTGTTCCCGATCATCAACGCCCTCGCCCTCTACCTCCCGCACCTGCAGGCGCTGTCCGCGTCGAGCCCCTTCTGGGCCAGCGAGCGGACCGGGTACGCCTCGAACCGTGCGCTCGTCTTCCAGCAGCTGCCCACGGCGGGCCTGCCCTGGCCCCTCGAGGACTGGGCGCAGTTCGAGGGATACCTCGACGACATGGTGCGCACCGGCGTCATCCGCGACGCCACCGAGGTGCGCTGGGACATCCGGCCCGCCCCACGCTGGGGCACCATCGAGGTCCGCGCCTGCGACGGGATGTCCACCCTTCCGGAGCTGGCGGCCGTCGCGTCCCTCGTGCAGGTGCTGGTGGAGCACTTCTCCCGCGAGCTGGACGCCGGGCGCGAGATCCCGCGCCTGCAGCCGTGGTTCGTGCGCGAGAACAAGTGGCGTGCCGCTCGGTACGGTCTGGACGCCCGCGTCATCGTCGCGCCGGACGGCCGCGAGGAGCCCGTCCGGGACCACCTGCGCGCCACCATGGCCCAGCTCGGCGACATCGCCGACGAGCTCAAGTGCGCGCGCGAGTTCGCCGGCGTTGAGCGCATCATGACGCAGGGGGCGAGCTACGCGCGCCAGCTGCTCGTCGCCGACGCCGCGGAGGGCGACCTGCGCGAGGTCGTGCAGCACCTCATCCGGGAGTTCCGCGCCGGCCCGACGTTGCGCGAGCACCTCGCCCAGCTCGGGCACTGAGCGCGGCGCGGCTCCCCTTCGGGTCTCCGGTGCGCCGCGGCACCGGCGCGCCGGCCGTCGCCGGAGGAAGGCCGATCGCCGGAGGAAGGCCGATCGGGCAGACATCCGCCTTCCTCGGGCGATCGGCCTGCGCCGGGCGACACGAGGCGGCGGTGGGTGGCGCCTCGCCTGCGCCCACAGCGGGCGCGGATGTCTGCACAGGCGCGCGGATGTCTGCACAGGCGCACGGATGCCGGTGTTCTCCCCAGCGGGCGGTGCATCGCCCCGGGGCAGGCGGCCGCCGCGCAGACTGACCACGTGGATTCTCGGGCACGTGCGGCGCGGACAGCCGCGCTGCACGCCTGGATCGCGCAGCGGGGCGGGGTCGCGCACAGCAGAGACGTGCTCGCGGAGGGTTTCAGCCGCCACGACATGGCGTGCGCGGTGTCCTGCGGCGCGCTGCGGCGAATCCGCCGTTCGTGGCTCGCGACCGGCGCCGCCGACGCGGCGGCGCGCACCGCGGCGGAGCTCGGCGGACGACTCACCTGCGTGACCCGAGCAGCGCGCCTCGGACTGTGGGTGCCGACGTCCGTGGGCGACGGGCCACATGTGGCGGTGCCGCACTCGCGCTCCCACATCGCGCGGGGCGTTGCGACCGTGCACTGGGCGTCGGGTCCTGTCCCGGTGGGACCGACGAGCACCCAGGAGCCGGTCCTGAACATGCTGTTCCATGTCGCGCGGTGTCTTCCCCGCATCGACGCCCTCGCGGTCTGGGAATCCGCGCTGCGGCATCGACACGTCGACCCCGACATCCTGGCGCGCACGCAGTGGCGCAGCTCCCGGGCGGCCGAGCTCGCCGCGCAGGCATCCGTCCTGTCCGACTCCGGACTGGAGACGATCTTCGTCGACGGCATGCGGCGGGCGGGCGTGGCCGTGCGCCAGCAGGTCTGGATCGCGGGGCACGTCGTGGACGGCCTCGTCGGTGAGCGGCTGATCACCCAGATCGACGGCTTCGCGCACCACCAGGCCGCGGAGCGCCGGCGCGACATCCGCCACGATGCCCGACTCGCGCTGCAGGGCTACACCGTCCTGCGGTTCGACTACCAGCAGATCCTGTTCGACTGGGGGCACGTCGAGGCCACGGTGCTCCTCGCCCTCGCGCAGGGCCTGCATCGCGCGAGCTGACGCGTACGCGCCACGCGTCGCGCGCCGTCGCGCGGGCCGTCGCGCGGCCGCCATGGGTGCGCGCCGCTCGCCCGAGGAAGGCAATCAGCCGAGGGAAGGCGAAGATTGCGCGAAACCGGCTTCGCTCGGCGATCCGCCGCCCTCGGGCGACGGGGTCACGCAGCGAGGCTCGGCTCAGCGCGCGAAGCGCAGCCGCGCCACCGACCCTCAGCGCTTGCCGAGGAGCTTCTGCAGCTCGGCGAGGTCCGCCTCGCTCGGCTTCGCGCCGCCCGCGCCGGTCGCACCGCCGAGGCCGAAGCCCGTGCCGGTCGGCGTCGCGGGAGCCTGGGCGGCGATGCCGGCGTTCTCCGCCGCGCGCTTGGCCGGGTTGCCCGAGCGCGAGCCCTTGGCCTTCTGCTGCTTGCCGCGCTTGCTCGACGCACCGGGACGCCCCGCGCCGGGCACGGGACCCATGCCGGGGATCGACGGCATGCCGCCGCGCGCGACGGTCTTCATCATCTTCGCGGCCTGGTCGAAGCGCTGCATGAGCTGGTTGACGTCGGTCACCGTCATCCCGGAGCCGCGCGCGATGCGCAGGCGCCGCGAACCGTTCAGGATCTTCGGGTTGCGCCGCTCGGCGGGGGTCATCGACCGCACGATCGCCTCGGTGCGGTCCAGCTCGCGCTCGTCGATGTCGTCGATCTGCTGCTTCATCTGGCCCATGCCCGGCAGCATGCCGAGCATCTTCTTCATCGAGCCCATCTTGCGCAGCTGCTGCAGCTGGTCGAGGAAGTCCTCGAGCGTGAACTGCTCGGTGGCCAGCTTCTCGGCCACCTTGAGCGCCTCGGCCTCGTCGAACGCGGCCTGCGCCTGCTCGATGAGGGTGAGGATGTCGCCGAGGTCGAGGATGCGGGACGCCATGCGGTCCGGGTGGAAGGGCTCGAGGTCGTCGAGCCCCTCACCGGTCGAGGCGAAGATGATGGGGCGACCGGTCACCGAGGCGACGGAGAGCGCCGCGCCACCGCGCGCGTCGCCGTCGAGCTTGGACAGCACGACACCGGTGAAATCCACGCCCTCCTGGAACGCCTTGGCCGTGTTGACGGCATCCTGACCGATCATCGCGTCGATGACGAACAGTACCTCGTCGGGGTCGACGGCCTTGCGGATGTCTGCCGCCTGCTTCATGAGCTCGGCGTCGACGCCGAGGCGGCCGGCGGTGTCGATGATGACGACGTCGTGGAGCTGGCGGCGCGCGGTCTCGACACCGTCGCGGGCGACCTTGACCGGGTCGCCGACGCCGTTGCCGGGCTCGGGCGCGTAGATGGCCGCGCCGGCCTGCTGGGCCACGACCTGGAGCTGGTTGACGGCGTTCGGGCGCTGGAGGTCGGCCGCCACGAGGAGCGGCGTGTGGCCGTCCTTCTCGAGCATCTTGGCGAGCTTGCCGGCGAACGTCGTCTTTCCGGAGCCCTGCAGGCCCGCGAGCATGATGACCGTCGGCGGGTTCTTCGCGAACTGCAGACGACGCTGCTCGCCGCCGAGGATGCCGACGAGCTCCTCGTTCACGATCTGCACGACCTGCTGGGCGGGGTTGAGCGCCCGGTTCACCTCGTCGCCGAGGGCGCGCTCGCGCACCTTCGAGGTGAAGTCCTTCACGACGGGCAGCGCGACGTCGGCGTCGAGCAGCGCGCGGCGGATCTCGCGCACGGTGCCGTCGACGTCGGCGGGCGAGAGCTTGCCCTTGGTGCGCAGATTGCGGAAGGTCTCGGTGAGCCGGTCGGAGAGCGTGCCGAAAGTTGCCATGATCCCCCGATTCTACGCGGCGCGCCGCGGCACGAGAGTCATCCCCGGCCGAGCTCCTGGAAGAGGGTCAGCTGAAGACCCGCCGGACCCCGCAGCCGCGCGTTGAGCGAGTCCCACGGTGTGCGCCGCGCGGACGCCTCGATGCGGGCGCCGGCCTCGGCGAGACGCGCCTGCGCCTCCGCGGCGTCCCCCACCTCGAGTGCCAGGCGGATCGGGTCGCTGTCGACCCCGTCGGTCTCGACCCGGTCGATGAACCGCACCTGCGTGGGATTGGAGAGCTCCAGGGTCGCCCGGCCCGCGTCGAGGATCGCGACGCGCGCCCCGCCCTCCGCCTCGTACGCCTCGGCTTGCGGCATCCCGACCACGTCCCGGTAGAAGGCGAGCGCCTCGTCGAAATCCTCCGCGCGCACGACGACCCGCAGCTGCCGCACCGCGCCGCCGCGCACTCCCGGCACCGCCTCGAGCGCCTCTTCGAGGAGCGCGCCCAGGCCCGTGCGCCCGGAGCCGGCATCCGCCCACGCCCACACCGCCGCCAGGACGGCGGCGCCCACGGCCGCGCCTTGCACCTCGGCGGCGAGCCGGTTCGTCCCCGCCGCGCGGGCGCGTTCGGCCACGGCCCGTGCGAGGCGCATCTGCCGCAGCGCGCGCTCCCGCTCGAGCTCGTCGACGAGGCCCATCGTCTCGGCGTTGGCGATCGCCAGCGCGAGGCTGTCCGGCGCGAAGCCGTCTGCCATCGCCACGAGGGTGTCGGCGATCGCCGCGCCGGAGGCGAGCCGCTGCACCGCCGTCGCGAGCCGCTCGTCGAAGCCGCCCCACAGCAGGTCCGCCTTCGAGGCGAAGTAGTTGAAGAAGCTCGACCGGCTCACGCCCGCGCGCCGGGCGACGTCGGTGACGGATGTCTGCTCGTACCCCTGCTCGAGGAACAGCTCGCACGCCGCCTCGGCGATCGTCTCGCGAGAGGACGCCTTCGGTCTTCCTGCGCGTGGCTCCGTCGACATGGGAACCAGCGTAGGGCGCCCCGACGCATCGGTCCGGGGTGTGTATTGTTGGATGCGATCCAGAAAAGGCGGCGGCGGATTCCCCCCGGATGCGCCTGCACATAGAAGGAGCACACAATGCTCGACATCCAGATCGTGGGCCTCTCCCCCGACGTCGTGCCGTACGAGGAGGCGTGGGAGCTGCAGCGGCGCATCCACGCCGAGGTCGCCGACGGCGAGCGTCCGGACACCCTGCTGCTCCTCGAGCACGCCCCCGTCTACACCGCGGGCAAGCGCACCGAGGCGCACGAGCGCCCCCAGGACGGCACCCCCGTCATCGACGTCGACCGCGGCGGGAAGATCACCTGGCATGGCCCCGGGCAGCTCGTCGGCTACCCCATCGTCCGCCTGCGCGAGCCGATGGACGTCGTCGCGCATGTGCGCCGGCTGGAGGGCCTCCTCATGGATGTGCTCCGTCCGCGGGGTGTCGACGGGTACCGCGTCGAGGGCCGCAGCGGCGTCTGGGTGCGCCGTCCCCTCTCCGAGGACAAGGTCGCCGCGATCGGCGTCCGCGTCCAGCGCGGCGTCACGATGCACGGCTTCGCGATCAACTGCGACAACACGCTTGCGGGCTTCCGCGGCATCATCCCGTGCGGCATCACCGACGCCGGCGTCACCACCGTGAGCGAGGTCGTGGGAGCGGATGTCGCCCCGGTCGACCTCGTCGACGCGGTCTCCTCCGTCTTCGCGGCGGCGTACGCGGGCGAGCCGGCGGGAGCGGCGGCATGAGCGCGGCTCCCGACGGACGCCGCCTGCTGCGCCTCGAGGTCCGCAACGCGCAGACGCCGATCGAGCGCAAGCCGGAGTGGATCAAGACGAAGGCCAAGCTCGGCCCCGAGTACCAGGCCCTGCACTCCCTCGTGAAGACCGAGGAGCTGCACACGGTGTGCCAGGAAGCGGGCTGCCCCAACATCTACGAGTGCTGGGAGGACCGCGAGGCCACGTTCCTCATCGGCGGCTCCCAGTGCACGCGCCGCTGCGACTTCTGCCAGATCGACACCGGCAAGCCCGCCGACTACGACACCGACGAGCCGCGCCGGGTCGCCGAGAGCGTCGCGCGCATGCAACTGCGCTACGCCACGGTGACCGGCGTCGCGCGCGACGACCTGCCCGACGGCGGCGCGTGGCTGCACGCCGAGACCGTGCGACAGATCCACGCGCAGAACCCGGGCACCGGCGTCGAGATCCTCGCGACGGACTTCAACGGCCGACCCGAGCTGCTCGCGGAGGTGTTCGCGTCGCGCCCCGAGGTGTTCGCGCACAATGTCGAGACGGTCCCCCGCATCTTCAAGCGCATCCGCCCCGCGTTCCGCTACGAGCGCTCCCTCGACGTGCTCACGCAGGCACGCGATGCGGGCCTCATCACGAAGTCCAACCTCATCCTGGGCATGGGCGAGGAACCGGAGGAGGTCGTCCAGGCGCTGCAGGATCTGCACGACGCCGGCACCGACATCATCACCATCACGCAGTATCTGCGCCCGTCGCCGCGGCACCTGCCGGTCGCGCGCTGGGTCAAGCCGGACGAGTTCGTCGCGTTCAAGGAGGAGGCCGAGCGCATCGGGTTCCTCGGCGTGCTCGCAGGACCCCTCGTGCGGTCGTCCTACCGCGCCGGCCGCCTGTGGGCCCAGTCGATGATGTCGAAGGGCCGCGAGATCCCCGCGCACCTCGCGCACATCGCCGCAGACGTGCACCCCGAGCGCGGCTTCGCCCAGGCGGTCTGACTCAGCGGGTCTGACTCAGCGGCGCGTCAGTCGGCGCTCGTGACCGACTGCACCGCGCCGTCGGAGGCGAGGTTCACCAGCAGGACGTCATCGGTCGCATCCGGGTCGAGGGCGTACTCGAGGACCGCGAACGGATCGGTGCCGCCGTGCTCGTCGGCGAGGATCGTCATGCTCATGAGCTGGAGCGAGCGGATGACGTCCACGTGCACGTCGCCGGAGATGTCGACGAGCAGTCCCTCGAGCTCCTCGCCGAGCGCCTCCTGCTGCTGCAGGATGTACTCGATCACCTCACTGGTGCGGTCGTCGAGCTCGGAGAGCATGGCCGTGCGGGCGCGCAGGTCGATGTCCTCCAGTGCCGACACCATGGCCGCGGCGACATCGAGCGCCGCCTCGGAGACATCGTCCTGATCGGGCGCGGTCAGGTCGACGGTCACCGACTGGTCGCCGAACTCCACGTTCTCGGACCAGAAGATCGACCCGTCCGGCCCGGACTCCAGCAGCCCGAAGAAGTCGTGCTCGATCGCCATAGCCCTATGAAACCAGCCGTTGGGTCCGCGCGGTACCCCGCGACACGAGGCGCCCGCTCATTCGACGAGCGACGCGGCGAAGACGTGGGGCGTGAAGCCGGTGAGGTCGTCGATCCCCTCGCCCTGCCCGAGGAGCTTGACGGGGATGCCGGTGCGCTCCTGCACGGCCAGGACGAACCCGCCCTTGGCCGATCCGTCGAGCTTCGTGAGGACGAGTCCGGTGACGCCCGCGTGCTCGAGGAACGCCTCGGCCTGCATGACGCCGTTCTGCCCCGTCGTGGCATCCAGCACGAGCAGCACCTCGCTGATCGGCGCCTGCTTCTCGATGACGCGGCGGATCTTGGTGAGCTCGTCCATGAGCCCGCCCTTGGTGTGCAGGCGCCCCGCGGTGTCGACGAGGACGATCTCCGTCCCGGTGCGCTTGGCGTAGTCGATGGTCTGGAACGCGACGGATGCCGGGTCCTGGCCCTCGCGCTCGGGACGCACGATGGCCGCGCCGCCGCGCTCGGCCCAGGTGGCGAGCTGGTCGACGGCGGCCGCGCGGAACGTGTCCGCGGCGCCGACCACGACCGATCGGCCGTAGCGCTGCAGGAACTTGGCGAACTTCCCGATCGTCGTCGTCTTGCCCACGCCGTTGACGCCGACCACGAGCACCACCGCGGGGCGCTCGGTGAGGCGCAGCGTCGTGTCGAACTTCGCGAAGTGCTCCTCGAGCGTCTCCTTCAGCATGCGCTGGAGATCGCGGGGGTCGGTCGTGCGGTAGCGCTCGACCTTCTCGCGGAGCTCCTCGACGATGCGCTCGGTGATGTCGGGTCCGAAGTCGGCGGTGATGAGCGCCGTCTCGAGGTCGTCCCACGTGCCCTCGTCGATGGTCGGCTTGGCGAACATGCCGCGCAGCGCGCGGCCGAGCGACCAGGATCTGTCAGCCATGCCTCCAGCCTAGGGTCTCCGGCGATCCCGTCAGGCGGACCGGGGACGGCGGTCGCTCACTTCTCGCAGGCGATGCCGTCCTTGTCACGGTCGAGCTTCTTGTTGGCCTTGTAGAGCGCGGTGGAGATCTTCGGCTTGACCTTGAAGGCACGCTTCTTGCCCGACACCTTGTTGTACTTGACGCCCTTCTTCGCCACACCGCCCTTGTAGACCTTGTTGAGGGCCTTGCAGTTCTTGAAGACCTTCGCCTTCGCCGTCACGACGTGCGACGCGACGACCGTCGACCCGGAGGAGGCCACCGGGGCGGCGGTCGCCGGGGCGAGAGGGGCGAGGACGAGGGAGCCGGCCAGCACGAGGCCGGCGGCGATGGTGCGCTTGCTCATGCGGGCGATGCTAGCGGCCTGCGAGGACATCGTCTCGCAGGCAGAGCAAGACCTGAGCGGATGCTGGGGATCAGCTGGCGGCGCGCTCCCGCGCGCGGTCGCCCACGCGCTGCCCCACGACCGCCGAGACGCCGTCCTGGCGCATCGACACGCCGTACAGGGCGTCGGCGATCTCCATCGTCCGCTTCTGGTGCGTGATGACGATGAGCTGGCTGTTCTCGCGCAGCTGCTCGAAGACGCCGAGCAGGCGCCCGAGGTTGGCGTCGTCGAGCGCCGCCTCGACCTCGTCGAGGATGTAGAACGGGCTCGGGCGGGCCTTGAAGATGGCGGTCAGCAGAGCCACGGCGGCCAGCGACCGCTCGCCGCCGGAGAGCAGCGAGAGCCGCTCGATCTTCTTGCCGACGGGGCGCACGGTGACCTCGATACCCGTGGTGAGCATGTCGTCGGGGTCCGTGAGCGAGATGTTGCCGGTGCCGCCGGGGAACAGGATCGGGAACACCTCGTGGAACGCCGTGCGGGTATCCTCGAAGGCGGCCGCGAAGATCGTCTGCATGCGCTCGTCGAGCTCGGAGATGATCGTCAGCAGGTCCCTGCGTGTCTGCGTGAGGTCGGCGAGCTGCTCGGTGAGGAACGCGTGCCGCTGCTCGAGGGCGGCGAACTCCTCCAGCGCGAGCGGGTTGACGCGCCCGAGCTGGGCGAGCTTGCGCTCCGCGTCCTGCAGGCGGCGCTGCTGCTGCGCGCGATCGAACGGCACGCCCGCGGGCGCCGACTCTTCCATGCCCTCTGCGGCATCCTCCGTCGCGGGCGCCTCTTCTGACGCCTCCCGCGCAGGGGCCGCCGGCACGGGATCCACCGGAACGAGCTGATCAGGCCCGTATTCAGAAACGAGAATGTCTTCTTCGAGCGACAGCTCGGACATGGCGCGCTCGAGGAGGCTCTGCACGTGGAGGCGCTTCTCGTGGATCTGCAGCTCGAGTGAGTGCACGCCCTCGGTGACAGCCGCGAGGCGCGAGCGCACACCCGCCTCCTGCGCCCGCAGCTCGGTGAGCTCCGCGTTCTGCGCGGCACGCTCCTGCTCGGCGGTGGCGAGGGCCAGCCGCGCCTGCGTCACCGAGCGGTCCACGGATGCGAGGACGCCCGGAAGCTGCGCGATGACCGACTCCGCCGCCTCGCGCTGGGCGCGTCGGATGACCGCGCGCCGTGCCGCCTCGGCGGCCGCGGCGCGCTCCGCCTCGCGGCGTCGCTCCATCGCGGCGACCTGGGCCTGTCCTGCGCGCACCCGCTCCCGCAGCGTCTCGACGTCCAGGCGCGCGCGCATCTCGTTCTCCCGCGCCGCCTCGAGCGCCGCGAGCACCTCGTCGCGCGACGAGGCGTCGAGGATCGGGCGGGGCGCCTCGAGGGCGGCGTTGAGCTCCGACTCGGCCTTGCGAGCCTTCGCCTCCGCGTCGGCGACCGCGGCCTCGGCCTGCGTGAGACCGTTCGCGAGACGCTCGCACTCCGCGGCGGCGGCCTCATGGCGCACCGTCGCGCGATTGAGCTGCTCGGTGTGGGCGGCGAGGGCGGCGTCGTGGGCGCGCAGCGTTTCGAGGGCGACCTTGGTGCGCTTGCGCGCGGCCTCGAGCCCGGCGGTCGCGTCGGTGAGTGCTTCGCGCAGGGAGTCGGCGACGACGCGGATCTCCTCGAGACGCTCCCGCGCCGCGTCGCGCTCCGCGGAGAGCTCGAGACGTGAGCGTCCCTCGCCGGATCCCGCGCGCAGCGTGTAGGGCGTGACGACCTCGCCGGCGCGCGTCACGAGGGTGACGGGGCCGCCGAGGTCGGCGGCGGCCAGCACGGGGGCCGCCGCGAACGCGGCGTCCAAGTCGTCGGCGATCGCGACGAAGGCCAGGACGCCGAGCACGCCGCGCGGCGCCGTGACGACGTCGCGGGCGGGGACCACGCCCGGCACGACGGGGAGGTCCGGCGCACGCAGCTCGGCGTCGGCGATGGCGATGTCGACGACGCCGAAGTCGCCCTCCCGCACGGCCCGTGCCGCCGCGCGCGCGTCGTCCTGCGACTCCACGAGCACGCCCTCGGCGAGCGGCCCGAGCACCGCCGCGATGGCCGCCTCGAAGCCGGGCGTCACCTGCACCGCATCGCCGACGAGTCCGCGCAGGCCGTCGCCGCCGCGGGCGACGAGCTCGGTCGCGCCGTTGCGCACGTCGAGGGCGCGCGACAGGGCGGAGCTCTGCGCGGTGAGGGCGTCGATCTCGCGCTCGGCCGCGTGCAGGCGCTCACGCAGTCCCGTGACGGCCGCCTCGGCGTCACCCGCCTCGCGCTGGGCACGCTCGTACGCGGCCGCGTGCTCGGCGGAGTTCGCGTCGACGTCGAGTTCGGGGTCGAGTCCCGCCAGCGCCTCCTCCGCCTCGGCGCGCCGCGCGATCGCGGCATCGAGGGCGTTCTGCTGGCGGAGCACCGCGCCGCGCACGGCGGCCAGCGTGGACTTGGCGGCATCCGCGGCGGCGCGCAGGCCGGTGATGCGCATGTCGTGCTCCGAGACGAGAGCGCTCTGCGCGGCGATGTCGGCGTCGAGCGCGTCGAGCTCGGCGCGCGCCTGCGACACCTCGCGCGTCGCCTCCGCCGCGGCATCCGTCGCCTCGTGGACGGCGCTCGACAGCTCGTCGATCTCGGCCCGGGCCTCGTCGATGGCCGCCTGGGTCACCGTGACGGGGGCCGCCTCCTGATCCGCCTCCCCCAGCAGCGACAGCCGCTGGTTGGCGAGCGTGAACAGCGAGCGCAGGCGCTCCTGCACCTGCTCGAGCGCGAACGCCACACGGCGGGCCTCGTCGACCTGCTCGGAGCCCTGCTCGTTCTCGAGGCGCTCGATGCGCAGGCGGATCTGCTCGGCCTGATCCTGCAGCACGACGCGCTCGGCATGACGCTCGTGCTCCGAGCGGGTGTGGTCGGCGAGGGCGTTGCGCAGGCCGACGAGCTCGTCGGCGAGCAGGCGCGCCTTGGCGTCGCGGACGACGGCCGCGATCGTGGCCGCCTCGCGGGCGATCTCGGCCTGCCGGCCCAGGGGCTTCAGCTGCCGGCGGATCTCGCCGGCGAGATCGCTCAGGCGGGTGAGGTTCGTCTCCATCGCCTCGAGCTTGCGGAGGGTCTTCTCCTTGCGCCGGCGGTGCTTGAGGATTCCGGCGGCCTCCTCGATGAACCCGCGGCGCTCCTCCGGTGACGCCTGGAGCACGGTGTCGAGACGGCCCTGACCGACGATGACGTGCATCTCGCGGCCGAGTCCGGAGTCGCTGAGCAGCTCCTGCACATCGAGCAGGCGGCACGTCTCACCGTTGATGGCGTACTCGCTCGAGCCGTTGCGGAACAGCGTGCGGCTGATCGTGACCTCGGAGTACTCGATCGGGAGGGCCCCGTCGGAGTTGTCGATCGTGAGCTGCACCTCGGCGCGCCCGAGGGGTCCGCGGGTGGCGGTGCCCGCGAAGATGACGTCCTCCATCTTGCCGCCGCGCAGGGTCTTGGCCCCCTGCTCGCCCATCACCCAGGCGAGCGCGTCGACGACGTTGGACTTGCCCGACCCGTTCGGACCGACGATGCAGGTCACGCCGGGCTCGAGGGCGAACGTGGTCGGCTGCGCGAACGACTTGAACCCTTTGAGCGTGACGCTCTTCAGGTGCATGACGCGCCCTTCCCCGGCTCCGCGCAGGGAGACCGGAATCGCCCGGATGGATGTCCCGTCCACCGTATCGGACTCACCGCCGCGAGCCCGCCAGGCGGGCCCGTGCGCAGCGGCATCGGCGCGATCCGCGAGTCGCGGGTTTCGGACACACCTCCGCAGGGCTCCTTGACGCGCTCCTCAGCACTGCGCTAGCGTCACTCTTCGCGTCAGAAGTCGAAAGGAGGTCGCCATGATGCTTACAGCAACGAACACCGGAATCGCGCCGATCGCGCGCGCTCGCCGCGGAGGAGTCGTCGGAATGGCGACCGGGTCCTTCTGCGCGTTCGCACCCACAGCCGGCTGACCCGGGCACGGGAGGACTCTGTCCTCTGTGAGCCCTGGGCACGCCCCCACGCTGTCGGGACTCTTCGCATGCCCTCATGACCGCCTCTCTGCGCGGTCTTCCCCGCGGCATCGTCCGCTCTCCCTCTCCGCGTCCCGCATCGACCGCCCTCGGCGGCCGTCGGTGCACGCCACCCCCATCCCTTCCGAACGAAAGAGACACTCATGTCGAACCTCATAGCCGACGCAGAACGCCGGCATGACGTGCAGCGTCACCCCGACGTCGCACAGCACCTGTCCCATCTGCCCTCTCGACCCGCGCACGTCCGCGCCGCCGACCGCCTGTCCCTGCGACTCGGTCTGTGGCTGCTCGTGCGCAGCGTCGAGCGCGTGGAGCACCAGGCCGATCACCGCGCCCACAAGCTCCGCGTCGACAACGAGCGCGCCCGCGAAGCCCGCGAGCTCGCCTACGCCCGGGAGCGGCTGCTGTGGCCCGTGCGCTGAGCACGGCCGCGGCATCCGCCCCGACCGGGTGACCGGGCGGCTTCCGTCCGCATGACGGATGCCGCCCGGTCGCCCGCCCGCATCACCTCGCTTCTGACGAAGGATCATCATGTCCCGCACGCTGACGGACGTCGAGTTCCGTCCCCTCATCGTTCCTGAGACCATGGCCGGCACCGGCGCCGGCGACTTCGCGGACCTCGTCGCGGTCCGCAACGAGATCTACCGCGAGATCTCCGGGCACGACGACCACCGCATCTCCGCGGAGGAGCTTCTCCCCCACTACCAGCCGGACGAGCACGAGCGCCGTCTGCTCTGGCTCATCCTCGCCGACGGACGTCCGGTCGGCCGCATCGGCGTCGACCTGCCCCTCGAGGGCGACTCGAGGGTCGCGTTCGTCCTCATCGAAGTGCTCCGCCACGCCCAGCGCCGCGGCATCGGCACCGCCGCGTACGAGATCGTCGAGCGCACCGCCCGGGAGAACGGCCGCACCGTCCTGCAGACATGGGCGGAGCATCCCGACCGCCCCGGTCCGCGCCTCGCGCCGCCCACCGGCTTCGGCAGCATTCCGGCGGAGGATCCGGGCGCACGGTTCCTCGTGCGCCTCGGCTTCACGCTGGAGCAGATCGAGCGCAATAGCGCGTTCGACCTGCGCGGCTCCTTCGACGGAGTCGAGCGCCTGCTCGCCGCCGCGCGCGAGGCATCCTCCGACTACCGCGTCGTGAGCTGGTTCGCGCCCACCCCGCCTGAGTTCGTCGACGGCTACGCGTGGATGAAGTCGCGGATGGTCACCGACGCACCGGCGGCGGGCCTCGAGTTCGACGAGGAGGTGTGGGATGCCGCTCGCGTGGCCCGTCACGACGCGCTCTACACGTCGAGCGGCCGCACCCTGCACGTCGTCGCCGCGCAGCACATCGCGACCGGCGAGCTGTGCGCGTTCAACGAGCTCGTCATCGGCAAGGACAAGACCGAGGCCTCGCATCAGGAGGACACCCTCGTGCTCGCCGACCACCGCGGTCACCGCCTCGGCATGCTCGTCAAGTGCGAGAACCTGATCGCGTGGCGCGACATCGCCCCCGACTCCCCGCGCGTCCTCACCTACAACGCGGAGGAGAACCGTCCCATGCTGGACATCAACGAGGCCATCGGCTTCGTCCCCATCGCCTACGAGGGCGCCTGGAAGAAGGTACTGACATGACCACCACGACCGCCGCACTGCAGATCTCGCCCATCGTGGTGCCCGACGACGTCGCATCGCCCGACGCGCGCGTCTTCCGGGAGATGGTCCGGATCGCCAACGCGGTCTGCCGTCACGACGCCGGCCACGACTACCTCGACCAGGACCCGGTCGAGGTGCTGGGCTTCTGGCAGGACACCGCCGACTGGACGCATGTGGGCTTCGCCGCCCAGCGCGACGGACAGGTCCTCGGCGCCGTCTCGATGCTCCTGTCCAACGAGGAGGGCACCACGACCGCGGAGTTCGACCTCATGGTCGACCCGCCGCACTGGGGCGAGGGCGTCGAGGAGGCGCTGCTCGAGGCGATCGAGCGCGAGGCCCGGGTCCGAGGTCGCCGCACGCTCCAGACCTGGACGCTGCACCGGCCCGACACGCCGGGTCCCCGTCTCGTGCCCCCGACCGGGTTCGGCGCCGTCCCCGCCGAGGACCGGCAGACGGTGTTCCCACTCGCGCACGGCTACACGCTCGAGCAGGTCGAGCGCAACAGCTCGTTCGACCTGCACGCGCCGTTCGAGCTCGTCGAGCAGAAGCTCGCCGCCGCCCTCGCCGCGGCCGGCGAGGACTATCGCCTGCTCACGTGGACCTCGCCCACCCCGGCCGAGTACCGCGAGAGCTTCGCGTACACGATCTCGCGGATGGACACGGATGCCCCCACCGGCGGACTCGTCGCCGAGGAGCACCACTGGGACGCCGACCGCGTCGCCCGACGGGACGAGCGCCTGCGCAAGCAGGGCCTGCTCGTCTCGGTGGCGGCGGTCGAGCACGTTCCGAGCGGGACGATCGTGGCCTACAACGAACTCGTGATCGGAGCGGACCGCAGCGCGGCCACCCAGCAGTACGGCACGCTCGTGCTCAAGGAGCACCGCGGTCACCGTCTGGGCACGATCATCAAGTGCGCGAACCTCGTGCGCTGGCGCGATCTCGTGCCGGAGTCACCGCGCGTGTCGACGTTCAACGCCGAGGAGAACCGTCCCATGCTCGACATCAACGAGGCGATCGGCTTCGTCCCGGTGTCGTACGCGGGCGCGTGGCAGAAGGAGCTGTCGTGACGGCGATGAACCAGGCCGACACCGCCTACACGGTCGAGCCGCTCCACGTCCCCGCGGATGCCGACGGACCCGACGCCGCCGACTTCCGGACGATGATCGAGATCCGCAATCGCGTGGTGTCGCTCGTCCTCGGGGAGCAGGCGCAGATCGTGACCCCGCACCAGGCGCTCCCGGCGTGGCAGGACGACAGCGACGAGGAGACGATCGGGTTCCTCGTCCGCGCGGACGGGCAGCCCACCGGGCGAGCACTCCTCTATCTGCCCACCGAGGAGGGCTCGACGGTCGCCGAGCCGCACATCGAGATCGTCCCCGAGCACCAGGGGCGCGGCGCCGGGCGGCTCGCCTTCGCGCGGCTCGAGCAGACCGCACGAGAGCACGGGCGCACGACGCTGCAGAGCTGGACGAATCACCGGCAGCTCGGCGGAGAGCGCCTCACCGCGTCGACGGGATGGGGATCCATCCCGGTGGGCCACGTCTCGCGCAGCCTCCTGGCCGCCGGCTACGCCCTGGGGCAGGTCTACCGCGCGAGCGCGCTGGATCTCACCGCCTCGATGGACCGCATCGTGGAGCTCAGGGACGCCGCGCAGGCCGCGGCCCCCGGCTACCGCTATGTCTCGTGGGGTCTGCCGACCCCGCCGGACCGACGCGAGGGCTTCGCACGGATGAAGGCGCGGATGAGCACGGATGCTCCGGCGGGTGACATCTCCTTCGAGGAGGAGACGTGGGATGCGGCACGGATCGAGCGCCTCGATGCGCGCCTCGCCGCGCAGGGCTTCACGCGGCTGCTCGGCGCGATCGAGCACATCGACACGGGAGAGCTCGTCGCGTACAACGAACTCGTGCACATCGGGGCACCCGACGCGAACACGACGCAGATGGACACGCTCGTGCTCAAGGAGCATCGGGGCCACCGGCTCGGGATGCTGGTGAAGTGCGAGAACCTGCTGCGCTGGCGCGAGCTCATGCCCCAGTCGCCGCGCGTGACGACGAACAACGCGGAGGAGAACCGGCCGATGCTCGACATCAACGAGGCGATGGGCTTCGCACCCATCGCCTACGCGGGCGCGTGGCAGAAGCTGCTGTGACGCCCGCCCGCGGACTCAGGGCGCCGGGGCCGGGCGCCGCCGGATCCGGTCGACGACGAGCATGACGACTCCCCCGGTCGCGAGGGCGAGCCCCGACACGAGGACACCCGGCGCGGGTGCGGAGCCTGTCGCGGGAAGCTCGGTCAGTCCGCCGACGCCCGGCTGAGCGCTCCCGGCGGGATCCCCGGCACCAGACCCGCGGCCGGGCGGACAGGCCGTCGCGGCGGCGGGCAGCGTCCACTGCGTCACCTGATCGCCGCCGTCGAGGTACCCGGCATCGAAGGCCGCATCGACCTGCCAGGCGGCGGCGGCCTCATCGTACGTCGCGGTGTACGTGATGCCTTCGCTGTCGGGCCGGACGACCTGCGGCACGATGCCGCACGGCGTCGAGGCGGCGAGCGTCGGGGCGGCCGTCTCGCCGTAGAGGTCGACGAAGGTCGCCTCCATCACGATCGACCCCCAGGAGACGAAGCCCCACCCACCGGCGCCGTCGCTCTGCAAGGCGGAGAAGTCGCCCGGGCCGGAGGTCGAGGTGATGAGGTGGAAGGAGGCCGTGTCGGTCGGATCATCCTGCCGATGCGGATCGATCACGAGCGCGTAGGACTCGCCGGCGTCGAGAACGGGCCGCGACGCGAACCGAGCCATGGCCCAGTCGCCGTCCGCACTGAGTACGACGCCGGCCGTCGCGATCAGCTCGCCTGACACCTGCAGGGGGTCGGACGTGCGGTGCAGCGCGATGGACGCGGGGATGCCGCCGGGTATGTCGAGCCGCAGGGCGATGGATGCGAGAGTCCCGGCGTCGCTCTGGCGGAACGACTGCGCGATCGCAGGGACGGTCGGGCCCGGCTTCCACGAGCCGGGCACCCCGGTCACCGGGGAGGACACCTGTCGCTCGGCCTCGTATGCCGCGTGCGCCGGCGCTGCGATGCCCACGACCGCGGCCACCGCGACGATCCCGATCGCGAACCGCCCGACGACCGTCGCTCGTGCGGTTCCCCCGTGCTTCCGTGCCACGCTGCCCCTCCCTGTCGGCGTCGCCGCGGTCCCCGGCATCGCCGAGGACCGCGTCTTCACCGTAGAGCGGCCAGGTTGCGGGTCCCGAATCGCGTTCCGGCTAGTGGGAGCGCGGCACGCGCTGGCAGTGCGGGCAGAAGTGGCTCGAGCGATTCATGAACTCGACGCGGACGATCGGGCGGCCGCAGCGCGGACACGGCTGCCCTGTCCGGCCGTACGCGTTGAGCGAGTGGGCGAAGTAACCGGCCTGCCCGTTGACGTTGACGTACTGGGCGTCGAAGCTCGTGCCGCCCTCGGCGAGGGCCTTGAGCAGCACGGCGCGGATCTCGGCGAGGAGGCGGTTCACGGCACGGGTCGACAGCGACCGCGCGGGCGTCTCGGGGTGGATGCGCGCGGCCCACAGCGCCTCGTCGGCGTAGATGTTGCCGACGCCGCTGAGGACCGTCTGATCCAGGAGCACCCGCTTGATGCCGGAGGACTTCGCTGCGAGCAGCGCGCGGAAGCGGCGGTCGTCGAACGCGGGATCCAGCGGGTCCCGGGCGATGTGCGTCACCTGACTGGGGACGGTCGGCTCCGCGGTGCCGAGTCCCCCGGCCGCCCCGTCGGGTGTCGGCACGAGCGGGTCGATCGCGAGAGATCCGAAGGTGCGCTGGTCGGCGAACACGACGGCGAACTCGCCGTGCTCGGGATGCTCGATCGAGATCCGCACGCGCTCGTGGCGCTCGGGCGGCGCGGACGGATGCCGCAGCAGCAGCTGTCCGCTCATGCCGAGGTGGGCGATGAGTGCCTCGTCCGCGGCATCCGCGCGATCGCGCCGCAGCGGGAGCCAGAGGAACTTCCCCCGCCGCGCGGCGCCCGCGAGGACACGTCCGGTGAGCGCGCGCTCGAACTCCGCGCCGCCGAACGCGTGGCGCGTGAGCGCCCGCTCGTCGCCGACGTGCACGGCGGTCACCGTCGCGGAGGTCACGGCGGGCTCGAGTCCGAGCCGGACGACCTCGACCTCGGGAAGCTCAGGCACGGGTCACGGCGAGGACGTCAGTCCTCATCGGCGCTGAGCTCGTGCCATGCGCGCAGCG
>Ga0182749_1000642_pt1 | contig 30685 bp, 26 predicted proteins | sample eDN3rd37CKraftMG_FD_128875 | JGI IMG/M metagenome (GOLD analysis project Ga0182749, IMG submission 128875) | Enriched Miracle-Growth compost microbial communities from Emeryville, California, USA - eDNA 3rd pass 37_C Kraft MG (version 2) (version 2) ...
GAGCCGCTCCAGAACGTGGTCACGCTGTAGAAAAGCCGAAACGGAGGGGCGCCCATGCGCATCACCAAGATCGAGACGATGAAGGCCGACGCCGGCTGGCGCGACTTCTCGTTCCTCAAGCTTTCGACCGACGAGGGCATCGTCGGCTGGGCCGAATACAACGAGGACTTCGGCGCGCCGAACGCCACGACCTCGCTGCTCGAGCGCTTCGCCGCGGTGGTCGTCGGCATGGACCCGCGCGAGGTCGGCAAGATCGCGGTGTCGCTGCGCGCCATCACCCGCATGTCGATCGGCGGCGTCAACCACGAGGCCATCGCGGCCATCGAGAACGCCTGCCTCGACGTCAAGGCCAAGGCGTTGGGCGTGCCGGTCTATGCGCTGTTCGGCGGCCCGTTCCGCGACCGCATCGACCTCTACTGGTCGCATTGCGGCAGCTTCCGGGTCTGGCGCAAGGATTTCTTCGAGGGCGAGCTGGGCATGGAGCCGATCCGCACCCTCGACGACATCAAGAAGCTCGGCGCCGAGGTGAAGGCCAAGGGGTTCAAGTCGCTCAAGACCAACCCGCTCGCGCTGTCGCCGGACGACCCGCCGTTCATGCCGGGGTTCCGCATGATGCCGAACTTCCTGAGCCGGTATCCGGAACCCAGGCTCATCCGCAACATCTACAACGTGCTCGAAGCCTTCCGCGACGGCGCCGGGCCCGACGTGTCGCTGCGCATGGACCTCAACTTCAGCCAGCGCACCGAGGGCTTCATCCGCATCGCGAAGGCGCTCGAGCCGCTCAACATCGCCTGGCTCGAATGCGACATCCACGATCCCGAGGCGCTGGCCCTGGTGCGGCGCTCGACCTCGACGCCGATCGCCTCGCTGGAGACGATCCACGGCCTGCAGGCGTTCAAGCCCTATCTCGCCAGCTACTCCTGCGATGTGGCCATCGTCGACGTGCAATGGAACGGCCTGTGGGAATCGGTGCGCATCGCCGCGCTGGCCGACGCCTTCGAGACCGACTGCGCGCCGCACAATTTCGCCGGCCACCTGTCGAGCTACATCAGCGCGCATTTCTGCGCGGCGATCCCCAACTACCGCATCATGGAATACGACATGGACGAGGCGCCGTGGCGCAACGACATCTTCACCCACCCGCCGGTGATCGAGAACGGCCAGTTCGTGGTGCCGGCGCGGCCGGGCTGGGGCACCGACGTCAACGAGGAGGCGGTGAAGGCCCACCCGCCGCGCGGACGCTACAACCGCTGACGCGAGGCGCGCCCCGGGGGACAAACGCGCCCGGGGCGCGGGCGCGCCGCGCCTACTTGCTGTAGATCTTCGTCGCCAGCGCCATCATCGCGGCGCGCTCCTCGCGGGTGACGCAGCCCAGAAGCTTCGGCTCGACGAACGGCCGCGCATCCTCGTCGGCCTTGTCCTTCAGCCCCTTGATCACCGGCGTCATCCAGGCGTTGGCATATTTCAACTGGGACTCGGCCTCGAGGAAATAGTTGATGAACAGCAGCGCCGCGTTGGGATGCGGCGCGTTCTTCAGCTTGGCGAAATTGATCGGCACGTAGGGCACGCCTTCCTTCATCACCAGGGCCTTCACCGGCAGCCCTTTCAGGTCGGAGGCCATGGCGAACATCTGCGGCACGTAGAGCGGATACTCGCCGCGGGCCACGCGGCGCGCGTCGTTGCGCAGGTCGCGGCTGAACACGAGGTCCTGCGCCGCGAGCTTTTCGTGGAACGGCGTGCCGTAGGTCTTCTCCAGCACGAAGAACATGGTCTGGCCGCCGCCGATCGGGCGCACGTCGTCGGACAGGATCTTGCCCTTCCATTTCGGGTCGAGCAGATCGGTCCAGGCTTTCGGCTCGTCCTCGGGCTTCACCAGCCGGGTGTTGACGAGCACCCCGTAAGCCTGAATCCACGCCGGGATATACATGTCGGTGGCGGGCAGCTCGGGCCGCAGGTTGGCGATGTTGGGCACGCGGCCGATCTTCTCGACGAACGGGCCGTCGATGATCTGCTGCTCGATGGTCGAGGTCGAATGCAGCTCGAGGTCGCCGAGGAAGCGGCCGGCCACCTGCTCGGCGCGGATGCGCTCGGTGAGCTCGCTCGCCCGCAGGTCGAGCGAGTCGACGCTGATGCCGTACTTCTGCTCGAATTCCTTGATGATGGCGGTGAAATACGAGGCGCCGTTGGCCGAATTGTAGAGGACGAGCTTGCCCTCCTTCCTGCCGGCTTCGACCACCTTGTTCCAGTCGCTGTCCTGCGCGTTCGCGGCCCATGCCGAGCCGACGAGCATCAGGGCCACAACCCAAATGCGAATCATCCGTCCCTCCCTGCGTCCGGTCTAATTAAATTGTAATCCGGGGCTCGCCGGGTAGTATAGAGAGCCTGCCGCCGGCATGAAAACGACTTGAAATATCAACGCCGCTGCCGGAAAGACATGCCCAGGTCGGAACCGCCCATAGGCCTCGCCGTGCAGGACTGGAAACCATTGCCGCAAGCCGCGGGTTGCGACATCCGACCGCAGCGGCGCGCAGCCGGCCGCCTTCCGGGCGCCGCCGCCGCCGTGAGACATTGCGTGGGACATTGAGCGCGCCATGGCTGTCATTTCGGATGTCCGCATCGGCAAGGACGGCGGCCTGACGGCCCGGAAATCCGGGCTGCTCGGCACGCTCGCCGCGGCCGGCGTCGGCCGGCGCATCGGCGTCGTCGTGCTGCTCGCGATCCTGGCGTTCCTCACGCTCTATCCGCTGTCGATGCTGTTCTACGGCAGCCTGCATTCGACCCCGCCGGGCATGGCCGGGGAGTTCAACCTCGACGGCTACCGGCAGATCGTCACCCACGACAATTTCGTCATCCTCATCAACACCATCGGCATCGCCTTCGCCAAGACCATACCGTCGCTCGGGCTCGCGGTGTTCCTGGCCTGGATCTGCGCGCGCACCGACACGCCGGCCCGCGGCGTGCTCGAGGTGCTCATCACGCTGCCGTTCTTCATCCCGCCGATCCTCACCGCCATGGCCTGGGGCATGCTCGGCAACAAGCAGGTCGGCGTCATCAACATGGCGTGGCAATGGCTGACCGGCAGCACGGACTCGCCGATCAACGTCTATTCCTACGGCGGCATCGTCTGGCACATGATGCAGTATTCGACGCCGTTCCTATTCCTGTTCATCGTCGACTCGTTCCGCGCCATGGATCCGTCGCTGGAAGAGTCGAGCCGGATGTGCGGGGCCTCGCGCTTCACCACGTTCCGCCGCATCACCTTCATGCTGATGATGCCGGCGCTGGTGTCGTCGTTCATGCTGAGCCTGATCCGCGGCATCGAATCCTTCGAGTCGGCGCTGTTCTTCGGCCTCCCGGCGAACATCTCGGTCATCACCACCGAGATCTACAACGCCATCAACCACCGCGCGACGCCGGCCTACCAATACGCCACCGCGCTGTCGTTCGCGATCATGGCGATGATGTTCCTCCTGGTGATCTGGCAATGGCGCCTGCTGCGCGGCCGCACCTTCGTCACCGTGACGGGCAAGGGCTACGCCCCGAACATCACCAGGCTCGGACCCTGGCGCTGGGTCACGTTCGCCTTCTGCATCCTGTTCTTCATCGTCACCGTGGTGCTGCCGGTCGGCCAGCTCGCGGTGGGCTCGTTCTTCAAGTTCTTCGGCTTCTACAGCTGGGACATGCTCACCCTCGACCACTATCGCGACGTGCTGCAGAACAGCGACTTCTGGCGCGCGCTGAGCAACACCATGCTGCTCGGCCTGATGGGCGCGACCGCGACCATGGTGCTCGGCGGCATCGTCGCCTACGTCACCGTGCGCACGCGCTGGCGCGGCCGCAAGCTGATCGACGCGCTGGCGTGGCTGCCTTGGATGATGCCCGGCATGGTGCTCGGGGTCGGCTTTCTCTGGGCCTTCGCCATGCTGCCCGGCCCGATCCCGATCTACGGCACGATCTGGGCGCTGCTCCTCGCCTACATGGCGCTCGGCACGCCGATCGCGGTGCGGGTGATGTCGAGCGCCTATCACCAGCTTTCGTTCGACCTCGAGGAATGCTCGCGCGTCCATGGCGCGAGCTGGTGGCAGACGCTGTGGCGCATCCTGATCGCGCTCGCCTGGCCGTCGTTTGCGGTCGGCTGGGTGCTGACCTTCTTCGGCATCATGCGCGAGCTGTCGGCCTCGATCCTGCTCTATTCGGTCGGCTCCGAGGTGCTGTCGGTGACGCTCCTCAAGCTGTGGGCCAACGGCCAAGCCGAGCAGGTCAGCGTCATCGGCCTGTTCATGATGCTGCTGGTGATCTTCTTCCGCTGGGTCCAGCTCGTGGTCATCAAGAAGCGCATCAGCACGCTTTGAGCGGTTCCGGGAGAGTATAGGGAATGGTCGCAGTCCTGGTCGAAGACGTGAGCCGCACGTTCGGCAGCTTCGTCGCCGTCAACCACGTCAACCTCAAGATCGAGCGCGGCGAGTTCGTCACGTTGCTGGGTCCCTCCGGCTGCGGCAAGACCACGACGCTGCGCATGGTCGCCGGGCTGGAGCAGAACACCGGCGGCCGCATCAGCATCGGCGACCGCGTGGTGAGCGACGCCGAGGCCGGATATTTCCTGCCGCCCGACCACCGCCATCTCGGCATGGTGTTCCAGTCCTACGCCATCTGGCCGCACATGACGGTGTTCGACAACGTCGCCTACCCGCTGCGCATCCGCCGCCGGTCCAAGGCCGAGATCGAGCAGCGCGTGATGGCGACGCTGCGGCTCGTGGAGATGGACAAGTTCGCGGAGCGCCCCGCGCCCGCGCTCTCCGGCGGACAGCAGCAGCGCGTCGCCATCGCCCGCGCGCTGGTGTTCGAGCCCGAGGTGCTGCTGCTGGACGAGCCGCTGTCGAACCTCGACGCGCGGCTGCGCACGCAGATGGGCGACGAGTTCCGCGCGCTGCAGAAGCGGCTCGGCATCACCAGCCTCTACGTCACCCACGACCAGGAGGAGGCCATGGCGCTGTCCGACCGCGTGGTGGTGATGCAGGGCGGCAACATCCTCCAGGTCGGCTCGCCCGAGGAAATCTATCAGCGGCCGGCGAGCCGCGCCGTCGCCGCGTTCTTCGGCTCGCCCAACCTGCTCGACGCCAAGGTCACCGCCTGCGCGCCGGACGCCGGCGGACGCTTCAATCTCTCCGTCGCCGGCAACGGCTGGCAGGGCCACGCCCGCGCCGGCGAGGCGTTCGAGGTCGGCGCGCCGGTGCTGGTGCTGGTGCGGCCGGAGAACATGCGCATCGGCGAGGCCGCCAACGGCGCCACCATGGGCTGGTCCGGCAAGATCGTGCATTCGATCTTCCGCGGACCGCGCAACTCCATCATGGTCGAGACCGGCGGGCCGCGGCTCAACGTCGAGGCGCCGGCGCTGCTCGGCGCGCGCGTCGGCGACGAGGTGAGGATCGCGGTGCCGCCCGGCGGGGCCTGGGCGATCCGGCCGGAGGCGGCGACGGCATAGCCCTGCGTTCCGCGCGGATGCGCCCTGCGGGCATTTGATTTTTTACCACCGGATCGCCATTGAGTTCGCCGCACATCGAACCCGATGGAACATCCTTCATGAGTGCGCTTTTCTCTCCGCTCGTCCTGCGCGGGCTCAGCCTGCCCAACCGCATCGTCATCTCGCCCATGTGCCAGTATTCCGCCGACAACGGGCGGGCGACGGCATGGCATATGATCCATCTCGGCAGCCTGGCGCTTTCCGGCGCCGCCATGCTGTGCCTCGAAGCGACCGCCGTGGAGCCCGACGGCCGCATCACGCCCGACGACCTCGGGCTGTGGGACGACGCCACCGAGGCCGCGCTCGAACCGGTGCTGGCGGCGATCCGCAAGCATTCCAAGATTGCCGTGGCCGTGCAGCTCGCCCATGCCGGGCGCAAGGCGTCGAGCCGCGTGCCGTGGGACGGCGGGCAGTTGATCCTGCCGGAGCAGGGCGGCTGGCGGCCGTGGGCGCCGTCCGCGGTGGCGCTGAAGCCCGAGGAGCCGCCGCCGCAGGCGCTCGATGCCGCCGGCCTCGCGCGGGTGCGCGACGCGTTCGTGGCCGCCGCCCGGCGTGCGGCGCGACTCGGCATCGACGCCATCGAGGTCCACGCCGCGCACGGCTACCTGCTGCACGAGTTCCTGTCGCCGCTCTCCAACCGCCGCACCGACCAATACGGCGGCTCGCTGGAGAACCGCCTGCGGTTCCCGCTGGAGGTGTTCGAGGCGATCCGCGCCGCCTTCCCGTCCGACCGGCCGGTCGGCGTGCGGGTGTCGGCCACCGACTGGATCGAGGGCGGCTGGGACATCGAGCAGACCATCGCCTTCGCGCGGGAATTGAAGACGCGCGGCGCGGACTGGGTCGACGCCTCGTCGGGCGGCCTGTCGCCGCTGCAGAAAATCCCGCTGAGCCCCGGCTACCAGGTGCCGTTCGCCGAGGCGATCAGGAAGGCGACCGGCGTCACCACCATCGCGGTCGGCCTCATCACCGACCCGCAACAGGCGGACGACATCGTCGCCAGCGGCAAGGCCGACCTCGTCGCGCTGGCGCGCGGCATGCTCTACGACCCGCGCTGGCCGTGGCATGCCGCGGCCGAGCTCGGCGCCACGGTGAGCGCGCCGCCGCAATACTGGCGCTCGCAGCCGAGCAGCCTGAAGGCGCTGTTCGGCGCGACCGTGTCGGGCGGGCGATAGCGCTCAGGCGTTCGCGCCGTCCCGCGCCGCCGCCGTCGAATACGACCCGCGCGTCATCACCGCGGTGGTCCCGCCGTCGATCGGGATCACGGTGCCGGTGAGATAGCTGCCCGCCGGCGAGGCGAGCAGCAGCGCGAGGCCCTTGATCTCGTCGGTCGCCGCCAGCCGGCCCATGGGCACCATGTCCGCGAACAGCTTCACCACCTCCGGGTTGGTCTTGAGCCGGCCGTCGCCGATGTTGGTGAGGAACGGCCCCGGCGCGATGGCGTTGACGCGGATGTTGAACGGGGCCAGCTCCACCGCCGCCTGCCGCACGATGTTGATGACCGCCGCCTTCGACGCGACGTAGCCGTAGCCGCAGATGGGCTCCGAACGGATGCCGGCGACCGACGCCGTGGCGACGATGCTGCCGCTCCGCCGCCTCTTCATGTGCGGCACGGCAAAGCGCATCGCCATCAGCGTCGCGGTCTGGTTCACGGCGATGGAGCGCTGATAGAGCGCGACGTCGAACTGGTCGATGCCGCCGGCGGGCGTGAGCAGGGTGCCCGGCCCGGCGCTGATGCCGGCGTTGGCGAACAGCGCGTCGAGCCGGCCATGGCGGCCGGCGGCGCCGTCGATCGCGGCGCGCAGGGCGTCCGTGTCGGCCACGTCGAGGACGGCCGGCTCGACCCGGCCGCCGCGCGCCTCGAGCCGCGCCGCCTCCCGCGCCAGGGCAGCCTCATCGAGGTCCGCCATCACCACGGTGGCGCCGTTGTCGGCCATGACCTCCGCATAGGCGAGGCCGAGCCCGCTGGCGGCGCCGGTGACGACCGCGACATGGCCGTCGACGTTAAAAATATCGGTCATTTTCATGGTATGTCCTCCCCACGGCCCGTCTCTGTATAACAGCGATCGAGCGCAAAGGCCGCCGCCGGGACGATCCGGGTGGCGGCCGGTCGCGTGGCGGGACGGGACGGGACCGCAGATGGTAGCATTCGAACGCGGCGGTCCGATGGGGACGGGGGACTGATGATGGTGAACCGGTGGGGAGTGTTGGCCGCCCTGGCCGCGACCGCGTGGGGGGTGCTCGCCACGCCGCCGGCCGGCGCGCAGGAATACCCGTCCAAGGACATCCGCATCCTCTGCAATTTCCGGCCGGGCACCAGCTCGGACGTGTTCGTGCGCTTCTATGCCGAGCGGCTGAGCGCCATGGTCGGGCGCACGGTCAAGGTCGAGAACCGCATCAAGAACGACGGCCTTGACGCCACCCAGACCGCCGCCTCCGCGAAGCCCGACGGCTACACCCTCCTGCTGACGCCGGCGAGCGCGACGCTCGCCGCGACGGTCCACATGGTCAAGAAGCCGAAGTTCGACCCGCTCAAGGACTTCGCCCCCGTCACCACCATCGCCCGCATGACCCACGTGGTGCTGGTCAATCCGAAGTCCTCGATCAGGACCATCGCCGACCTCACGGCCTACGAGACCTCGCGCAAGAACACCGCCGCGTTCGGGGCCAACACCAATTCCAGCGTGATCGCGGCGGAGCTCTACAACAAGCTCGCCGGCCTCGCCGGCTCGCGGGTGCAGGCCACCACGGCGCTCGGACTGGTCAACGCGCTCAACACCGGCGATGCCGACTTCGTCGTGCTCGACGTTCCGACGGCGGCGGAGCTGGTGAAGAACGGCAGCCTGCGGCCGCTCGCCGTCACCGCCGCCACGCGCGCCTCGGCGCTGCCCGACGTGCCGACCATGGAAGAAGCCGGCGTCGCCGGCTACGGCGCGGTAGACCGCTGGTGGGGCGTGTTCGCGCCGGCCAAGACCCCGCAGCCGGTTCTCGACAAGCTCGAGTCGGTATTCAACCGCATCGTCACCAGCGCCGAATCGCAGAAATTCCTGAGCAACGTGCGGGCCGAGCCGCTGCCGGGCAGCGCCAAGACGCTCGAGGCGCTGCTGACCTCCGAGGTCAAGCGCTGGGGCGACCTGGTCAGGACCGCGGGGCTGGAAGCCAAGTAAGTCGGAAGCGTCCGGCCTATTCCGCGACGCTCAGGAGCCGCGCCTGGGCTTCGTGATTGCCCTTGAGCTCCGCGCTCGGGCCGCGGTGCACGATCTTGCCCCGGTCGATGACGATGACGTCGCGCGCGAACGACAGCGCCAGCTCCGCCTTCTGCTCGACCAGGATCATGGACAGGCCGGTCTCGTCGCGGATCTTGAGCAGCGCCTCGAACAGGCTTTCGATGACGATCGGCGCAAGCCCTTCGAGCGGCTCGTCGAGCAGCAGGACCTTCGGGCCGCTCATCAGCGCGCGGGCGACCGCCACCATCTGCTGCTCGCCGCCGGAGAGCCGGTTGCCGGTGTTGCGCCGCCGCTCCTTGAGCCGCGGGAACAGCTCGTAGACCTGCTCGATGCTCCAGCCGCCCGGCAGCGCCGACACCGCGAGGTTTTCCTCCACCGTCAGCGACGGGAACACCTCGCGCTCCTGCGGCACGAAGCCGAGGCCGGCGCGGGCGCGCAGGTGGATGGGCTGGCCCTCGAGCGCCACGTCGCCGAGCCGGATGGTGCCGCGATGGCGCGTGGTGATGCCCATCAGCGTCGTCATCAGCGTGGTCTTGCCGACGCCGTTGCGGCCGAGCACGGCGAGCGTGCCGCCGGGGGGCAGCTCGAACGACAGCCCGTCGAGCACCACCGTTTCGCCGTAGCCGGCGACCAGACCTTCGACCGTGAGACCGGCGCTTTTCATACGACCGTCCGCCCCAGATAGACGGCGCGGACCTCGGGATTGGCCGCGATCTGCGCCGGCTCGCCGCGGGTGAGCACGCGGCCCTGCAACAGCACGATGATCTCGCGCGCGAAGCGGAAGATCACCTCCATGTCGTGCTCGATGATGAGGATCGCCATCTCCTTCGGCAGCCGATCCAGCACGTCGTGGATGCGGTGGGCCTCCTCCGACGGCACGCCGGCCGCAGGCTCGTCGAGCAGCAGGACGCGAGGCTTGAGCGCCAGCGCGAAGGCGATCTCGAGCAGGCGCTGCTGGCCGTAAGGCAGTTCCCGCACCACCCGGTCGCCGGCATCGCCAATGCCGAGCGAATTCAGGAGCTCCTGCGCCTCCTCGCAGCAGCGCCGCCATTGCGGACCGAACCGCATCATGCGCCAGGCGTACCGCTCGCGCTCCGCCACCGCGATGGCGACGTTCTCGCGCGTGGTGTCCTCGCGCAGCAACGCGTTGATCTGGTGGGTGCGGGCGAGGCCCCGGCGCACCCGCATCTCCGGCGCCATGTGCTCGATGGGAATGCCGTCGAGGCGGATGGTGCCCGAGTCGGGCTTGAGGAAGCCGGTGAGCAGGTTGACGAAGGTGGTCTTGCCGGCGCCGTTGGGGCCGATCAGGCCGACGCGCGCGCCGGGCATCAGGTCGACGTCGATTCCCTGCGCCACGACGAGCGCGCCGAACGATTTGTTGAGCCCGCGGATGGAGAGAACCGGCTCGGCGCTCATGCGGTCCTCGAACGGCGCAGGCGGAGGAACAGGTTGCGGGCGACGCGGCCGAGGTCCATCAGCCCGCCCTCGAGGAACAGCACCGTCGCGATCAGCATGCCGCCGACGATGATCTCCCAGAAATAGGGGCTTATCTTCGCGGTCCAGTCCTGGACGTAGAAATAGACCACCGCGCCGACGAAGGCGCCGTAAAGCCGGCGCGTGCCGCCGAGGATGAGGATGACGGTGACGATGCCGGAGGTCAGCAGGCTCAGCGTGTCCAGGCCGACGAACCGCGTCGAGTGCGCGGACAGCGCGCCGGCCGAGCCCGCGATCGCCGCGGAGATCGTATAGATCGCCAGCAGCCGCCACCATACCGGCGTGCCGATGGCGCGCATGCGACGCGGATTCTGGCGGATGCCGTCGAGCGAGCGGCCGAACGGCGAGCGGACGAGCCGCCGCGCGATCAGGAACCAGACGAACAGCACCACCATCGTATAGATGTAGGCGGTGTTGCCGAAGATGTTGAAGGGATAGACCCCGAACAGCGGATTGATGACCATGCCCTGCAGGCCGTCGTCGCCGCCGGTCAGCCATTTCGCCTGGTTGGCGTATTCGAAAATGACCGAGACGATGGCGAGGGTCAGCATCAGGAACGTGACGCCGGTGGTGTGCAGGATCATCGCCCCGGTGATGAGCCCCGCGAGCGCCGCGACCACGATGGCGACGAGGTGGCCGAGGATCGGGTCGCCCGAGACGTGGATCGAGAAAATGCCGGCGGCGTAGGCGCCGATGCCGAAGAACGCCGCATGGCCCAGCGTCACGATGCCGGCATAGCCGAGCACCAGGTCGAGCGACATGGCGAACAGGATCCAGATCATGATCTGGGTGCCGAAGGTCAGGTAGTCCGCCGCCATGAAGTAGTAGACGATGGCGATGACCCACGGCACCGCATGCCCGGCGAGACCGAGCCAGTTGATCCCCGCCGGCACGGCGGGCGTTTTTCCGGTCGGGATCGTCGTCATCACGCCACCGACTTTGGCGGCAGCAGGCCCTGGGGCCGCCACAGCAACAGGACGAACACCGCCGCATAGAGCAGGTAGGCCGCCGCCTCCGTGAAGAAATACTTGCCGACCGTGTCGATGACGCCCAGGGCCATCGCGGCGACGAACGAGCCCTTGAAGCTGCCCTCGCCGCCCACGATCACCACCACCAGGAACAGCACCACGTATTTCAGCGCGTAGGACGGCTCCGGCGACAGGATGCCGGCGCCGACGGCGCCGCCGAGGCCGGCCAGCGCGCAGCCGATGACGAACGTGCCCGTGAACAGCACGTTGACGTTCATGCCCACGGCGCGCGCCATGCGCGGATTATCCACCGCGGCGCGCAGCCTCGCGCCGAACAGCGAACCCTCGATCACGTACCAGAGCACGGCCGCGATGATGGCGCCGACCACGATGAGGAACAGGCGGTAGCCCGGATAGGTGCGGAAGCCGATGTCGAGCGGCCGGGTGAGATAGTCGGGGAACTTCACCGGATAGGGGAAGGCGCCGAAGATTCCGGTCACCGCCGCGGTGACCACGAACACGAAGCCGATGGTCAGCAGCACCTGCGCCAGCTCGCCCTTGCGGTAGAGCGGACGGAACAGCGTGACCTCCGCCAGGCCGCCGAGGATGCCCGGCACGATGCTGGCGATCAGCAGCGCGAGATAGAAGTTGTAGCCGTTCTGGGTGAGATAGCCGGCGATATAGCCGCCGATCATCGCAAACGAGCCGTGCGCCAGGTTGACGAGGCGCATCAGGCCCATGGTCACGGTCAGGCCGACCGAGATGATGAACAGCACCATCCCGTAGGAGATGCCGTCGAGGATGATGGTGGCCGCGAATGACAAAGAGGGCATGCAGGAACCACTGGCGAGGCGGATTGCGGACGGAGTGCAACGACGGCGCGCGGAATTCAAGTCGAATCCCGCGCGCGGCCCGAGGCGCTCCCCCGCTTAGTTGCTCTTCGGCGGATTTTCCAGCTTCCAGGGATCCTTGACCATCGGCACCGTGTCGATGTCGATGTTCACGAGCTTGCCGTCGCGCTTCTCGACGCGGCGGATATACATGTTCTGGACGATGTCCCGCTCGACCGGATCGATCTCCGCCGGGCCGCGGGGGCTGTTGAGCTTCGCGTGCCTCATGAAGTCGATATACTTGTCGCCGTCGGCGTTGGGGCCGAGCACCGCGATCGACCGGTAGATCAGGTCGGTGCCGTCCCAGGCGGCGACCGACGCGATGTCCGGCGTCTCCTTCGGGCCGTAAAGCTTGGTCAGCGTGGCGCGCAACTGGACGTTCAGCGGCGTTTTGTTCGTCTCCGTGTAATGGAAGCTCGTGATCGTCCCGATCACGTCGTCGTTGAAGGCGTCCATCTGGAACTCCTCGGTCTCGCCGGTCCCCAGGAGCTTGATGCCGGCCTGCTTGAGGCCGCGCTCGGTGTAGGCCTTGACCAGCGAGACCGAGGGCGAGCCGGCGGGCTGGAACATGTAGAGCGCGTCGGGCTTGGCCTGGAGCACCTTCTCCATATAGACGCCGAAGTTGGTCTCCTGCTGCGGCGACTTGTCGGCGCCGATGATCTGGCCGCCAAGCTTGGTGAACTCCTTCGAGAAGAAATTCGCGGCGTCGTAGCCCGGCGCGTAGTCGCTGGTGATCATGTAGATGCGCCGGATGCCGCTCTTGTAGGCCCACTGGGCGAGCGGCACGACGTTCTGCGGGATCGTCATGCTGACGCGGATGAAATACGGCGAATTGCGCGTGATCGACGCCGTGGCCGCGTTCATGATGATGACCGGCATCTTCACCTGGTTGACGATGTCGGCGACCGCCATGGCGTGCGGCGACAGGTCGAAGCCGGCCAGCATCTTCACCTTCTCGCGCAGGATCAGCTCCTCGGCGAGCTGCTTGGTCTTGTCAGGACCGGCGCTGACGTTGTCGCGATAGACGTATTGGATTTCGTAGTCCTTGCCGTCGGGCCCCTTCACGGTCTTGCCGTGGATCGCCTGGTAGGCCTCGATCGCATGCTGGAACTGCGTGCCCCACACCGCGAAGGCGCCGGTGAAATCGGCGATGAGGCCGATCTTGACAACCTCCGCCGCAGACGCGGCACCTGCCGAAAGCGACAGCGCGACCGCTGCCACGGCACCTGCGAACCACCTCATCGCAACCTCCCCTTGGACACGTCTGGAAGACGACTATCGTTATTTCTTGATCGTGAGCTTTATCGCCCCGGCTCATCCCTATAGCGCGTTTTGCGGCATCGCCAAAGCCGGAAGTGAGAGCCGCCGCCGGAGGGTGCCCATTCGCGCGCCAGGATCGCGCCAGGATTGCGCCCGGCCCGCCGGCCTGCGGCACCATGACGCCGCGGGATGGAAAGAGCGACGGAGGACGCCGCGCACCCCGGCCGCTTCAACTCGCGGCGGTCGCGTACTAACCTGCGGCGCGACATCGACCCACAACCACAAAGAGATCATGGGACAGGAAACAAGCCAGCAGTTCGATTACATCGTCGTCGGCGGAGGGTCCGCCGGCTGCATCCTCGCCAACCGGCTGTCGGCGGACAGCAAGGCCCGCGTGCTGCTGCTCGAGGCCGGCGTGGAGGATCGCACGATCTGGATGAAGATCCCGTTCGGCTATGCCCACACCGTCGGCAACCCGGCCTACGACTGGTGCTTCACGACCGCCGCCGAGCCCGAACTCAAGGGCCGCTCGATCCCGCATCCGCGCGGCAAGGCGCTCGGCGGCTCGTCGTCCATCAACGGGCTGTTCCAGGTGCGCGGCCAGGCCGGCGACTACGACCACTGGCGCCAGCTCGGGCTTCCCGGCTGGGGGTGGGACGACGTGCTGCCCTATTTCAAGAAGCACGAGGATTACAAGGGCGGCGCCAGCGACATCCACGGCGCCGGCGGCGAACTGGGCGTCGAGCCGCAGCGCAACTGGTGGCCGGTGCTCGACGTCATCAAGCAGGCGGCGCTGGAGGCCGGCTGCAAGCAATGCGCCGACTTCAACGCCGGCGACAACGAGGGCATCGGCATCTATCACGCCATCACGCGCAACGGTGTGCGGTGCAGCACATCGCGCGCCTTCCTCAAGCCGGTGCGTCACCGCGCCAACCTCAGGGTCGAGACCGAGGCGCTGGCGCAGCGCATCCTGTTCGACGGCCGCCGCGCCACCGGCGTCGTCTATCGCCAGGGCGGCGACACCAGGACCGCCCGCGCCGCCCGCGAGGTGATCGTCTCGGCCGGCGCAATCAAGACGCCTCAACTGCTGCAGGTCTCCGGCGTCGGCCCCGCCGCGCTGCTGGCGCAGCACGGCGTGCCGGTCGTGCTCGACCGGCCGGGCGTCGGCGAGAACCTGCAGGACCATCTCCAGGTCATGCTCTGCTATCGCCTCGACGGCATCGGCACGCTCAACGAGGCCTACAACTCCCTCACAGGGAAGATGCGCATTTTCGCGCAGTACGTGTTGTCGCGCAGCGGACCCATGGGCTCGGGCGCGACGCCGCTCGGCATTTTCGTGCGCTCGGACACGGACCACGACCGCGCCAATCTCGCCTACACCATTCTGCCCTATTCGCGCGTGTCGTCGGGGCTCGCCACCGAGTTCCACCCGTTCCCCGGCGTCACGCTCTCGGTCTACGACTGCCGGCCCACCAGCCGCGGCACCATCCGCCTCACGGGACGCGAGATGGCGGCGCAGCCCGACATCCGCTTCAACTATCTCTCGACCGACCACGACCGCCGCGTCGCCGTCGCCGCCATGCGCTTCACCCGCAACCTGATGCGGCAGAAAGCGGTCCAGCCCTACAAGCCGGTCGAGATCAGGCCCGGCCCGGAGGTCGGCGACGACGATGCCGCGCTGCTCGACGCGTTCCGCGCCACCGCGACCACGATCTTCCACCCGGTCGGAACCGCCAAGATGGGCCGGCCCGAAGACCCCATGGCGGTCGTCGATGCCCGGCTGAAGGCGATCGACCTCGACGGGCTGCGCGTCATCGACGCCTCGGTGATGCCCACCGTGACCTCGGGCAACACCAACGCGCCCACCATGATGATCGCCGAGAAGGGGGCGGAGATGATCCTTCAGGACGCGCGCCGGCCCTGACGGCCGTCATGGCGAAGCCGTGACTTCAAGCCTCGATGGTCTTGTTCTAAACTGCAATCCCAACAGCCCGACGGCACAGCATCGCGGAGGAAACATGGCGGAAGCGGTCGCGACCGGCACCAAAATCGTGCGGCGGACATCGAGCGCGCCGCAGCAGGTCGGCGCGGACATCTGCGTCGTCGGCGCCGGCAGCGCCGGCGTCTCCGCCGCGCTCGAGGCCGCCAAGCTCGGCCGCAAGGTGGTGCTCATCGACGGCCTGCCCACCCTGGGCGGCCAGATGGTCAACTCCATCATCGGCACGTTCTGCGGCCTGTTCGCCAACGGCACCCACGGCGTCCAGTTCACCTACGGCATGGCCGAGGACGTGCTGCGCGACCTGGAGAAAGTGCCGGGGCAGATCTATCGCCGCCACGGCCCGGTGACGACCGTGGTCTATTACGACGAGGTCGCGCTCGGCCGCTGGGTCGAGGAGGCGGTGCGCAAGGCCGGCATCACGGTGGTGCTCGGCGCGGTGCTGCGCAACGTCAACATGGAGGGCCGGCGCGTCAAGAGCATCGACCTCGCCACCCGCTACGGCGACATGACCGTCACCGCCACCGGCTTCGTCGATGCCTCGGGCGACGCGGTGCTGACCTGGCTCGCCGGGCTCCCGTGCCGCGAGTCCGCCGACCGCCAGGTGTTCGGCACCCAGATGGTCGTGCTCGAGAACATCGTCGAGGACAAGCATCCCGAGCGCGGCGAGCTCACGCGGCGCATGACCGAGAAGGCCGCGCAATACCACCTCAAGCGCACCACGCCGGTCTCCTTCGTCATCCCGGGCCGCGGCATCGCCGTGCTCAACATGACGCACACCGACACGCCGCTGGAGCCGCTGGCCGCGGCGCAGAGCCAGCTCGAAGGCAAGGCCCAGGCCGACCTCGCGGTGCATTTCCTCAAGTCGGAATATCCCGAGTGCTTCGGCAACGCCCGCGTGCGGGCCTACGGCAACCCGGGCATCCGCCAGACCCGCTGGATCGTCGGCCGGCACTGCCTCACCATCGACGAGGTCCGCGCCGGCACCAAGTTCGACGACGCCATCGGCCGCACCGCATGGCCGGTGGAGCTGCACGACCACAGCAAGGGCTACGTCTGGCAGACGTTCCCGGAGGACCACGTCCATTACATCCCGCTCGGCAGCCTGACGCCGGCCGACGCCGACAACATCGTCGCCGCCGGGCGCTGCATCGACGCCGACCTCGCCGCGCTGTCGAGCGTCCGCGTCATGGGCCCCTGCATCGCCATGGGCGCGGCGGCGGCCAACGCGCTCGACCTCGCCGGCTCCGGCAGCGTGCACCAGATCGACCTCAAGGCGCTGAAGAAGCGCCTCCACGACAACCTCGAGCGCAACGACCCGCAGGAAAAGCGCGAGATGTCGGCGGAAGACAAACGCCACTTCGACGAGTCGCACCGATGAAGCTGACCGACGCCGAGAAAGCCATGCTCGACGGCCGGGAGGGCCCGGCCAGGCAGAAGGCCATGGACCTCCTGATGCGCTACGGCGAGGCGCTCGGCGCGGAGCGGCTCGTCGAGACCAACAACGTCGCCGGCGCGTTCAACGCCTCGACGCCGTCGGTGCGCGAACTGGTCAAGCGCGGCTTCGACGCGGTCTATTCAGAACTGAACCTCGACAGCCAGGAGGTCGTGCCGATCCCGAGGATGGCAGTGAACACCTGCCAGCTCATCACCGGCATCGACAACGACATGTGGCAGACCCAGGGCATCCCGCAGGAGCTGGTCGAGCAGCAGAAGCGCGCCGAGGCGCATTTCGGCGGGCTCGGCATCAACATGTTCGCCACCTGCACGCCCTACCAGGTCGGCAACGTGCCGGTGAAGGGCGAGCACTGCGCCTGGATGGAATCCTCCGCCGTGGTCTATTGCAACTCGGTGCTCGGCGCGCGCACCAACACCGAGGGCAAGGAATCGACCGGCGCCGCGGCGCTCACCGGTCGCATTCCCTACTGGGGCTTCCACATCCCGGAGAACCGCCGCGGCAACTACCGCGTCGTGGTCGAGACCGAGGTGGACGACATCATGGACTGGGGCCTGCTCGGCTACTGGCTCGGCGAGATCGTGCAGGAGGAAATCCCGGTCCTCACCGGCGCCATGCGCCAGCCGAGCCTCATCAAGCTCAAGCATTTCGGCGCCGCGGCGGCGTCCTCGGGCGGCGTCGAGATGTATCACATCCCCGGCGTGACGCCGGAGGCGCGCGACGAGGACGAGGCCTTCGGCGGCAACAGGATCATCGACACGCTGCATTACGGCCCGGCCGAGCGCCGGCTCGCCTACGAGCGGCTCAATTGCGCCACCGACCGCAACGTCGATTTCGTCATGCTCGGCTGCCCGCACAATGCCATCGAGCAGGTGTGGCGCGTCGCCTCGCTGCTCGAAGGCAAGAAGCTCCATCCCAACGTGCAGCTCTGGGTGCACACGCCGCGCGCGCTGCGCGAGGTGGCCCAGCGCAACGGCTACGTGAAGATGATCACCGATGCCGGCGGGGTCGTCATGAGCGACACCTGCCCGGCGATCTCGCGCTACGCGCCGAAGGGAACCAGGGTGATCGCCACCGACTCGGCCAAGCAGGCGCACTACCTGCCGGCGATCCTCGGCATCCCGGTGTGGTTCGGCACCGTGACGGAATGCGTCGATGCGGCGCTGACCGGCCGCTGGAACGGAGGCTTGCAATGAGCATCACGGACGCTCGCGCCAACGACAAGGCCAACGACAAGATCGTGCTGCACGGCCGCAAGGTCGTCGGCGGCGTCGCCGAGGGCGAGGCCCTGGTGACCCGCGACACCATCTCCGGCTGGGGCGGCATCAACGAGCGCGAAGGCACGGTGATCGAGCGGCGGCACGAGCTGCGCGGCGTCAGCTTCAAGGACAAGATTCTCGTCTTTCCCGGCGCCAAGGGCTCGTCCGGCTATTCGGCCTATTTCCACATGACGCGGCTCAACAAGGTGGCGCCCAGGGCGATGATCTTCGTCAAGATGACGACCAAGGCCGCGCTCGGCGCCGTCGTCACCCATGCGCCCGCCGTCACCGACCTCGACCGCAATCCCCTCGATGTGATCGAGACCGGCGACTGGGTGAGGGTCGATGGGGACATCGGGATCGTCGAGGTCACCAAGAAGGGCGGCGCGGCGACATGACCAACAGGCGCCAACTGCGCAGCAACTACGAGAAGGGCACCTCCTTGTGGGCCGTGCGCCGCGCGCAATGGCGCGCGCTCGGCCTCACCGACGAGGACATGGAGAAGCCGAAGATCGCGGTGGTGAACACGTCGTCGGAACTGGCGATCTGCTTCAGCCATCTCGACGGCGTGTCGAAGCTCGTCAAGGAGGCGATCCGCGAGGCCGGCGGCCTGCCGTTCGAAATCCGCACCGCCGCGCCCAGCGACTTCATCCACAGCGCCGGCCACCGTGGCAACTACATCCTCGCCACCCGCGACCTCATCACCAACGACATCGAAGTCCAGGTCGAGGGCGCCAAGCTCGACGGCATGATCTGCCTCACCTCCTGCGACAAGACCGTGCCCGGCCACCTGATGGCGGCGGCGCGGCTCAACATCCCGACGCTGCTGGTCATCGGCGGCTACCAGCCGAGCGGCGTCTATCGCAACCACCACGTCGACATCGAGGAGGTGTTCCTCGGCGCCGGGCACTACGTCGCCGGCACGCTGTCGTTCGACGACCTGCTCGGCATGAGCGAGAACGCCATCGGCGGCCCCGGCGTCTGCTCCGGCATGGGCACGGCCAACTCCATGCACGTCGTCACCGAGGCGCTCGGCATGTCGCTGCCCGGCGCCGCGCCGGTGATGGCCAATTCCAAGCGCATGATGGACTACGCCAAGGCGTCGGGCCGGCGCATCGTGGAGATGGTGTGGGAGGATTTGAAGCCGCGCGACATCATGACGCCCGACGCCTTCGCCAACGCCGCCATGGCGGTGCTGGCCGTATCGGGCTCCATCAACTGCATCAAGCACCTGCAGGCGACGGCGCTGGAGGCGGGCAGCGACCTCGACTTCTACAAGCTGTTCGACGAGTTGAGCGACACGGTGCCGGTGCTCGCGGCGGTGCGGCCGATCGGCGACACCTCGATCGAAGCCTTCGAGAACGCCGGCGGCGCCCGGGCGGTGCTCAAGCAGCTCGGTCCCATGGTGCGCGGCAACGCGCTGACCGTGAACGGCAAGACCGTGGCCGAGAACCTGCGCAACGTGACGGTCGCCGACGAGGAGACCATCCGCCCGCTCGGCCGGCCGCTGTCCGACAAGGCGTCCATCGTCATCGTGCGCGGCAGCCTCGCCCCGGAGGGCGGCATCGTGAAGGCCGGCCTGCGCCGCGACAAGATTCTCAAGTTCGAGGGCCGCGCGCGCTGCTTCGGCTCGCCCGAAGACGCCATCGAGGCGCTGAAGCAGAAAAGGATCGTGCCCGGCGACGTGGTGGTGCTGCGCGGGCTCGGCGTGCGCGGCGGGCCGGGCATGGGCATGGCGTCGCGCGTGGTGTTCGCGCTCGACGGCGCCGGGCTCGGCGCGGACGTGGCCTTCGTCACCGACGGCCAGCTCTCCGGGCTCGTCAACAAGGGCCTGGTTGTCGGCGAGGTGACGCCCGAGGCCGCGGTCGGCGGCCCCATCGGTCTGGTCGAGGACGGCGACGTGATCCGCATCGACGCCGAGGCCAAGATCGCCGAGCTCGACGTGCCCGAGGCGACGCTCGCCGCGCGGCGCGCCAGGCTCAAACTCGTGGACCAGCACTCGGAGGAAGGCTGGCTCGCGATCTACGAGCGCTCGGTGCAGCCGCTGTCGAAAGGCGCGGCGCTGGTCCATCCGAAATAGCAGGCCGCGCCGATTTTTTGTGCTTGGCGGTTTCCGGCGGAGCGCCCGATACTGGCCGCGAGGTCACGGCCAGGGTTTCGCATGGCGGGCAAGGCAAAGAAGGCCGGGAAAATCGTCGGGCGCAAAGCCGCGCGCCGCAAGCCCGCCGCGCGCCGGCGTGCCGCTGCGGCCGTCCGCCCGGACCCTCTCGACACTTTCATTATTGCCGCGGCGGACGCGCTCGATTTGCCGGCGAAACCCGCATGGCTGCCGGCGATCAAGGCCAACCTCGCGGTCACGCTGCGGCACGCCGCGGCGGTCGCCGCGTTCGACCTGCCGGACGACGCCGAGCCGGCGCCCGTGTTCAGGGCCTAGGCCATGTCCGAGGGACCCTACACCTGGGCGTCGGCCGCCGCCGTCGCCGCAGCGGTCGCCTCCGGGGAGACCACCGCCGCCGCGGTGGTCGAGGCGGCGCTCGAGCGCATCGCCGAGCTCAATCCCACGCTCGACGCTTTCACCGACGTCACCGCGCATCGCGCGCGGGCCGGCGCCGCGGCCATCGACCGCGCGCGGCACCGCGGGCAATCCATGGGGCCGCTCGCCGGCGTTCCCTTCGCGGTGAAGAACCTGTTCGACGTGAAGGGCCTCGCGACCCGCGCGGGCTCGAAGATCAACCGCGACCTGCCGCCCGCGCCGCGCGACCAGCCGCTGATCGAGCGGCTGGAGGCGGCCGGCGCCATCCTCGTCGGCGCGCTCAACATGGGCGAGTACGCCTACGACTTCACCGGCGAGAACGTCCACGACGGCAACGCGCGCAATCCGCACGATCTGACGCGCATGACCGGCGGCTCGTCCGGCGGCTCGGGCGGCGCCGTCGCCGGCGGCCTCGTGCCGCTGGCGCTGGGCTCCGACACCAACGGATCGATCCGCGTGCCCTCGTCGCTGTGCGGCCTGTTCGGCCTCAAGCCGACCTACGGCCGCCTGCCGCGCAACCGCAGCTTTCCCTTCGTCGACAGCCTCGACCATCTCGGCCCGATCGCGCGCAGCGCGCTCGATCTCGCCATCGCCTACGACGCGATGCAGGGCCACGATCCCGGCGACGCCGCCTGCGTGGACCGGCCGGTCGAGCCCGCGACCCACGCGCTCGACGCCGGCACCGGCGGCTTGCGCATCGCCGTGGCTGGCGGCTATTTCCGCCAGGGCGCGTTTCCCGAGGCGCTGGCGGCGCTCGACACCGTCGCCAAGGCGCTCGGCGCGACGCGCAGCGTCGCGCTGCCGGAGGTCTCCCGCGCGCGCTCGGCGGCCTACGTCATCACCGCGACCGAAGGCGCGAGCCTGCATCTCGGCCGCCTGCGCGATCGCGCGGAGGACTTCGATCCGGCGGTGCGCGACCGCCTGATCGCCGGCGCCATGGTGCCGTCCGCGCTGGTGGTGAAGGCGCAGAAGTTCCGGCGCTGGTATCGCGACGAGGTGCTCAAGCTGTTCGCCGAGATCGACGCCATCGTCATGCCGGCGACGCCCTGCACCGCGCCGGCCATCGGCCAGCAGACTTTCGTGCTCGACGGCGTCGAGATGCCGGTGCGCGCCAACCTCGGCATCTACACGCAGCCGATCTCCTTCATCGGATTGCCGGTCGTCTGCGTGCCCGTTCCGCTGTCGCCGCTGCCCATCGGCGTGCAGATCGTCGCGGCGCCGTGGTGCGAGGACGTCGCGCTGCGCATCGCCCATGGACTGGAGCGCGACGGCGTGGTGACGGCGCCGCGGCCGGCGCTCTGAGGACGAATTTTCCATGGAAATCAACATCCCCGACGTGCTCGCGGAGGTGACAGCGGCGTTCGAGCGCTACGAGACCGCGCTGGTGGCCAACGACGTCGCCACGCTCGACGGGCTTTTTCGCGATAATTCGCACACGATTCGATACGGCGCCGGCGAGAATCTGTACGGATTCGACGCGATTCGAAAATTTCGCGCGGCGCGTTCGCCGGCCGGCCTCGCGCGCACGCTGTCCCACACCGTCATCACCACCTACGGCCGCGACACCGCCGTCGCCTCCACCCTGTTCCACCGCCCCGCGGCGCCCGGCAAGGTCGGCCGGCAGATGCAGACCTGGGTGCGCTTCCCGGACGGCTGGTTCGTGGTCGCCGCCCATGTCAGCATGATCGATGTCAGCATGATCGACGAGCCGGCAGTCTGATAAGACCCGCCGCCGATGCCGGCTTTCGGCGGCGGCCGGACAGTGCAAGGGAGGAAGACATGGCGGCAGGCCTCGCCCGTTCCATCGCCGCGGCGCTTGCCGCGTTGGTTCTCTCCGGCGCAGCGGCGCGCGCCCAATATCCCGACCGGCCGGTCCGCGTGCTGCTCGGTTACGCCGCCGGCAGCGGCGCGGACATCATGGCGCGCTGGTATGTCGATAAGCTGCGCGAGGTGTCGGGCGGCTCGTTCTATATCGACAACCGGGTGGGCGCGGCCGGCAACATCGCCGCCGCCGAGCTCGCCAAGGCCAAGCCCGACGGCTACACGCTGATGTTCGCGGGCTCGGCCTCGCAGGCCGGCAACCGCTACCTCTACAAGGACCTGCCGTTCGATTCGGCGCGGGACTTCGACCCGATCACCACCTTCTGCCAGCTCGGCTTCGCGCTGCTCGTCAACCCGGAGAAGACGCCGGTCAGCTCGGTGGCGGAACTCACCCGGGCCCTGAAGGCCAAGAACGGCAAGGCGACCTACGGCTGGGCCGTGACCTCGGCGCTCGCCGCCGCGATTCTTTACGTGACGTCGGCCGACATCCCCGCGGTCCAGGTCGGCTACAAGTCGACGCCCGCCGCGATCTCCGATCTGGAGGCCGGCCAGATCGACTTCGCCTTCGCCGACACGGTCTATGCCCAGGGCCAGGCCAAGCAGGGCCGCGTGAAGATCCTCGCCAACTCGGCCGACCGCCGCGCCTCCAGCGCGCCCGACATCCCGACCATGGCGGAATCCGGCCTGCCGGACGCAACCCAGACGCCGTGGTGGGCGGTGTGGGGGCCGCGCGGCCTGCCGCCCGAGGTCGTCGCCAAGCTCGCCACCTGGATCAACCGGATCACGGCCATGCCCGAGACCGTGACGTTCCTGACCTCGCAGGGCGCGGACCCGCTGCCGGGCTCGCCGGAGGAGACGCGCCGGAAGCTGCTTGCAACCATGAAGGTCTGGCAGCGCGTCGTGTCCCTTGCCAAGATTGAACCGCAATAGATTTTCGGCCAAAACGACGCGGAAAGTTCATCAGGGCTGAGGGAGGACAACGTGACCAAGCCATTCGTGACCGCCATGGGCGCCGCTTTCGCCGCGCTGGCGCTGGCCGCAGCGGCGACGCCCGCCGCGGCGGAATACCCCGAGCGCGTCGTCAAGATCCAGGTCGGCTTCCCGCCGGGCGGCGGCGCCGACATCCTGGCCCGCTGGTACGCCGACCGGCTGACCAAGGCCGCCGGCGGCGCCAATTTCATCATCGAGAACCGCGTGGGCGCCTCGGGCAACCTCGCGCTCTCGGAGGCCGGGCACGCCAAGCCGGATGGCTATACGCTGCTGTTCGCCTCGACCGTCACCACGGCCGGCAACACCACCGTGTTCAAGCAGATGCCCATCGACGTCACCAAGGACATCGTGCCGATCGTCGGCTTCGCCGAGACGCCGTTCGTGCTGTGCGTCGCGCCGGATTCGCCGATCAACTCGGTCGCGGACCTCACCGCCTTCATCAAGTCCAAGAACGGCAAGGCGACCTACGGCTGGGCGACCACCAGCGCCGAGGCCGCGACCGCCATGTATCTCAAGCAGGCCGGCGTCACCGCCACGTCGGTCGGCTACAAGGCCACCTCCACCGCGGTCCAGGACGTGACCGGGCACCAGATCGACTTCGCCTTCGCGGACATCGTCTTCGCCATGGGCCAGCTCCGTCAGGGCCGGGTAAAGGTCCTCGCCAACGCCTCGGACGACCGCTCGCCGGCGCTCAAGGACGTCCCGACCCTCAAGGAACTGATGGGCGCGCACACCGGCGACATCGCCGCGCTGTGGGGCCTGTGGGCGACCGCCGGCACGCCGCAGCCGATCCTCGACAAGCTCGCGACCTGGATGAACGACATCACCAAGACCGAGGAAACCCAGAAATTCCTCATCGAGCAGGGCGGCGCGACGCCTTACATCGCCACTCCCGCGCAGTACAAGCAGCGGTTCGAGCTCGCGCTGAAGGCCTGGGCCGAAGCGGCGAAGCTCGCCAACATCCAGATGCAGTAAGACACGCCGGGGTGCGACCTCGGCTCCGGCGGGCCGAGGTCGCCACGGCCGCCCCGACGGGCTAAGCTGGCAGGCGGGGGAGACGGCAGCCTTCGCAGACGGCGGTTTGCGGGCCAATAACAGCAAGGACGTTCGATGATACGCGTCAAGCATCCGCAGGATTTCTGGGCAGGCATCCTGTTTCTGGTGGTGGGAGGATTGGCGGTCTGGTTCGGCCGCGTCTACCAGTTCGGAACCGCGACCAAGATGGGCCCCGGCTACATGCCGACGGTGCTGAGCTGGATCATGGTCCTGCTCGGCCTGTTCCTGGCCGGCCGCGGCCTGCTCGAAAGCGGGCCGGGCATCGAGAGGAGCCTCATCCGGCCGCAGGTGTTCATCATCGGCGCCATCGTGATCTTCGGCCTGCTGATCGAGCGCGTCGGCCTCGCGCCGGCGGTGGTGGTCGCGACTATCGTCGCCTCGCTGGCGAGCAAGGAGATGCGCTGGAAGGAAACGCTGATCCTTGCCGTGGGGCTTGCGATCCTGTGCGCGGTGCTGTTCGTGAAGCTCCTCGGACAGCCGTTGAACATCTTCGCCTGGGGCGCGTGACATCATGGACATCCTGCAGAACCTCGGCACCGGCTTCGCCGTCTCGGTCACTCCGCTCAACCTGCTGTTCTGCCTGTTCGGCTGCCTGATCGGCACCCTGATCGGCGTGCTTCCCGGCATCGGCCCGATCGCGACCATCGCGATGCTGCTGCCGGTGACCTTCAGCCTGAGCCCGCTCGGCGCGCTCATCATGCTCGCCGGCATCTACTACGGCGCGCAATACGGCGGCTCGACCACCGCGGTCCTCGTCAACCTGCCCGGCGAGTCATCCTCGGTGGTGACCTGCATCGAGGGCTACCGCATGGCCCAGCGCGGCCGCGCCGGCTCGGCGCTCGCCGTCGCCGCCGTGGGCTCGTTCTTCGCCGGCTGCGTCGGCACCGTGCTGATCGCGGCCTTCGCCCCGATCCTCGCCAAGTTCGCCGAGGAATTCCGCTCGCCGGAGTATTTCTCGCTGATGGTGTTCGGCCTCGTCGCCGCGGTGGTGCTGGCCCACGGCTCGGTCATCAAGGCCGTCGCCATGATCGTGCTCGGCCTGCTGATCGGCCTCGTCGGCACCGACACCCAGAGCGGCGTGGCGCGCTTCACCTTCGGCATCCCCGAGCTCTACGACGGGGTCGATTTCGTGCCGGTGGCCATGGGCCTGTTCGGCTTCGCCGAGATCATGGGCAACCTGGACCGCCACGGCGACCAGCCGCGGAGCACCGCCAAGATCGCCACGCTGTGGCCGACGCGGGCCGAAATCCGCCGCGCGATCCCGGCCGTGCTGCGCGGCACCGCGATCGGCTCGTTCCTCGGCATCCTGCCGGGCGGCGGCGCCGTGCTCGCCTCGTTCGCCGCCTACACGATGGAAAAGAAGGTGTCGCGGTTCCGCAACGAGTTCGGCACCGGCGCCATCGAAGGCGTCGCCGGCCCGGAATCGGCCAACAACGCCGGCGCGCAGACCTCGTTCATCCCGCTGCTCACGCTCGGCATCCCCTCGACGCCGGTGATGGCGTTGATGATGGGCGCCATGACCATCCAGGGCATCGCGCCGGGCACCGCCATCATCACCGAGCGGCCCGAGCTGTTCTGGGGCATGATCACCTCGATGTGGGTCGGCAACCTGATGCTCGTCATCATCAACCTGCCGCTGATCGGCATCTGGGTGTCGCTCCTGAAGGTGCCCTACCGCATCCTGTTCCCCTGCATCCTGGTGTTCTGCTGCGTCGGCGCCTACAGCATCAACAACAGCACGTTCCTCATCATGATGATGGCCGGCTTCGCCGTGCTCGGCTACGCCTTCGCCAAGCTCGCGTGCGAGGGCGCGCCGTTCCTGCTCGGCTTCGTGCTCGGCCCGCTGATGGAGGAGAACCTGCGGCGCTCCATGGTGCTGTCGTTCGGCGACCCGACGATCTTCCTGCAGCGGCCGATCTCGCTGTGCATCCTGCTGCTGGCGCTCGGCATCGTGGCGCTGATCGTCATCCCGCAGTTCCGGGAGACGCGCGAGGAGGCGTTCCAGGAGTAGAGCCCGTCGGCTCGGGGTTCGCAGGATGGCCACGCGGATCACGTGAACGGCGTGCGGCTGCTTGACCCCGCCACCCTCCCCCTTGCAGGGGGAGGGTGCGCGCCGTGCCTGCGGCAAGCGCTCTCCTGCGGCATGCCGCGACCGGAAAACAAAACGCGCCCTTGCGGGCGCGTTTCGCATTTTCGGAACCTTGCGGCGAGGCTCAGGTCGTGCCCCACACGTCCTTGGTCACCTCGACGAGCCGCTTGAGCTTGGCGATCTCCTCGTCGATGGTCATGGTGTTGCCGCCGATGCCGCTGGAGAAGCCGCACTGCGGGCTCAGCGCGAGCTGCTCGATCGGAGCGAACTTCGCGGCCTGCTCGATGCGGCGCTTGAGGTCGTCGGCGCTCTCGAGCTGGCGGTTCTTGGTGGTCATGAGGCCGAGCACGGCGATCTTGCCCTTGGGCAGGAAGCGCAGCGGCTCGAAGCCGCCGGCGCGCTCGCTGTCGTACTCCAGGTAATAGACATCGACGTTGATGCCGTTGAACAGCAGCTCCGCGATCGGGTCGTAGCCGCCCTCCGCCACCCAGGCGCCGGCGAAATTGCCGCGGCACAGGTGCATGGAGACGACCATGTCCCTGGGCACGTCCCTCACCGAGTCGTTGAGAATGCCGGCGTAGGTCTTCGGCAGTTCGTCCGGGTTCTCGCCGAACTGCTTGGCCTGGTCGCGCAGCGCGGGGTCGCACAGGTAGGCGAGGTTCACCTCGTCGATCTGGATGTAGCGGCAGCCGGCGGCGGCGAGGTCCGCGATCTCCTCGCGATAGACTTTCGCCACGTCGGCGTAGAAGCCGGCGATGTCGGGATAGGCGTTCTTGTCCACCGCGTCGCGGCCGCCGCGGAAATGCAGCGTCGAGGGCGACGGGAACGTCACCTTCGGCGTCACGTGGGTCACCGACTTCAGGAACTTGAAATCGTCCACGAAGATCGGGTGCGAGTGGCCGATCTTGCCCTGCACCTGGAGGCTCGGCGGGGCGTGGTCGCGCGCGCCTTCCTTGTTGTGGAAGGTGACGGCGATCTTGGAGGGAACCAGCGCCACGTTGTCGAACTCGAGCAGGAAGTCGCGCTGCCAGCTCCCGCGGTTGTATTCGCCGTCGGTGACGATCTTGAGGCCCAGGTCCTCCTGCATCTTCACGACGTCGCGGATGGCGGCTTCCTGGATGGCGTGAAGCTCGCTCTCCGCCATCTTCTTCTGGGCGAACGCCTCGCGCGCCTTGATGAGCTTGTCGGGGCGGATGAAGCTGCCGACGTGGTGGGCGCGCGGAAAGGCTCCGGTGGGCAACGGCATTTGAACAACTCCTCAGAACGTTTCTGGCCGGTTTTCGCGGCGGACAGAACCATCTTTTGACCCGGCCTACAAGGACCAAGCATCCGCCCTGCCTTGCAAAATCCGCTCGGGTTGCGGGGCAACCGGGCGGCCGGTACGCTTTGCCGCGGCTTGTCGGCCGGGAGCCGGCCGGGGCCGAAACGGGACAGAACCCATGCACTGGAGCGACTATTTCGGCGGCGCGGGCCAGGCCTTTGCTTCGCTCTTCGTCGTCGCCACCTATTCGATGCGGACCATGATCCCGCTCCGGGTGCTCGGGATCGTCACCGACCTTGTCATGATCACGGCATCGCTGCTCACCCACCAGTTCGGCACGCTGGCCGTGCACAGCTTCCTGCTGCCGCTCAATTCGGTGCGGCTCTACCAGATGCTGGTGCTGGTGAACGGCGTGAAAACCTCGCTCAACCAGGACCTCAACATGGAATGGCTCAAGCCGTTCATGACGAAGCGCGCCTGCAAGACGGGCGACGTGCTGTTCGCCAAGGACGCCATCGCCGACGAGATGTTCTACACCGTGAGCGGGCGCTACCTGCTGACCGAGATGGGCATCGAGGTCGGCCCCGGCCATCTCATCGGCGAGCTCGGCATGCTGGCGCCGAGCAACCGCCGCACCGCGTCGTTCGAATGCATCGAGCCGGGCGTGGTGCTGTCGGTGACCTATCAGCAGGTGGAAGAGCTATATTACCAAAATCCTGCTTTTGGATTTTATTTCCTGCGGCTGTCGACGGCGCGCCTGTTCGAGAACCTGGCGCGGCTGGAGACGCGGCTGGCGCGGGCGCAGGCGGCGCAGCCGTCGTAGAGCACGATCCCGGAAAGTTGCAGACTTTTCGGACAAGCTCATGCCCGTGAGCTGCTTCATTTGGTCTGCAGGGCGAAGACGCCGTTCCAGTCCGCGGCCGGCGGGTTGTCGCGGAACGCCGCGATGCGCTCCTCGTAAAGGTCGGCGAGTTCGCCGAGGTCGATCGGGTCCTTGCAGGCGCGGCACGCCGCGGCGGCCGCGAGCGCGCCGGGCCAGTCCTGGGCGCGATAGCGCTTCAGCAATTCGGCCACCGCCGCCCGGGCCGCCTTGAAGGCCGGGGAGTCCGCCACGTCGGCCCGGCCGGCGACGGTGTAGATCACCTCCGGCTCGGTCTTGCCCTTCACGGTGATGCAGTCGAGCTCGACGAGCGCGTAGCGGCCGGCGAGCGCCTCCGCCGTGCGCGAGCCCACCAGGATCGGCACCCCGTAGGACTTGGTCTGGCCCTCGATGCGCGAGGCGAGGTTCACCGCATCGCCCAGCACCGTGTACTGGAAGCGCATGTCCGAGCCCATGTTGCCGACGGTGCAGCGGCCGGTGTTGATGCCGATGCCGATGCGGATCGGCAGGAACGCCTGGCCGCCCTCCTCGGCCTCGCGCTCGCGCTGCGCGTTGAGCGCGGCGAGCCGGTCGAGCATGGCGAGCGCCGCCTCGCAGGCGTGGGCCTCGTGCTCGGCGTCGTCGAGCGGCGCGTTCCAGAACGCCATGATGGCGTCGCCCATGTATTTGTCGATGGTGCCGCTGCATTCCAGGATGGCGTTGCTGAGCGGCGTCAGCAGGCTGTTCATCAGGTGGGTGAGGCCCTGCGGGTCGTGCTTGTAGAGCTCCGAGATCGCGGTGAAGCCGCGCACGTCGGAGAACATCACGGTCATGACGCGCTCCTCGCCGCCGAGCACCAGCTTGTCGGGCGATTGCGCGAGCTGCTCCACCAGCGTCGGCGACAGGTATTGGCCGAAGGCCGAGCGGATGCGCTGGCGGCCGACCTGCTCGCGGAAATAGCTCATGAACACCATCGCCGAATAGAGCGTCGCGGTGGCGATCAGCGGAAAGGTCGCGTCGAGCAGCAGGCCCTGCCCGGCGAACAGAAGCCACGACGCGGCAGCGAGGCCGCCGATACCCCCCACGCCGATCGCCAGCAGCGTCAACGCCTTCACCACCGGCGCCAGCGCGATGATCGCGACGCCGACCGCGAGCGCGACGAGCATCTCCACCAGCGTGGTCCAGTAGGGATTGCGCAGGAACGTCCGGGTCAGCGCCGATTCCAGCACCTGGGCGTGAATCTCCACGCCCGGCATACCGCCCCCGACCGGCGTGGTCTTCAGGTCGAGGAGGCCGATAGCCGAGGTGCCGATCAAAACGAGCCGCCGGGCGAAGCGGTCCGCGGCGACCGTGCCGTCGAGCACATCCTTCGCCGAGACGTAGCGCGCCGGATCGTGCGGCGAATAATAAATCCAGACCTGGCCATTGCCGTCGGTCGGCAGTTCGTAGCCGGGAATGCCGACGCTATAGATGCCGCCGGCGTCGGTGCGGATGATCGGGCTGTCGCGGTCGGTGGCGACCCGCAGCAGCTCGGTGGAGAGCGCCGGGACGAGCCGCCCGGCGGCGCTCATGGCGAGCGGCGCGCGGCGCACGATGCCGTCGCGGTCCGGCCGGAACGAGAACAGGCCGCGGCCCGCCGCCGCCTTCTCCAGCACCGGGACGTTGCCGATCAGCGCCGGAAACGACACCAGGTAGGGCCTGGGATCGTCGCCGATGGCGGCGAAGCCGGTGAGCGACAGCGGCCGCGCCTCGCCCTCGGCGTAGCCGTCGCCGGACTGGCCGAGCACGACGCGGGAGCGCGCGATGGCCGCGGCCAGCACCTCGTCGTTGCCCGGCAGCGCCGCGAGCCTGTCCCGCGTCTCGGCGTCGAGCCCAGGATGCTCCGCGGCGACGACCGCGGGCGAGGTCCGGTCCGGCTCGGCGAACAGCACGTCGAAGGCAATGCCGGCCGCGCCCAGGGCGGTGAGGCGATCGACGAGCCGCGCGACCAGCGTGCGCGGCCACGGCC
>Ga0182749_1000643_pt1 | contig 30655 bp, 19 predicted proteins | sample eDN3rd37CKraftMG_FD_128875 | JGI IMG/M metagenome (GOLD analysis project Ga0182749, IMG submission 128875) | Enriched Miracle-Growth compost microbial communities from Emeryville, California, USA - eDNA 3rd pass 37_C Kraft MG (version 2) (version 2) ...
GCGGCGGGCGGCGGGGCGGTCAGCGTCGTCTCCTTGGCCGCCCCGCGCAGCAGCGCCGACAGCGGCGAACTCGGCCCCGACAGGATGTTCAGGACCTCCACGGCATGCTCCGGGCTCTGGAAATCCACGATCCGGATGTCGGCCAGCAGCGCGTTCCAGGCCGAGATGTAGTCGTTGTAGTAGAGCTGCAGCGCGTCGCCGGCGATCTTGGCCACGGCTTCGTCATCAGTCGCCTCGGCCCCCCCGGTCGGCGCCTGCGGGTCGATGACCCAGCGTTCCGACGCGATCAGCCGCGCGGCTTCCTCGATGCCCGGCAGGACGGTCTCATGGAAGCCGCGATAGGTGAACAGGCCGGGCACCCCTTCGCCCAGGCCGCGGCCCGACGGTCGGGTCAGCACCCGCGCCGCCTCGGGCCCGGCATTGTCGATCACCGTCCAGGGCGGCAGCGCCGTCGCCGCCGGGCTGGCGGTCAGCAGGCCGTAGGCCCGCTGGGCCGGCGGCGTCGCCGCCATCACCGCCCGAACCTTCTCGACCAGCTTGCCGTCGATCTCGATGCCCGAGAGCGGCCGTTCCAGCAGGGCGGTCGCATGGGCGACCAAGTCGTCGCGCAGCGCGGCGTTCTGGGCGCCCGGATAGCGCTGCGCCAGGTCGACCTTCAGCCAGTCCAGGATCGCGTTGCCGTCGACGGTCGGGGCCTTGCCGCCGAGCATCAGATAGGCCTTGAGCGCGACATAGGCGAGGTCCGACGGCTTGTCGACGCCGCGCAGGATCTCCTCCAGCCGCACCACCAGCCGCGGCAGCAGCAGGGTGTTCAGGGCGTGGCGATAGCCCTGCACCGTTCCCTGCGACAGGGTATCGCCCTGATACAGGCCGAACTGCATGGTCAGCGGCACGTCCTGGTCCTGATGGGCGTAGCCGGTCGGGATCGTCCGCAGCGCGTCGAGGGCGGGCAGGACCGGGCGGAGGTCGGCGTCGCGCACCGGGCCCTTGGCCGGGCCGAGCTTGTTCGCGTAGTCCTGCAGCCCGTCGGTGACCGAGGTGATGAGCGCCTTGTTGCCGAGATAGCTGACGGCCCAGGCCGAGACGCCGCCGGCGATCACGACCAGGGCGGCGGTGACGGCGCCCCAGCGGACCCAGCGCAGGCGCCGCTCCAGCCGCGGATTGGTCGAGACGATATGCGCCTCGGCGAAGATCACCTTGCGCAGCAGGTCGGTCAGGAAATAGCTGCGGCCGCGGCCCTGGGCCGGCGCGATCTGCTGGCGGTCCAGCCCGAAGGACTGGGCCATGGCGCCCATCAGCCGGTCGAACGGCGTGCCCTCCTGGGTGCCGCTGGTCAGATAGGCGCCGCGCAGCAGCGGCCTGGTGTCGTAGCGGTTCGGCCGGAACGCCTCGGTCAGGAACTCCTGCAGCGGCTCGCGCAGCGACGCGACCTGGGCCGGGAAGCCGTAGATCAGGCTGCGGTTGCGGATGTCCGGCTCCTGGTGCAGCCGCCGGATCACGCGGTCGTTCAGCCGGTCGACCAGCAGGTCGAACTCGCGCAGGAAGTTCTGGGCGACGCCCTGCTCGCCCTTGCCGTCGTCGAGGGCGAAGGTGGTGCCCCAGACCTGCTCGCGCTCCTCCTTGCCGAGATCTTCGAAGAACTCGGCGAAGCCGGCCAGGAGGTCGGCCTTGGTGAACAGCACATAGACCGGGAAGCGGACGCCGAGCTCGTCGGTCAGCTCCTGCAGCCGCTGGCGCACGGCACGGGCATGGGCCGCCCGCTCGCTCTCGGGCATAAGCGCGATGTCGGAGAGGCTGATGCAGACCAGGGCTCCGTTGATCGGCTGGCGGGGGCGGTTGCGCTTGAGCAGGCCCAGGAAGCCCTTCCACGCCGCGGCGTCCTGGGCCGCGTGGCTGTCCTGGGTGGTATAGCGGCCGGCGGTGTCGATCAGCACCGCCTCGTTGGTGAACCACCAGTCACAGTTGCGGGTGCCGCCGATGCCGCGGATGGCGTCCCGGTTCTGCCCGGTGCGGTCGGCGAGCGGGAAGTCGACCCCCGAATTCACCAGCGCCGTGGTCTTGCCGGCGCCCGGCGGGCCGATCAGGATGTACCAGGGCAGCTCGTACAGCCACCGCCGGCTGCCCTTGCGTCCCAGCCGGGTGCTGCGCAGCACCGACAGCGCCTCGGTCATCCGGCCGCGGATCGTCTCGATCTCCTCCTCGGCGGCGCCGGGATCCGCGGGGCCCTGGGCCGCGGCCATGTCGTCGACCAGCCGGGCATTGGCGCCGCGGCTGCGTGCGATCGACCAGGCGATCGCGAAGGCCCAGATCACCAGCATCACGGCGATGACGATGACCCGGGTCAGCTCGTCGTCGAGCGGCCGGGCGTCGGCGACCGCGATTAGCGGCCCGACGAACCAGACGATGGTCGCCAGCAGCAGCACGCCGATCAGCGTGACGAACCAGCGGGCGGTCAGGACGGAGAGGATCTTTCGCATCGGCTCGTACCGTTCCGGACCGGGTCAGCCGCCGTTTTGCGGCTTGATGAGGACCACCTCGATGCGCCGGTTCTGCGACCGGCCGTCGGCGGTGTCGTTGGAGGCAAGGGGCGCGGTGTCGGCCTTGGCCTCGACCGAGAAGCGGGCATCGTCCTTGACGATGCCGTCGAGGATCTTGCGGACCGATTCCGCCCGCGCCTGCGACAGCTGCCAGTTCGACGGGAAGCGCAGCGTGTGGATCGGCTGGTTGTCGGTGTGGCCTTCGACGACGACCTTGCCCGGCTCCGTCTTCAGCGCCTCGCCGATCCGGGTCAGGATCGGCATGCGATCCGGCGTGACCGCGTCGCTGGCGGAGGCGAACAGGCCGTTGCCGCTGATCCGCACGCGGACCGCCTGCGCATTCTCCTCGACCGAGACGAGGCCTTCACGGATCTCCGGGGCGAGGAAGCGCTTGAGGCGGCCGCTGGAGGTTTCCTCGGGCTTGGCCGGAGGCTTCGGGGCGGGCGGCGGCGTCACCGGCCCTTCCTTGCGCTCGATCACCACCGGGCCGGTCGGCGGCACCTGGGCCGCGGCGGCCATCGCCGGTTCCAGCGCCGAATCCAGAAGCCACTGGAAAGCGAAGAACGCGCCCAGCAGGATCACTCCCGTGGCCGCCCCGATCACCCAGAGCGGGACGAGGCGCCCCAGCTTGCGGCGCTGCGCCGCGACTCCGATCCAGTGCGGCGACAGGGCGGATTCCCGCTCGCCGCGCCGGCGCGAGATGGCGCGGTACAGGGAATCGCGGATCTCGGCCAGTTTCGCCGGCCCGCGCCCGTCCACCCGGTACCGGCCCTCGAAGCCGAGGGCGAGGCAGACATAGAAGAGCTCGAGGATGTCGAGCGTCCGCTCCGGGTCCTTCATCAGGTGGTCGAGGATGTCGAAGAAGCGCTCGCCGCCCCAGGTCTCGTTGTAGAAGGTCGAGACCATGGACTGCTTGGTCCACAGGCTCTGGCTGCCCCAGGGCGTGTTGAGGACGAGGTCGTCGATGGTGGCACACAGGCCGTAGCGCGCGGCCCGGATCGCGTCGGCAGAGGCGCCGGCGGCCAGGGCGTTGCGCTCGAAGGCGCGGATCTCGGCCACCACCCGTTCGCGCAGCAGCGGCACGTCGCGATGCACTGCCCGGTTCTTCAGCCGCACCGCCAGGGCCAGCAGCGGCGTCGCCGCCTGCACCACCGTGTTCACGCCGGTCGGCGCCAGCGGCGCCGCGTCGGCGCCACCGATGTCGCCCACCCCGGCGGCAAGCCGGGAGCGCGGGCCGATCGGCCGGGGCGCCTGCGTCCCCTCGTTGTCACCGGCCGGGACACCGCCGCCGACCACGGCGGCCGGGCGTGCCCCGCCGGGGCGCGGCCGGATCACCGTGCGATCGTTGTCCTTGGGATCGGCGAAGGGATCGTCGTCGACCATCGGCCTATCCTTGCGGTGCCTTGATCGCCCAGCATTCCAGCTGGAGGTTCGGGAACTCGCCAGCGACGTGGACGGCCATGCCGCCGGAGGTCTTCAGGTCTTCCCAGAAGCGGCTGTTCCGGTCCATCTCGAAATAGATCACCCCCGGATGATAGGGCAGCTGCCGCGGCGCCACCGGCAGCGGCCGGATGGTGACGCCGGGAAGGGCGGCGTTGACCAGGTTCCGGATCTGCTCCACCGGGCCGATCTTGATCTGGGACGGGAAATGGCGGCGGACCGTCTCGGCCGGGGCATCGGCCTTGACCGCCAGAATGAAGGCGGCCTGGTCCAGCAGCGAACGGTCCTGGATCGGCGCGACGCGGATGCCGTAGCGCCGCTCCTCCAGCGGGATCGGGATGGCGCTCTGCTCCAGCACCGCGGACAGGGCCTGGCGCAGCTCGATCATCACGGCCTGGAAGCAGCGCTGCAGGTCGTCGTGCCGGTAGGGCGGGAAGGCGACGGGCCGCTTGTCCCGGCCGGTGAAGGTGGCGATCTCGCCCGCCAGTTCCAGCATCGTGGCGTAGAGCCGTTCGGGATGGATCCCCGGCGTCACCGCGAAATGGGCGAACAGCGGCTCCACCCGGTTGACCAGCTGCAGCAGCAGGAAGTCGGCGACTTCCGCCACGCCGCGGGTGCCCGAGGCGTTCACCCGGCCGGCCAGCGCCTCGCCGCGATGATGCAGAAGGCCCAGGATCTCGGAGATGAAGCCGGCCAGGGCCGGCGACGCGTCGCAGGTCAGGCACGGGGGGATGTACCTGTCGTCCAGGATCACCGACCGGTCCGACCGGACCTCGACGATGCGGGCGATGCCGAGGCAGACATAGCCGGCCCGGTCGTCCGTCTCCAGCAGGTAGCGAAGCTTGAGGCGCGCAACCTGCAGCGCGGCGACGGCCGGGGAGAAGGCGTTGGCGTCGGTCGCGTCGAAATCGGCGACCCCGTAGCGGGCGGTGGCGTTGGCCTCGTCATGGTCGATGTCAGGGTGGCCCGGCTGGCGCACCGGGACGGCCAGATAGACGATCGCGTTCTTGATGCCCTCCGGCACGGTCAGCGGCGGCGGGTGGTCGACATCCTCGGGAACCGCGAAGGGGGTGCCGTCCTCCAGCACGCCCTGCACGGCGTTGATTGCGAATTTGCCGGTGGTCAGCAGCTCGCGGTTGATCGCCAGCGCGCCGATGCCCCAGCCATGCGGCATCAGGCCGGCGACGCGCGCGCGGACCAGCTTCTCCACATAGCGGTCGAACTGCTGGAAGTGATGGGTGCGAAGGAACATCCCCTCCGACCAGACGACCTTGTTGTCCCACGCCATCGCGCGCTATTCCCCGGCTTTGATCGAGACGTCGGCCGGGCCGACCGAGATCCTGACGGCGCCGGCTCTTTCCGGATCAACCGGGGTCAGGGCCCGCCAGCGGGCGTGGTCGATGTCGCGGAACCCGGCGGCGACGCCGAGCTGTCGTGTGGCGGGATCCAGCTTCAGCGATACGGTCTGGGTCTTGCCCGGCGCCAGCACGACCTGCTCGCTGCCGACCAGGGAATCGCCGAGCGCCGCCTGCGCGTTCTCGGACAGCTTGAAATAATCGGCCTGCTCCAGCGCCGCGCCGGATTTCAGCTGATAGATCTGCAGCTGGACCGGCGAGGGCCGGCCGGAGGCGTCGGGATTGGCGTTGGCGGCGGCGGCGATCGTCACCGGGACGGTGACCGTCTCGGGGGCCGCGCCGCCGCATCCGGAGAGCGCGGCCGCGGCGAGCATGGCGACGATGAGTCCCAACCTGTTCATGTTCAACCCCCAATCGGCCCGCGGCATCGCCGCCCGGGTGCAACAACGACCTGATTCTAAGACCAAATCGTGGCGAGAAAGCGCCGGTCCGATTTTCCGTGATCAGGTCGATTATCCTATAATCCATTCCGGCGCCCGCCGGTCAGCGCCGATCCTTCTGCCGCTCGTAGCCTTCGGCGAAGGACCGGCCGAACAGGTCGCGGACATTCTCCGACGCGCTGTCCGACAGGCGTCGGTGCAGCTCGACATAGGCGTCCCACAGCCGCGCCTTCCGCCCGCCGGGCAGCATCGCGCCCAATCCGCCGCTGCCCGCGGCGCTGCGCTCCACCGCCTCGGGGGCCAGGCTGTCCAGAAGATGGCGCAGCCCCTGCTCCATCCCGCCGACCGTGCCGATCTGATGGTCGCGCAGGTCGTTGAAAGCCTCCTCGATCGCCTCGGCACCCTTGGCGAAGGCGGGCAGCGGCGGGGACAGGATGGCGGCGATCGCCTCCACCGCCGTCGCCGAGAATTTCAGCGGGTTGTTGTTGCGCGGCTGGATCGCGGTGCGTTCGATCCGGAACTCGGTCTTCAGGGTCGACCGGGCGCTCAGGGTTTCCAACAGCCCCTGCACGCTGGTGCGCAGGATCTGGCCGATCATGGCCGCCAGTTCGGCATGCCGTTCCGGCGGGTACTGGGACGGATCCAGCCCCGCGGCCTCGAGCAGGATGCGCATGAGATCCGTTGGCCCCGGCCCCGATGGGCCCGCGGCCGCACCCCCCGCGGCGGGCATGGGGGAGGGGGCTGGCGGCAAGGGCGGCGGCAGCGGCGGCGGCTCGACCGCAACCGGTGTCCGCGGCAGGGAGGGAGGTTCGGGAACCGGCGTCCGCGGTAGCGGCGGCGGCTGGGGCAGCGGCGGCGGCTGCACCGGAGGCTGGCCCCAGTCGGAGGGGATGGGGCGGGCCGGGGCGCGGCCGCGCTCCACGGGCGGCGCCGCTTCCTCCGCCCAGTCTTCGGGAATCTCGTCGAATTTCGCGGCGGGCGGCCGGAAGGCCACCTGCTCGGCCGGCAGGTGGTCCGGCTCGGCCGGCCGGGCCCAGGCATCGGCCGGGCCGGCGCCGGTGTCGAAGGCGAACGGGTCGCCGGCGCGCGGCGGCGGCGCCGACGGCCAGCCGACCGGGTCCGGCAACGGCGGCGGCAGCATCGAATCGCGCCGTGGATCGACGCCGAAGGGCGTGGCCATCGGGTCGTCGATATCGATCGAATGGCTGGCCGCGGGCGCGTCCTCGCCGGACAGCCGCACCAGGAACTGGTAGTCGCCGATGGTGATCCGGTCGCCGTCCGACAGCACGACGCTGTTCGACCGGCCGATCGGAGTCCCGCCGCCGTTCAGGAAGGTGCCGTTGGTCGACAGGTCGAACAGCACATAGTGGCCGTCGACATAATCGATGAAGCAGTGGTTCTTCGACAGGAAGCGGGAGCTGTCCTCCAGCACCCAGTCGTTGTCCTCGCCGCGCCCGATGGTCAGGCCGCGGTGGTCGAGGCTGCGGGAGTCCTGAGCAGCGGATCGTCCGCCGGAGGTGAGATTGAGAGTCAGCTTCATGACCGTTCACCCCGGCCGGAAGGGCGGCGGGGGCGTCCTGGCGGCGTTACGAGACACGATATTGCAGGGTACCGTCGGAGTCCATGGAAACGCCCGCCTCCTGGATCGGCTGGGCCTCGGCCATCCTGGCCAGGAACAGCGCCGCCAGCTCCGGCAGAACGGTGCGGGACAGGATCTGCTCGATGGTACGGGCGCCGCTCTCGCTCTCGGTCGCGCGGGCGCGCAGTCCCTCGACCAGGTCGTCGCCATAGACGAAGCGGGCGCCGTAGGCCTCCTCGACCCGCCGGCGCACCCGTTCCAGCTGCAGCCGGACGATGCTGCGCATGGTCTCGTCCTGCAGCGGCAGGTAGGGGATCACCGAGATCCGGCCCAGGAAGGCGGGCTTGAAGGTCTTCAGCAACTCCGGCCGCAGCGCCGCCGCCAGCCCGGCGGCGTCCGGCGCGGTGTCCGGGTCGGCGAACAGCTTGGCGATCAGATCGGTGCCGGCGTTCGACGTCATGATGATGACGGTGTTCTTGAAGTCGATGTCGCGGCCCTCGCCGTCGCGCAGCATGCCCTTGTCGAACACCTGGTAGAATATGTCCTGAACGCCGGGATGGGCCTTTTCCAGCTCGTCCAGCAGCACCACCGAATAGGGCCGCCGCCGCACCGCCTCGGTCAGCACTCCGCCTTCGCCGTAGCCGACATAGCCGGGCGGAGAGCCGAGCAGCAGCGAGACCTTATGCTCCTCCTTGAACTCCGACATGTTGATCACGGTCAGGTTCTGCTCGCCGCCATACAGCAGGTCGGCCAGGGCGAGCGCGGTCTCGGTCTTGCCGACGCCGGAGGAGCCGACGAACATGAAGACGCCGATCGGCTTGCGCGGGTCGGTCAGCTTGGCGCGCGAGGTGCGGATCGCCTGGGCGACGGCATCCAGCGCGTGGTCCTGCCCGACGACCCGCTCGCGCAGCCGCTCCTCCAGGGTCAGCACCGCCCGGATCTCGTTCGACACCATGCGGCCGACCGGGATGCCGGTCCAGTTCGCCACCACCTCGGCGATCGCCTGGCCGTCGACCTCGACCGGCACCAGCGGCGCCTCGCCCTGCAGTGCCAGCAGCTCGGCGCGGGCAGCGGCATAGTCGGCGCGCAGGGCGGCGACATCCTCGACCGGCGCCGCCGCGGGCGCTGCCACGGCTGCGGCGCCTGCATCCTGCGGCGCCGCTTCGGCCGGCTTGGCGGCGGCTGGAGCCAGGCCCTCCGCCTGCTCGATCCGGTCGCGCAGGCCGCGGATGCGGTCGACCAGGCCGCGCTCCTGCTCCCAGCGCTGGCGCAGCGCCGCCAGCTCGGTCTCGGTCTCGGCCCGGCGCGCCTGCAGGGCGGCGATCTCGTCGGCCCCGTCGCCGCCGGTCGCCAGCTCCCGCTTCAGGATCGCGATCTCGGCGTCCAGCCGCTCGATCCGGCGCTGGCAGCCCTCGATCGCCGCCGGGGTGGCGGCCTGGGCCATGGCCACGCGGGCGCAGGCGGTGTCGAGCAGGCTGACCGACTTGTCCGGCAGCTGGCGGGCCGGGATGTAGCGATGCGACAGCCGCACGCTCTCGACCACCGCCTCGTCCAGGATGCGCACCTTATGGTGGCTCTCCAGCATCGGCACGACGCCGCGCATCATGTCGATGGCGGCGGCCTCGCCCGGCTCCTCCACCTTCACCACCTGGAAGCGGCGGGTCAGGGCGGCGTCCTTCTCGAAATACTTCTTGTACTCGGCCCAGGTGGTGGCGGCGACGGTGCGCAGCTCACCGCGCGCCAAGGCCGGCTTCAGCAGGTTGGCGGCATCGCCCTGGCCGGCCTGGCCGCCCGCGCCGATCAGGGTGTGGGCCTCGTCGATGAACAGGATGATCGGCCTCGGGCTGGCCTGCACCTCCTCGATCACCGATTTCAGCCGGTTCTCGAACTCGCCCTTCACCCCGGCACCGGCCTGCAGTAGGCCGAGGTCCAGCGTGCGCAGCGCCACGTCGCGCAGCGGCTCCGGCACGTCGCCGGCGGCGATGCGCAGGGCGAAGCCTTCGACCACCGCAGTCTTGCCGACCCCGGCCTCGCCGGTGAGGATCGGGTTGTTCTGGCGCCGTCGGGTCAGGATGTCGATGACCTGGCGGATCTCGCTGTCGCGGCCCAGCACCGGGTCGATGCGGCCGGCCCGCGCCCGGGCGGTCAGGTCGATGGTGTAGCGGTCCAGGGCCTCGGTCTTGCCGCCCGAAGCCGCGGGGGCGCCCGCCGCGGCGCCGGTCTGGTCCATCTTCGGCGCTGCCGCCGCGTCCCGGTCCTCGGCCGAGCCGGCGGTGATCTTCGGCAGCTCGCGGCGCAGCGTGTCGGGGGGGATCCGGCCGAGCAGCGGCGAGGCCGCGCGGCCGTACTGGCCCAGCGTCTCGTCCGACAGCAGGGCGGCCAGAATGTGGCCGGAGCGGATCCGCGCCTCTCCATATTCCAGCGTCGCCAGCAGCCAGGCCTCGCGGCCCAGCGTCACCAGCGACGGCGACAGGGCGGGCGGATGGGTGTTGCCGGTCTTCAGCCGGTCCAGCGCCCGCGTCAGCTCGGCGGTGACTCGCCCCGGGTCGATCTCGTAATGCCGCAGGCAGGCGGCGGCGTCGCTCTGCCCGTCCTCCAGCAGCTTGATCAGCCAGTGCTCGATCTCGACGTTGAACTGGGAGCGCGACAGGGTCAGCCCGGCCGCGCCTTCCAGTGCCCGGCGGCAGGGGGTGTTCAGCTTGCCGACGAGGGATTTCAGATCGATGGCGGCCATGGCGTGATCTCTTCTGCTGAAATATTGCGTGCGGCGGATTAAACGGGATCGAATTCGAAGACAGCGTCGGACAGGTCGGACGGCGGCGGCCGTGACACCGCCCAGCTGGTCCAGCCCAGGCGGGACACGTCGGTGCCCAGCCGCGGCTCCGGCACCTCCCGGCGGTCGAGGACGAGGCGCAGGTTGAAGCTGACGGCGGGCCCGACATAGAGGCGGGTCAACTCGACCAGCCGACGGACGTCGTCGGATCCCGGCATCAGCGCCTGGAACCGCGCCCAGGGGATCGGGCCGACCTGGATCTGGAATTTGCCGCGGACGTCCCAGACCCGCTCGCCGACCACGGCGTCGACCGCGAGCTGGCAGAAATTCCCTTCCGGCGCGGCATGGGAGGGCAGGGCGGTCCGCTCCTCCGGCGGCAGCGGGATCCAGGTGCCCTCGAACTGCTTCACCTTGACCGGCAGGCCGAGATAGTCGGCCAGCAGCGCCTCCAGCGCCGCAGCCGACCGGGGCCAGCGGGCGAAATGCCCGGCGTAGTGGACGATGGTCTCGTCCTCGACCGCCAGGCGTTGCCGGAGATGCGGCAGGCCCAGGCCGGTGAGCGCGTAGAGGCCGTGGGAGATGTCGTCCTCGACCCGGCCGGACCGCTCATAGGCGATCGGCAGCCGGTACTTCGCCCAGGCGCGATAGAAGAACGAGGCCAGACGGTGCAGGAACAGGTCGAGGAACGACCGGATCGCCGGCCGTTTCATCCGCACGGCGCGGGCGACCTCGGCGGTCAGGTGATTGGGCAGGACGCCGGATGGGCCGACCAGCCCGAACAGGGTCAGAGCCAAGCGCGGCGGGCCGGACTCGCCCTCCGCCGGCGGCTCGAAGCCGGCGACCGAGCCGGCGGGGAAGGCGAGGCTGATCGCGCTGGTCAGCCGGATCGCCTCCTCGGCGGGGGCAAGGTCCTCCCCGATCGGGCGACCGCGCCCGTCCGGGCCCGGCGTCTCCCGCCGCGCCACGGTCTCGGCCAGGCGGATCGCCTGGAATGCCTCGACGGCGGTCGGGCGCCGAGTCAAAGGCTCGATCACAGCAGCACCGTCTCGCCCGCGCGGGCGGGCCAGCGCTTCAGCGGCTGCGGCCGGCCGCGGATCGTGGCGGTCAGCCGGGAGAAGGAGTTGACGCTGCAGTAGAGGCCGAGGAAGCGCTCCAGCACCGAGGCGAAGAGATACAGCCCGGCCGCTGAGAAGCGCTCGCCCTCGAACTCGATGCTGACGTCGACGCCGCGGGCGAAGCCGCCCAGCGCGTCGCCGGGCATGCGGGCGGAGCCGCGGCGGCTGGACACCTTCAGCACGCTGTCGATGATCGCCCGAGTCTCCGGTGCGTCACGGAAATCGTAGAGCCGCAGGATCTCCCGCAGCGCCTCCAGCCCGCCGGTGTCGTCGGTCAGGGACAGGTGGTTCAGTGCGAGATGGGAGACCAGCCGCCAGCGGCCGTGCTTGCCGATGGCGGGGCGCAAAGTCGGAGTCGGCGGGGTCAGGCAGGCGATGCTGCGCAGCGCCGCCGGCGCCTCCGCCGGGGTCAGGCGCGGATGGCCGCCGCCGAAGGGCAGCCGGCTCGGCAGGTCGCGGTTCAGGCACAGGATTTCCGTCGACAGGGTCATCCCCGGCCTGGCGGCCGGATCGAACGCCTCGTCGACCAGCGACAGGAAGACCTCGGTGCCGCCCTCGCCCTGCCGGCCGGGGCGCCGGGCCGCGTGCCAATAGGCCTTCCGTCCGCCGCTGCGATGCATGGCGTAGAACGGCTCGAACCGGGTCACCTGCCCCTGCGCATCCGACCCTTCGACCGACTGGATCGAATAGACCTCGGTCGAGGCCGGCCGTCGCGAATCCGGCACCACCCGGTATTCGGAGGTCAGCTGGGTCACCGCGATCGGCTCGGCCCGCAAGGGGAAGAGGTTGACGATCGGGCTGCAGCCGAGGGCCAGCGAATCCGTCCCGACGCTGCGCTCGAGATCGGCCGAGCTGCGGTTGAGGTAGAAAAAGATCTCCAGCCGACGGCCGGCGTTCATCAGGGTCTTCGCGTCCAGCCCGTCGAGATCGAAGAACAGGAACTTCTCGGGAAAGGCGAAGTACTCGGTCAGCAGCCGATAGCCGAGATGCGAACGGGCCGGATAGGGCAGCAGCCCCTCGTCGGCGTCGAAGCCCACCGGCTTGACCGCGCGCGGCGGCAGGATCACCGGGTTGGGATCGTTGGGGCCGTCGGCCAGGGCGACCGAGACGCAGTTGTTGTGGATCAGCTCGTAGAGCGGCAGCGCCTGCTGCGCCGCGCCGGACAGGTAGAAGCGCAGGCTGTCGACGCCGAGCGAGGAGAAGGTCGAAGCGTCGCCCAGGCAGCGCAGGCCGATACGCAGGATCGCGGCGGCACCCGTCGCCCTCGGGTTCGGCGGGGCGGTCATCGGCCGGGCGCCGAAGGCGACGGTGTCGATGGCGATCGGCCACAGGGTCAGGGGATAGGCGGTGCGGAACAGGCAGGCATCGCCGCCGACGGTCTCGGTGTTGACCTCCAACCCCGGCGGCACGTGGTACGGGCCGGTCATGTCCGGCTGGCAGTCGAAGCGCGCGATCGCCATCGACGGAATCGGCGACAGGTAATGGGGGTAGAGGACGCCGATCAGAGCGTCGGTCAGTTCCGGGAAATCGTCGTCCAGCTTGGTCCGGACGCGGGCGTTGAGATAGGCGAAAGATTCGATCAGCCGGGCGACGAAGGGGTCGTCGGTCGCCTCGCCGCTCAGCCGCAGCCGGCCCGCGATCTTCGGATGCGCGTCGGCGAACTCTCCGGCCAGGCGGCGGATATAGGTCAGCTCGCGCTGATAGTGGGTGAGGAGGTCTTCAGCCATGGCTGCGCGTGGTCACCGAGAAGCTCCGGCTCACCGGTTCGAGGATGGAATCGAAAGTCATCGGCTCGGGCGTCGGCTCGGCGTACATCAGCGCGTCGATGCGCAGCCGCAGGGTGCGGTCGAGGCCCTCGGCGTTCTCGAGAAGCCGGACGTTCACCTCGCGGAACCGCGGCTCGAACTCCCGGATCGTCGTCTCGATCAGGGCCCGGAACCGCTCGCGGTCGTCGGTCGAGGTCATCGGCAACGCGGTGAAGTCGGGAATGCCGTAGCCGGTCAGGGCCGAGCGGAGCTCGCCATAGGCCTCCGGCCAGGCCACCGGCCGCGCCCGCGTGTTCAGCAGGTTCTCGAGGTCGCGGCGGACGCCGTTGCGGATCTCGGTCAGCGACTGCGCCGTCCGTCGCATGCCGCCGCGCGCCGCCGGCTCCGCCTCGTCGGCCAGCAGCCGGTCGAGCACGGACAGGAGCAGGAAGCTGTCGTCCTGCGCCATGATCAGGCGGTCCTGGCTTCGAAGCGCCGGACCTGCAGGATCGGGATCGCGGCGTCGCCCGCCAGCCAGCAGCGCTGGCCGATGCCGAGCGCCGGCGTGCTGCCGCCGCCCCGCCAGTCGGTCGACCGTCCCAGCCGGGCGCCGTCATCGGTCTCCGCGGTCGCGGCCCCGTACAGCACCGGGAGATAGACGTCGCCCTCCGGCCCCTCGGCCACGGTCATGGTGGCGCGGCGCCACAGCAGGTCGCGCACCCGCTCCGGCGGATGGAACTCGATGGCCTGCACCCGCTCCATCGGCACCCAGTAGTATTTGCCGGTGCTGGTCAGGATCTCGAACACCGGGGCGACCAGATCATCGATGTCGCGCAGATCGGCGATCTCGGAATCGTCGAGCCGGCCGGGGCAGGGCGGTCGCGCGACTTCGGCCTCGGCGACCAGTCGGCCGGCGTCCTCGGCGCGGCCGTCGCGCAGGGCGATGCCGGCCTCCAGCAGCTGCTGCAGATGCGGGGCCGGCGGCTCCAGGAACTCGGGCACCCGGCCCGCGGCAAAGTGCTCGGCCCGCGCCTGGGCCGCGCGGATCAGCTGGCGGAACAGGGCCAGCCCCAGCGCCGCACCGGGATCCTGGTCGGCGACGACGTCCAGTTGCCGGTCGGCGCGCTCGAACTCGCCGGCGAAGCACATCAGCTCGGCCAGGAAGGCGCGCTTGGCCGTGTCGCCGGGCTTGGCCTTGACCTCGGCGACGCCGGCAGCGATGGCCTCGGTCAGGCGGCCGGCCTGGAAATGCTCGCTCGCGCTGGTCATGACTATCTCCCCATTCCCGGTGTCACGCGGCGCGCGCGCCGGGTGCCGTCAATTCGGTGACTAGGCGGAAGCTCGACGCCACCTGGTCCAGTTGGAAATGCGGCCGCAGATGGATGACGCAGCCATACATGCCGGGCCGGCCCGGCAACTCGCGCACGGTGACGTCGACCTCGCGCAGCGGATAACGGGCGCGCTGTTCGCCGGTCGCGGTGTCGCTCGAGATCGAATAGCTCAGCAGCCAGCGGCGCAGGAATTCCTGGCAATCCTCGGCACTCAGGAAGGTGCCGACCCGCTCGCGCCCGATCACCTTCACGTAATGGGCGAAGCGGCTGATGCAGAAGATGTATTGCAGCATCGCCGACAGCCGGGCATTGGCCGTCGCCACCTGCCGGTCATAGGTCTTCGGACGCTGCAGCGACGGGTTGCCGTGGAACACGGCATGAGGCGTGTCGCGCCCCCGGCACAGCGCGATGATGCCGAGATCCGAGATGTCCTTCTCGGCGGCGTCGGTCAGCTCGACATCAGTCGCGATGCGGTAGCCGACGCCCTCCCGGTCGGTGCCGAAGGACAGGCTCGGCAGGTCGGTGACCAGGCCGCCGCTGTTGCCCCCGACGGCGGCGCCGCGGATCTCGGCGAACCAGCCGGAGTCGTCGAAGGCACGGATCAGGATGCCGCCGAAGGCGAAGGCGGCCGGTCCCCAGCAATAGCCCGACAGGTCGGGGGCGGAGGTGTCCTCGCGATAGCGGAACCCGTCGGTCCGGCTGCCGTCGTCCGGCCAGGGCGGCCGCATCAGCACGCGCGGCGCGGTGAGGCCGAGGAAGCGCGAATCCTCCAGGTCGCGCAGCCCCTGCCAACGGACGAAGTCGGCGCCGCGGACGCCCTGCAGGATGTCGATCGGCTGGCCCAGCTCGGCGAAGCTCTCGACCCCCAGCAGGGTCGGATGGGCGCCGGCGACGAACGGGGCGAAGGCGGCGGCCGCGATCTGCGCCATGCCCTTCAGCCCGGCGACGTCGTCGGTCGGGTGGTCCGGCCCCGGCTTGTGCCGCAGCTCATAGGCGCCGATCAGCAGGCCGTAGGGCTCGCCGCCGGGCGTGCCGAACTCCTGCTCGTAGATTTTCTGGAACAGGTGGCTCTGGTCGAACTCGATCGCCCGCTGCAGGTCGCGGCAGACCTCGTCCCAGCCGATGTCGAGGATACGGACCTTGACCGCGGCCGTCCCGGACGCGGCCTCGACCAGATAGGCGACACCGCGCCAGCCGGCCTCCAGCTGCTGCAGCCGCGGGGCGTGCAGGATCGTGTCGAGCTGGGTCGACAGCAGCGCGTCGATCCGCGCGATGTCGCGGTCCAGCGCCGCCAGCAGGGCCCGGCGGTCGCGCAGCAGCTCGGCCGCCCGCGGCCGCCCGAACCACAGCACCAGCGCCTCCGCCGTGCGCGGCTCGGCCAGGAGGGCGACGACCGGGCCGGCGCCGTCCTCGGCGTCGCGGCCGCCGCCCGCCAGGATGCGGTCGACCAGCTCCGGCCCCAGCGGTGCGGTGCCGGGGGCCGGCCGGGGCGGCTGCGGCGCTTCGGCCGCAGGCTCCGCCAGGGACAGGAGATCAGCCGTTTCCGCCGACATTGGGGATGCGCGCCACCATCCGCAGCGATGTCGTCAGCTCTTCCATCTGCAGCCAGGGCCGCAGCCAGGCGACGGCGTTGTAGGACCCGGGCGCGCCCGGGATCTCCTTGACCGAGATCTTGGCCTCCGCCAGCGGATACCGGGCCTTGACCTCCTGGCCGGCATCCTTGTTGCTGTTCACGTAGTTCATGATCCAGCGGTTGAGCCAGGCCTCGCAGTCCGCCGCCTCGAGGAAGGAGCCGACCTTGTCGCGGGCCATGACCTTCAGATAATGGGCGAAGCGCGAGGTCGCCATCATGTAGGGCAGGCGGGCCGAGATCGCGGCGTTCGCCGTAGCCTCCGGGCGATCGTACTTCTTCGGCTTCTGCGTCGTCTGCGCGCCGAAGAACACGGCATAGTCGGTGTTCTTGTAGTGGCAGAGAGGCAGGAAGCCCAGGCGCGACAGCTCCGCCTCGCGCCGGTCGGTGATGCCGATCTCGGTCGGGCACTTGTGGTCGGGGTCGCCGTCGTCGCTGGTGAAGGTGTGGAACGGCAGCCCCTCGACCTTGCCGCCGCCCTCGGTGCCGCGGATCGCCGTGCACCAGCCGTATTTGGCGAAGGCGTCGGTCAGCCGGGCGCCCATCACATAGGCGGCGTTCATCCAGCAGTATTCGTCATGCGCCATGCCGCGATGGACGCCGCCGGCATCGATCGGCGCCTCCTCGTAGTCGAACTCGTCGATCCGGCGCGTGTTCGCCCCGTAGGGCAACCGCGACAGGACGCGCGGCATGGTCAGGGTGACGAAGCGGCTGTCCTCGCTCTCCCGGAAGCTGCGCCACTTGGTGTATTCCAGCGACTCGAAGATCTTCTCCAGGTCGCGCGGCCGGGACAGCTCGGTGTAGTCGTTGAAGCCGAAGAGCTGCGGCGCGGCGGCCGAGATGAACGGCGCGAACGCCGCGGCCGCCACCTGGCTCATATGCTGCAGGATCTCGATGTCCTCGGGATGGGCCGAGAACTCGTAGTCGCCGATCAACGCGCCATAGGGCTCGCCGCCGGGGGTGCCGAACTCGTTCTCGTAGATCTTCTTGAAGATCTGGCTCTGGTCGAACTCGACCGCCTTGGTCAGGTCGCGGTGCAGCTCGCGCTTCGAGACGTTGATCACACGGATCTTGAGCATGCTGCTCGTTTCCGTGTTGTTGACCAGATGGTGCAGGCCGCGCCAGGAGCCTTCGAGCTTCCGGAACTTCTCGTGGTGCATGATCGCGGCCAGCTGGCGCGACAGCTGGGCGTCGATCGCCGCGATCGCCTTGTTCAGCGTCAGGGTCAGGTTGCGGTTGTAGGTGACCGTGCCCTTCAGGGCCTCCTCGGTCAGCGTGCGCAGCAGCTCCTGAGCCCGTTCCGGCTCGGTCTGCTTGGTCGCGCCGATGGCCTGGTCGAGCAGGCTGACACCCGCCGTCTCGGTGGTCTGGACGGCGGCCTCGGTTTGCGGGCTCTTCTCCACGGCCATGGCTTACTCCTTGGTCTCGCCGTCCGCGGGAGGGGCGGCCTTGTCATCCTGGGTGCCGAGCGCGCTCGACAGCTGCGCCAGCTGCTCCTTGTTCTGCAGCACCTTCTCCAGCAGCGCCTCGAGATCCTCCGACCGGTCGATCTTCGACATCAGGTCGCGCAGCCGGTTGCGGGTCTCCAGCAGCTTGCGCAGCGGCTCGACCTGCTGGACCACGGCGGCGGGCTCGAAGTCGTCGAGCGACTTGAAGGCCAGATCCACCGCGAATTCGCTGCCGTCGTTCTTCAGCGTGTTCTCCACCCGCAGCTTCAGGCCGGGCGCGATGCGCGCCATCACGTCGTTGAAATTATCGCGATCGATCTGGACGAATTTGCGGTCGCGCAGCGGGGCCAGCGGCTGGGTGGGATCGCCCGAGAAGTCGCCGAGAACGCCGACGACGAAGGGCAGCTCCTTTTCGATGACCGCGCCTTCGGTCTCGACCTGATAGGTGATGTGGACGCGCGGCTTGCGGACGCGCTCGAGCTTGTCATGAATGCTGGACATCATCGCCTCGTCTGGCTCAGTGCGTTGACAACATTACGCGTATCCACAGTCTACTCGCTGCGGGGCTTGATCCCCGCGGCGATCAGGAAATCGCCCCGGGCCGTCTCGTCCCGAATCAGCTCCTGCAACAGCTCCGGCAGGGGCAGCCGCGCCCGGCGGACCGCATCCTGCAGTGTGTAGGAGATCGGCGCCTGCGGCTCCATCCGCCGGAACCACGCCGCCGCGGTCTCGATCAGCCGGAAGGCGTCCTCCCGGTCGCGAATCTCCCCCGGCCCGGCCGCTGCGGTCGGGGCAGGGTGGCCGGCCGCCTCCGTTCCGTCGGCCGCCGCCGACGACCGGGCCGGAAGCCGGTCGCCGAGAACCAGCATCGCGGCGTCGTGCGCCGCCTCCAGGACCTTGCGGATGTTCGAGCTCGGCGGCGCTTCGGGACCGCAGCGCTGGTCCAGGGCGGCGGAGAGCTGCTGGAACGCATCCTGCGCCGCGGCGATGTCGGCGATCAATGTCGCGGCCGCGGCCGCATCCATCTCGCCCGCGGCCTTGCGGACCGCATCCAGATCCACGCCCCCGGCGGCCAGGCGCTGCTGCCGGCGGTCCGGATCCAGCGCCGCAATCTCCCCCGCCTGCGCGATCTGCCAGAGCCCGTAGTGGCCCTGCTGCCCGCGGACCATCGGGATCTTCCGCACCGGCTGGATCAGCGTTCCCTCGGCGCCCTCGCCGTTGAGGCCGGTGATCGGCCGCAGCCGCGTCGCGACGCCGTCCTCGTCGGGCTGGGGATGCAGACCGTCCCAATGTTGCTCCACCAGGGCGTGCACGAGGCGGAAGCCGTCGCGCAGCCCGGCATAGCCGTACACCCGCGCCAGCCCTTCGATCATCATCGCCGCGATCTCGAGATCCTTCGACCGCTGCGCCAGCAGCTCGGCGCCGCTGGCGATGACCTGCCGCCACTCCGCGATCGGCTGGGCCGATTCGTCCTCGGCATCCGCGGCGCGCTCCTGCGAGCGAATCTGTCCGCGGAGATCGCGCAGACGCTGGAACGGCGCCGTCGCCGAGAAGTCCTGCCGCAGATCTTCTCCAGCCGGGTTCGCGCCCGGGATGGGCGCGGTCAGAGCCTGGATATCGAGAACGTCCGGAGTCTGCACGGCGATGCTCACATCGGTTCAATCGGTCTGGCGAAACGGTCGACGGCGGTCGTGGGCGGCGGATCGCCTTCGAGTCATGGAAAAGGAAGAACGGTCTTCACGAACCTCCAAATAAGGCGGATCCGTCAGGATCCGGGACCAGTGCGCTCCGGCATGGGATTGTTTTCCAAGCGATCTCGATCTCCGCGCGCGGCTGCCGGCCGATACCACGCCCGCAGGGCGTCGCATGCTGTCGGGAACAGGTCCGGAAAACCACTTATGCCTCTTCAAAGCCGCGCGGAAGATTGATTATGCGCCAAATGTCTTGCAGCTTCCAGAATCGTCGATTCTGTGTATAGATCCCTACGCTCCGCCACGGGGGAAATCTCTAGCTGTCGATGTGCGCCAAAGTATGACGAAACTATGGCTTTTTGCCTTGATGGCTACAGCAAAGTTGACACAACGATCGGCTTGTATCGGGGCATTGATCTGTTTGCCGGAGGGGGTCCGCTTCAAGACATTGTGAACCGCGGCGGTCACGAACTGCAGCGGCCCTGCCGAAATTCCGACCAATGCCTCGCGGCGATGGTGCCGGGAGCGCCGTTTTTTGCAACGAGAAGGTGAGATATCATGGCCATCTATGTTCAGATCGATGGTATCCAGGGCGACGCGACCCACGACACCCACAAGAAATGGGTCGACGTCCAGGCCCTGAACTGGGGTGTGCACCGCGCCGTCTCGACCCCCTCGGGCTCGGCCCAGAACCGCGAGGCGTCCGAGCCGGTCGTCGGCGAGGTCCACCTCACCAAGTCGATGGACGGGTCGTCCCTCAAGTTCTTCGAGGCGGCGTCGACCGGCAATCAGGGCAAGGCCGTGACGATCCATCTCGTCACCACCGGCAGCCCCGGCAGTACCTATATGGAATACAAGCTGACCAACGCGCTGGTGACCGGCTACCAGGTGCACACCACCGGCGACCGGCCGGTGGAAGAAATCACGCTGAACTTTACCAAGGTCGACCTGAAGTATACGACTTATGACGAAAATCATAAGCCGGTGAACAATCAGGTGGCCAGCTACGACGTCGCCACCACCAAGAAGGGATGATGGCGACGGCAGCCGGGGTTCCCCGGCCCCGGCTGCCGGGGCGGACCCGGCGGGATGTGGAGGGGGCGCGGCTTCCGGCGGCTGCCCCCTATGCGTCCGCCGGAGGGGCGCCCGCGATCCCCGCTCCAACAAGCCGGACGAGCATGCGCACGGATCAGGTGATACGGCTGATCGATTCCGTCCTCGGCGAGCTGGAAGGCGATGGCTTCCGTCTGCCGGAGGCGGATGCCGGCCTGCTTCGCCGGCAGCGCCAGGCCGTTCTGCTGGAGCGGGCGACCGCCGAGCTGATGGCATCGTCTCCCCTGCCCGGATTCCGCAGCCGGCTGGCTTGGCGGCTGCCGTCGCGTGCCGCCGCGCCGCCGGACGCGGTCCGGGAGGAGGATCTGGCCGCACGGGCCTGCCGGGCGGCGCGGCGGCTCTGGCGGGCCGCGGGACTCTCGCGGTCCGCCCGTGGCCTCGACGCCCTGCTGATGCGGCAGATCCCGGGGGCGAACGGGGACGAGATCCGGCGGACGGCCCTGGGAACCGGGCGCCCGGCGGACGCCGTCGCCGATGCGCCGCGCTCTCCGGCGGCGAGGCTGCTCGCCGCCCTCGCCGTCATCGCCGTGACGCTGCGGCAGGCGGGACGGGACGGCTCCATCGGGGTTTGATGATCGGTGATTTCACGCGAAACGGCCGCCGGCGCCGATCAACGGCGCGATGTCGGTTGCACAGGATGGTGGAAGCGATGGATCTGCATGGCGCTGCAACGGCAACCCCCCGTGCCGGAGCCGGAGGTCCGACGGTATAGCCGATGTGGCCGGAGCCGATGATGTCCCCCTACGACTATCCCGGAGTGCTGACGCAGAGCGGTCGGCTGCTGTCGATCGAGACGCCGCTGGGCAGGGATGTGTTCCTGCTGGAGGGTCTGGACGGCGTGGAGGGTGTGAACGAGCTGTTCGGGTTCCGGCTGCGGGTGCGGTCGAAGCGGACGGATGTGGCGGCGAAGGAGATGGTCGGGCTGCCGGTGAGCTGGACGCTGGAGCTGCCGGGGGGCGGGCGGCGGACGTGGTCGGGGGTGGTGGCGGCGCTGGAGGCGGGGCCGGCGCTGGGCGACGGGATGCGGTCGTATGTGGTGACGGCGCGGCCGTGGCTGTGGCTGTTCACGCACACCTCGGACTGCCGGATCTTCCAGAACAAGACGACGCAGCAGATCCTGGAGACGATCTTCAGCGAGGCGAAGATCCGCGACGTCGATTTCGGTCCGGTGATCGGGCCGAAGGCGGTGCGGGAGTACTGCGTGCAGTACAACGAGACGGATTACAGCTTCATCTCGCGGCTGCTGGAGGAGGAGGGCTGGAGCTGGTGGTTCCGGCACGAGCCGGGGAGCGAGGGGGCGCCGCCGCGTCACGTGCTGGTGGTGGCGGACGGGGCGCATGCCTGGACGCCGGGGGAGGAGCCGGAGCTGCGCTACACCAGCACCAACATCGACCTGAACGATGTCGGCGGCTGGACCCGGCGCTGGCAGTTCATGCCGGGGCAGGCGGCGGAGGCGGACTGGAACTTCGAGACGCCGCAGGCGCCGGTGATGCGGGGGCAGCCCTCGGTGGCGCCGATCGAGACCAACCGGCTGTTCGAGATGTATCGCTGGGGCGGGCGGTTCCTGGACCGGGAGCGGGCCGACCACATCACCCGGCGGCGGATCGAGGCGCATGAGGCGGGGTTCGAGACGATCGACGCGGAGAGCGGCAACCGGCGGATCTGCCCGGCGCAGCGGTTCCGGCTGTACGGGCACCCGATCGCGGCGGAGAACGCGGACTACGCCGTGATCCGGGTGATGCATGCGGCGGAGGACCAGTCCTATGCCGCGAACGGCAGCCCGGCGACCTATTCGAACCGGTTCCAGGTGGTCCCGGCGGCGACGCGCTGGGTGCCGGAGCAGCGGACGCCGCGGCCGCGGATCGAGGGCATCCAGACGGCGGTGGTGGTGGGGCCGCCGGGCGAGGAGATCCACACCGACCGCTACGGCCGGATCAAGGTGAAGTTCCCGTGGGACCGCTACGCCAGGGGGGACGACACCTCGTCCTGCTGGCTGCGGGTGAGCCAGCCCTGGGGCGGATCGGGCTGGGGGTCGCAGACCATCCCGCGGATCGGGATGGAGGTGCTGGTCAGCTATCTGGAGGGCGACCCGGACAAGCCGCTGGCGATCGGGGTGGTGCCGAACCCGTCGACCATGCCGGCGCTGAGCCTGCCGGCGAACAAGACCCGGACCGGCTTCAAATCCTCGACCAGCCCGGGCGGCGCCGGGTTCAACGAGCTGACCTTCGAGGACCAGGCCGGGGCGGAGGAGGTGTTCCAGCACGCCCAGAAGGACGCGACCGAGATCGTCCGCAACAACAAGCGGCTGCAGGTCGGCAACGCCCACACCACCGCGGCGGAGACCCTGCACCTGACCACCGTCCAGGCGTCGCAGGTGCAGATGACGCCGCAGTCGATCACGCTGCAGCACAAAGGCAGCCAGATCTACATGGACGAGACCCAGATCATCCTCTCCTTCGGCGGCGGCCATAAGATCCGGCTCAGCGCCGACGGGGTGGAGACGCATTCCAACACCAAGATCTTCACCAGCCAGGGCGACAACGCGCCCGAGAATTTCATCACCCTCGTGCCCGACGGCATCCATGTCCTCGGCAAGTCCGCGATGCGGCAGGAGGCCGGCGGTTCGGTGACCGAGATGGGTTCGAGCGGCATCGACAGCCGTGCCGCGGCTATCTGGCTCAACTGCGGTCCGCCGGCGCCGACCCCACCCGCCGCTCCGGGCGGCCCCGGTCCGGCCGTCGGCCCGTCCGGCCCGGCCTGGAGCGCCGAGGGCCAGGGCGCCAATCCCGGGCCGCAGGCCGCCGCCGGCGGCGGGGCGAAGCCGACGTCCTGGCAGGCCAAGGGCGATGCCTGGGCCGGCAAGCAGGGTTCGGGGCCGAACACCGCGAAGGTGTTGGGCGCGGAAGGGCAGGTCACCGCGACCAACGGCCCCGCCGAGGCGACGGTCGATGCCGAAGGGGCGGCGGCGATGGCGCAGCTGCGGGCCGGCGGCCGGAACGGCGTCGGCGCGGTCTCGGGCGAGATGGACATCCTCTCGGCTTCGGCGAAGGGCCATGCCGGGGCGACGCTCTACGGCATGGGCGCCCAGGGCGAGGCCGAGGCGGCGATGGCCCGCGGCAAGGTGGCGGGGGAGCTCGGCAATCTCGGCACCGGCGGCGTCGGAGGCTCGCTCGAAGGCAAGCAGTTCTATGCCGAGGCGAAGGGGCAGGCCCTGCTCGGCGACGACGGCCGTTACCAGGGCGTGGCGCTGGGCGGCAAGGCCGGAGCCGGGGCGGTGTCCGGCTCCGCCGGCGGCGAGGTCACGATCCCGATCGGCTGGCTGCCGGGCGTGCCCGACAACTGGACGATCGGCGCCAAGGGCGAGGCCTCGGGCAGCGTCGGCAGCGCCGAGGCCTCGGGCGGCGGCTACGCCTATCGCGACCGTGCCGACAGCCGCTATCATGCCGGCGCCTTCGCCGGCGTCGGCCTCGGCCTCGGCGGCGCGGTCCTCGGGGATCTCAGCATCGGCCCGGGGGCCAAGAAATAGGTGAGCCGATGGTGCGCAACCCTCGCCGCCCTGCTGCCGCGCGAAGGCCGGACCCGGCCGGTGGTCCTGGCCCTCGTCGTCATCCTGGCGGTCCTGCTGGCCGCCGCCTACGGCTGGGCGCGGATCTTCGGCCAGGCGGCGACGCCGGCGTCGCTGGCGCTGGTCGCGGCCCTGGGCCTGACCGCCTATGCGCTGTTCGTCCTGGCCGTCCTGGCCGGCTTCCGGCGGGTGGTCCGGCTCAAGGAGCAGCAGGCCTCGACCCGGGGGCGGATTCCGGCCGTCTGGCGGGTCACGCTGCTGTGGCCCTACCGGAGGCGCGACATCGACCGCATGGCCGCGGAGGGCCGGCTGGCCGAGCTGATGACGCTGTCCTTCATCCTTGTCACCCTTGCCGGCTTGTCCATCGCGGTGGCCCTGCCCCCGTTGCCCGCCCGAGCCGCGGAGAGCGCCATGACCGAACTGCTGCTGAAGCCCCGCTCGTCGCCCGCACAGATCGAGCAGTCGACGACCCGCCAAGTCGAGACCAACGCGGATCCCGCGCTGTCCTTCAGCCTGCTGGTGCCCAGGGACTGGCTGAAGTTCGAGCCCTATAAGCCGGAGAACCCGGACGGCAAGGGCCTCGTGCTGCTGTCCCGCTACGGCAGCCGCGACCAGAAGGCGCTGGTGGAGGTCTATGCGCTGAAGCTGGAGCGCGAGCTGTCGAGCGCCGACTGGCTCGATGTCTGGCTGCGCGAGAACGGCTACTCCGTGCTCGACCGGCACGTCGCCTATTCGCCGGCCGGCTGGAACGCCGACGTCCTGGCCGCGCGCAGGGTGAACGGCACGGACTTCATCTACCGGATGTCCACCTTCAAGAACGCCGACCGGCTGTATCTCGTCTTCGGCTTCGCGCAGCAGGCCGCCTATCCCATCGCCGAGGAGGCCTTCGTGGTGGCGGCGAACAGCTTCCGCCTGGCGAATGGGGCCGACACGCCCTCGGCCGAGCCGCTTCGCACCATCCGGCTGTCGCGGGCGCTGCCGGCGCGCTTCGTCTTCCCGGCCAGCTGGGAGGAGGCGCGCGACGAGAGCGCCGGGCCGGAGCAGGAGAGCCTCAACCTCAAGAACGTGGCGGCGGGGCGGACCATCGGGCAGCTCAACGTCCTGGTCGCGCCGGCCGCCGCCTACGCCTCGCACGGGGCGCTGGCGGACGTGCTGACGGCCGCGGTCAAAGCCGCGGTCGGCGCCGACCTGCCGCACCTGCTGCTGAAGCCGGTCGATCTCGGCACTGCGCTGACCGATGCGCGGGAAGGGGAAGCGGAGGTCCAGACGCAAGGCTCGACGATCCGGATCCGCGCCACCATCGCGCGGGGCGGGACCAGCTGGGTCTCGTTCCTCCTGGTCAGCTTCAAGCCGACGCCGGATCCCTACCTGATCGACGCGATCAACCGGCGGGCCTACGACATCGCGGTCCGCACCTTCGGCCCGTCCGCCTAGCAGGGAGAGACGCATGTCCTTCGCAGGCAATTCCGTGAAGACGCCGCCCATGGCCGCGGTCCATGGTCTGCGGCAGATCAGCTTCAACACCATCGGGGACAAGGTGCTGAAGCCGCTGGTCGACTATGCCCCGCCCGACCCGCCGCCGGCCGTCGCCGATGCCGCGAAACGGGCGCAGCAGGCGGCCGGCGCTGCGCGGTCCGCCGCCGGCGGTCTGGCCTCCTCGGCCGGCTCCATGACCGGCGCCCTGGGGTCGTCCGCTTCCTCGGCTATCGCCGGCCTGCCGGAGCTGACGCCGCAGACGCCCTTCGTGCCGCCGGACTTCGCCGAGATGCCGACCTTCGATTCGTCGCCGATCCTGAAGTCGGTGGCCGATCGGGCGCAGCAGCTCATGGGCGGGCTGCCGCAGGCCCGGGGATTGGCCGACGCGGCGAAGCAGATGGCGATGGACAAGGCCCGCCAGGCGCTGCCGGACGAAGCGCAGCGCGCCCTCGACACCGCCCGAGGCCTGCTGCCGGGGGGACTGCCCTCCGCGATGCCGGGGCAGCAGCAGGTGGCGGACGCCCTGGCCGGCGCCGCCAGGAACGCAGCGCCGAAGGGCGCACTGGATGCGCTGCAGGGCGCCCGCGATGCCCTTCCCGGCGGCCTGCCGTCCTCGATGCCGGGCCGGCGGCAGGTCGCCGACGCCGCCGGCCAGGCGGCCGAGCAGGCCGGGACCAGGGCCGCATCGGACGCGCTCAAGAAACTGTGATCCCTTCCGACCGACGAGGCTCCTGGTGGCTCAGACCAGCGTAAACCGCGACTTCACGATCAGCGTTCCGGACGATTGGACCGACCGCACGATGACCATCTTCGCGGCGCCGGCCAAGGCGGGGCAGCCGGTGACGCCGAACGTCCTGGTGGCGTCCGACCGGGTGAAGGCCGGCGAGGATCTCGACGCCTTCGTATCGCGCCAGGTGCACGACCTCGGCCACCGGGCCAAGGACTTCCGGCTGAAGCTGCGCCGCGAAGGCGTGCTGGACGGCCGCGACTGCGTCGAGATCGTGTTCCGCTGGAACAGCGTGGAACAGGGCTTTCTGCAGCAGCGCCAGGTCTATGCGATGATCGACGCGGCGCGCGTGCTGACCATCACCAACACCGCCTCGGAAGCCGATTTCCCCAGCTTCGACAGACTCTTCCAGCGCATCCTCGGCACCTTCTCCTGGGCCGCGCGGTCGCCGGCGGCCTGACCCGAGCGCCCGCCCGTGGACTCCGCCTTCGCCGCCGCCCGCCTGGGGGATCCGATCGCCCACAGTAGCGCGATGATGGGCTTCCTCGTCGGCGCCCTGGTCGGCGCGGTGGTCGGCATCGCCATCGTCGCAGCGACGGTCGCCACCGGCGGCGCGGCGCTGGCCGTCGTCGCCGCGGTCGGCGGGGCGGTGGCCGCAACGGGAGGAGGCGCGCTCGCGGGAATGAGCATCGGTCAGGAGTACACCACCGTCACGGGGGCGATCTCGACCGGGGCCTTCACCGTCTTCATCAACAACAAGCCGGCGGCGCGGGCGACCTCGGCGCCGGGGACCCTGGACGTGGCCGCCTGCAGCGACCACCAAAGCCCGCAATTCCTGGCCGAGGGCAGCCGGACCGTCTTCATCGAGATGGGGGCCGCGTCGCGCAAGGGCGACCGCACGGTCTGCGACGCCAAGATCTCGGAAGGCTCGCCCGACGTCTTCATCGGCGCCGATCCGGGCCAGTACCGCGAGATCAGCCCGGAGGTGCCGGCGGTCCTGCAGAACGTCGCGCTGGGCATGGTGGTGGTCGGCACGGCCGTCGCGCTGCTCGCCGGGGGCGCCGCCGCCTTCGCCGCGGGCGGCTGGTGCGCGCTCGGCACCTTCGGCCTCGAGACCGCCCTCGGCGCCGCGGGCGGGTGGGGCGGCAGCAAGCTGGGAGCCGCCATCGGCGAGGCGCTGGGCGGCGCCAAGGGGAAGGCCTGGGGCGAGGCAATCGGCGGCGTCCTCGGCGGCATCGCCGGCGGCTACGCCGGCAACAAGCTCGGCGGTCGCGTCTTCCAGGGCCATCCGGTCGATGTCGCGACCGGCGAACTGGTCACTCAGGAGACCGATTTCGAACTGCCCGGGCCGCTGCCCCTGAGATGGTCCCGGCTGTGGATATCCAGCTCGACGATCGACGGCGAACTCGGCCGCGGCTGGCACCACCCGCTCGACATGGCCCTGATCCCGCCGGGCGGCGACCGCAGTCTGTTCATCCTGCGGCATGCTGATGGACGCTACGTGCCGTTCGATCCGCCGAGGGCGGGTCGTCCTTCGCTGAACACGTCGGAACGGCTTTTGCTGCACACCGATGGCGTGCGCTTCTGGGTTACGAACTACAGCGGAATGCAGTTCGAGTTCGCAGGAGGGGCGAACGGCCGTCCGTCGCGTCTCGTTCGCATCGCCGATGCGAACGACAACGCGATCACGGTCGACCGTGATGCCGATGGCCGCCTGCGGCGAATTCGCGACAGCGGCGGCCGTACGCTCGATGTCGAAACCGATGCGGCGGGGCGGATCACGGCCATCAGCGGTCCGGCACCGTCGGGCGTCGGGGCGCAACAGCTCGTTGCCTACCGGTACGACGGCGAAGGCTGCCTGCGGGAAGCCAGGCGCGCCGGCGGGTCCAGCTTCTCCTACGATCATCGGAACGGTTTGCTCGTCCGCGAGACCCGTCCCGGCGGATTGTCGTTCCATTTCGAATGGGACGACTTGGTTCGAGGCACTGGTGCGCGCTGTGTGAAAACCTGGGGCGACGGGGATCTGTATCATCGGCGGTTCGACTACGATCCGGCCGCTGGACGGACCCTTGTCCGAGGCGATCGCGGAGATATCGTCGAATACCGTTGGAACGAGCTCGGCCTCGTCACCCTGGAGGTCGATGCGGTCGGCGGCAGGACAACGCGTTCCTACGACGAGGCCGGTCGTCTGAGGCTTGCCGTCGACCCCTGCGGCGGGCGCTCGAGCTGGACCTATGACGATCTCGGTCGACTGGTCGAGGCGACGGACCCGGCCGGCGGCGTCATCCGGCTGCGCTACGCCTCCGAGGGCCGTCAGGCTCTGGCCCAGCCCGGATTGGGCGACCCGGTCGAAGTCGAGGAGCCGGGAGGCGTTCGTCACCTCTTCACATATGACGGCCGGGGCAATCTCACCCGCTATGTCGATCCGGCAGGCCGAGAGCGACGCTACACGCGGGATCTGCGCGGGCTGACCCTCGCGATCATGGACGAGATCGGCATCCTCGGCCGTTTCGGGTGGACCGAAGCGGGATGCCTGGCCTGGGAGGCCACGGAACGCGGCGCGCGGACGCGCTTCAGCTACGATTCCCTCGGCCGCGTGACCGCCGGCCAGGTCGTCGGACATGGCGTCACGCGGCTGTTGCGCGACGAGGCCGGGCGCGTGACCGAGATCGAACGCCCGGACGGCGGCCGGATCGTGCTGTCCTATGACGCGGAAGGACACGTCGTCCGCCACCGGGACGGGGCGGGACGCGAAACCGCCTGGGACTACGGCGGGCTGCCGACACCGATCAAGCGGGTCAATCCGGACGGGACAAGCGTGGCCTACCGCTACGACGGCGACCTCAACCTCGTCGAACTCATCAACGCCAAAGGGGAGAGCTACCGCCTCGACTATGATGCGGCCGGGCGGCTGGTGCGCGAAATCGGGTTCGACGGTCGCGAGCAGCGCTACGCATACGATGCTGCTGGCCGGCTGGTCCGTTACGAGGATGCCGGGCTCAGGGTCACCACCTATCACCGCGATCCGCTGGGCAGGCTGCTGGAAAAGTACCTGCAGAACGGATCGGTGCATCGTTTCGGATACGATGCTGCCGGGCGCCTGTGCCGGGCGGACAACCCAGTCCGTTCTCTCGGCTTCGTTTACAATCCGGCCGGAGATCTGCTGGAAGAGCACCAGGACGAGCATGTCCTGCGGCACGCCTACGACGCCCGCGGCCGCCGGGTCTCGACCCGGCTGCCCGACGGCCGTGAAATCGCGGTTGGCTACGACGATGTCGGCCGCTTCGATCACATCGGCTTTGCCGGGCGGACGGTGCTACGGTTGCGCCGCGACGCCGCCGGGCGGGAGGTTGAGCGGCAGACCGGATCGCTGCGCGCGCTCAGCGAATACGACCCGCAAGGCCGGCTGACGCGCCAGACGGCCTGGAGAGAGAGCGAGGCCGCGAAACCGGTCCTGGGGCGCTGGTACCGCTACGATGCCGCCGATCAGGTCGTCTCGATCGGCGATTGGTGCCGCGGCGTCAGGAACTATAGATACGATCCTTGCGAGCACCTGATCCATATCACGGGCGACCAGCCCGAGGACTTCGTGGTCGACCCGGCCGGCAACATTCTGGCTTCGGAGGAGGGCGGAGGGGCACTCGGCGGGTCCGCACGCGGCGACCGTCTCCTGGTGCATGGTGACCGTCATTTCGAATACGACGCCAGCGGCAATCGTGTCCGGGAGACCCGTGGCGCCGGTGGCGGTGTCGAGGTGCTGTACGGCTACGGGCCGACCAATCAGCTGGAAGTGGTGAGGGAGGCGAGCCGGCTGGGCCGGCGCGAAACGCTGTTCGGCTATGACGCGCTTGGGCGCAGGGCATGGAAGGAGGCGCGTTTCTGGGGGCAGACACCGGCGAACACGCCCCGGGCGGACCAGCCGCTGCTGACCACCTCGAAGACCACTTTCCTGTGGAACGGGGACGTGCCGCTTGCCGAAGCGACATCGGTGACCGGCGAGGGGCCGTCCGATCCCTGGGCCGTGGTCTATCTGTTCGAACCCGGAACATTCAAGCCGGTGGCGCAGGTCCGTCGCGACGCGGCCGACCGTCCCGGGGCGGTCTACCACTACCATTGCGATCATATCGGCACGCCGCAGGAATTGACCGACGACCAGGGCGCGATCGTCTGGCAGGCGAGGATGAAGGCCTGGGGTAGCCTGGCCGAGATGCTCGTGGAGACGGTGCCCAATCCGCTGCGGTTTCAGGGCCAGTACCACGACGTGGAAACGGGACTTCACTACAACCGCTTCCGTTATTACGCGCCGGAACAAGGCTGCTTCATCCAGCGGGATCCGATCGGGCTTCGCGGCGGCACCAATGTCGCCGCCTATGCCGCCAATCCGGTGAACTGGGTCGATCCTTTCGGACTCAGCTGCACCGATCCCGTTCCGCCGGAAGCCGCGAAGCCCAAGGACGAATATGTGGACATCCTGTCGCCAGAGGCGCGGCAGCATATCTTGTACGGCGACGGCCCAGGCAGCGGCGGTCACATGTGGCCTGGCCAGCCCGGAAAATCGACCTTTCCTCAGGATTGGTCGGGCGACAAGATCATCCATAATATCGGTGATATCACGACGTCGCCATCGACCCAGTGGTATGCCCAGACGGGAACGGGTGGTCCCTATACCAAAGCGGGTGATCCGGCCAGA
>Ga0182749_1000644_pt1 | contig 30599 bp, 31 predicted proteins | sample eDN3rd37CKraftMG_FD_128875 | JGI IMG/M metagenome (GOLD analysis project Ga0182749, IMG submission 128875) | Enriched Miracle-Growth compost microbial communities from Emeryville, California, USA - eDNA 3rd pass 37_C Kraft MG (version 2) (version 2) ...
CCAAGAACGGCGTCGACGGCGTGTACACCGCCGACCCGCGCACCGATCCCACCGCCACGCGGCTCGACCGCGTCACGTACTCGGACGCGCTGCAGCAGGGCCTCAAGGTCGTCGACTCGACCGCGTTCAGCCTGTGCATGGACAACGGCATGGACATGCGCGTGTTCGGCATGGAGCCGGCCGGCAACGTCACCAAGGCGCTGCGCGGCGAGGCGATCGGCACGATCGTCACCGCCTGATCCGCGCCCCCGCGCACACCGGGCGCCCGGCGCCCGACGACTAGACTCAGACGAGTTCCACACGACGAATGGAGTGACCCGTGATCGCGGACGTCATGACCGAGGCCAGCGAGCGCATGGACCGCGCCGTCGAGGCGGCGAAGGACGACTTCGCCACCGTGCGCACCGGCCGCGCCAACCCCCAGCTGTTCCAGCGCCTGATGGTCGACTACTACGGCACTCCCACGCCGCTGCAGCAGCTCGCCTCGCTGCAGAACCCCGAGGCGCGCACCCTCATCGTGACGCCGTACGACAAGTCGGCGCTCAAGGCGATCGAGGACGCCATCCGCGAGATGCCGAACCTCGGTGCCAACCCGACCAACGACGGCAACATCGTGCGCATCACGATGCCGGAGCTGACCGCCGAGCGTCGCAAGGAGTACGTCAAGCTCGTCAAGGCGAAGGCCGAGGACGCCAAGGTCCGCATCCGGGGCATCCGCCGCCAGATCAAGGACGACCTCGACGCGCTGAAGGACGAGATCGGCGAGGACGACATCGCGCGCGCCGAGAAGGAGCTCGACGCCCTCACCAAGGCGCACGTCGACAAGGTCGACGAGGCGCTGAAGCACAAGGAAGCCGAGCTTCTCGAGGTCTGAGGCCGGCCGATGACCGACTCTCCCGCCGACGGCGACGCGCCCGACTCGCCCCGCGAGAGCGCGCCGCGTCGTGCCGTGGACTCCCGGGGGAGTGCTCGCGACCCGTTCGAGCACGCCAGGGAGCACGCGCGCGACCAGCTGGAGCACGCGCGCGATCAGCTCGAGCAGGCCCGGGAGCAGTTCGAGGCGACCAACGAGCGGATCAAGCAGCGCACCGGACGCGACCTCATCCTCGCGATCCTGACGGGGCTCGTCCTCGGCGCGCTCGTGCTCGCGTCCCTGCTGATCGTGAAGTGGACGTTCGTGCTGCTCGCCCTCGCGGCGGCCGGGTTTGGGACCTTCGAGCTCGTGCGCGCGCTGCAGGCCGGCGGGCGCCGCGTCGATGTCGCGCCGCAGCTCGCCGCGGTGGTGCTCATCGTGCTGCCGGCGTACTTCTCCGATCACTGGCTGCACTGGACCGCGCTGTTCGCGTCGGTGTTCCTCATCGCCGTGTGGCGCATGCTCGGCCAGATGGCGGCGCGGGACGGCCGGCTCTACGGCGACGTCCTCGGCGACGTGCTCGCGGGCGCGTTCGTGCCGGTCTACGTCTCGTTCCTCGCCAGCCTCGCGGTCGCGCTGCTGCGCCAGCCGCACGGCGAGTGGTGGGTGCTCGCGTTCCTCATCACCACGATCGCCGCCGACACGGGCGCGTACGCGGCGGGGCTCGCCTTCGGGCGCCACCCGATGGCGCCGCGCATCAGCCCGAAGAAGACGTGGGAGGGCTTCGCGGGGGCGGCGATCGCGGCCCTGGCGGCCGGCGCGCTGCTCGCGCAGTTCATGCTCGGCGTGCCGTGGTGGGCGGGGCTGATCTTCGGCCTCGTCATCCTGGCCACCGCGACGATCGGTGACCTGGGGGAGTCGATGCTCAAGCGCGACCTGGGCATCAAGGACATGAGCTCGTGGGTTCCCGGGCACGGCGGCGTGCTCGATCGACTCGACAGCATCCTGCTGTCCGCCGGCGCGGCGCTGGCGCTGTACGCCCTGCTGTCGCCGCTGGCGGGGGCGTGAGGACCACACCCATGACGGACGATTCGACGCCCGGGGAGGCGAATGTGAACGACACGATCGGCGACGCGACGGCGCTGCTGCACGCGGTGGACGCCGAGACCAGCGAGCACGCGCCCACCCAGCGCCTCACGCGCGAGCCGGCCGCCGGCGCCCGCCCCGCGGGCGAGCGGCGCACGCTGCCGTTCCCCGTCGTGCACGGGCGCGAGCGCGGGTACCGGCGCGACGCCGTCGAGGAGTTCCTGGCGAAGGCCCGCGCGGCGTTCGAGAGCGGCGACGGCAGCGTCGACGCCCGCACCGTGCGCGAGGTCGGCTTCCCGCTCGTGCGCAACGGCTACCAGGTGGCCGCCGTGGACGCGGCGCTCGGCCGCATCGAGGACGCCTTCGCCGCGCGCCGCCGGCAGGCGGCGATCGCCACCGAGGGCGCCGCGGCCTGGGTCGAGCGCGCCCGCACCGAGGCGCAGGAGATCCTGGACCGGCTCGCGCGGCCCCGTGGATCCCGGTTCCGCCGCGTCAGCTTCCTGTCGTACGGGTACGCGCCGAAGGAGGTCGACCTCGTCGCCGACCGGATCACGGCCTTCCTGCAGTCGGGCGAGCCGCTGACGGTCGAGCAGGTGCGCGCGGCGGCGTTCCGGATGACGCGCCGGGGGTATCGCGAGGAGCAGGTCGACGCGCTGCTCGACGCCGTGGTCGACGTCATGCTCGCCGTCCGGTGAGCGGCGAAAGATCACGACACGATAACGCGCCTGCTACAGTAGGGCCCACTGTGACTTCCACGCCCGAGCGAACCACCCCGACCACCCTGTCGCGACGCGAGACCCGAGCCCTCATGGCACAGGCCGGTCTTGCCCCGTCGCGACCCCGGCGATCCGCATGGACCCTCAAGCGCGCGATCGCGAGCGCCGGAGCCGGCGCCGCGGCGATCGGCTTCCTGGCGGCGTACATCGTGCCGACGACGACCGCCAGCGCGGAGCCGCAGGAGTCCGTCACGAGCAGCTACGCCGCGTCGGTGGCCGACGCGCAGGGCTTCACGGCGCCGGCCGAGCTGGCGACGTCCAACTCCCTGCCGGTGACCGACTACGAGATCTACGTCACGCCCACCCCGACGCCGGAGCCGAAGCCGGCCGCGGCGGCGTCGAGCAGCGGGGGCGGCGCGGTGTCGATGCCGTTCTACGTGGGCGGCGGCTCGAAGGAGCAGTGGCTGACGGCGGCGGGGATCGCGCCGGAGAACTGGGGATACGTCGACTACATCGCCACGCGCGAGAGCGGCTGGAACCCCAACGCGACCAACCCGAGCTCGGGCGCGTGCGGCCTGATCCAGGCGCTGCCGTGCAGCAAGGTGCCCGGCAACGGCTACAACCCCGTCGACAACCTCCGCTGGGCGCAGGGGTACGCCATCGGCCGCTACGGCAGCTGGGCGAACGCCTACGCGTTCTGGACCGCGAACCACTGGTGGTGACCGCGTGGCTCGATCTCGCCGATCGCGGGCGTCGGGCCGTCGGCGGGACGACGACGCGGCGGACGATGCGTTCCAGCGCATGCTGGCGGGGTGGCGGCGCACCGAGACGCGCCGCGGCCGCGAGTTCTCCGTCCAGCCCGTGACGGGCGCGCGCTCGGAGAAGACCTACACCTGCCCCGGCTGCAACCAGACCATCGCGATCGGCACGCCGCACGTGGTGGTGTGGCGCGAGGACGGCATCCTCGGCGCGCAGGCCGACCTGGCCGCGCGGCGGCACTGGCACACGAACTGCTGGAGGATCCACGGATGACGCAGACCACGCCGGCCGAGCCCGCCGAGATCCGCGGCGCCGCGCTGCTTCCCGCGCGCCGCGAGGACATCGAGCTGCACACGTCCGACGGCCTCACCCTGGTGGGGGAGCTGGCGCTGCCGGCGGACCGCGACCCGGTCGCGACCCTCGTCACCCTCCACCCGCTGCCCACGGCGGGCGGCTTCATGGACTCGCACATCATCCGCAAGGCCGCGGCGCGCCTGCCCGCCCTGGCCGACCTCGCGGTGCTGCGCTTCAACACCCGGGGCACCACCTCGCCGCGCGGCACGAGCGACGGCGCGTTCGGCGACGGCGTCGCGGAGGAGGCCGACGTCGCGGCGGCGATGGCGTTCGTCGCGGAGCGGGGCCTGCCGGACCCGTGGATCGTCGGCTGGTCGTTCGGCACGGAGCTGGCGCTGAAGTACGGGCGCGCGCACGACGTCCGCGGCATGATCCTGCTCTCGCCGCCGCTGCACCGGGCGACGGAGGACGACGTGCGGGCGTGGCGGGACGATCCGCGACCGGTGATCGCGCTCATCCCGGAGCACGACGACTTCCTCCGCCCGGCCGAGGCGGAGCGCCGCTTCGCGGTCGCCCCGAACCTCCGGCTCATCGCCGTGGCGGACGGCAAGCACCTGTGGGTGGGCGAGAAGCAGACCTACCGCGTGCTGAGCGAGATCGTCGGCGCGGTGAACCCGTCGGCGCTGCCGCTGCCGACGCAGTGGCCGCCCGCCTGATCGGGCGCCTCAGCGCTCGTTCATGCGCGGGATGATCACCTGGCGGTAGATGATCAGGATGCTCGCCGCGACCGGGATCGCGATGAGCGCGCCCAGCAGGCCCAGCAGCGCGCCGCCGGCGAGCGCCGCGACCACGACGACGCCGCCCGGCACCGATACCGCGCGGCTCATCACGCGCGGCGAGACCACGTAGGCCTCGATCTGCATGTAGATGAGGTAGTACACCGCCGCGATGATCGCGGTCGTGGTGCTGGAGCCGATGTTCGGGATGAGGCACGTCAGCACGATGATCGTGGACGCGGAGATGGTGCCGACGAGCGGGATGAGCGAGCCGAGGAACGCCACCACCGCCAGCACCGCGGGGAACGGCGCGCCGATGATCGTGAGGAAGATCGAGCTCAGCACGCCGTTGATGATGCCGAGGGTGACCTGGCCCATCACGTAGTAGCCGACGGAGTCGGTGATCTGATCGGCGAGCCCGATGAACGACTCGCGCTTGGAGGCCGGCACGAGCTGGTAGACGGCGTTCTTCAGCGACGGCGTGGAGGCCGTGAAGTAGATCGTGAGGATCGTCACGATGAACACGCCGAACAGCGCGTTGACGGCGCCGAGGGTGGCGCCCAGCACGCTCTCGCTGATCGTGGCGATGTTGTCCAGCAGCCAGCGGTTGATGTTGTCGAAGATGTCGTCGACCATCAGGCCGGGGAAGGTTTCCGCGAGGAACCCGCGCAGATCCTCCTGCCACGTGTCGCCGTTGATGATGATCGTCACCTGCCGCACGAGCTGCGAGATCTGCTGGATCAGGGTCGGCAGGATGATCCACACGATGCCCGCGACGATGCCGAGCACGAGCACGAGCGTGATGAGCACGGCGGCCCAGCGCGGCAGGCGCCGGCGCTCCAGCCAGGAGACGACCGGATCGAGCCCCAGCGAGATGAACAGCGCGGTGCCGACGTAGAGCAGGATCGTCGACAGCGTCTGCACGCTGCCGATGAGGAGGATGCCGAGCCCCACGCCGAGGGTCGCGACGAGGGCGACGCGGAAGGGGTTGTGGATCTTCATCGTTCTCCTTTTCGGCAGGCCTCCGGCCAGGATAGGTGCACCCGCCGCCATCGCCGCGATGACGCTCCCTGGCGACGCCCAGGAGGGGATTCGCTAGTCTGAGAAGTCGAGTTCTCTGCGATCCGCGGTCGATCGATCATCGCCGGAAGGCGCGTCCGGCGGGTCCTCGAAGGAGTGATGCCGTGCGATTCGTCTGGGCTGTCGTGGCGTTCGTGCTCGCCGCCGGGCTGATCGGGCTGGGCATCGCCCAGCGCACGGTCTGGCTCGGTCCCGACGAGCGCACCGTGGCGATCGAGGTGACCGACGAGACGCCGTTCGTCCTCCTCGACGACGACGTCTTCACAGCCCTGCCCGAGGCGCTCGACGGCGAGTCCGGCGTGCTCGAGGTGTCCGGCGACGGCGCCGTGTTCGCCGCCTACGGGCGCGAGCACGACATGGAGGCGTGGCTGGCCGACCAGACGTTCACGCGCGTGACCGCCGCCGACGGGGCCGAGGGCGACCCGTTCGACGTCGAGACCGTCGCGCCGAGCGTGCTGCCGGCCGAGGGGGAGGAGCCCGCCGTGCGCAACCCCGCGGGGTCCGACCTCTGGCTCGAGGAGTTCAGCGCCGAGGGCACGTTCACGCAGCAGTTCCGCTTCCCCGATGGCGGCGACATGACGGTGCTGCTCGCCACGGACGGCGCCGCGCCCGCGCCCACCGACATCACCGTGACGTGGCCGATCGACAACAGCACGCCGTTCGCGCCGTGGCTGATGGCGGGGGGCGCCGCGCTGCTGCTGCTCGGCCTGCTCCTGTACATCTCGGGCATCCTGCACTCCCGCCGCTCCCGCGGGCCGCGCCGCAAGGGCCTCCCCGTGCCGCGGACCGAGCCGATCGACCTCGCCAAGGACGGGGCCGCGCTCGAGGGCGGCGAGGAGAAGGGTGTCATCTCGTCCGCCCCGCCGAAGCGCCACGCGATCGGCCCGAAGCGCCGCTCGCTGATCGCGGTGCCCGCGCTCGGCGTCGGGCTCGCGCTGCTGGCCGGCTGCACGGGCGGGGCCCTCCCGGAGCCGACGCCCACGCCGAGCGAGACGGTCGTGGCGCCGGAGAACCAGCAGCAGCCGGCGCTCACCGATGCGCAGGCCGAGCGGATCGTCGCGGACATCTCCGAGACCGTCGCGGCCGCCGATGAGGCCAACGACGAGGCGCTGGCGCAGGAGCGGCTGGACGGCCTGGCGCTGCAGATGCGCAGCGTGAACTACCGCATCCGCCAGACGTTCGGCGACTACGCCTCGCTGCCGCCGATCCCCGCGTCGCCGATCGAGATCCTGCTGCCGCAGGCCTTCGACGAGTGGCCGCGCACCGCCCTGGTCGTGGTCTCCGACGCGGCGGACACGGCCGTGCCGCCGACCATCCTCACGATGACGCAGGCCGACCCGTGGTCGAACTACAAGGTGTCGTACCTGGCGAGCCTCGAGCCGAGCGCGCAGATCCCGGACCTGGCGCCGTCGTACCAGGGGGCGGCGCTCGTCCCGCCGGGTTCGTCGTTCCTGCAGATGGCGCCCGATCAGGTCGCCGCCGCGTACGCCGACGTGCTCCGCAGCGGCGAGGACAGCATGTACATCGACGCGTTCCAGGCGGAGGGCGACACGTTCCGCACCGAGGTCCAGCGCGTGCGCGACGAGACCGCGGCCAAGTTCACCGCGGAGGACGTCGCCGGCGAGATCTCGTTCGGTCAGGACGTGGCGGACGCGGAGCCGATTGCGCTGGCGACGCTGCATAACGGTGCGATCGTCGCGGTGGGCGTGACCCGGTTCGAGAAGGTGACCGCCACCGACAAGCTCGGCGTGGTGCGCAACAACGGCGACCCCGCGCTCGAGGCGCTCACCGGCGAGACGGAGACGGCCGGCAGCTTCGTGCGCACCGACACGAGCCCCCTGTTCTTCTACGTGCCGGCGCAGGGTAGCGACGAGAAGATCCGGCTGCTCGGCTGGTCGTCGGCCGTGACCGATGGTGTCATCGAAGAACCCCAGTGATCGAGGAAGAGGACTGATGAGCGACTACGCACCCAGCGCCGCGCTGCGCGGCGCCGTCGATCTGTCCGCGCTGCGCAACCGCCCGTCGGCACCCGCCGCGCCGAGCGCATCGTCGGGCACGCCCGCGCCGACCTCGCTCGTCGTGGACGTCACCGACGCGACCTTCGGTCAGATGCTCGAGCTGTCGCGCACCGTGCCCGTGGTGGTGGACCTGTGGGCCGAGTGGTGCGGACCGTGCAAGCAGCTCTCGCCCGTGCTCGAGAAGGTCGTCACCGAGCTGGCCGGCCGCCTCGTGCTCGCCAAGGTCGACGTCGACGCGAATCCGCAGCTCATGCAGGCGTTCCGCGCGCAGTCGATCCCGATGGTGGTCGCGCTCGTCGGCGGGCAGCCGGTGCCCCTGTTCACCGGCGCCGTGCCGGAGGAGCAGGTGCGCCAGGTGTTCGATCAGCTGCTGCAGCTGGCCGCGCAGAACGGCGTCACGGGCACCGTCCCCGTGGACGGCGCCGCCTCCGAGGCCCCGGCCGAGCCGCCGCTGCCGCCGCTGCACGCCGAGGCGTACGAGGCGATCGAGGCGGGCGACTACGCGCGCGCGATCTCGGCGTACGAGCGCGCGCTCAAGGAGAATCCGCGCGACGCCGACGCCCAGGCCGGGCTCGGGCAGGTGCGCCTGCTCTCGCGCGTGCAGGGGCTGGATCTCGCCGCGACGCGCGCCGCGGCGGCCGAGCGGCCGACCGACGTGGAGGCGCAGCTCGCCGTGGCCGACCTGGACGTCGCCGGCGGGCACGTCGACGACGCGTTCGATCGCCTCCTCGACCTGTTCGCGGCGCTGCCGGCGGAGGAGCGCCGTCCCGTGCAGGAGCGGCTGGTCGAGCTGTTCGGCGTCGTGGGGGCGAGCGACCCGCGCGTCGTGCGCGCCCGCGGCCGCCTCACGAGCCTGCTGTTCTGATCCGACGGACGGGCCCGATCCCGGTGGCGAGCGACGCGCCCGAGCGGCGTCGCGTGTACCTCGATCACGCGGCGACCACGCCGCTGCGCCCCGAGGTGCGCGACGCGTGGCTCGCCGCGCACGAGGTGGTCGGCAACGCGTCCTCGATCCACGGCGCGGGCCAGGAGGCCCGCCGTGTGCTGGAGGACGCGCGCGAGCGGCTGGCCGCGGTGCTCGGCTGCCAGCCGATCGAGGTGGTGTTCACCTCCGGCGGCACCGAGGCGATCGGGCTGGCGCTGCAGGGCCTGTGGCGGGCGCGATCGCGCCCCGCGGACGCGCTGGTGCTGCCGGACGGGGAGCACCACGCCACCATCGACACGGCCGGCTGGCTCGCCGCGCACGAGGGGGCCCGCATCGCGCCGGTGCGCCTGGACCCGCTCGGGCGGATCCCGGCCTCGGCCTTCGCCGCGGCGCTCGCGCAGGACGGCACGGCGCTGGCGACCGCGCTCGTCGCGGGCAACGAGACGGGCACGATCAACGACGCGGCGGCGCTCGCGCGCGCGGCCGCCGAGGCCGGCGTCCCGCTGCACCTCGACGCCGTGGCCGCGTTCGGGCGCATCCCCGTCGCGTTCGACCGGTGGCGGGCGGACGCCCCCGCCGGCGCCGGGCTCGTGGCGCTGAGCGTCTCGGGCCACAAGCTGGGCGCGCCCGTCGGCACCGGCGCGCTCGTGGTGTCGCGGACGGCGCGGCTGGAGCCCGTGCTGCACGGCGGCGGCCAGCAGCGCGGGCTGCGCGCGGGCACCCAGGACGTGGCCGGGGCGGTGGCGCTGGCCACGGCGGCCGGGCTCGCCGAGGCGGAGCGGGAGGCCGAGGCGGCGCGGCTCGCGTCGCTGCGCGCCGACTTCGTCCGCGAGCTGCGCGCCGTGCTGCCCGAGGCGGAGCTGCTGGGCGACCCGGTCGATCGGCTGCCGGGGACCATCCACCTCCTGCTACCCGGCGCGGCGGGGGAGTCCCTGCTGTTCCTGCTCGACCAGGAGGGCATCGCGGTGTCCACCGGCTCGGCGTGCCAGGCGGGCGTCGCGGAGCCGTCGCACGTGGTGCTGGCGATGGGACGCACCGAGCGGGAGGCGCGCCAGGTGCTGCGCGTCACCCTCGGCCGCACGACCACGCGCGACGACCTGGGCGCGCTGCTGCGGGCGCTGCCGGTGGCGTACCGCCGCCTCGTGCGCTGATCCACCGTGCGCCCAGCCGGCGGCGCGCGGGCGCGCGTACGCTGGAGGGCATGCGTGTGCTGGCGGCGATGAGCGGCGGGGTGGACTCCGCCGTGGCGGCCGCGCGCGCTGTCGAGGCGGGGCACGACGTCGTCGGCGTGCACCTGGCCCTCTCGCGGGCCGGCGGCACGCTGCGCACGGGCAGCCGCGGCTGCTGCACGATCGAGGACGCGATGGACGCGCGCCGCGTGGCGGACCGGCTCGGCATCCCGTTCTACGTGTGGGACTTCTCCGAGCGGTTCCGCGACGACGTGATCGAGGACTTCGTCGCCGAGTACCGGGCGGGGCGCACCCCGAACCCGTGCATGCGCTGCAACGAGCGGATCAAGTTCGCGGCGCTGCTGGAGCGCGCGCTCGAGCTCGGGTTCGACGCGGTCTGCACGGGGCACTACGCCACGCTGCGCGAGGGCGAGGACGGGATCGAGCTGCACCGGTCGAGCGAGGAGGCCAAGGACCAGTCCTACGTGCTGGGCGTGCTGACCGCCGACCAGCTCGCGCACTGCCTGTTCCCGCTCGGCGAGACCCCGTCGAAGGCGCTCGTGCGCGCGGAGGCGCAGGAGCGCGGCCTCGCGGTGGCCTCCAAGCCCGACAGCTACGACATTTGCTTCATCCCGGACGGGGACACGCGCGGGTGGCTCGCCGAGAAGGTGGGCACGGCGCCGGGGGACATCGTCGACCGCACCGGCGCCGTCGTCGGATCGCACGACGGCGCCCACGCGTTCACGGTCGGCCAGCGCAAGGGCCTGCGGCTCGGCGTGCCGGCGCCCGACGGCAAGCCGCGCTTCGTGCTCGAGGTGCGGCCGGTGTCGAACACCGTGGTCGTCGGACCCCGCGAGGCCCTCGCGATCGGCGAGCTGGCGGGATCGCGGTTCACGTGGGCCGGCGCCGGCCCCGCGGCGCCGCACGAGGAGTTCGCGTGCGACGTGCAGGTGCGCGCCCACGCCGATCCGGTCGCCGCGATCGCCGTGGTGCGCGATGGGGAGCTGGTGATCCGCCCCGCGGAGCCGCTGCACGGCGTCGCCCCCGGCCAGACCGCGGTGGTCTACGTCGGCACCCGGGTGCTGGGCCAGTGCACGATCGACCGCACCGTGTCCGCGGTGCCCGCCACCGTCTGACGTCACACCACGGCATCGACCGCCACGGCACCGACCGCGTCGCTGCGCTCGTCCGCGACGTCGTGCCATGCCCGCGCCAGCGCGTCGGCGGCGCGCTCGAGCACGGCAGCGGGCGCGGTGAACGGCACGCGGATGTGGCGCTCGTGCCCGCCGCCGACCGAGAACCGCGGGCCGGCGGAGAGCAGCAGGCCGCGCCGGCGGGCGGCCAGGGTCAGCGCCGAGCTGCGCGGCGCGCCCAGCCCGACCCACATCGCCACGCCGCCGGCGACGTCGGGGACGTCCCACTCCGGCACGGCCTGGCGCAGCGCGTCACGCAGCGCGTCGCGGCCCTCGCGCAGCAGCTCCGCCCGCTGGGCGAGGATCTGCGGCATGCGCGGCATCAGGCGCTCCGCGATCACCTGCTCCAGCTCGGGGGTGCCGAGGTCGGCCGCCGGGCGCGCGGCCGTGAGGCGGCGGACCAGGTCGGCGTCCGCGCGGATCCATCCGATGCGCAGCCCGCCCCACACGGTCTTGCCGAGCGAGCCGAGGGTGATGACGCCGTCCTCGCCCGTCACCGCGGCGAACGGCGCCGCCGGCGCGCCGCCGTCCAGGCGCAGCTCCGCGGTTGTCTCGTCGACGATGGCGACGGCACCGACGGATCGCGCGAGCTCCGCCATCCGCAGCCGCGTGGCGTCGTCCATCGACTCGCCCGTCGGGTTGTGGAAGTCGGGCATCAGGTACAGGGCGGTCGGCCGCGAGCGCAGCACGGCGTGCGCCGCGCGCTCCTCGTCCCACCCCGCGCCCACCGCCACCGGCACGGCGACCAGGCGGGCGCCCTGGCGCGCGAAGGCGTCGGCCGCGTGCGGGTACGTCGGCGTCTCCAGGAGCACGCGTTCGCCGCGGGGGACCAGGAGCGCGGCGAGGAGCGAGATCGCGCTCTGCGCGCCGTTGGTGACGAGGATCTGCGCGGGATCCGTCGGCAGCCCGCGCTCGGCGTACCGCCGGGCGATCGCCTCGCGCAGCGACCAGCGCCCGGTGACGTCGTAGCCGGAGCGGGCGACGAACGACGGCGCCTCCGCGGCCGCCTCGGCGAACACCGCCGCCAGGCCCGGCCACGCGGCCGGACTGGCCTGCTGCAGGTCGATCGCGTCCTCGTCTCCCGGCACCCGGCCGACGTCGCGGCGACCGAGCGGGCGGGTGATGCTGCCGGAACCGCGCACGCTCTCGATGTGGTCCGACTCGCGCAGGCTGCGGTACGCCGCCGCGACGGTGGTGCGGCTCACGCGCAGCCGCGCCGCGAGCTCGCGCTCGGAGGGGAGCGCCGTGCGCGGCGCGATCCGGTTGTCGAGGCAGAGCAGGCGGATCGCATCGGCGAGCGCCTCGTACGCGGGCTCGCGCGTGCGCCACGGGCCGAGCAGCGCGTCCAGGGCGCGTGCGGACAGACGGGAATCGATCACCAGGCCACCTTAGCGTGATTGGCCTCTTCCGTGCAGTCCAATCATGCGGTGGACTGGACGCATGGACGCCGGAACTGTCTTCACCGCCGCCGTCGGGCTGCTCGGCCTGGTCGCGGTCGCGCTGACCCTGCGCGAGCTGCCGCGCGACGGCTACCGGCGCCTGCCGACCGATCCGCTGCGCGCGCAGCCCGCGCCGCGCCTCACCCGCGGGCGGGGCGCGCGGTGACGCGGCGCATCCTCCAGCTGCTGCTGGGGCTGCCGCTGTACGGCGCCGGCGTCGCGCTGACCGTCGAGGCGGGCCTGGGCCTGGATCCCTGGACGGTGCTGGCGGAGGGCCTGGCGCTGCGCACGGGCGTGGGGATCGGCTGGGTGACGAACGCGCTCGGGCTGCTCGTGCTGCTCGCGTGGATCCCGCTGCGCGAGCGGCCGGGGGTGGGCACCGTGCTGAACATCCTCGTCGTCGGCACGAGCCTGCAGCTCACGCTCGACGCGATGCCGCCCATCGACGGGCTCGGCGCGCGGATCGCGGCGCTGCTGGGCGGGATCGCCGTCGTCGGCGTCGCGTCCGGGCTGTACATCGGCGCGCGCTTCGGGCCGGGGCCGCGCGACGGCCTCATGACGGGACTGCATCGCCGGCTGAGTTGGCCGGTGTGGCGCGCGCGGCTGACCGTCGAGCTGATCGTGCTGGCCGCCGGCTGGCTGCTCGGCGGCACGGTGGGATGGGGCACGCTCGCGTACGCCCTGCTCATCGGCCCGTGCGTGCACGCGGCGCTGCGATTCCTCGACACCGATCGCGGCCGCCCGCGGCCCGTCCGTCCGGGCCCCGTGGATGTCGGTGGTCGTCTCTAGACTCGACACGTGGCACAGGACATCGAGCAGCTCACCCTCGACGAGGCCCGCGCGCAGGCGCAGCGCCTGACGGAGCAGATCCTCGAGGCCAAGGAGGCCTACTACGGGCGCGACACCTCGCTTGTGGACGACGCCACCTACGACGGCTGGATGCGGCAGCTGGAGGCGCTCGAGCGGCGCTACCCCGAGCTGCAGGGCCAGGACTCGCCCACCCAGTCGGTGGGAGCGGCCGACGGCACCGACCTGGCGACGATCGAGCACGCCGAGCGCATGCTCAGCCTCGACAACGTGTTCTCGGTCGACGAGCTGCGCGACTGGCTCGCGAAGACCCGCGCCGCCGCGGGCCGCGAGGTCGCGTGGCTCACGGAGCTGAAGATCGACGGGCTCGCGATCTCGCTGCGCTACGAGAACGGCGTGCTCACGTCCGCGGCCACGCGCGGTGACGGCCGCGTGGGCGAGATCGTGACGGAGAACGCGCTGCGAACGGGCGAGATCCCGCAGCGCCTGCGGGGCGAGGGGCACCCGGCGCTCGTCGAGGTGCGCGGCGAGGTGTTCATCCCGGTCGCGGCGTTCGAGCGGCTCAACGCCCTGCAGGCGCAGCTGCGCGACCGGGCGGTGGACGAGGCCAGGGAGCGCGCGGCGGCGCGCGGGCGTGAGTTCGACGAGGCCAAGGCCGTCGCGTCGGCGGCGCGGCGCTTCCCGGCCTTCGCGAATCCCCGCAACGCGGCCAGCGGGGGACTGCGGCAGCAGATCGAGAAGAAGAGCGGACTGGAGCTCGAGGCGGCCCGCGCCCGCGTGGACGCCCTGCAGCTGTACGTGCACGGCATCGGCGCGTGGCCCGACCCGCCCGTCGCCGCGCAGAGCGAGGTGTACGACCTGCTGGCGCAGTGGGGCCTGCCGACGAGCCCGCACACGCGGGTGTGCCGCGACGCCGACGAGGTCGTCGCGTTCGTCGAGCGCTACGGCGAGCGGCGGCACGCGATCGAGCACGAGCTGGACGGCATCGTCGTGAAGGTCGACGAGCTCGCGCTCCACGACGAACTCGGCGCCACCAGCCGCGCACCGCGCTGGGCGATCGCGTACAAGTACCCGCCCGAGGAGGTGCACACGCGGCTGCTCGACATCGTCGTCTCCGTCGGGCGCACCGGGCGCGCCACGCCGTTCGCCGTCATGGAGCCCGCCCACGTGGCCGGCTCGGTGGTGCGCCAGGCGACGCTGCACAACCAGGACGTCGTCAAGGCCAAGGGCGTGCTGATCGGCGACACCGTCGTGCTCCGCAAGGCGGGCGACGTCATCCCCGAGGTGCTCGGCCCCGTGGTCGAAAAGCGCGACGGCACCGAGCGCGCCTTCGTCATGCCGGCGGAGTGCCCCGAGTGCGGCACGCCGCTGCGCCCCATGAAGGAGGGCGACATCGACCTGCGGTGCCCGAACGCGAAGGACTGCCCGGCGCAGGTGCGCGGGCGCGTGGAGCACATCGGATCGCGCGGCGCGCTCGACATCGAGGCGCTCGGCGAGGTCACCGCCGCGGCCCTGACCCAGCCCGACGTCCCGGCCGATCCGCCGCTGCACACCGAGGCGGGGCTGTTCGATCTGACGCTCGAGGACCTGTTCCCGATCGACGTCGTCGTCCGCGACGCCGAGACGGGTCTGCCCAAGCTGGACGGCGCGGGACGCGCCAAGGCGCGCAGCCCGTTCCGGCGCAAGCGCCGGCTGTCCGGCAAGGACGCCGATCCGCCCTTCGACCCGGACGGGCCGTTCGACGGCGACGAGACGCACATCGTGTCCGCGCAGGCGATCAAGCTGCTCGAGGAGCTCGAGAAGGCGAAGACCAAGGAGCTGTGGCGGCTGCTCGTCGCCCTGAACATCCGTCGCGTCGGGCCGGTGGCCGCGCGTGCGCTGGCGGGATGGTTCGGCTCGCTCGACGCGATCCGCGCCGCCGGCCGCGACGAGCTCGCGGCCGTCGAGGGCGTGGGGGCCATCATCGCCGACTCGCTGACGGAGTGGTTCGAGGTCGACTGGCACCGCGAGATCATCGATCGCTGGAGCGCCGCGGGCGTGCGCTTCGCGACGCCCGGCCATCCCGGGCCCGGGGCGGCGGCAACCGCGGGCGGCGTGCTGGCGGGGCTCACGGTCGTCGCGACGGGAACGCTCGAGGGCTACACGCGTGAGGGCGCGCAGGAGGCGATCATCCGGGCCGGCGGCAAGGCCGCGTCGAGCGTGAGCAAGAAGACGGACTTCGTGGCCGCGGGCCCCGGCGCGGGCTCGAAGCTCGCCAAGGCCGAGGAGCTCGGCGTGCGGATCATCGACGCGGCGCAGTTCCATCTGCTGGTGACGGAGGGGCCGGACGCGCTCGGGTAACGTGATCTCCCGTGCCCCAGCTCGCCGATCACCTGTCGTCCGTGCCGGAGTCGGGCACCCGCCGCATCTTCGAGCTGGCCATGACGCTTGAGGACCCGATCATGCTCGTGGTCGGGGAGCCGGACCAGCCGGTGGCGCCGCACATCTCCGCGGCCGCGCGCGAGGCCTGGGAGCGTGACGACACCGACTACGCGCCCAACGGCGGCCTTCCGGGCCTGCGGCGGGCGATCGTCGACAAGCTCGCGCGCGAGAACGGCGTCGACGTCGACGTCGAGCAGGTGTGGGTGACCGTCGGCGGCACGCAGGCGCTCGCGCAGGCGTTCACCCTGACCCTGGGCGCCGACGACGAGATCCTCATCCCGGACCCGGGGTACACGACCTTCACGATGTTCCCCCGCGCCCGGGGCGCGGTCCCCGTGCCGTACCCGCTGCGCGCCGAGGACGGCTTCACGCCGCAGCCGGCGGAGCTCGAGCGGCTGCTCACGCCGCGCACGCGCGCGGTCATCGTCAACTCCCCGTCCAACCCCCTCGGCGTGGTCTACCCGCGCCACGTGCTGGAGGAGCTCGTCCGCTTCGCCGCCGCGCACGACCTCTGGATCATCAGCGACGAGGTCTACGAGCATTTCGTGTGGGATGGGCCGCACCACTCGCTCGCCGCCGTGGCCGCCGACCTCGGCGAGCAGGATCGCGTGCTGAGCGTGTTCTCGACCTCGAAGAGCCACGCCATGACCGGCGTGCGGGTGGGGTGGCTCGTCACCCCGCCGGGCCTGGCCGGCACGATGCGCGCGCTGCAGGAGGCGATGGTCGCGTGCGTGGCGATGCCCGACCAGCACGCCGCGATCGCCGCGCTCACCGGGCCGACCGACCACATCGAGCGGGCGCGCGGGCACTACCGGGCGGCGATCGATGCCGCCACGGCGCAGCTGGATGAGCTCGGGTTCCGCTACCAGCGGCCCCAGGGCGCGTTCTACCTGTGGATCGACGTCTCGCACGCCAGCGGCGGCGACGTCGCAGGGTGGGCGCAGCGCTTCCTGCTCACCGAGAACGTCGCGGTCGCGCCGGGAAGCGCGTTCGGGCGCGGCGGCGAGGGCTGGATCCGGATCTGCCTCGCGGCGGACCCGGACGACGTCCGCACCGCGATCGCGCGACTGCCACGGCCCGCGCCGCGGGGCCCGCGCACCGCGCCGTAGAATTGTCAGCACAAGACAGACGATCGGGAGTTTCATGTCCGGGCATTCCAAGTGGGCCACGACGAAGCACAAGAAGGCCGTCATCGACGCCAAGCGCGCCAAGTCGTGGGCGAAGCTCATCAAGAACATCGAGGTCGCCGCGCGCCTGGGCGGCCCGGACGAGGCGGGCAACCCGACCCTGTTCGACGCGGTGCTGAAGGCGAAGAAGACCTCGGTGCCGAAGGACAACATCGAGCGCGCCATCAAGCGCGGCGCCGGCATCGGCGGCGAGGCCGTCGACTACACCACGATCATGTACGAGTGCTACGCCCCGGGCGGCGTGGCGATGCTGATCGAGTGCCTCACCGACAACAAGAACCGCGCGGCCGCGGAGGTCCGCACGGCCGTGACCCGCAACGGCGGCAACATGGCCGACCCGGGCAGCGTCTCGTTCAACTTCGAGCGCAAGGGCGTCATCATCGTCTCGGGCGAGGGCACCAGCGAGGACGACGTCATGATGGCCGCGCTCGAGGCGGGCGCCCAGGAGATCGAACCCCACCCCGCCGGCTTCGAGGTGATCACCGAGGCCAGCGACCTGGTGGCGGTGCGCACGGCGCTGCAGGAGGCCGGCATCGAGTACGAGTCGGCCGACGCCGAGTTCGTCGCCAACGTGAAGGTCCCCGCCGACGCGGAGACCGCGCGCAAGGTGTTCCGCCTCATCGACGCGCTCGAGGACAGCGACGACGTGCAGAACGTCTACACCAACATCGACGTCTCGCCCGAGGTGCTCGCCGAGCTCGAGAACGACTGAGCTCCGGCACCCCCGGGACGCGAGGGGCGCGGGCGCATGCCGCTCGCGCCCCTCGCCTCTGTCGCGGGCGATCAGATGAAGGTCGACAGCACGTCGAGGCGCAGCTGCGCGAGGATCGCGATGACGGCATAGCTGGCGACCGCGAGCAGCGGCAGCCAGCCCATCAGGCGCTCCGCCCCGCGCTGGGCGGCGCGGGGGAGCGGCAGGGCCCCGATCCGCATGACGTGCAGCAGCACCGCGTAGAACGACGGGATCGTGACGATCCAGGTGACCATGCACCACGGGCACAGGGTGTGCAGCACGAAGATGCTCTGCCCGATGAGCCACACGACGAAACCGAACGCGAACGTCATGCCGGCGGCGAACAGCAGCCAGAACACGCGGCCGAACTGGGCGCCCGCGAGGATCGCCGCGCCGACGACGATCGGTGCCACCCATCCCGTCAGCCCGAGGATCGGGTTGGGGAAGCCGAACGCGGAGCCCTGAGCCGACTCGAGGTTCGCGCTGCACTGCACGAGCACGCTGAAGTCGCACCCGGCGGCGGCATCGGGGTCGCTCAGCTGCGCGAACCGCTCCATCGTGAGCGAGAACGCCGCCCACCAGCCGATCGCCCCCGCGACGATGAGCCAGACGGCGAGCACGATGGGGCGGGTGCGGGGTGAGGGCATGCGGGGATTATCCCACCGCGGCTTGAGCGCCCCGGGTGAGCCCGGGGACGCGGTGCGAAGGCGCGCGGAACCGCCCGCGGCGGCGTCGCTTCGGCGCAAACGGCCGTGAGGTGCGATAATGGCGTGCAAGGTGCAACCCGCGGCCGCGCCGCGAACGGCACCGATGAGAAGACTTCGAGGCGATGACTGCCTCGCGCGACCAGAGCCGTGTGCCGGTCGCAAGCCGAGTGAGTTCGCGGCACCCCGGTGCCGCACGAGATTTCCGGGCGACGCGCGGATGTCCGCCCGCAGGGAGCGCGCCAGCGATGGCTGAACAGAACAATGCGAACGATGACCGTACCGTCGACGAGGCCGACCCCGCGGAGCTGACGCCCGCGCGCGCCGGTTCCGAGGCGGAGGGCGAGTCGCCCCGCGACGCGGGCGGCGCCGACGCGCCGGAGGCCGACGAGGCGGACGCCGCGGAGGCGCCGGACGCTGCCGAGGGCGTGGTGGAGGCGGCGGTCGAGGCGCCGAGCGTCGAGACGGGCGAGGGCGCGGAGCCCGCGTCCGCCCCCGAGGCGCGCGAGTCCGCGACCGCCGAGCCCGAGTCCGCCCCGGACGCGACCGACGCCGACGTGCCCGCCGAGGCCGCGTCGGACACGGACGCGAGCGACGCGGGGGACGCGGACTCCGCATCGGGCGAGGCGGCCACCGAGCCCGCGCAGCCGGCCGGACCGCCGACGGCCGTGAGCCTGGGCCTGCTGCCGGAGACGTTCGTGTCGCAGGTCTCGACGGCGCTGCACTTCTACGCGCCCGACATCGCGCTGCTCCCGCCGCTGCCGGCGGACGAGGACGACGACGAGGACGACCAGGACGACACCCCCGGCCGCGGCCGCGGTCGCAACCGCCGCCGCCGCGGCGGCAACGGCGGCGGATCGGCACCCGCCGAGCGCGCGCCGCGCGCGGTCGAGGTCATCACCGAGCCGCAGAAGATCAAGGGCTCCACGCGCCTCGAGGCCAAGAAGCAGCGCCGCCGCGACGGCCGCGAGGCCGGCCGCCGCCGCCCCGTCGTCACCGAGGCGGAGTTCCTCGCCCGCCGCGAGGCCGTCGATCGCCAGATGATCGTCCGCTCCAAGGGCGGCCGCGTCCAGATCGCCGTCCTCGAGGACAAGGTGCTCGTCGAGCACTACGTGGCGCGCAACCAGGACGCCTCGCTCATCGGCAACGTCTACCTCGGCCGCGTGCAGAACGTGCTGCCCAGCATGGAGGCCGCGTTCGTCGACATCGGCCGCGGGCGCAACGCCGTGCTCTACTCGGGCGAGGTCGACTGGGACGCGGTGGAGACCGGCAACCAGCCGCGCCGCATCGAGCTGGCGCTCAAGCCCGGCGACAAGGTGCTCGTCCAGGTGACGAAGGACCCCGTCGGCCACAAGGGCGCGCGCCTGACGAGCCAGATCTCGCTCCCGGGTCGCTACCTCGTGTACGTGCCGGGCGGCGCGATGAACGGCATCTCGCGCAAGCTGCCCGACACCGAGCGCTCGCGCCTGAAGAAGATCCTCAAGGAGGTCCTGCCGGAGTCCTCCGGCGTGATCGTCCGCACCGCCGCCGAGGGCGCCACGGAGGAGCAGCTCACCCGCGACGTCAACCGGCTGACGGCGCAGTGGGCGCACATCCAGCAGAAGGTCGAGAAGGGCGCCGCCCCGAGCCTGCTGCACAGCGAGCCCGACCTGCTCGTGAAGATCGTCCGCGACGTCTTCAACGAGGACTTCACGAAGATGCTCATCCAGGGCGACGACGCGTACAGCACGATCACCACGTACCTGGAGCAGGTCGCCCCCGACCTGCTGGACCGCGTGGAGCGCTACGAGGGCGAACGCGACCCGTTCGACGAGTTCCGCATCACGGAGCAGATCGAGAAGGCGCTCGACCGGAAGGTGTGGCTGCCGTCGGGCGGCTCGCTGGTGATCGACCGTACCGAGGCGATGACCGTGGTCGACGTCAACACGGGCAAGTTCGTCGGCTCCGGCGGCAACCTCGAGGAGACCGTCACGAAGAACAACCTCGAGGCGGCCGAGGAGATCGTGCGCCAGCTGCGGCTGCGCGACATCGGCGGCATCATCGTGGTCGACTTCATCGACATGGTGCTGGAGTCCAACCGCGACCTCGTGCTGCGCCGCCTCGTCGAGTGCCTGAGTCGCGACCGCACGAAGCACCAGGTGGCCGAGGTCACCTCGCTCGGCCTCGTGCAGATGACGCGCAAGAAGCTCGGCCTCGGGCTGCTCGAGACGTTCAGCGAGCCGTGCGAGGTGTGCGCCGGGCGCGGCGTCATCGTCCACCACGATCCCGTCGTCAAGCACCGTCCGGCGGGCAACGGCAACGGCAACGGATCGAGCCGCCGCGGGCGCGGGGGCAACGGCGGCTCGTCGTCGAACAGCTCGGCCGCGCCGTCGGCCGGCGCCGCCACGCACACGATCACCGAGGGCGTGAAGTCGGCCCTCGCCCAGATCGCCGCGTCGACGATCGCCCCCGCCGCGGCCCCGGCCGCCGGTCCGGCGAAGATCGACCCGGCGCTGGCGATCGAGCTGCCCGAGGGCCCGCGCGCCGAGGCGTCGGGCGACGACGCCGAGGAGCGTCCGCGCAAGCGCCGCAAGCGCCCGGCGGAGCGCGAGCGCGCCGAGCGGCCGGAGCGCCCCGCGACGCTGAAGCCGGAGGCCGAGCAGCTGCTCGACTCCGTCCTCAACGCGCTGCCGGAGCCGAAGGCGCCGGGGCAGGGCCGCGGCCGCAGCCGCCGCGTCACGACCGCCGCCCTCACCGGCACGGCCGTCCCCGTCACCCCGACCCTCCCGTCACCCACCGAGCCCTGAGCCCCCATCCCCACCGGGGCTGGGCGGTTCAGAGGCCGCGGCGCTCGCGCTGCGAGACGCGCAGGCCGGACGCGGCGAGGCGGCGGACGAGCTCGCGGCCGGTGACGCGGACGGCGCCGCCGGCCAGGAGGCGATCGACGGCGTCGGCCGGCACGTCGTAGTGGTCGAGGTCGAACGCGCGGCGGGGGAGCCCGTGCGCCGCGGCGAACGCGTGCAGCTCCTCGAGATCCGAGTCGCTCACGAGGTGCGCCCACAGCCGGCCGTGCGCGGGCCAGATCGCGCTGTCGACGAGAATGGTCATCGCGTCCAGCCTACGGTCGGGCGCGGGCCCGATCGCGGTGGGCGACGCGCCGCCCGGCGCTTTTGCCGGATTGGCCCGCGATCGGGTAAAGTAGACGGTTGGTGCGTCCCCCCGTGCCGCCCGCTCGTGGGAGCGGCGCGACGAAGCCTTGCAGGCGCCCCTCGCATCCAGCGAGTGCAAGCGAAGTCTTTCCGTGAGAGATCCGGAGGCCCGAAACCGGGTTCTCCCCGATGAAAACAAGGTGTGAAGTGGTTTACGCAGTCGTGCGCGCCGGCGGCCGGCAGGAGAAGGTCGAGGTCGGCTCGGTGATTCAGTTCAACCGTGTGCCGGTGGCCGCGGGTGAGACCATCGAGCTGCCCGCCGTGCTGTTCGTCGACGGCGACAAGGTCGTCACCGACGCCAAGAAGCTGGCGAAAGTCAAGGTCACGGCCGAGGTCATCAAGGACCTGCGCGGTCCGAAGATCGTGATCCAGAAGTACAAGAACAAGACCGGCTACAAGAAGCGCCAGGGCCACCGTCAGGACCTCACGCGCGTCAAGATCACCGGCATCAAGTAAGCGCGGAAGAGGTTCAGCGAAATGGCACACAAGAAGGGCGCAAGCTCTACCCGTAACGGTCGCGACTCCAACGCCCAGCGACTGGGCGTGAAGCGCTTCGGCGGTCAGGTCGTCAACGCGGGCGAGATCCTCGTCCGTCAGCGCGGCACGCACTTCCACCCCGGCGTCAACGTCGGCCGTGGTGGCGACGACACGCTCTTCGCCCTCGCCGCCGGTGCGGTGGAGTTCGGCAGCAAGGGCGGCCGCAAGGTCGTCAACATCGTCGCGGGCGAGTAATCGCACCAAGGCGTCAGCTTTTCGGAACGGGGCGAGCTTCGGCTCGCCCCGTTTCCACATTCAGGATCGAGGCGGTTCCCCATGGTCACGTTCGTCGACGAGGTCACGCTGCACCTGCGCGCCGGCAAGGGCGGGAACGGCTGCGTGTCGGTCCGGCGCGAGAAGTTCAAGCCGCTCGCGGGCCCCGACGGCGCCAACGGCGGTGACGGCGGCGACATCGTGCTGGTCGCCGACCCGCAGACCACCACGCTGCTGAGCTACCACCATTCCCCGCACCGGTCGGCCGGCAACGGCGGTTTCGGGATGGGCGACATGCGCGCCGGGGCGAAGGGGGAGGACCTGGAGCTCCCTGTGCCCGTCGGGACGGTCGTGAAGGACCCGTCCGGCGAGGTGCTCGTCGACATGGTCGAGCCCGGCATGCGCTTCGTGGTGGCCCCGGGCGGCAAGGGCGGCCTCGGCAACGCGGCGCTCGCCTCGCCGAAGCGCAAGGCGCCCGGCTTCGCGCTCCTGGGCACGCCCGGCTGGGAGGGCGACGTCGTCCTCGAGCTGAAGACCGTCGCCGACGTCGCGCTGGTCGGGTTCCCGTCGGCGGGCAAGTCGAGCCTGATCGCGGCGATCTCGGCCGCGCGCCCCAAGATCGCGGACTATCCGTTCACCACGCTGCACCCGAACCTCGGGGTCGTGCAGGCGGGCGATGTGCGCTTCACCGTCGCCGACGTTCCCGGGCTCATTGAGGGCGCGAGCGAGGGCCGCGGCCTCGGCCTGGAGTTCCTGCGGCACGTGGAGCGGTGCACGGTGCTCGTCCACGTGCTCGACTGCGCCACGCTCGATCCGGGGCGCGATCCGATCTCGGACCTCGACGTCATCCTCGCCGAGCTGGAGGCGTACCCGGTGCCGGAGGGGCAGGTGCCGCTGCTCGAGCGCCCGCAGCTGGTCGCCCTCAACAAGGTGGATGTGCCGGAGGCGCGCGAGCTGGCCGACTTCGTGCGCCCCGAGCTGGAGTCCCGCGGCTACCGCGTCTTCGAGATCTCGACCGTGGCGCGCCACGGTCTGCGCGAGCTGACCTTCGCCCTGGGCGAGCTCATCGACGAGCACCGCAAGGCGCTGCCGCCGGCGCCGCCGCGCGAGCGCGTCGTGATCCGCCCGCGCGGCTCGCAGAAGGAGTTCGAGATCCGGGTCGAGGGCGGCACGTACGGCAACGTGTACCGCATCCTGGGGGAGAAGCCCGAGCGCTGGGTCCAGCAGACCGACTTCACGAACGAGGAGGCCGTCGGCTTCCTGGCCGACCGGCTCGAGAAGATCGGCATCGAGGACGCCCTGTTCAAGGCGGGCGCCGTGCCGGGCTCGACGGTGCTGATCGGCGAGGGCGAGAGCGTCGTGTTCGACTGGGATCCGTCGATCAGCTCCGCGGCCGAGCTGGCGACGTCGCCGCGCGGCACCGATCCGCGCTTCGCGGACAACCGCCGCCGCACCACGGCGGAGCGCCGCGAGCAGTACCACGCGATGATGGACGCGCGCGCCGCCGAGCGCGCCGAGGAGGAGCAGCGGCGCGTGTCGCGCCGGCAGGACGGCGAGGAGGACGCACGCCCGTGACCGCGAAGACCCGGGCCGAGCTGGCGACGGCGCGACGGATCGTCGTCAAGGTCGGATCGTCATCGATCAGCGGGACGTCCTCGTGGCGCATCCCCAAGCTCGTCTACGCCCTCGCCGAGGCGCACGCCCGCGGCGCCGAGGTGCTGCTCGTGTCGTCCGGTGCGATCGCCTCGGGCATGCCGTTCCTCAACCTTGACTCCCGCCCCACGGATCTGGCGACCCAGCAGGCCGCCGCGGCGGTCGGGCAGAACATCCTCGTCTACCGCTACCAGGAGGCGCTGCGCCCGTTCGGGATCGTCGCCGGGCAGGTGCTGCTGACCGCCAGCGACCTCGACAACGCCGTGCCGCGCTCCAACGCGCGCCGCGCGATCGAGCGCCTCCTCGGGCTGCGGATCCTGCCGATCGTGAACGAGAACGACACGGTCGCCACGCAGGAGATCCGCTTCGGCGACAACGACCGCCTGGCCGCGCGCGTCGCGCGCCTCGTGGGCGCGGACGCGCTCGTGCTGCTCAGCGACGTGGACTCCCTCTACACCCGGCCGCCCAGCGAGCCCGGCGCGGAGCGCATCGACACGATCGCGCACGGCCAGGATCTGAGCGCCGTCGAGTTCGGCTCGACGATCGTCAACAGCGTGGGCACGGGCGGCGCGTCGACCAAGGCATCGGCCGCGCTGATGGCCGCGGCCGCCGGGATCGGCGTGCTGGTCACGAGCGCCGACCTCGCCGCCGAGGCGCTGACCGGCCAGGAGATCGGCACCTGGTTCGAGCCGGCCGATCTGGACGAGGTCGTCACGACCGGGCCGCTCGATACACTGGCGGGATGAGCCAGACCCTCGTCCCCGAGAGCACCGCGACGTCCGACGCGGTCCAGGATCGCCTCGCGCGCGCCAAGGAGGCGTCGCGCGCCACGGCGCGGCTCACGAGCGACGACAAGACGGCCGCGCTGCACGCGATCGCGGACACGCTCGTGGCGAACCGCGAGCGCATCATCGCCGCCAACGCCGACGACATCGCGCGCGGCGAGCGGGAGGGCCTTGCGCCCGGCCTGCTCGATCGGCTGCTCCTGGACGAGCGGCGCATCGACGGACTCGCCGCCGCCGTGCGCGAGATCGCGGCCCTGCCCGACCCGATCGGCCAGGTCGTGCGCGGTCACCGCATGCCGGCGGGCGCCGCGCTCGAGGAGGTGCGCGTGCCGTTCGGCGTGGTGGGCGCGATCTACGAGGCCCGCCCGAACGTGACGGTCGACATCGCGGCGCTCGCGCTGCGGTCCGGCAACGCGTGCGTGCTGCGCGGCGGCAGCGCCGCGCGCGAGAGCAACACCGTGCTGATCGATGTGATGCGCAACGCGCTGCACGCGCAGGGGGTCACCCCCGACGCCGTGCAGACGGTCGACGACTTCGGGCGCGACGGCGCCCGGGCGCTGATGCACGGTCGCGGCTTCGTCGACGTGCTGGTCCCGCGCGGCAGCGCCGGTCTCATCGAGGCCGTCGTCACCGAGTCCACGGTGCCGGTGATCGAGACGGGCGCCGGCGTCGTGCACATCGTGCTCGACGAGTCCGCGCCCGAGGACTGGGCGCGCGACATCGTCGTCAACGCGAAGGTGCAGCGCCCGAGCGTGTGCAACGCGGTCGAGACGGTGCTCGTGCTGCGCGCGGCGGCCGAGCGGCTGGTGCCCGGCGTCGCGGCGGCGCTGCAGGCGCACGGCGTGACGATCCACGGCGACGAGACCGTGAAGGGCCTCGCGAGCGACATCGTGCCGGCCACCGAGGAGGACTGGGCGACCGAGTACCTCGCCCTGGAGATCGCGATCCGCGTCGTCGACACGCTCGATGACGCGATCGATCACATCCGCCGGTACTCCACGGGCCACACCGAGTCGATCATCACCACCGATCAGCGCAACGCGGAGCACTTCCTGCGCGAGGTCGACTCGGCGGTCGTGATGGTCAACGCGTCGACGCGCTTCAGCGACGGCGGCGAGTTCGGCTTCGGCGCCGAGCTCGGCATCTCGACCCAGAAGCTGCACGCGCGCGGCCCCATGGGCCTGACCGAGCTGACGAGCACGAAGTGGCTCGTCCGCGGTGCCGGGCAAGTCCGCCGCTGAGCGGTAGGCTAATGGGGATCACGCACCGAACGGAGTCAGGATGACCTTCCCCGCAGCGCTCGCGGTGCTCGCCGAGGGCGAGCACGGCAACGTCGCACTCGAGACCCTGCCCTACGGCATCGTCGCCGCCGTCGTCTTCGCGGCGCTGGGCCTCGTCGCCTTCTCGTATCGCAACGTCGCCAACCGTCACGCCGACAAGGTGGAGCGCGCGACGTCGCACGAGGGGCACGGCCACTAGGCCCGGAGCGGTGACCGACACGCGAGCGCCTCGAATCGGGGTGATGGGCGGCACGTTCGACCCGATCCATCACGGCCACCTCGTGGCCGCCAGTGAGGTCGCTCAGTCGTTCGACCTCGACGAGGTCGTGTTCGTGCCGACGGGGCAGCCCGCCCACAAGCCCGAGGTCTCGCCGGCGCAGGCCCGATACGAGATGACCGTCATCGCGACGGCCTCCAACCCGCGCTTCACCGTGAGCCGGGTGGACATCGACCGCGAGGGTCCCACCTACACGGTCGACACGCTTCGCGACCTCAAGGCCGAACGCCCCGACGCCGAGCTGTTCTTCATCACCGGCGCGGACGCCGTGGCGCAGATTCTCAGCTGGCGGGACCATGATGAACTGTGGGATCTCGCCCACTTCGTCGCCGTCTCGCGCCCGGGTCATGTGCTCGACACCGAGGGCCTGCCGACCGCGGACGTGAGCCGACTGGAGATCCCGGCCCTCGCCATCTCGTCGACCGATTGTCGGAGCCGTGCCCGACGCGGGCTTCCGGTGTGGTACTTGGTACCGGACGGCGTCGTGCAGTACATCGCGAAGCATCACCTGTATAGGAGCAGCGAATGAGCACTCCGGAGCAGCCCCTCACCCGTCGCCAGCTCAAGGAGATGCGCCGGACAGGCGCACTGCCGGTCGTCGACCCTGCCCCGACCACGCCCGCCGACGAGTCCGCCACCGCGGGCGATGCCGGCGGAGCGCTCGCGGGCCTGCCGAAGGCCGCGCCCGTGACCCCGCCCCCCGCCGCGCCGGTCGAGGCGCCCGAGCGCGCCGACGCGTCGCCCGCCGCGCCCGAGCCGTCGCCGCAGGACGCTCCCGCCGCGGCAGAGCCCGCACCGAGCGAGCCAGCAGCGAGCGCGCCGAGCGCGCCCGCCGCGGCGCCCGCCCGCCCGCTGACCCGCCGCCAGGCGCGGCAGCTGCGCACCAACGAGATCCGCGTGGGCGAGCCGGCCGCCGAGCCCGCCGCCGCCGACCCGGCGCCGAGCGCGCCGGAGCCGGCGCAGAAGCCCGAGCCGCAGGCGCCACAGCCCGCCGGGGAGGCGAAGCCCGGCGATGCCGAGGCGCCCGCCGCCGCGGCGACCGAGACCCCCGCGCCCGACGCGACCGAGCCGCCGCAGCCGCGGCAGGCCGCGGAGGAGGCGATCCGCCTGCCCGCCGGGTTCACCGACGCGATGAGCGGACCCCAGCCCGCCGCGCCGCGCACCGAGCAGGCGGGGGAAAACGATCGGCCCAAGGTCGGCGCGAGCTTCGGCGCCGCGGTCTTCCAGCAGGCGGAGGAGCGCCAGCGCCTCGAGCGCGAGCGCGCGGCCCGCGAGGCGCAGCAGCGCCGCGAGGCCGCCGCGACGGCCACCGTGCGGCAGCAGCCGGCGCCCCAGCCCGCCGACGAGAACGAGCTGTTCGCCGAGGCGTTCCAGCGCTCGCTCGACGCCGGTGGGTCGACGACCGCGACCGGCACGAGCCTGGTCCTGCACGACATGCCGGGCACGGCATCGCTCAGCGCGCCGATCACGGCCACGGGCGAGCTCATGATCACGAGCTCCCACGTGCTCCCCGCCGGGCTCGCCTCGCGCGGCGCCGCCGCGGGCACCACGGACGGCAAGGACATCGACGCCACGCTGATGGACGGCGAGATCCCGCTGCACTCCTCGCCGACGCCGATCGCCGCGAGCTCCGCCGTCAGCACATCCAAGGCGCCGGGCGACGTGATCCGTCCGCCGCAGCGCGAGAAGAACCACGGCCTCATGCTCACGCTCGGCATCGTGGTGGGCGTGCTCGGCGTGGGCCTGGCGGGCATCCTCATCTACGCATTTGCGACAGGAGTATTCGGTTGAGCCTCACCCCCACGTCCCTCGAGATGCTGCAGGTGGCCGCGAAGGCGGCCGATGCGAAGGGCGGGGACGATCTCGTCGCGCTCGACGTCTCGGAGCCGCTGCCGCTGGTCGACGTCTTCCTGCTCGTCACCGGTCGCAACGAGCGCAACGTCGCGGCGATCGCGGACGAGATCGAGGACAAGCTGCACGAGGCCGGTCACAAGCGCCTGCGCCGCGAGGGTCGCCAGGAGTCGCGCTGGATCCTGCTCGACTTTGGCGATCTCGTCGTCCACGTCTTCCACCAGGAGGAGCGCGCCTTCTACGCCCTCGAGCGGCTCTGGAAGGACTGTCCCGTGGTGCCGATCACGCTGCCGGAGCGGACCGTGCTCGGCACGCCCGGCGAGTGAGCCGATTTCTCGTCGCGGAAACCGTGTTGTAAGCTGAATGAGTTGTCCGGGGCTTCTACCGGACAGCATCTGGGCCTGTGGCGCAGCTGGTAGCGCACCTGCATGGCATGCAGGGGGTCAGGGGTTCGAGTCCCCTCAGGTCCACCCTTGGCAAGACGTTCAAACCCCCGGCCGACGAAGTTCGGCCGAGGGTTTGAGCGTTTCCGGTCCTCTTCTCCTGGGCCACGGCCAGCATGTCGGACGCTCGCTCGGCGAGCGCCGCGAAGGGTTGCGCGACCTCCGGCTGCACGTCGCCGTCGTCGGTGATGTAGATGCGCTCGAAAAACGCCTGGTTGAACAGCCTCCGCACCGCGTCGGGCGCCTGCTGATAGACCGAGTAGCAGTCGCTCGCGAGGTCGAGGCAGTCCGCCAGCTCTTCCTGCGCCTCGGCGTAGCTCGCGCTGGCGGCGTCCAGCCGGTACGTCACCTGAGCGCTTGCTGTGCCGCCCCGCGCACACGAAGTACGGGTAGACGCTGCCGTGCCGGTTCTTCGCGTAGGTGATGACGAGACGCGACCCGCAGCTCGCGCAGAACACCGAGCCCTTGAGGTAGTGGTCGTGCACCTGCGTCCGATCTCCCGCGAGGTAGTTCGACCGCAGCACCGCCTGCACCTGAGTCCAACATCCGCCGAGGCCAGCGGCTCGTGCAGCCCGTCATACGAGGCGCCGTCGTAGATGATCGTGCCCTTGTAGTACGGGTTCTGCAGCGTGCGCGCGAGCGTCGACAGATGTATGGGCCTCGCCGGCCGCTTCGGTGTCGGGGCCGAGGTGAGGCCGCGCATCGTCAGCTCTTCGAGCAGGCTCGACAGCGTCCACTCGCCGGTCGCATACGACTCGAAGGCCCACTTGATGAGCGGAGCCCGCTGGGGGTCGAGGACCACCGTGCGCAGCTCGTAGCCGGTCTCCGTCCGGGTCTGCACGTTAAGATACCCGATCGGCGCCTTGTTGATCGTGCCGCCGGTCGTGGCCTTCGTGCGCAGCCCCTTCGTGACCTCCATCGCGAGGTTGAGGGAGTAGAACTCCGCGATCGACGCCATGATGCCGTGCGTCAGCATGCCGGCCGGGGTCTCGTCGATGTTCTCCGCGACCGAGACGAGCTTGACGCCAGCAGCCCGCAGCTCGGCGTGGATGAGCGCGTCATCGAGGCGGTTGCGGGCGATCCGGTCCAGCTTCGGGATGATGCAGTAGGTGATGTTGTGCTCGCGGATGAACTCCATCATCTCGTTGAGCGACTTGCGCTTGTCCCTCGTCTTCGCCGACTCGCCGGGGTCGATGAACTCGGCGACGACGACCGCGTGCAGGCTGACCGACTTGCGATCGACGGCCTTGCGCTGGTCAGGGATGGAGTAGCCCTCGTCGCGGCCGCCGCGGTGGGCCTGCGCCTTCGTGGAGACGCGCAGGTACGACACGGCCAGAGCCATGTCGATGACCTCGCTGGGCTCAACCAGGAGTTGCATGTTCGTTCCTCTCTTGTCGGACACGACGCGGGCCACGCGGTTCCTGACAAGAGAGATCCCCGACCGAGTCGGGGCCGATGCCCCGGATCAGGCCGGGGCAAGCAACGATGAGTTGGCGGCGCACGCCGAAGGCTTGCGTGCCCTCTATTCTATGCCGTCGCCCTTGCGGGGCTTCGGAGCGGTGTGGCGCATCGGGTACTCCTTCAGCGCCTGGTTCGCCTCGTCGCGGCTCTCGAAGCGACGGGCGAGGATGACGCCGACGAACGCCTGGGCGAGGCCGCGCACGTCGGGCTGGGACTTGTCGACGGTGCGCACGCCGAGACGCCGACCGCCGGAGGCGGCCGCCGGGCGACGCGCCGCCGACGGCCCGCTCACGATGCGTCGTCGCCGGCCCGCAGGAACGCCGCCTCGGCTTCGGCGCGGCGGGTGACGTCCTCGATGACGAAGGCCACGAAGGGGCGCAGCAGTCGCTGCTGCAAGAAGAGTGGCGTGCCGAAGGAGTGCAGGTTCTTATGGGACCCGATCGCGGACCGGACGAGCTCACCCCCTGAGGAGGTGGACGCCCTCGAGACGGGCGTTCAGGCTGCGAAGCAGACGAGGCGAGGGCGCCCGCCTCTTCCGGAGAGCACCCTCGACGCCGTCGCACGCGCCTACCTCGACGAGGCGGCGGCGGGCGTTGGTCTCCTCAAGCGTCTTGCACGACGCTATGATGGGTCTGGTGCAGGAACCGGTGACATCAAACGTGGCTAGCCCGGGAGGGCTGCCCTGAAAGGATGTCCTCATGCCTAAGCCGTTCCCCAAGGAGTTCCGTGACGACGTGATCCGCGTCGCGGA
>Ga0182749_1000645_pt1 | contig 30592 bp, 27 predicted proteins | sample eDN3rd37CKraftMG_FD_128875 | JGI IMG/M metagenome (GOLD analysis project Ga0182749, IMG submission 128875) | Enriched Miracle-Growth compost microbial communities from Emeryville, California, USA - eDNA 3rd pass 37_C Kraft MG (version 2) (version 2) ...
CAGGAGGCGCGCGGCCTGTACCTGTCGGTCATCGCCGAGGGCTCGTGGGACAGCGAGGCGGTGTTCTTCCCGACCGCCGACGAGGCGTACGACTACCTCATGGGCGAGCTGCGCGACGGCGATCGCGTGCTCGTGAAGTCCTCGAACGCCGCGGGGCTGAGGTTCCTCGGCGATCGTCTGGGAGAATCGTTCGCGTGAGATCACTTCTGACGGCGGCAGCGATCTCGTTCGCGTTCACGCTCTTCCTCACGCCGGTCTTCCTCCGGGCCTTCCGCCGCTGGGGCTGGGCGCAGGTGATCCGCACCCCCGACGACCCGCGCAACCCCAGCCACGGGGCCAAGCGTGGCACGCCCACGATGGGCGGGGTCATTTTCATCGCCGGCACGATCCTCGGCTATCTCGTCGGCTGCTTCGCGGGGAACAACCCGCCCACGCCGTCGGCCCTCCTCGTGATCTGGCTCATGGTGGGCTTCGGCGTGGTCGGCTTCATCGACGACTGGCTGAAGGTGCGCAAGCAGCACTTCGGCGGGCTCGGCAGCTGGCAGAAGATCGTCGGGCAGATCCTCGTGATCATCCCGTTCGCGATCGTCGCCCGGAACTTCCCCGACGACTGGGGGCAGACGCCGGGCGGGTTCGGCATCTCGTTCTTCCGCGAGATCCCGTGGCTCTCGTTCGCGATCGTCGCCCCCGTGCTGGGGTGGCTGCTCTATCTCGCGTGGCTGGCGCTGCTCGGCGTGGGCTTCTCCAACGCCACGAACATCACCGACGGGCTCGACGGGCTCGCCACGGGCGTGGGCATCTTCGTGATGGGCGCGTACAGCCTCATCGCGTACTGGCAGTTCAACCAGGCGTGCACGGGCGAGGGGCTGGCCACCGTCGACCAGGCCGCCTGCTACACCGTGCGCGACCCGCTCGACCTGGCGATCCTCGCCGCCGCCGTGGTGGCCGGGCTCGTGGGCTTCCTGTGGTGGAACGCGCCGAAGGCGCAGGTGTTCATGGGCGACGTGGGATCCATGGCGATCGGCGGCGCCGTCATGGGCATGGCCGTCCTCACCCACACCGAGCTGCTCGGCATCCTCATCGCCGGCGGGTTCATCATCGGCCCCGGCTCGGTGGTGCTGCAGCGCCTGTACTTCAAGGCGACCAAGGGCAAGCGGCTGTTCCTCATGAGTCCGCTGCACCATCACTTCGAGCTGCGCGGCTGGCCCGAGGTGACGATCGTCGTCCGGTTCTGGATCATCGCCGGCATCCTCGCCGTGATGGGAGTGGGTCTGATGTACGTCGAATGGCTGAGCCTGCTGTGAGCGGCGATCGTCTGACCTCCCTGACCAGCTGGCACGCGGACTGGAAGGGCCTGCGCGTCGCCGTGCTCGGCCTGGCCGACACGGGCTTCTCCGTGGCCGACACGCTGACGGAGCTCGGCGCCGACGTGCTCGTCGTGAGCGAGGCGGCATCGGAGGAGTACGCGAAGCTCGTGCCGGTGATCGGCGCGCGGCTGCATCTGGGCGCCCTCGACCCCGTGCCCGCCGAGCTCGCGGACTTCGCGCCCGAGGTCGTCGTCGCCTCGCCCGGCTTCCCGCCGTCGCACGCCGTGATCCGGTGGGCGCAGGAGCGGGGCATCCCGCTGTGGGGCGACATCGAGCTCGCGTGGCGCGTGCGCGACAAGGTCGTCCGGCCCGACGGCACGCCGGCGGAGTGGGTGGTCATCACCGGCACCAACGGCAAGACCACGACGACGCGGCTGGTCGCGACCATGCTGAAGGAGGGCGGGCTGCGCGCCGCGCCCTGCGGCAACGTCGGCGTGCCGATCCTCGACGCCGTGCGCGATCCGGGCGGGTTCGACGTGCTCGTGGTGGAGCTCTCCAGCCACCAGCTGTGGTACCTCGGCCACAGCGCGCTGGAGGGCCAGCCGGTGCCGTGGGCGTCGGTGTGCCTGAACCTCGCCGACGACCACCTCGAATGGCACGGCTCGTTCGAGGCGTACCGCGACGCGAAGGCGATCGTCTACCGCAACACGCGCGTCGCGTGCGTGTACAACAAGGCCGACGAGGCCACGATGCGGATGGTCGAGGACGCCGACGTGGTCGAGGGCGCCCGGGCGATCGGCTTCGACCTCGGCGTGCCCGGCCCCAGCGACCTCGGCGTGGTGGACGGCATCGTGGTGGACCGCGCTTTCCTGGACGATCGCCGCACCTCGGCGCTCGAGCTGACGACGATCGCCGAGCTCGCCGCGCACGATCTGGCGGCGCCGCACGTGGTGGCCAACATCCTCGCGGCGGCCGCACTGGCGCGCTCGCTGGGCACGGAGCCCGTCGCGATCCGCGACGCGCTGCGCGGGTTCCGGCTGGATCCGCACCGCATCGAGATCGTCGCCCGCGCCGGCGGCGTGACGTGGGTGGACGACTCCAAGGCCACCAACCCGCACGCCACCGCGTCGTCGCTCGCGGCGTTCCCCGGCGCGATCTGGGTGGTCGGCGGCCTGCTCAAGGGCGTCGACATCACCGAGCTCGTCCGCACCCGCGGCGCCCGGAGTAAGGCGGCGATCGTGATCGGCACCGATCGATCGGCGGTGGTCGAGGCGTTCCGGCGACACGCGCCCGCGGTGCCGCTGTTCGAGGTGGACCACGCTCAGACTGAGGATGTCATGGCGCGGGTCGTCGAACTGGCGGCGCAGGTGGCGGACGACGGCGACGTGGTGCTTCTGGCACCGGCGGCGGCATCGTTCGACCAGTTCCGCAGCTACGGCGACCGGGGAGAGAAGTTCGCCGAGGCCGTGAAGGCGTGGATCGAAAGGGGGACGCGCGATGAGCACGACGATGCGTCCTCCGGGACGGACTGAGCGCGGCGCGACGGACGCGCCCCCGCGGCGCGGCCTGCTGGCCCGCGTGTCGCTGGGCGACGCGTTCGCCGCGGCGCCCGTCGAGTTCCTGCTGATCGCGTCGACCGCCCTGATCCTCACCGGCTTCGGCATCGTGATGGTGCTCTCGGCGACGTCGGCCACGTCGATCAGCGCCGGCGGCAGCCCGTACGACGCCGCCATCCGGCACGGCGTCTTCGCGGCCGTCGGCATCCCGCTCATGTTCATCGTGAGCCGCCTGCCGCTGCGCTTCCTCAAGAAGATCGCGTGGCTCGCGCTCATCGGCGGCGTCGTGCTGCAGCTGCTCGTCTTCACGCCGCTGGGCTGGGAGTTCCAGGGCAACCGCAACTGGATCCGGATCGCCGGCTACACGCTGCAGCCGTCCGAGTTCCTCAAGCTCGCGCTGGCGCTGTGGCTCGGGTTCATCCTGTACCGCAAGCGCACGCTGCTGGCGAGCTGGTCGCACGTGTTCATCCCGCTCGTGCCCGTCTCGGCGCTCGTGATCGGCACGGTGCTGGCGGGCGAGGACCTGGGCACGGCGATGATCCTCGTGCTGATCGTGCTCGGCGCGCTGTTCTTCTCGGGCGTGCGGCTGCGGATCTTCATCCTGCCGCTCGTCGCGGCGGTCGTGGCGGTCGCGGCGCTGGCGGTGACCAGCCCCAACCGCATGACCCGCATCCTCAGCTTCCTCGACACCGAGTGCGCCGACTACTACGACACCTGCTACCAGCCGCTGCACGGCATCTGGGCGCTCGCGGAGGGCGGCGTGTTCGGGCTGGGGCTCGGCAACTCCAAGCAGAAGTACGAGTGGCTGCCCGAGGCGCAGAACGACTACATCTTCGCGATCGTGGGCGAGGAGCTCGGGCTCATCGGCTGCACGGTCGTGCTCGGCCTGTTCGCGCTGTTCGCGTTCGGCGCGTTCCGCATCATCCGCCGCACCGATGACCCGTTCGTGCGGGTGGTCGCCGGGGCCGTGACGATCTGGATCGTCGGGCAGGCGATCATCAACATCGGCGTCGTGCTGCGCGTGCTGCCGGTGCTGGGCGTGCCGCTGCCGTTCCTGTCAGCCGGCGGCACGTCGCTGCTGTCGGTGCTGATGGCCACGGGCGTGCTGCTCGCCCTCGCCCGGACCCTCCCCACCGTCGCCGAGACCATGGCGCCCGCGCCCGTCGCGCGGCCCGCACGGGGCCGCCGCTGACCGCGCGCTCTGCGAGGATGGAACGGTGACGACCTACCTCCTCGCCGGCGGCGGGACCGCCGGCCACGTGAACCCGCTCCTCGCCGTCGCCGACGGCCTGCGCGCGCGCGACGCGGCCGACACCGTCCTGGTGCTCGGCACCGCGGAGGGCCTGGAGTCCCGGCTCGTCCCCGAGCGCGGCTACGAGCTGCTCACGGTCGACAAGGTGCCGTTCCCGCGCCGACCCGACGCCGCCGCGCTGCGCTTCCCGGCGCGCTTCGCCCGCGCGGTGCGCACCGTCCGCCGGTACATCCGCGGTCGCGGCGTCGACGTCGTGCTGGGCGTGGGGGGATACGCGGCCGCCCCCGCGTACGTGGCCGCCCGGCGCGAGCGGGTGCCGTACGTCGTGCACGAGGCGAACGCGCGGCCGGGGCTCGCCAATGTGCTCGGCGCGCGCGGCGCCGCCGGCGTCGGGGTCGCGTTCCCGGGAACGCCGTTGCGGGGCGCCGAGGTCGTCGGCATGCCGCTGCGCCCGGAGATCGCGCGACTGGACCGTGCGGCGCGGCGCGCGGAGGCGCTGGACTTCTTCGGCCTGTCCGCCGATCGCCCGGTCCTGCTTGTGTTCGGCGGATCGCTCGGTGCCAAGCGCCTCAACGACGCCGTCGGCGGCGCATGGCGCGACATCCTCGATGCGGGGTGGCAGATCCTGCACGCCGCGGGGGAGCGCGCCGGCGAGGTCGCCGGGGGCGCCGACGGCTACGTCGTCGTGCGCTACCTGGATCGGATGGAGCTCGCGTTCGCCGCGGCGGACGTCGTGCTCTCGCGCGCCGGCGCGTCCACCGTGAGCGAGATCAGCGCGCTCGGCATCCCCGCCGTGTACGTGCCCTACGCGGTCGGCAACGGCGAGCAGCGCCTCAACGCCGCGGCGGCGGTGTCGGCCGGCGCCGCGATCCTCATCGACGACGCGGAGATGACCGCCGAGCGCATCCGCTCCGAGGTCGTGCCGCTCCTGCACGACCCCGCGCGGCTCGACGCCATGCGCGCGGCCGCGGCCAGCGCCGGAACGCGCGAGGGGACGGAGCTGGTCATCGCGATGCTCGATCGGGCGCGGGCGCGCGGCTGACAGTCCGCCGCGTGCGCGGGCGCGCCGGGAAGCCCCGCCGCCGACGCGAACCTAGACTCGAAGGGCCATGATCAAGCCCGACCTCTCCGTCCCCATTCCGAGCGAGATCCGCGCCGTGCACTTCATCGGCATCGGCGGATCCGGCATCTCGGGGCTCGCGCGCATGTTCCTCGCCGCGGGCGTTCCCGTCTCGGGCTCCGACCGCGCGGAGAGCCAGAACACGCGCGACCTCGAGCAGCTCGGCGCGAGGGTCTTCATCGGCCACGACGCCGCCCACCTCGGCGACGTCGACACCGTGGTGTACACGGGCGCGATCTGGCCCGAGAACCCCGAGCTCCTCGCGGCGAAGGAGCGGGGCCTCACCCTGCTGCACCGCTCGCAGGCGCTGAAGTACCTGATCGCGGGGCGGCGGCTCGTCTCGGTCGCCGGCGCGCACGGCAAGACCACCTCGACGGGCATGATCGTGACGGGGCTGGGGCGCCTCGGCGCCGACCCGAGCTTTGTCAACGGCGGCGTCATCGCGGACCGCGGCGCCTCCAGCGGCGTGGGCGCGGACGACCTCTTCGTGATCGAGGCCGACGAGTCCGACGGCACCTTCCTGCTGTACGACACGTCGATCGCCCTCATCACCAACGTCGACGCGGATCACCTGGACCACTACGGCAGCCACGAGGCATTCGACGATGCGTTCGTCGACTTCGCCGACCGGGCGCGCGAGGCGGTCGTGATCTCGGCCGACGATCCCGGCGCGCTCCGGGTGGGGGCGCGGCTGAGCCACCCCCGCGTCGTCACCTTCGGCGAGGCGGACGGTGCGACGGTGCGCGTGGTCGACATCGTCACCGACGGGCCCGTGGCCTTCACCCTGGAGCACGAGGGGCGGCGCGCGTCGGGACGCCTGCGGGTGCCGGGCCGACACAACGCGATCAACGCCGCGGGCGCCGTGGCGGTGCTGCTGCAGCTGGGTTACGCGCTGGAGGACGCGCTGCGCGCGGTCGAGGCCTTCGGCGGCACGGTCCGGCGCTTCGAGCTGAACGGCGTCGAGCGCGGCGTGAGCGTCTACGACGACTACGCGCACCACCCGACCGAGGTGGCCGCGGCGCTGTCGGCCGCGCGCACGGTGGTGGGGGACGGGCGGATCATCGCGCTGCACCAGCCGCACACCTACTCCCGCACGCAGCTGATGCACGAGGAGTTCGCGCGCGTCCTCGAGGACCTCGCCGATCACACGGTCGTCCTCGACGTGTACGGCGCGCGCGAGGACCCGATCCCGGGCGTGACGGGCCGGCTCGTGAGCGACGACTTCCGCGATCCGTCGCGCGTGCGCTTCGTCGCCGACTGGGAGCAGGCGGCCGCCTACGCGGCGGGCGTGGCGCGCGAGGGCGACTACATCATCACGCTCGGCTGCGGCAACGTCTACCAGATCATCCCGCAGGTGCTCACGGCACTGCGCGGCGAGGGCATCGAGGGCTGACGGCGCGATGAGGCGGCCCGGACCCCTTCCCGCCGCGCGGCCGTCCCGGCCACCGATCGTCGAGCACGATCGACCCCTGCGACCGCGCGAAGAGCCCGACAACGTCATCCCGCTCGAACGGGAGGACGAGGTCGTTTCGGAGGCGCCGTCCCGCCCGCCCGAGGCCGCGACGAGCCCGGGGCCCGGCGTCGGCTGGCGCGAGCTGTGGCGGGCGTCGGCCGCGCGCCGCCGGGCGCTGCGGGCCGAGATCCGCCGGTTCACCGCGCGCACGCGGCGGCGGCGGTGGTACGTCCTCGGCACCGCGGCGGCCGTGGTGCTGCTGATCGGCGGCAGCGTCGGCGCCGCCTACAGCCCGCTGTTCGCGGTGGAGAATGTGCGCGTCGTGGGCGCGGAGACGCTCGACACGGCGGCCGTCCAGGCCGCGCTCGAGCCGCAGCTCGGCACGCCGCTGCCGCTCGTCGACCACGCGGCGGTCGAGAAGGTGCTGCTTGGCTTCCCCGTTATCGAGACCTACGTGATCGAGGCGCGCCCGCCGCACGATCTCGTCATCCGCGTGGTCGAGCGCACCCCCGTCGGGGTCATCGCGAGCGACGGCGGGTTCACCGTGGTCGACGCCGCCGGCGTCGCCCTCGCCACCACGCCGGAGCAGCCGGCGGGGCAGCCGCTCATCACGGTCGACAGCGGCCCGCACTCGCCGGCGTTCGCCGCCGTGGGGCAGGTGCTGCGCTCGCTGCCGCAGAGCCTGCGGGATCAGGTGTCGGCGGCCTCGGCCGCGAGCGCGCAGGACGTGCGCCTCACGCTCGGCGCGACGGGCACCGAGGTCGTGTGGGGCACGGCCGACGAATCGGCGATGAAGGCGCTTGTCCTCGAGAAGACGATGATCGCGCGACCGCCGGCCGACGTGGCGGTGTACGACGTCTCCTCGCCCTCGGCCGTCGTCGTCCGCTGACGCCCGCCCGGCCCCACGCGCACACGGATTCGCCGAACGAAACGGCGACACGCCCTCGGCCAATCCGTTTCTGTGCGCGACGCCGCTTACCTTCGGGGAAGGAAATACATACCGGGCAATACTTTAACCCTCAGGTTGAACGTGAAGGTTGAAGACGCGCGGTGTGGTCCAGGGTTCGCAGCAACGGAGGCCGGCATGAGCCAGAACCAGAACTACCTCGCCGTCATCAAGGTCGTCGGCGTCGGCGGCGGTGGTGTCAACGCCGTCAACCGGATGATCGAGCTCGGCCTGCGTGGGGTCGAGTTCATCGCCGTCAACACCGACGCGCAGGCGCTCCTCATGAGCGACGCCGACGTCAAGCTCGACGTGGGGCGCGAGCTCACGCGCGGCCTGGGCGCGGGCGCCGACCCCGAGGTGGGTCGTCGCGCCGCCGAGGATCACGCCGAGGAGATCGAGCAGGCGCTCGCGGGCGCCGACATGGTGTTCGTCACGGCGGGCGAGGGTGGTGGCACCGGCACCGGCGGTGCGCCGGTCGTCGCCCGCATCGCCAAGTCGATCGGCGCGCTCACGATCGGTGTCGTCACGAAGCCGTTCTCGTTCGAGGGGCGTCGCCGTCAGCAGCAGGCCGAGACCGGCGTGGCCACGCTGAAGGAAGAGGTCGACACGCTCATCGTCGTGCCGAACGACCGCCTGCTGGAGATCAGCGACCGCGGCATCTCGATGATCGAGGCGTTCGCCACCGCGGACCAGGTGCTCCTCGCCGGTGTGCAGGGCATCACCGACCTCATCACGACCCCCGGTCTGATCAACCTCGACTTCGCCGACGTCAAGAGCGTGATGCAGGGCGCCGGATCCGCCCTCATGGGCATCGGGTCCGCGCGCGGCGCCGACCGCGCCATCAAGGCGGCCGAGCTGGCGGTCGAATCGCCGCTGCTCGAGGCCTCCATCGAGGGCGCGCACGGCGTGCTGCTGTCCATCCAGGGCGGCTCGAACCTCGGCATCTTCGAGATCAACGACGCCGCGCAGCTCGTCAAGGAGGCCGCGCACCCCGAGGCCAACATCATCTTCGGAACGGTCATCGACGACACCCTCGGCGACGAGGTGCGCGTGACGGTGATCGCGGCCGGCTTCGACGGCGGCGAGCCGCAGGCCCGCCTCGACGTGCCCGCCATGGCGGCGCGTCCGGCGATCCCCGCCGCGCCGTCCGCCGAGCCGGCACCCGCGGAGCCGAAGGCCGAGGAGACGCGCGAGCCCGTCTCGGTCGCGGCCCCGACGGCGGTTCCGGACCCCAGCGGGTTCGACACCGCCTTCGACGACGACCTGGACATCCCCGAGTTCCTGAAGTGACGCGATGACGGACCTCGCCGCCCGCCTCGCCGACGTCGACGCGCGGATCGCCGCCGCCGCGCGCGAGGCGGGCCGAGACGCCGCCGAGATCACCCGCATCGTGGTCACCAAGTTCCACCCGGCCCGCCTCGTGCGCGAGCTCCACGCCCTCGGCGTGCGCGACGTGGGGGAGAACCGGCAGCAGGAGCTCGCCGCGAAGGCCGACGAGTGCGCCGACCTCGACGGGCTGCGCTGGCACTTCATCGGCCAGCTGCAGTCGAAGAAGGCCAGGGCGGTGCGCCGCGTCGCCTCGGTCGTCCACTCGGTCGACCGCGCCAAGGTGGCCGACGCCCTGCACGCCGCGGGCGAGGGTGGTCCCGTCCTCGACGTGCTCATGCAGGTGAACCTGACGCAGGACCCGGCCCGCGGCGGCGTCGCGCCCGAGGGGATCGAGGCGCTCGCGGAGCACATCCTGGGCCTGGACTCGCTGCGCCTGCGCGGCGTCATGGCGGTCGCGCCGCTCGACGAGGAGCCCGCGCGCGCGTTCGACCGGCTCGCCGGATGCGCGGATCGCGTGTACCGGCTCACCCCCGAGGCGACCTGGCTGTCGGCCGGGATGACCGGGGATTTCGCGGAGGCGATCGCGGTCGGCGCGACACACCTGCGCATCGGAACGGCAATCACCGGGGCACGGCCCGACCGGGCTTAGCCTCAAACCAACGAGCATCACGGAGGACGTCATGGCGAACCCGCTCAAGAAGACGATGGTCTACCTCGGCCTGGCGGACGAGGAAGAGTACGACGAGACCGAAGCCGCGCCGGAGCAGCCCGCGCGCTCGGCCCGCGAGGAGCGCCGTGAGCGCAACGAGGAGGTGCCGGCACCCGTGACCCCGATCCGTCGCCCCGCCGTCGTGCGTCAGCCCGCAGCCGCCGCCGTCACGGAGATCGTGACCGTGCACCCCAAGCAGTACCGCGACGCGCAGACGATCGCGGAGCACTTCCGCGACGGCATCCCCGTCATCATGAACCTCTCGCAGATGAGCGACGCCGACGCGCGCCGCCTCATCGACTTCGCGAGCGGCCTCTCGCTCGGCCTGTACGGCCGGATCGAGCGGGTCACGAGCAAAGTGTTCCTGCTCAGCCCCGAGAACATCGCGGTGTCCGGCGACGGCACCATCACCGGCGACGACGCGATCACCTCGTAAGCGGCACGCGTCCAGGCGAGCGCGGCGCTCGGGATAGGCTCATTCGGTGATCGCGCTCGTCTTCACGCTGCTGAACCTGCTCGTCCTCCTCTACATGCTCGTGCTGTTCGGGCGGCTGATCCTCGACTACATCCGGCTGTTCGATCGCGAATGGCGGCCCAAGGGCGTCATGCTCGTCGTCGCGGAGACCGTGTACACGATCACCGACCCGCCGATCCGCTTCCTGCGTCGCTTCATCCCGCCGCTGCGCATCGGGGGCATCGCGATCGACTTCGCGTTCGCGATCACGATGTTCCTGTGCATCGTGCTGCTGTCGGTGACGAGCCTGCTCGCCGGGATCTGAGCAGCCCCTCGCGCGACGCATCCGGCCACCGCTCCCGCCACATCGGTGGTTATGCTTACAGATACGTAACGCCGGTTCCGCTCCGGCGCCACCCCGACCGACTCTGATGAAAGAGGTCCCTCCCCATGGCACTGACCCCGGATGATGTCGTCACGAAGCAGTTCCAGCACGTCCGGTTCAAGGAGGGGTTCGACCCCGATGAGGTCGACGACTTCCTCGACGAGATCGTCGTCGAGTGGCGCAAGGCCCTCGAGGAGAACGCGCAGCTGAAGGCCCGCATCGCGGAGCTCGAGGCGTCGGGCGCGACCGCGGCCCCCGCCGCCGCTCCCGCGAAGGCCGCCGAGGCGCCCGCCGCCGAGCCGACGACCAAGCCGGAGGCTCCCGCGACCGAGACCGCCACGAGCGCCGTCAGCATCATCGAGCGCGCGCAGCGCCTGCACGACGAGCACGTCGCCGAGGGGCGCGCCGAGGCCGAGAAGCTCGTCGCCGACGCGCGCGGCAAGGCCAGCGAGATCGTCGCCGAGGCCGAGCGCAAGCAGCGCGAGATCCACACCCGCCTCGAGAACGAGCGCAAGACGCTCGAGGGGCGGATCACCGAGCTGCGCAGCTTCGAGCGCGACTACCGTCAGGAGCTTCGCAACTACTTCGAGACGAAGCTGAAGGACCTCGACTCGTCGAGCACGTCGTCCTCGTCGACGCCGGTCTCGGCGATCGGGCTCTGAGCTTCGCCCTTTGCGACACAGAGCACCACTGCGCACGGCGGCGGCCGGCACCCTCATCGCGATCCTCGCGGTGCTGGTGCTGGCCGCCGACCAGTTGGCGAAGCAGCTCGTCCTGCAGAACCTCGAGCCGGGCGTCCCCGTCCCCGTGCTGGGCAACGCGCTGCAGTTCGTCCTCGTCTTCAACCCGGGTGCCGCGTTCTCCCTCGGTGAGGGCGTCACGTGGATCTTCACGATCGCGATGGCGATCGTCGCGGGCGTGATCGTCTACCTCGCCTGCACGCGCGTGCACTCGCGCCGCTGGGCCGTCGTGCTGGGCCTGCTGCTGGGCGGCGTGCTCGGCAACCTCACCGATCGCCTGCTGCGCGAGCCGGGCTTCGCGGTCGGTCACGTCGTGGACTTCATCCTCACGCCGTGGATGTGGTTCTGGACGCCGAACGCCGCCATCTACAACGTCGCCGACATCTTCATCGTCGGCGGCATGGCGACCGTCGCGCTCCTGCTGATCCTCGGCGTGGAGCTCGATGGCACGCGCGCCGGGCGCCGCTCGCGCTCCGGTGACGCCCCGGCCGATCCGGTGACCGATGACGCGGCCGGAGACGCGGGTGCCGCGGCCGGCGCGGCCGATGGCGCGGCCGGTGACGTCGCCGGCGATGTCGTCGCCGGGAAGGACGCGGACTGATGCCGTCGCGCCGGCTGCCCGTCCCGGACGGGCTGGAGGGCGCTCGCGTCGACGCGGCGCTCGCGAAGATGCTCGGCTTCTCGCGGACCTTCGCGGCCGAGGTCGCCGAGTCCGGGGGCGTTCAGGTCGACGGCGTCACGGTCGGCAAGTCCGATCGGCTGTCCGCCGGCTCCTGGATCGACGTCGAGTGGCGCGACAAGGAGGAGCCCCGGGTGATCCCGGTCGAGGTTCCCGAGCTGGGGATCGTGCACCAGGACGACGACATCGTCGTGATCGACAAGCCCGTGGGCGTGGCGGCGCATCCGTCGCTGGGCTGGGAGGGCCCGACGGTGCTGGGCGCGCTGCTGGGCGCCGGGATCGCCGTCGCCACCAGCGGCGCCGCCGAGCGCCAGGGGATCGTGCACCGCCTCGACGTGGGCACGAGCGGCCTCATGGTGGTGGCCAAGACCGAGCGCGCGTACACGCTGCTCAAGCGGGCGTTCAAGGAGCGCACGGTCGACAAGGTCTACCACGCGGTCGTGCAGGGTCACCCCGATCCGCTCGTCGGCACGATCGACGCGCCGATCGGGCGGCACCCGAACCACTCGTGGAAGTTCGCGGTCACGCCCGACGGCAAGGACTCCGTGACGCACTACGAGACGATCGAGGCGTTCCCCGGTGCCTCGCTCCTGGAGATCCACCTCGAGACGGGCCGCACCCACCAGATCCGCGTGCACATGGCCGCCCACCGGCATCCGTGCGTGGGCGACCCGCTGTACGGCGCCGACCCCACCCTGTCGGCGCGCCTCGGGCTCACGCGCCAGTGGCTGCACGCCCACCGCCTCGCGTTCGATCACCCGGCCACCGGCGACCGCGTCGAGTTCGCCTCGCCCTACCCGCCCGACCTGCAGCACGCGCTCGACATCCTCCGCGGCTGATCGTCCGCCCCGGGCCGCGCGGGGTCGCCCGGTCGGGGTCGCCCCGTCGCCTGCGCCGAGCGAAGGACTTTCGCGCGGGGGAAGGACGATCCGCGGGATCCGGTCCGCTCTCGCGGCATTCTCCTTCGCTCGGGGCGGCTCAGTCCGCCAGCCCGAGGGCGATCGCCCGCCGCAGCTCCCGCTCCACCCGCTTCCAGTCGTGGACGACGTCGTAGTAGTCGAACCGGAGGACGGTGAAGCCGAGGGCCGTGAGCTCGCGGTCGTGACGGATGTCCCGGCGCCGCTGCGCCGCGTCGCGGTGGAAGGCGAAGCCGTCGAGCTGCACCACCAGGCGGCGGCCGATGAGCGCATCCACCCGGTGCCCGGCGATCCGGACTTGCTGCACGACCGCGATGCCGGCCCGGCGGCAGCGCCACACGAACGTCGACTCGACGCCGGAGTCGGACAGCGCGGTGACCTCGTGCGCCAGCTCGCGGGCGCGCTGCGACGTCCACGGCAGCGAGCGCAGGTACGTCGGCGTCACGAGTCCGGCCGTCACGGCCGACTCCCACACCGCGAATGCCCGCTCGGCGGGCATGCACCGCGCGACGAGCGCCAGCACGTTCTCGATCGGATCGACGAGCTCGCGCTCCGGTCGCGGCACGACGGGGCGGGCGCGGTGCGCGATCGCGCCCGCGGACGAGGCCGTGGCGTTCGGCGCGAGCCCGATGTGCGGCGTGTCCGCCTCGACGTCGGGCGGCAGCCACAGCCCGTATCGGCGGATCGCGGACACGCACGTGACCACCCCGCCCGCGCCCGCCGCGTGCGCGATGTCGGCGGGTGCGCCCGGCGCGAGAAGCCAGCGACGCCGCAGGAGGACGACGCCCTCGGAGGCCTGCGCCCGGCGGATGCGATGGGCGCTCCACCCCCGATCGATCAGATCCGCGCGGTGCAGCCAGCCGCCGTTGCCGTGGAGGATCTCGCCGAGGACCATCGTGACCGCCTTTCGCGGGAGAAGGAGAATGCGCCCGCCGAAGGACGGATCGGCCGATCTGGCGCGGTCCCGGCTCGTCGTCCTTCGCCCGGCACGAGCGAGTGTGTCGCGCCGGGCGCGCCGCCCGGACGGGATCGGGCCAAATGTGGATGGATCGGGCCGGGTGACGGGGTGTGAGCGGGCCGCGCGGATGTCGGCGCGGGTGGGCATGATGTGGGCATGGCCATCACGACGCGGCCCGCGACGGACTTCGAGGCGGTCCGGCAGCTCATCGGGCCCAAGAACCCCGCATCGAACGTGTGCTTCTGCCTCAGCCATCGCATCCCGGCGCGGCTCAACCGCGAGCTGACGGGACCGGCGCGCGCCGAGTACGTGCGGGCGATGTGCGCGTCGGACCTGCCGCCGGGCGTGCTCGCGTACGACGGCGACGAGCCCGTCGGCTGGGCCGGGGTCGCGCCGCGCAGCGAGACGCAGTTCGCCCGCAGCCGCACGATCCCGCGCATCGACGACCTGCCGGTCTGGAGCGCGTGGTGCTTCCGGGTGCGGCCGGGGCACCGCAGGAAGGGCATCCTCGCCCACCTGCTGCGCGGGGCCATCGACTTCGCGCGCGAGCGCGGCGCGCCCGCGATCGAGGGGTACCCGGTGGACAACCGCGGGGCGCGCGTGGACCAGACGATGGCGTTCGTCGGGTTCCGGGCGATGTTCGAGAGGGGCGGGTTCCGGCACGTCGCGGACACGAGCTCGGTGTCCGGCGGCTTTCCGCGCGTGGTGATGCGCCTCGACCTGCGGTGACGCGCGGATCGGATGTCGGAACCCCTCCTTAGACTCGATCCATGGCCTCCGACTCCTTCGTTCACCTCCACGTCCACAGCGAGTACTCGATGCTCGACGGGGCGGCGAAGCTGAGCGCCATGACGCAGGCGGCCGCCGACTACGGCATGCCCGCGATCGCCGTCACGGACCACGGCAACAACTTCGCGGCGTTCGAGTTCTACAAGGCCGCGCAGGCGTCCGGGGTCAAGCCGATCATCGGGCTCGAGGCCTACCTCACGCCGGGCACACACCGGTCCGACAAGACCCGCGTCGCCTGGGGAAGCCCGGACCAGAAGAACGACGACGTCTCCGGTGGTGGCGCCTACACCCACATGACGATGTGGGCCGAGACCACCGCCGGCATGCACAACCTGTTCCGGCTGAGCTCGCTGTCGAGCATCGAGGGGTACTACTTCAAGCCGCGCATGGACCGCGAGCTGCTGCAGACCTACGGCAAGGGGCTCATCGCCACCACCGGCTGCCCGTCGGGCGAGATCCAGACCCGGCTGCGGCTGGGGCAGTACGATGCGGCGCGCCAGGCGGCCGCGGAGTTCCAGGACATCTTCGGCAAGGAGAACTTCTTCGCCGAGATCATGGATCACGGGCTCGACATCGAGCGCCGCGTCATGACCGACCTGCTGCGGCTGGCGAAGGACCTCGGCATCCCGCTCGTCGCGACGAACGACTCGCACTACACGCACCAGCATGAGGCCGACGCCCACGCGGCGCTGCTGTGCGTGCAGTCGGGCTCCACGCTGGACGACCCGAACCGCTTCAAGTTCGACGGCGACGGCTACTACGTCAAGACGGCCGCGGAGATGCGGCAGCTGTTCCGGGATCACCCGGAGGCGTGCGACAACACGCTCCTGATCGCCGAGCGCTGCAACGTCGAGTTCGACACGAGCGCGAACTACATGCCGAAGTTCCCGGTCCCGGAGGGAGAGACCGAGGAGAGCTGGCTCATCAAGGAGGTCGAGAAGGGGCTGCACTACCGCTACCCCGACGGCATCCCCGACAAGGTCCGCAAGCAGGCCGACTACGAGACCGGGATCATCATCCAGATGGGCTTCCCCGGCTACTTCCTCGTGGTCGCCGACTTCATCAACTGGGCGAAGGATCACGGCATCCGCGTCGGCCCCGGCCGCGGCTCGGGCGCCGGCTCGATGGTCGCCTACGCCATGCGCATCACGGATCTCGACCCGCTCGAGCACGGCCTGATCTTCGAGCGCTTCCTCAACCCCGATCGCGTCTCGATGCCCGACTTCGACGTGGACTTCGACGACCGTCGTCGCGGCGAGGTGATCGACTACGTCACCGAGAAGTACGGCTCGGAGCGCGTCGCACAGATCGTCACCTACGGCACCATCAAGTCGAAGCAGGCGCTCAAGGACGCCGGCCGCGTGCTGGGCTTCCCGTTCAGCATGGGCGAGCGGCTCACGAAGGCCATGCCGCCGGCGGTAATGGGCAAGGACATGCCGCTCGACGGCATGTTCGACCCGAACCACCCGCGCTACAAGGAGGCCAGCGAGTTCCGCGCGCTGATCGAGACGGATCCGGAGGCGAAGACCGTCTACGACCGCGCGGTCGGGCTCGAGGGCCTGAAGCGGCAGTGGGGCGTGCACGCGGCCGGCGTGATCATGTCGAGCGAGCCGCTCATCGACATCATCCCGATCATGCGCCGCGAGCAGGACGGCCAGATCGTCACGCAGTTCGACTACCCGGCGTGCGAGGCCCTCGGCCTCATCAAGATGGACTTCCTGGGGCTGCGCAACCTCACGATCCTCTCCGACGCCCTCGACAACATCCGGGCGAACCGCGGCGAGGAGGTCGACCTCGAGCACCTCCCGCTCGATGACCGCGCCGCCTACAACCTCCTCGCACGCGGCGACACGCTGGGCGTGTTCCAGCTCGATGGCGGGCCCATGCGGTCGCTGCTGCGCCTGATGAAGCCCGACAACTTCGAGGACATCTCCGCCGTCATCGCCCTCTACCGCCCGGGGCCCATGGGCGCGAACTCGCACACGAACTACGCACTGCGCAAGAACGGGCTGCAGGAGATCACGCCCATCCATCCCGAGCTCGAGGAGCCGCTGCGCGACATCCTCGAGACCACCTACGGCCTGATCATCTATCAGGAGCAGGTCATGGCGATCGCGCAGAAGGTGGCCGGGTTCAGCCTCGGCCAGGCCGACATCCTGCGCCGCGCGATGGGCAAGAAGAAGAAGTCCGAGCTGGACAAGCAGTACGAGGGCTTCTCAAACGGCATGAAGGAGCGCGGGTTCGGGGAGGGCGCCATCAAGGCGCTGTGGGACATCCTGCTGCCGTTCTCGGACTACGCCTTCAACAAAGCGCACTCCGCGGCGTACGGCGTGGTGTCGTACTGGACCGCCTACCTGAAGGCCCACTATCCCGCCGAGTACATGGCCGCGCTGCTGACGAGCGTCGGCGACTCGCGCGACAAGCTCGCGATGTACCTGAACGAGTGCCGTCGCATGGGCATCAAGGTGCTGCCGCCCGATGTGTCGGAGTCGATCGGCTTCTTCGCGGCCGTCGGCGACGACATCCGCTTCGGCCTCGGCGCCATCCGCAACGTCGGCAGCAACGTGGTCGACGGCATCGTGGAGGCGCGGCAGAGCGGGCCGTACACGGGCTTCCACGACTTCCTCAACCGCGTGCCGGCGCACGTCGCCAACAAACGCACGGTCGAGTCGCTCATCAAGGCCGGCGCGTTCGACTCGATGGGCTCGAGCCGCCGTGCGCTGCTCGAGATCCACGAGGATGCGGTCGAGCAGGCCGTGCTCGACAAGCGGCGCGAGGCCAACGGCGAGGTCGGGTTCGACTTCGACAGCCTGTGGGACGAGCCGCAGCAGGTGCAGAAGGTGCCGGATCGGCCCGAGTTCACCAAGAAGGACAAGCTCGCCTTCGAGCGCGAGATGCTCGGGCTGTACGTCTCGGATCATCCCCTCGCCGGGCTCGAGGTGCCGCTCGCGAAGCACCGCACGATCACGATCCACGACCTGCTGTCGTCGGAGGACATCCAGGACGGCGAGCAGGTGACGGTGGCGGGACTGGTCACGAGCGCCCAGCACCGCGTCGCCAAGTCGAGCGGCAACCCCTACGGCATGATCACGATCGAGGACTTCGAGGGCGAGGTCACGGTCATGTTCATGGGCAAGACCTACACGGAGTTCCAGCCGATCCTGCAGCAGGACGCGATCCTCGTCGTGCGCGGGCGCGTCTCGCGTCGCGACGACGGCCTCAACCTGCACGCGCAGTCGGCGTTCACGCCCGACGTCGGCACCGCCGACGAGTCAGGGCCGCTCACCCTGCTGCTGCCGGAGCAGCGGGCGACCGAGCGGCTCGTGCAGGAACTCGCCGAGGTGCTGCAGCGGCACGCCGGCGACACCGAGGTGCGCCTGAAGATGCACCGCGGCGGCGCGGCGAAGGTCTTCGAGGTGCCGATGCCGGTCCGCATCACCGCGGATCTGTTCGGCGATCTGAAGTCGCTCCTCGGCCCGCAGTGCCTCGGCTGAGGCGGGCAGTCCTGCCCAGCCCGCGTCCGTGTCGGGGCTGATGCCCCGCCGTTAGGATCGAACGGAACGCTCGTCGATCAGAAGGGGACCTCGTGTCCGACAACAGCTACCCCCCGCAGAGCTGGCCGCAGGGCGCGGGCGCGCCCCAGCCGTACGCTGCTCCCGAGCCCACCGTCGCCGCGCCGATCGCGCCCGAGGCGTCCGCCGACGCCCCCGCCGCGGCGCCCGGGATCCCGGGCCTGTGGAAGTTCACGCTGCGCGAGTGGATCGTGATCGCCTCGGGCGTCGTGCTCCTGGTGCTGTCGTTCTTCAGCGTGGTCGCCGGCGACTACGCGCCGCTGTGGGGTCAGGGCGTGGCCCAGGTCCTCGGCCTGCTCGCGATGATCGTCGCGACCGTGCTGCTGATCGTGCGCCGCCTCGCGCCGAACTCCCACGCGCGCGTCGGATCGCTCAGCGTCGATCAGTTCGCGTCGGTCGCGTTCTCGGGCTTCGCGGTCGTCGCCTGGCACACCGTCATCTTCATCAGCGTCCTCGGCGCGCAGCTGGGGGAGCTGCTCCCGTTCGTCGGTGGCCCCGTGTTCGAGCCGACGTGGGTGGCGTGGGTCTCGGCGGTCGTGGCGCTGGTCGGCGTCTTCTTCACCGTCGTGGCGCCGTTCATCGCCCCGTTCCGCGCCGATTTCGACGGCCGTGACGAGGTCGTCGCCGCGCGCGCCGCGCGACCGGCGCGCCGCGTGATCCAGAAGCCGCGTGCCCCGAAGCAGCCGTCGCAGCCCGCCGGCGCCTGGCCGGCGCAGGGCGTTCCCCCGCAGGGCCAGCCCTACGGCGCCTACGGCCAGCCGTACGGCCAGTCGCCGTACGGTCAGCAGCCGGGGCAGTCGCCCTACGGCCCGCAGCAGGGTCAGCCGCCGTACGGGCAGCAGCCCGCGTCGCCCTACGGTCAGCAGCCGTACGGTCAGGCGCCGGCCCCCTACGGTCAGCCGCAGGCGCCGCAGCACGGCCAGCCCGCGTACGGCGCGCCGCAGGCGTCGGGTTCGCCGTTCCCGCCCCAGGGCCCCGGCACCGAGGCACCGCAGGGCGTCGCGCCCGCGGCCCCCGCGTACGCCCAGCCCGCTCAGCCCGAGCCCGCTTCGTCCGTCCCCGCGCAGGCCGACCCGGCGCAGGCGGAGCCGGCGCAGGCCGACCCGGCGCAGCCGGAGCCCGCACAGCCCGAGTCGGCGCAGCCCGAGCCGGCACCCGCGGCGGCCGAGGCGGCCGAGCCGGGGATCGATGAGGCGACGGACCAGGCGGCCAACCCCGACAGCGCCGCGGCGCGGTCGGCGGGGGAGCACGCCGGCACCGGGGCCACGCCGCGCTTCGACGACGGCGCGGAGCCCGCGGCGCCGGCCTACCGACGCACCGGATTCGCGCAGGCCGCGGGCGACTTCGACTCCTCGGCCGAGGCGCAGACCGTCGCCCGCCCGAGCGAGGCGCAGCCGGCGACGGACGAGACCGCCCAGGCCGTGCAGGCGGTGGCGGCGTCGGAGGCCGCCGCCCCCGCACCCGCGACCGACGAGGAGCCGCGGCCGGCCGCCGCGGGCGAGGGCGAGCCGATCACCCAGGTCATGCCGACCAGCCCCGACGCGCGACCCGTGACGAGCAGCCAGCCGTTCTGGGCCCTCGCGCCGACCGAGCGCGACGTGGTGGACGGGACGGGCGCGCCGCTGTTCCGAATCGGTCCGACGGCGTGGGCGCTCGTGCTGGAGGAGCGCGGCGACGTGTACGTCGTGCGCCACGACGACGGCCGTGTCGGCTTCCTGCTCGACACCGCGGACGTCACCCGCGGCTGAGCCGCACGGCAGAGGAATCGCATGCGCACGATTGACCTTCGCGGTCGCACCCTAAGCCCCGCCGAGCTGCTGGCGGCCGTGCCCCGCGCCACCGCGGCGCGGGCCGCCGCCCTGCACGCCGCGGCGGACATCGTCGAGGACGTCCGCACCCGGGGCGAGGAGTCGCTGCGCGAGCAGGCGGAGCGCTTCGACCGCGTCGCGGGCCACGCGATCCGCGTGCCGGCGGCGCACATCGCCGAGGCGGTGGACGGGCTCGACCCCACCGTGCGCGCCGCGCTCGAGGAGTCGATCCGCCGCGTGCGGGCCGCGTCGGCGGCGCAGGTCCCCGAGCCGCGCGTGACGCAGCTGGGCCCCGGCGCGCGCGTCACGCAGCGCTGGCAGCCGGTGGCGCGCGTCGGCGTGTACGTTCCCGGCGGCAAGGCGGTCTACCCGTCGAGCGTCGTGATGAATGTCGTGCCGGCGCAGGTCGCGGGCGTGGCGAGCATCGCGCTCGCGTCGCCGCCGCAGGCGGAGTTCGGCGGCCGCGTGCACCCCACGATCCTCGCCGCGGCCGGGCTGCTGGGCGTGACGGAGGTCTATGCCATGGGGGGTGCCGGCGCGATCGGCGCGCTCGCGTACGGGGTGGCGTCGCTCGGGCTCGATCCCGTCGATGTCGTCACGGGTCCCGGCAACAACTTCGTCGCGGCGGCCAAGCGCGCCGTCGCGGGCGTCGTCGGCACGGACTCGGAGGCCGGCGCGACCGAGATCCTCATCGTCGCCGACGAGACGGGCGATGCCCGCCTGATCGCGTACGACCTTGTGAGCCAGGCGGAGCACGACGAGCAGGCGTCCGCGGTGCTCGTGACGACCTCGGCCGAGCTCGCGGAGGCGGTCGACCGCGCGGTCGCCGAGGTCGCCGCCGCCACGCGGCACCGGGAGCGCGTCGCCGCCGCCCTGGCGGGGGAGCAGTCCGCGATCGTGCTGGTGGACGACGCCGCCGCGGCCGAGGCGTTCAGCAACGCCTACGCCCCCGAGCACCTCGAGCTGCACCTCGCCGACGCGACCGACGCCGCCGCGCGGTACACCAGCGCGGGCGCCCTGTTCATCGGGCCCCACGCGCCCGTGAGCCTGGGCGACTACCTGGCCGGCTCGAACCACGTGCTGCCCACCGGGGGGCAGGCGCGCTACGCGGCGGGCCTCGGCGCCGCCACATTCCTGCGCCCGCAGCAGCTCATCGAGTACGACCGCGCCGCGCTCGCCGAGGTCCGCGACGGCATCGTGGCGCTGTCGTCCTCGGAGGCGCTGCCCGCGCACGGCGAGGCGGTCCTCGCGCGCTTCCCGGTCCCCGGCGGGGCCGCAGGAACCGACGCGTAGGCTGGACGGGCTATGCACTGTCCCTTCTGCCGCAACCCCGATTCCCGCGTCATCGACTCCCGGACGAGCGACGACGGCCTGTCGATCCGTCGGCGCCGTCAGTGCCCCGAGTGCGGCAAGCGGTTCTCGACGATCGAGACCGCCAGCCTCAACGTGATCAAGCGCTCCGGCGCGGTCGAGCCGTTCAGCCGCGACAAGGTGATGGCGGGCGTGCGCAAGGCGTGCCAGGGGCGGCCCGTGACGGACGCCGACCTCGCGCTGCTCGCGCAGAAGGTCGAGGAGGCGGTGCGCCAGACGGGGTTGAGCCAGATCGAGGCGAACGAGATCGGCCTGGCCACGCTCGGCCCGCTGCGCGAGCTCGACGAGGTCGCGTACCTGCGCTACGCGAGCGTGTACCAGGCGTTCGAGTCGCTCGAGGACTTCGAGGCGGCGATCGCCGACCTGCGCGCCGATCACGCCCGCACCACCGCGGGCGACGCACACGAGGAGGCGTGATGTACCCGCTGCTGTTCCGCACGGTCCTGTCGCGCCTCGACCCCGAGACCGCCCACCACCTGGGCATGGCGGTGATCCGCGTGCTGGGATGGGCGCCGATCGCGCCGCTCGTCCGCGTGCTCACGCGGCCGGACGCGTCGCTCGCGGTCGACGCGCTCGGCGTGCGATTCCCGTCGCCGTTCGGCGTCGCGGCCGGCTTCGACAAGAACGCCGTCGGCGTGCGTGGCCTGGACGCCCTGGGCTTCGGGCACGTCGAGATCGGCACCGTGACGGCGATCCCGCAGGACGGCAACCCCCGCCCGCGCCTGTTCCGGCTCGTGCCGGACCGCGCCGTCATCAACCGGATGGGATTCAATAACCGCGGTGCGGAGGCGGCGGCGCGCCGCCTGGCCGCGCTGCGCCGCGGGGGAGCGGTCGTCGGCGCGAACATCGGCAAGAGCCGGGTGGTCGACGTCGAGAACGCGACCGCCGACTACGTGACGAGCGCACGGATGCTCGCCCCGCTGGCCGACTACCTCGCCGTGAACGTGTCGTCGCCGAACACGCCGGGCCTGCGCGGCCTGCAGGCGGTGCAGACCCTGCGGCCGCTGCTGGAGGCGGTCAAGGCGGCCGCCGGATCGACCCCGCTGCTGGTGAAGATCGCCCCGGACCTGCCCGACGACGAGGTGACGGCGATCACGGCCCTCGCGGTCGAGATCGGCCTGGCCGGCATCATCGCGACGAACACGACGATCGGCCGCGACGGCCTGGCCACCGACCCCGCGACCGTCGAGGCCGCCGGGGCGGGCGGGCTCTCGGGCGCGCCCCTGAAGCGGCGCTCGCTCGAGGTGCTGCGACTGATCCGCGCCGCGGCGCCCGATCCGTCCTTCTGCGTCATCTCCGTCGGCGGCATCGAGACGGCGGCCGATGTGCGCGAGCGCCTCGACGCCGGAGCGACGCTCACTCAGGGCTACACCGCGTTCCTCTATCGCGGCCCGCTCTGGGCGCGGCAGATCAACCGCGGCCTCGCGCGCTCCTGACCCCCGCAACGTCGAACGCCCCGGCGGTCGGGCGATCACCGGGGCGTTCGGGAGACGTCAGGCGGGGTACTGGCCGCGCTTGACCTGCGGCTTCGGCAGGCGCATCCAGCGCATCTGGACCGACCGCATCGCGGCGTACCAGCCGAGGCCCTTCTCGCGACGGTCGGCGCCGAAGGTGGCGGCCGCCTTCTTCTTGACCGTGTTCGAGAGGATGATCATGTCGGCCACCGTGAGGGCGACGAAGATCCACAGCACGAGCATGCCGTAGTACTGGATCTCGAGCGGCAGGAACATCGTGAGGATGAGCACGACGATCAGGGCCGGCATCAGCAGCTCGCCGATGTGCCAGCCGGCGTCCGTGTAGTCGCGGACCCAGCGGCGCTGCGGGCCCTTGTCCTTCGGCGGCAGGTACTTCTCCTCGCCGTTGGCCATGCCGATGCGGGCGCGATCCTGGCGGGCGCGCAGCTCGGCGCGGGCGCGCTGGCGGGCCTCCTTGGAGTCGGCCACGAGCGGCCGGCGGCGGGCGGCCTCGCGCTCGGCGCGGGACGGGGTCGGACGGCCCTTGCCGACGGTCGTCGACGCGGCGTCGTCGGCGGGCGCGGGGGTCTTGGCCACGGGATGCACCTCGGGATCGATCGGGAGCCGCGGCCCAGAAGCGGCGCGGCGTATCGCCATAGGATACCCGCATGACCTCCACGCCGACTCCCGATCAGAAGCTCGTCGACGCCGCGGAAGGAGGCATCCCGGCCGCCCTGGCGGATCTCGGCCGCCTCGTGCGGATCCCCGGGATCGCGTGGCCGGCGTTCGACCAGGAGCAGCTCGTCCGCAGCGCGGAGGTGATCGCGGAACTCGCGCGCGACACGGGCGTGTTCGACGAGGTGCGCATCCACCGCGCCGCGATCCCCGGCACCGACGAGCTCGGCCAGCCCGGCGTCCTCGCCACGCGCGCGGCCCGCAACGGGCGGCCGACCGTGATGCTGTACGCGCACCACGACGTCCAGCCCCCGGGGGACGAGGCGCTGTGGGAGACCCCGCCGTTCGAGCCCACGGTGCGCGACGGGCGCCTGTACGGCCGCGGCGCCGCCGACGACAAGGCGGGCGTGATGGCGCACATCGCCTCCCTTCGTGCGCTGCAGGAGACGATCGGATCGGACCTGGATCTCGGCATCGTGCTGTACATCGAGGGCGAGGAGGAGTTCGGCTCCCGCTCGTTCACGCAGTTCCTCGAGGACAACGCCGAGGCGATGCGCTCCGACGTGATCGTGGTGGCGGACTCGGGGAACTGGGACTCGGAGACCCCCGCCGTGACCGTCTCGCTCCGCGGCAACGCGAAGTTCCGCCTCACCGTCCGCACCCTCGATCACGCCTCGCACTCCGGCATGTTCGGCGGCGCGGTGCCCGACGCCATGCTGGCGACGATCAAGCTGCTGTCCACGCTGTGGCACGAGGACGGATCCGTCGCGGTGGCGGGCATGACCACGCGCGACGCCGAGACGCCGGCCTACGACGAGGCGACGCTGCGGGAGGAGACGGGGCTGCTCGACGGCGTCACGCCGATCGGCGACGGCACCATCCTGTCGCGCATCTGGAACAAGCCGTCGATCACGGTGACGGGGATCGACCACACGAGCGTCGCGGCCGCCTCCAACACGCTCGCCCCCGAGGTGACCGTGGTCGTGAGCGCCCGCGTCGCCCCCGGTCAGCGCGCCGTGGAGGCGTACGAGGCGATCAAGGCGCACCTCGAGGCGCACAACACGTTCGGTGCCAAGCTCACCTTCAGCGAGGTCGACTGCGGCGACGGGTTCCTCGTCGACACCAGCGGGTGGGCCGTCGAGGCCGCCCGCGACGCGATGCGCGACGGCTACGGCAAGGACCCCGTCGACTACGGGGTGGGCGGATCGATCCCGTTCATCGCCGACCTCGTGCAGCGCTACCCGGGCGCGCAGATCCTGGTCACCGGCGTGGAGGACCCGCACGCCCGCGCCCACAGCCCCAACGAGTCGTTGCACCTGGACACGTTCCGCCACGCCGTGATCAGCGAGACGCTGCTGCTCGGCCGCATGAACGCCCGCAGGTCGTAGGCCGCCCGCCGGCCGACCGCCCGGCGGAATCCGCGCCCGTGCGCGCACGGCGCGGATAGAATCGGACGGAACCGCCCTGAGCCGCCCGTCGGCGGGGCCCGAGAGGAGGAGAGCGTCATGACCGACACGACCCTGACCGCCGACACCACCCGCGCCCACGGCGTGGCCCTGACCGAGGCCGCCGCGCACAAGGTCAAGAGCCTTCTCGAGCAGGAGGGCCGCGACGACCTGCGCCTGCGCGTCGCCGTGCAGCCGGGCGGATGCTCGGGCCTGATCTACCAGCTCTACTTCGACGAGCGCTACCTCGAGGGCGACGAGACCGTCGACTTCGACGGCGTCGAGGTGATCGTCGACAACATGTCGATCCCGTACCTCGACGGCGCGACGATCGACTTCAAGGACACGATCTCGGAGCAGGGGTTCACGATCGACAACCCCAACGCCTCCGGCTCGTGCGCCTGCGGCGACAGTTTCCACTGATCACAGCGCGAACGGCTCCGACACCTCCGGTGCGGAGCCGTTCGGCGTGTCCGGCCGCCGCGCCGCGCGAGTGGCGCGGTGCTGGGAGTGTGGCCGGAATCCCGTGTGCATGTGCCCTAGACTGGCATGTGCCCCATCCACGTTCGAAAGGTGAATTCGTGCCCTCGAAACGACGTCTCCGCTGGGCAGCGATCCCTGTCGCCGTCGCAGCCGTGGCAACCCTCGCGGCCTGCACGCCGACCGAGCTGCACGGCTACCTCCCCGGTTTCGAGGAGGGTGGTACCCCGACCACCAACCAGACCGACGGTCTCGCCTCGCTCTGGGTCGGCTCGTGGATCGCGGCGCTCGCCGTGGGCATCATCACCTGGGGCCTCATGCTCTGGGCCATGATCGTGTACCGCCGCCGCAAGGGCCAGACCGGCCTCCCAGTGCAGCTGCGGTACAACATGCCGATCGAGATCTTCTTCACGACGGTCCCGCTCATCCTCGTGCTCGGCCTGTTCGCCTTCACCGCGCGTGAGCAGACCCGCGTGGAGACGCCGTGGTCGGCCGACGAGGTCGAGGTGGAGATCACCGCGATCGCCAAGCAGTGGGCGTGGGACTTCCAGTACAACGGCGACGAGGAGGACAACTCCGACGCCGTGTGGACGATGGGCATCCAGGCCCAGCCCGACGCGAACGGCAACATCGACGAGTCGCAGCTGCCGACGCTGGTCCTGCCGGTGAACAAGAAGGTCACGATCGACCTGCAGTCGCGTGACGTGATCCACTCGTTCTGGATCATCGACTTCCTGTACAAGAAGGACATGTACATCGGCCACGACAACTCGTGGTCGTTCATCCCGACCCGCGAGGGCACGTATGCCGGCAAGTGCGCCGAGCTGTGCGGCGAGTACCACTCGATGATGCTTTTCCAGGTGAAGGTCGTCAGCGAGGAGGAGTACGAGGCCTACCTCGACGAGCTGGAGGCCAAGGGCCAGACCGGCGACATCAACAACGCCTACGACCGTCTCGGCAACGCGCCGGGCACCGGCGCTCCGAACACCGACGAGGAAGAGGGCCACTGAGCATCATGGCTACCACCCTTCAGGAGACGACTCCCGTCATCCCGGCCCGCCAGGCCGCGCTGCTCAGCGGCTCGCGCATCGAGCGCAAGGGCAACATCGTGGTCAAGTGGATCACCTCCACCGACCACAAGACGATCGGGTACATGTACCTCATCGCCTCCATGCTGTTCTTCTGCATCGGCGGCGTGATGGCCCTGCTGATCCGCGCGGAGCTGTTCGCGCCGGGCATGCAGATCATCCCGACCAAGGAGCAGTACAACCAGCTGTTCACGATGCACGGCACCGTGATGCTGCTCATGTTCGCGACGCCGCTGTTCGCGGGCTTCGCCAACGTCATCCTGCCCCTGCAGATCGGCGCGCCGGACGTGGCGTTCCCGCGCCTGAACGCCTTCGCGTTCTGGCTGTTCACCTTCGGCTCGCTCATCGCGGTGGCCGGCTTCCTCACGCCGCAGGGTGCGGCGTCGTTCGGCTGGTTCGCGTATCAGCCTCTCGCGAATGCGTCGTTCTCACCCGGCTTCGGCGGGAACATGTGGATGCTCGGCCTCGGCATCTCCGGCTTCGGAACGATCTTCGGCGCCGTGAACTTCATCACGACGATCATCACGATGCGCGCCCCGGGCATGACCATGTGGCGTATGCCGATCTTCACGTGGAACACCCTCATCACGAGCCTGCTGATCCTCATCGCGTTCCCCGTGCTCGCCGCCGCGATCCTCGCGGCCAGCGCCGACCGCATCCTCGGCGCGCACATCTACGATCCCGCCAACGGCGGCGTGCTGCTGTGGCAGCACCTGTTCTGGTTCTTCGGTCACCCCGAGGTGTACATCATCGCGCTGCCGTTCTTCGGCATCGTGTCCGAGATCTTCCCGGTGTTCAGCCGCAAGCCGATCTTCGGGTACAAGACCCTCGTGTACGCGACGATCGCGATCGCCGCGCTGTCGGTGTCGGTGTGGGCCCACCACATGTACGTCACGGGCGCGGTGCTGCTGCCGTTCTTCGCGCTGATGACCATGCTCATCGCCGTGCCGACCGGCGTGAAGATCTTCAACTGGATCGGCACCATGTGGCGCGGGTCGATCACGTTCGAGACCCCGATGGTCTTCGCCCTCGGCTTCCTCGTGTCGTTCGTGTTCGGCGGTCTCACCGGCGTGATCTTGTCGTCGCCGCCGCTGGACTTCCACCTGTCGGACTCGTACTTCGTCGTCGCCCACTTCCACTACGTGGTGTTCGGCACGGTCGTGTTCGCGATGTTCGCCGGGTTCTACTTCTGGTGGCCGAAGTGGACGGGCCGCATGCTCAACGAGCGCCTCGGCTACGTGCACTTCTGGATGCTGTTCATCGGCTTCCACATGACGTTCCTCATCCAGCACTGGCTGGGCGTCGACGGCATGGTCCGCCGCTACGCCGACTACTCGGAGGCCGACGGCTGGACGTGGCAGAACCAGCTGTCCACGGTCGGCGCGATCATCCTGGGCGCCTCGCTCATCCCGTTCTTCCTGAACGTCTGGATCACGGCGCGCAAGGCCCCCAAGGTGACGGTCAACGACCCCTGGGGCTACGGCGGCTCGCTCGAGTGGGCGACCAGCTGCCCGCCGCCGCGCCACAACTTCACGTCGATCCCGCGCATCCGCTCGGAGCGCCCCGCGTTCGACATGAACCACGGCGAGGCACCCGTGCCCGTGGGCGTCGGCCCGGCCAAGGACGCGCCCGACGCTCCCGTGGTGGATCTGTCCGATGGAGAGGTGAAGTAAGGCCATGCGCTCCAATGTGGTGATCTGGTGGCTGCTGGCCGCGTTCTTCGCCGTCGCCTTCGCGGTCTACGCGATCTGGGACATCATCGACAACCCCAAGGGGCTGCCGTGGTACCAGGCGATCGACTGGACGGGCGGCACCGCCCTGCTGTTCTCGGTGTTCATGTCGGCGATGGTGGCGTTCTACGTGCAGCTCGTGCACCGCGGCCAGAAGGGCGTGGAGCTGCCGGAGGACCGCCTCGACGCCGACATCGACGACGCCGACGCGGAGCTGGGCGAGTTCAGCCCCTGGTCGTGGTGGCCGATCATGCTCGCGGGCGCCGCGGCGCTCGGCGCGCTCTCGCTCGCGGTGGGCATCTTCCTGCTGCCGTTCGCGGTCGGCCTGCTGGCCGTCTCGCTCATCGGCTGGGTGTACGAGTACTACCGCGGCAACTTCGCGCGCTGACGTCGCGCCGACGATCGCAGGGCCCGGGACATCGCGTCCCGGGCCCTGCGATCGTCGGATCCCGCGGCCGTGATGGGATGGAGCCATGCGGATCCTGGGTCTGATGTCGGGCACGTCCCACGACGGCATCGATGCGGCGGTGGTCGATCTCGAGCCGGAGGGCGACGGGCTGCTCGTGCGGACCCTGTTCCACGACTCCACGCCGTACGATCCGGCGCTGCGGTCCCGCATCGTCGCCGCGCTGCCGCCGGCGTCGGTCGCGATGGACGAGGTGGCGCGCCTGGACGCGCTGATCGGGCGCGCGTTCGCCGACGTCGCCATGGCGGCGATCGCCGCGGCCGGCCCGGTGCAGCTCGTGGCCTCGCACGGGCAGACCCTGTACCACTGGGTCGACGCGGCGTCGGGCCGCGCCCAGGGCACGTTGCAGCTGGGGCAGCCGGCGTGGATCGCGGAGGCCACGGGCGCGCCGGTGGTCGCCGACGTGCGCGCCCGCGACATCGCCGCGGGCGGCCAGGGCGCACCGCTGGTCGGCCTGCTCGACGGGCTGCTGCTGGCCGGGCGGGGCGGGGTTCCCGCGGCGCTCAACCTCGGCGGCATCGCGAACGTGACGGTGGCCGGCGGCGACCTCGACGCCGTGCGGGCGTGGGACATCGGACCGGCCAACGCCCTCATCGACGCCGTCGTGCGCGACCGCGCCGCCCACCCCGCGGGGTACGACGCGGACGGGGCGATCGCCGCGGCCGGGCGGGTGGACGACGCCCTGCTGCGGGTGCTGCTGCGCGAGCCGTACTATCGCCTCCGCCCGCCCAAGAGCACCGGCAAGGAGCTGTTCCACCTCGACTACGTGGCGGCCGCGATCCGGGCGGCCGGGGCGGCGCCGTCGACGGCGGATCTCGTCGCCACGCTGACGGAGCTGACGGTGCGCACGGTCGCCGATGCCGTCCGCGCGGAGGGCGTCACGGAGCTGTTCGTGTCGGGTGGGGGCGCCCGCAACCCGGTGATCATGCGCGGTCTCGAGCGGTCCCTGGCGCCCGTGCCGGTGCGGCGCACCGACGAGCTGGGCGTGGGCGCCGACGAGAAGGAGGCCGTGCTGATGGCGCTGCTCGGGTGGTGCACGTGGCACGGCGTGCCGGCGTCCCTGCCGAGCGCGACCGGGGCCCGCGCGGCGCGCGTGCTCGGATCGATCACCCCCGGCGCCGGGCCGCTGCGCACCGCGGACCCGCGCCCGATGCCGCGCTTCCTGCGGCCGGTGCGGTAGGCCGCCTCAGCTCGCGACGGGCGCGTCGGCCGGGCGATCGGTGAACGCCTGGCGGGGGACGAGCAGCAGGGCGCCGGCGGCGCACAGCGCGGTGGCGCCGCACACCACCCACACCGTGACGTAGCCGGCGAACGACCCGGCGGTGCCCTCGGCGACGCTGGTGGCGCCGCCCAGCAGCGCGATGCCGAACACGCACGAGGCGATCGCGCCGCCCACGGTCTTCACCGAGTTGGTCAGTCCGGTGGCCACCCCCGTCTGCGCGGCCGGCGCCGCCGCGGCCGCCGCGGCGGGCAGGGCCGCGACGAGCGCGCCCGAGCCCACGCCGATGATCAGCATGTTGACCGTCACCTGCACGTAGGAGCCGTGCATCGGCAGGAACAGCAGGAAGCCGACGCCAACGCAGACGGCGGCCAGCACCAGCGCGCCTCGCGGGGTGAGGCGGCGGGCGAGGGCGGGGAAGACCAGCGCGCCCGCGATCATCGCGATGAGGTAGAAGCCGATGAGCAGCGACGTGGTGAACCCCGCGGTCCCCAGACCGTAGCCGTGCACGTCGGGATCCGTGCGGGCGAAGGTCGACAGCGGCGCCTGTGCGCCGAGCACGCTGACGCCGAACAGCCCCGCGGTGAGGAACACCGGCCACAGCGCCGGATCGGCGAACATGCGGACGTCGATGAGCGGGTCGGCGTGGCGCAGCTCCCACAGGCAGAAGGGCACGAGCAGCGCGAGCCC